>Ga0315542_1002978_pt1 | contig 10091 bp, 10 predicted proteins | sample SalMarSW160120MG_FD_202541 | JGI IMG/M metagenome (GOLD analysis project Ga0315542, IMG submission 202541) | Salt marsh sediment microbial communities from the Plum Island Ecosystem LTER, Massachusetts, United States - Salt Marsh Sediment SW1601-20 ... | reverse complement strand
GCGCTGCCCTTATTGCCACAGCACCAACAACAAGGTCATCGATTCCCGTCCCAGCCGGGAAGCCAACGCCATTCGGCGCCGGCGCGAGTGCCTCCACTGCCAGCGGCGCTTCACCACCTATGAACAGGTGGAAGAAAGCATGCCCCTGGTCGTCAAGAAAGACGGCCGCCGGGAACCCTTTCAGCGTTCCAAGCTCTACGAAGGCATCACCAAGGCCTGCGAAAAACGGCCCGTGTCCATCGACGCCATTGAGAATTTTCTGGACAGCCTGGAACGGGAGATGCTGGAATCCGGCCAGCGTGAAATCGCCTCCACCTGGATCGGCGAACGGGTCATGGCCCAACTGCGCCAGTGGGACGAAGTGGCCTACGTGCGCTTTGCCTCGGTGTACCGCCACTTCACCGACGCCACCGACTTCATGGAAGAGATTCGCGATCTCCTGGCCAGCCGCAAGGAAAAAGGGGAGAATAAATGAGGCAGGCCTAAGATGCCTTTTAACCTCGTTCCCAAATTGTACTTGGGAACAAAGTATTTAGTCCAAGCTTTGCTTGGACACCTTATGAATTCAAACTGTTTAATCCATAGAACGGAATTATCCCCATGAACGACGACAGATACCGCCGCGGCTGGGAAAAACTCCAAGAGATCGACGGCGAGGCCGGGGAACGCGTCATCGCCAGCCTCCAGGACATTGCCCCGGACCTGGCCCGCTACACCATTGAATTCCCTTTCGGCGACATCTATTCCCGGCCCGGCCTGGACCTCAAGTCCCGGGAGATCGCCACGGTAGCGGCGCTCACCGCCCTGGGCCACGCCGCGCCCCAATTAAAGGTGCATATCCATGCGGCCCTCAATGTCGGCTGCACCCGCACCGAGATTGTCGAAGTGATCATCCAAATGGCGGTCTATGCCGGTTTTCCCGCCGCGCTCAACGGCATGTTCGCCGCCCGGGAAGTCTTTAAGGAGCGCGACCGGAAAGGCCAATCTTGACTGACGACACCTCTTACATGCAGTTGGCCCTGCGCCTGGCCGCCAAAGGCGCCGGTTGGGTCTCCCCCAACCCCATGGTGGGCGCGGTCCTGGTCCGAGACGGCCGGGTGGTGGGCCGGGGCTACCACCGCCGGGCCGGGGCGCCCCATGCCGAGGTGGAAGCCCTGCGGGCTGCGGGCGCGACCGCCCGGGGCGCCGACCTCTACGTCACCCTGGAACCCTGCAACCACCACGGCAAAACGCCGCCGTGTACTGAAGCCATCCTGGCCGCCGGGGTGCGCCGGGTGGTCATCGCCACCCCGGACCCCAACCCCCGGGTCACCGGCGGCGGCGCCGACTTCCTGGCGGCCCACGGTGTGGAGGTCTCCGTGGGTCTCCTGGCCGCCCAGGCCCGGCGCCTGAACGAAGCCTGGTTTCACTTTGTAGACACCGGCCGCCCCTGGATCATCGCCAAGGCGGCCTGCTCCCTGGACGGCAAGATCGCCACCGCCGGCGGCGAGTCCCAGTGGCTCACCGGCGAGGCCGCCCGGGCCCTGGGGCACCGGATGCGCCACCGGGTGGACGCCATCCTCGTGGGGATCGGCACGGCCCTGGCCGACGACCCCCAGCTCACCACCCGCCTGCCCCGGGGCCGGGGCCGGGACCCCATCCGGATCGTCCTGGACAGCCGCCTGCGCCTGCCCCTGACGGCCCGCCTGCTCCATCTGGACTCCGCCGCCCCCACCTGGGTGGCCTGCACCAGCCAGGCCCCCAGCGCCGCCATCCGCGCCCTCACGGCAGCCGGCGCCCAGGTCCTGGTGCTGCCCCCGGACGCCGGGCGGGTCTCCCTCCCGGCCCTCCTGGATCTCCTGGGGGCCCGCCAGGTGCAGAGCCTCCTGGTGGAAGGCGGAGCCGAAACCCTGGGAGCCTTCTTTGACCAGAAACTGGTACATCGGTTCAATTTTTTTTATGGCCCCAAAATCCTGGGCGGCCGCCAAGCCCCCGGCGTGGTGGGCGGGCAGGGCATTATGCACCTGGGCGCAGCCCCCCTCGCCCGAGACCTCACCGTCCGCCGTCTGGGCGGTGACCTGCTGGTGTCGGGATATTGTCAAAATATGTGAACGACCCATCCCTCTGCTTTGAAGTTGTTTACTATCGATGTTTATGTTATTAAACAAATCCCTCTAAGATACTCAAAAGTAATCCGATAACATTAAAACTGCGCCAACCTGTTCCGGCCAGGTTAGCTTGCCGGGTCTTATACCAATTTCAGATTCAGATGCAACAAACTCTTCGGCTAACATAATGAATTCCCTAAATTATTTTACGGAAAACGGAAAACTGAAAACTGAAAACGGTATTAGCCGCCCCCAAAACCTCCTAAAGATCCAACCGGTAGGCGATAGGCCCCGGATTCCGGTCAAATTCCGGGGCCCGCTTAAACCCCAGCTTCTCATAGAGATGCCGGGCCGCGGCCATAAAAGTCCCGGTATATAAGAAAATGACCCCGATCTGGAGCTCACGGGCCAGGTGGAGGCAGGCCTCGGTCAGCCTGACCCCGTAACCCCGGCCCCGGCTGGCGGGACTGACCGCCAGCATGCGGATAGCCCCGGCCCCGGCCGGCCACTGCCCCTGATGGGCCTGGCCGGCATCGGGGTAAAACTTGACCGCCCCTGCCAACTTCCCCCGCGCCTCCGCCACCAGCAATATCCCTTGGGGAGCGCCCAGGCTTTCGCTGATGTTCTCCATCCACCTGCTCCAGGCCTCCGCCGGCATGAGAGGCTGGAATTCCCGGTAAGCGGTCTTCACCAGGTTTTCGATCTCGGTCAGCTCCTCTTGCCGGGCCTCCCGGATTTGGATACGCCTTTGCATGATTCTTGCCGGCGGGCAGCTTTTGGCCTTTGTATAAACTTCATACAGCAATTTTAGCTAAGGGGGCACTTATATGCGCCTCTACCCTGAGGCGGTCGTCGTGCCCGTCCGCCCTACCGGAGCCTCGCCTTTCGTCAGCCACTCCCATATGCATTTTCAAGTTTTCACTTCATGCCGTGAGCCGCCTTTTGTCATGCCAAGGCCTTGCGCATCAGCACCCGACGCCTGCCCCAGGCCCGCATTTCCGCCTCGAGTTTCTCTTCGAGAGCTGGAAGCACGGCTCGCTGAAAGCCCAGCTTGTCATAAAGATTGAGGGCAGCGCGATTATCGTCGAATACCAGACAGAGGAGCTCAGGCGCTTTTTCTTCCTCGGCCTTGGTAATCACTCTTTGAACCAGGGCTTCGCCGATGCCCATTCGGCGCCAAAGTGGCCATACTTCAAGAGCATAGAACCAATGGCCAACCATGGGGAAGTTTTGGGGAGGATGACGCACGAGCCAAACAAAGCCCATGATTGTCTGCTTGCTCTTGGCTACGTAAAGGATCTCCTCTGGCATCAAAAGAGGTGGCACCTCCACATCAAGCACTTTCGCCAGATCCGTGTCATTTGCTTCAGCAATAGTGCAACCTGGTTGGAGCCTCCTCGTAAACCGGCGGTATCCAGCTGTGCTCTGAATTTTTCTTAAAGTGAAGCCAAGAATTCTTCTTACCAGAGCCACATACGAATCCCAACTTGTTCTTAATGGGTCGATGGTCCTAGCACTTCCTCCCATAGAGAGCCCCCATGGATCTGACCACTTTATTCGACAAGACTTATCTCGCCCCCTTCGGGAATAGTTATTTATCTCCCACGCAAGGGCGCCTTGAGCGCCGCAATGAAAGCCCCCACTTTTTTGATCAGCTCCGGCCCCTTCAGCCGGGCCACCCGCTGGACGATGGCGCTCCCCACCACCACCCCGTCCACGTAGGGGGCGAGAGCCGCCACTTGCGCCGGGCTGGAGATGCCGAAGCCCACGGCCAAGGGGCATTTCACCAGGGCGCGCACCTCTTGCAGCGACGCCGCCAGGTCCGGGGGCAGCTCCGTGCGGGCCCCGGTGATCCCCGTCACCGACACGTAGTAGAGAAAGCCCTTGGTTTGGCGCCCCAGGGTCTTGATGCGCTCCGGGCCGCTGGTGGGCGCCGCCAGGAAAATCGTGGCGATCTTGGCCTTGGCGGCCGCCATCCGCCAGGGGCCCGCTTCCTCCGGGGGCAGGTCCGGGATGATGAAGCCGTCCACCCCCTTGGCTGCGGCCAATGCCGCGGTGCGCTCCAAGCCGTATTGCAGCATGGGGTTGTAATAGCCCATGAGAATCAGGGGAATCTGGGTCTGGGCCCTGAGGTCCCCCGCCAGGTTCAGGACGTCCTCCAGATGGACCCCCCCCTGCATGGCCCGCAGACTGGCGGCCTGGATGGTGGGCCCGTCCGCCAGCGGATCGGAAAAGGGCACTCCCAACTCTAGAATATCCGCGCCCCGGGCCGCCATCTCCAGGGCCAGGGCCCGGGTGGTGGCCAGATCCGGGTCCCCCGCGGTGATAAAGGGAATCAGGGCCTTCTCCCCCTTGGCCTTGAGCTGCTTGAACACCTTTTCAATGCGTGTCACCGGACACCTCCATGGCTTCGGCCACCGCGTCCACGTCTTTGTCGCCCCGGCCGGAAAGATTGACAATAATAATATCATCGCTGCCGTATTCCGGCGCCAAGCGCTTCAGATAGGCGACGGCATGGGCGCTTTCCAGGGCCGGCAGGATGCCTTCGGTCCGGGAGAGCAGGCTGAACCCCTCCAGGGCCTCGGTATCCGTCACCGCTACGTATTCGGCCCGGCCGGTATCTTTGAAATAAGAGTGCTCCGGCCCCACCCCGGGATAATCCAGCCCCGGCGCCAGGGAATGCGCCTCCTGGATGTTGCCCCAGGGGTCTTGTAAGAGGTAGCTGAACGCCCCGTGCAGGACGCCCACCGTTCCGGCCACCAGGGTGGCGGAATGATGCTGCGTCTGGACCCCATGGCCCCCAGCCTCCACCCCCACTAACCGCACCGGGTCGTCCTTAAAGGGATGGAACAGCCCCATGGCGTTGCTGCCGCCCCCCACGCAGGCCACCAGGCATTGGGGCAGCTTGCCGGTGCGCCGCCGCACCTGGGCCCGGGCCTCCCGCCCGATCACTGACTGAAAATCCCGCACCATTAAGGGATAGGGGTGGGGGCCGGCCACGGAGCCGATGACATAGTGGGTATGGCGCACGTTGGTGACCCAATCCCGGATTGCCTCGTTCATGGCATCCTTCAGGGTGCAGCTCCCCGACCTCACCGGCACCACCGTCGCCCCCAACAGCCGCATGCGGATGACGTTAAGGCGCTGCCGCCGGATGTCTTCGGTGCCCATGTAGATCTCGCAGGCCAGCCCCAACAGGGCCGCCACCGTGGCGGTGGCCACCCCGTGCTGGCCCGCCCCGGTCTCGGCGATGAGCCGGGTTTTCCCCATGCGCCGGGCCAACAACCCCTGCCCCAGGGTGTTGTTGATCTTGTGCGCCCCCGTATGGGCCAGGTCTTCCCGCTTGATGTAAATCTGCGGCCCCCCCAACTCGATGGTCAGATGCCGGGCCAGGTAGAGCGGCGTGGGCCGGCCCACGTAATCTTTGAGATACCAGCTTAACTCCCGGCGAAACTCCATGGTATGGCTGATCTTGCGATACGCTTCTTCCAACTCGAACAGGGCGGGCATCAGGGTCTCCGGCACAAACCGGCCCCCATACCGCCCGAACCTCCCGTGCCTGTCTGGTAACAAAGTAACCTCCTTTTATGAACTGTCAGTGGTCAGCTTGCAGCTTTTGGTTTTCTGTTTTCTGTTTTCTGTTTTCTGTTGTTAGTGGAGCGGGCCGCCGCGCCCGACTCATGACATCCTTCCTTAAAAACTCTGAATCTAAGTGGCACCGGCTTCCAGCCGGTGAATCCAGGCGACCGCCATCCTCGGCGCTTAGACCGCGCCCTGCAACAACTCATCGCTCACTGCTCACTGCTTACTGCTCACTGCTCACTGCCTTAAAAAACGCCCGCAGCTTGGCCGGGTCTTTCCGGCCCGGCGCGGCCTCCACGCCACTGGCCACGTCAACGGCGTCGGGCCTGGCCACCTCGATGGCTTGGGCCACGTTCTCCGGCGTCAGGCCCCCGGCCAGGATGATCCAGCCGTATTTTTTCGCCTCCCGGGCCAGGCGCCAGTCGAAACTTTCCCCGGTGCCGCCCACCCGACCTTTTCTATAGGTATCCAGTAAAAAGGCCTGGACTGCGCCCCGGTAGGGCTCCAACTCTGCAAGGGAACTTTCGTCCCGGATGCGCCAGCCTTTGAGCACCCGCCTTCCTAAGCTCCGGCAATAGTCCGGGGATTCCCGCCCGTGCAGTTGCACCCAATCCAGGCCCACCCGGGCCGCCAACTCCTGCACCGCGGCCGCGGCTTCATCCACGAACACCCCGATGCTCGTAACAAAGGGCGGCAGTTGGGCGATAATCTCCCGGGCGGTCTCCGGCGCCACCTTCCGGGGGCTCTTGGGATAAAAAATAAACCCCAGGGCGTCCGCCCCCAACCCCGCGGCCAGCAGCGCGTCTTCCAAATTAGTAATGCCGCAAATTTTTATTTTAACCATATCACTTGTCGGGCCGACTTGGTCGCCTCTCCCCTTTGCGCCTTAGCGTGAGCCCCCTACCCTTTTCGTCTTGGCGTCTTGGCGTGAGCCCTCTACCCTGCTATCAACTCTCTTAACGCCGCCCCCGGGTCCGCCTGGGTCACCAGGCGCTCCCCGATGAGAAAGGCATGGATGCCCGCAGCCATATAACGTTCGAGATCGGCCCTCGACGTTATTCCCGACGCCGCCACCAGGATCACTCCCGGGGGCGCCAGGGGCGCCAACTCCAACGCCCGGTCCGGAAACATCTCGAAGGTGTGAAGATTCCGGGAGTTGATCCCGATCAACCGGGCCCCCGCGCTCAGCGCCGTCTCCATTTCCGCCGCGCTGTGCACCTCCACCAGGGCCGTCAGCCCCAGGGCCCGGCTCAGGAGCAGCAAGGCCCGAAGCTTCCCCAATTCCAGCAGGCTGACGATCAGGAGCAGGGCGTCGGCCCCCAGCGCCGCAGTCTCGTAAACCTGAATCGGCTCCAGGATAAAATCCTTGCGCAGGATGGGGAGCCGGATCACCGGCCGCATCCGGCGGATGAACTCCGGATCGCCCTTGAAATAATGGGTTTCCGTCAGGACCGAAATCGCCGCGGCGCCGTTCTCCTGGTAGATTTTCGCCAACTCCACCGGGTCCCAGCCCATGCCCAACTCCCCCTTGCTGGGGGAGGCCCGCTTGATCTCGGCAATGATCGCCGGGCCCGCAATTTCATCCAGCGCGGCCTTGAGATCCCTGGGCGCCGGCCGCCGGGAGATCTCGGCCTTAAAAGCCTCCGCCACCCCCGACTCGAACAGCCGCCGCGAGTCCTCCAGTTTCCGGGCCACGATTTCCGCTAAAAAATTCATGAGGTTCCTTATGAATCAGCCTTCAGCTCTCGGGTTGTTGGTTTTCTGTTTTCTGTTTTCTGTACTCTATACTCTGTTTTCTGCTCACTGCTCACTGCTCACTGCTCACTCCCAAAGCTCTTGCTCTTCTCAATCAGGGCCTCCAGTTTGGCCAACGCCTTGCCGGCCCGGATGGTTTCCCGGGCCAGGTCGATGCCCCCAGGAAAGTCAGTGGCCAGGCCCGCGGCCATGAAGGCCGCGGCCGCGTTCAGGGCCACCATGTCTTCCCTCGGCCCTCCCTCCCCCGCCAGCACCTCCTTGACGATGCGGGCGTTCTCAAAGACGTCCCCGCCCTTGATATCCGCCAGCGCCGCCCTTTTCAAGCCGAAATCCTCCGGCGCAATGCTATAAGTCCGCACCGCCCCGTCCTGCAACTGGCTCACCTGCGTGGGGCCCACGATACTGATTTCGTCATACGACCCCTCCCCATACACCACGAAGGCGCTCCGCCCCCCCAGGTTGCCCAGCACCTGGGCCAGGGGCTCGGTGAGCCGGGCCTCATAGACCCCCAGCACCTGGACGTTGGCGTTGGCCGGGTTGGTCAACGGCCCCAGGACGTTGAAAATGGTGCGGATGCCGATCTCCCGCCGGGGCCCGATGGCGTAGCGCATGGCCCCGTGGAGCTGCGGCGCGAACAAAAACCCGATGCCCACCTCCAGGATGCACCAGGCCACCTGGTCCGGGGTGAGGGCCAGATTGATCCCCAAGGCCTCGATGACGTCCGCGGAGCCGCACCGGGAGCTCACCGCCCGGTTGCCGTGCTTGGCCACCTTCAGCCCCGCCCCGGCCACCACGAACGCCGTGGTGGTGGACACGTTGAAGGTGCTCGTGGCGTCCCCCCCGGTGCCGCAGGTGTCCACCACCGTCTCCCGGTCCACGTTGATTTCGTCCCGGTCCAGGTCGATGAGCCCGTCGGAAATGGGAATCCGGGTGGCCTTGGCCCGCATCACCCTGGCCGCCGCGGTGATCTCGGCCACGCTCTCCCCCTTCATCCTCAAGGCCGTAATAAACGCCCCGATCTGCGCCTCGGTGGCCTCCCCGCTCATAATGGCCTCCATGGCCCGGGTCATCTCCGCCTCGGTCAAATCCTGCCGGCTGACGACTTTAAGGATGGCTGCTTTTAACATAATTGAACCCCATGGCACTTCTATTTATTAAACTATCTCGCCGGTATCGGTCACATTTCTGATCAAAAGTCTTGCCTTCCTATCTTACCGCCTTAATCCATGCTCTCCTTGACCCGCACCGTGAGCTCCGTGGGCGTCTTGATGTGGAGGTCATGCTGCGGGAAGGGAAATTCGATGCCCTGTTGCTTGAACAGGTCCCAGATTTTCAGTTGCACGTTGCTCTTAATATTGGTCACCCCTTTTTCCGGGTCCTTGATCCAGATGCGCAGGTCCAGGTTGATGGCGCTGTCCCCGAAGCCCACCAGACGGGCGGCCGGCTTGGGGTCCTTCAAAACCCGGGGAAATTCCGCCGCCGCGGCCGTCATCAACGCCATGGCTTCATGCACATTGGAGGTGTAAGAGATACCCACCGGAATCTTCAGGCGGATGCCCCGGCCGCTGAAAGACCAGTTGATCACCTTGTTGGTTATCAACTCATCATTGGGAATGAGAAAGGAAGTGCCGTCCCGGGTTATCATCGAGATAAAACGGGAATGGAGGGATTCGATCCAGCCGAAGACGCCCCCCACTTCGATGACGTCCCCGGGGCGGATGGAATTGTCCATCAGGATAATCACCCCGCTCACCAGGTTGGACACCACTTTCTGGAGGCCGAAGCCCACCCCCAGGCCCACCGCGCCGCTGAACAAGGCCAGCAGTTGAAAATCGAAGCCCACGCTGTCCAGGGCCAGGAGAATGGCCCCGGCATACAACCCTCCTTTCAGGAGTTTGACCAGCAGCACCTGCACCCGTGGGGTCAGGCGGGAGATTTGTTCGATCCGGTGTTGGATAATATGGCTCAACCAGCCAGATAAGGGCAGCAGGATGCCCAGCATGATGGCGGCCTTGATGATGACCCATAAGGAGAGGCGTCCATGGCCCACCGTGAAGCCCACCCGATCGAACATGGCAATGGCAGGGTTCAGAACCCCCACGATATCCATAGCCGCCACCGCCATGATCATCACCGCGAAGAATTTGGACCAGGCGGGGCTGATGAGGACCCCGGTCGCCACCTGGATAATGACCCAGGCCCACAGGAGGTCCACCGCGGCATAGATTATCCGGTGGTTCCACTGGTAATGCTGCGCCGTCAGGGAGACGATCCCCAACAGGATGGCCGCGGCCAAGGGGGCGGCGATATCCATCAACTTGGTCTTGATTTCCAGCACGCGGGCATGGTCTGTCGGCACCCCGGCGTGCACCAGATGGGCCATGCCGCGCCGGGCCACCCCCCGCAGGAGAAACATCCCCAGGCACACCACCCCCACGATGGCAATCTCGTACAGAATGCCGACATCGCAGGTCCCGGCGCAGAGCTTTTTTTGCGCCCCGAACAGGAAATCTTGCATACTTTGCAGCGAAATGAATCCCTCCATAGCAACCTCTTCCTAAGGTTTTAGCCTTCCCCGGACTCCTCCCGGGGGCTAACCGGGCCGGCCGCCTGCGCCGCCGCCACCCCCGCGGCCAAGGCCCGGCGGTTCAACTCCTCCGTGCCTTT
>Ga0315542_1002977_pt1 | contig 10091 bp, 8 predicted proteins | sample SalMarSW160120MG_FD_202541 | JGI IMG/M metagenome (GOLD analysis project Ga0315542, IMG submission 202541) | Salt marsh sediment microbial communities from the Plum Island Ecosystem LTER, Massachusetts, United States - Salt Marsh Sediment SW1601-20 ... | reverse complement strand
GAGGTGGCCGACATGATGGCCTTCCACGCGCGGGCCCAGGGGGTCGAGCTGATCGCGCGCTACGATCCCCGCGTGCCGCGGCGCATGCGGGGCGATCCCGATCGGCTGAAGCAGGTGCTGACCAACCTGGTGAGCAACGCCGTGAAGTTCACGCCCCGGGGCCACGTGCTGCTGGACGTGAGCGCCCGGCCGCAGGCGGACGGGAACTGCGGGATCATGGTCCAGGTCGCGGATACCGGGATCGGGATCCCCGAGGACAAGCTGCAGTACATCTTCGACAAGTTCACGCAGCTGGACGCCTCCCGCAGCCGCAAGCGCGGCGGGACCGGGCTGGGACTCGCCATCAGCCGGAGCCTGGTGGAGATGATGGGCGGCGAGATCGGGGCCCACGGCAACGAAAACGGCGGCTCCACCTTCTGGATGCGCTTGCCCCTGAACTGCCCGGCCGAGGTCCGGGCGCGCGACGCCTGGGCCGATCTGGCGGGAGTCCGCGTGCTGCTCGTCACCGGGAATCCCCTGACCGGCCGCGCCGTGCAGGAGTGGCTGGAGCACCATGGCCTGCACAGCGAGGCCCTGTCCGACTTCCAGGAGGCACGCCGGGCCGTGCTGGCCGCCGGGCGGGCCCACGATCCCTACCGCGTGGCGATCTTGGACGAGCACCTGCTGCCCGACGGCGTCACCGACCCGTTGACCACGCCCGGCGCGGAGCCGGCGGCCCCCCCGCCAGGCATGATCCTGCTGCGGCCGGCCAGCGACGTTACGTCCGCGGTCGTCGGGCCGGCGGTCGGCGAGGGAGCCGTGCTCGCCAAGCCCATCCATCCGGATCGCCTGCTGCCGGCCCTGCGGGCCGCCCTCGCCGGGGCCGCCGACCAGGCCGCCGGCTCGCCGGGTGCCCCGCCGGCGGTGGTGGATGGTGGCGCGCGCCGGTCCTCGTCCGGCGAGGGGACACCCCTGGACGGAGCGGCCGTGCTGCTGGTGGAGGACAATCCCATCAACCAGCAGGTGGCCCGTCTCTACCTGGAGAAGCTGGGCTGCCGCGTCACCATCGCGGCCAACGGGCGCGAGGCGCTGGAGCATCTCGCCCGGGAGGTTCCGGATCTCGTGCTCATGGATTGCCAGATGCCGGAGATGGACGGCTACGAGGCGACCCAGCAGATCCGCCGGATGGCCGGCGAGGTCGGGCGCCTGCCCGTTGTCGCCATGACGGCCCATGCCCTGAGCGGCGACCGGGAGCGCTGCCTGGTCGCCGGCATGGACGAGTACCTGAGCAAGCCCGTCACCCTGGTGGCCCTGCGCGCCGCCCTGGAGAAGGCCCTGCGGGCCCACCAGCCTGCTTCCTGCTGAGGATCGGGAAGCGAAGCCTCGACCCGAACGCGATCTCGCCGCCGGAATGCCGCCGCGCCCAACGGCGGCTTGACAATGCCCGCTCCCTTCGTCGAGCATGGAGCCTCGCCCCGCCGTCCGGCCCGCGAGCTGCGGCAGGGAGGTGCCGCATCCGGGAATCCGCACTGCCGCCCGCGCGTGCGCAACTCTGGGAGGAGACCGCCGTGAAGTTCGAGTCCGTGAACGAGATTCTGGATTTCGCCATCCAGCGCGAGCAGGATGCCGCCGATTTCTACGTCGGCCTGGCCAAGAAGATGGATCGCCCGTCCATGAAGGACATCTTCCTGGGCTTCGCGGAGGAGGAAAAGGGCCACAAGGCCAAGCTGCAGGCGGTCAAGAAGGGCCAGAAGCTGGACCTGCCGCGCGAGAAGATCCTGGACCTGAAGATCGGCGACTACCTGGCCGAGGTCCGGGGCGACGCGGAGCTGGACTACCAGCAGGCGCTGATCCTGGCCATGAAGTCCGAGAAGATCTCCTTCCGTCTCTACAACGACCTGGCCGGGGCCACGCAGAGCCCGGAGATGAAGCAGCTCTTCCTCGCTCTCGCCCAGGAGGAGGCCAGGCACAAGCTGCGCTTCGAGCTGGAGTACGACGAGCAGATCTTGAAGGACAACTGAGCCGGCGGCGCGCCGTCGCCGCCCGCGCCTGGCCCGCAAGCAGGAGCCCCGGTCGTGGCGACCGGGGCTCGGCTGCTCCTGGAGGGATCAGTTGGAACGCCGGCGCTCCTGGCGCCCCTTGTGGAGCAGGTAGACACCCAGGGCGACTAGGCCCAGGGGCCACCAGTCCTCCAGCCACTCCAGCGAGATGCCGAACTTCGCGTCCAGGAAGAGCAGAACGCCGATGACGATGAGGATCACGCCGCCGGTCACCGAGCCCAGGGGCGCGGGCATCTGGGCGTCGAGCGGCAGCTCGCCCGGCTTGAGCCCGGCCATGATCCGGTTGTAGTAGCCAGCCCGGCGCACCGCGTCCACGATGTTGTAGAAGTAGAAGAAGGAGAGCAGGAGCGGGAAGAGCGGCATCGTGGAATCGGCGGCTCCGGAGGAGATGCACGCGATCAGGCCCGCGAAGATGGCCGCGTAGACGAAGCCCAGCGGGTAGTAGCCCACGTAGACCTGTCCCAGGCCGGGCATCAGGCCGGACAGGAAGCCGGCCAGGAAGGTGGACTTGTGGGGCGACGCGGGTCGGTAGTAAGGGCCCTGGTCGGGGGGGAGCAGGCCTGGGCCGCCAGGACCCCGGGCGGGATGGCCACCGCCGCCGACGTCCTGTCCGGGCTCCTGGGGTTCGTATGCTCGGTTCTCCATGACAGCCTCCTCGGTCTCGGCAATGCAGTCTCTATCGACAGCGCGTGGTCTATGACTCAACCGTCGCGGCTCTCCTGGTCGGAGTTTTCGTCGACGCGTGGATTCGCTTCGCGGGCCGGCGCGGCGGCACCGGCGGCGCGGCCCCGCCAGTCCTGCCAGGCGCGCTCCAGGGCGCGGCCCGCACCGCGCAGGTGCGCGATCGTCTGGACGAGCTCCCCGTCCAGCAGGGCCTCGCCGCTGGACCGGGCTTCCGCCCGCAGGGCCTGCAGGGCGGGCGCGGCCCGGGTCCCGCGCGCGGCCAGATCCGCCTCCAGGGAGTGGAGCGCTCCGGTCAGGTGAGCGCCGCTCACCTGCCAGGCGTCCCGGCCCAGCTCACCGATCCGGGGCGACAGTTCGGCATAGGCGCCGGCCAGCGCCTGGCCCAGGCTGCCGGGGGTGGCCTGGACCACGGCCAGGGCGCGCGGCGCGCTGCCCTGCAGCGGCGAGATCGGCGTGCCGAACAGGGCGACGATCAGCACCGTCGCCATGTAGGCCACCTCGAGGGCGAAGCGGGGCCGCAGCAGCTGCCGGCGCCACCAGGCGGCCAGCCCGCGCCGGTGCGCCCGCCAGGCGGCTCGGCGCTCGACGCGCCGGCGCAGCGGCGCGGTGGCGCGCAGGACTTCCGCGGTGAAGGCCGGATCGGGCTGCAGCTCGCCCATCTCGCGCAGCTCCGGCAGCAGCCAGCGCAGGGTCACAACCAGGGCCTGACAGCGGCGGCAGTGCTCGAGGTGGGCGCGGACGAGCTGCGCCTCGCCGGCGGCCAGGGCTCCGCTGACCAGATCGCACAGCCGTTCCTCGGCCCGCGGACAGGTCGGACCGCTGGTGCGGGCCAGGATGGCGCCGGTCAGGTCCTCCGGTGCGGGGGTCTGGAGGGAGTCCAGGTTGCCGCGCACGGTATCCAGCAGCTCGCGACAACCCGAACAGGCGGCCAGATGCTCCTCGACCGCTCGCTGCCGCGGCGGCGGCAGCTTCCCGGCCAGGTAGTCGTCCAGCAGCTCTTCCCAGTCCCGGCAGTCCATCTCGGTTCCTCAGGAGGCGGCGGCGGCGCCGCCGCTGCTCAGCTCGTTCACGGCCTTGGCCAGCTCGATGCGCGCCCGGTTCGTGCGCGATTTCACGGTGCCCAGGGGCAGGTCGAGGGTCCGGGCGATCTCCTCCAGGGCCAGCCCCTGCATGTCCTTCAGCAGGATGATCTCGCGATTGATCTTGCTCAGGGTCTGCAGCGCGCGGAAGACCAGCCGCTTGCGGGCGTCGCGGACCCATTCCTCCTCGGGATCGGGTCCGGGCGCGGCCAGGTGGTGCAGCTTCTCCACCGGGATGTCCTGGGCCGGCGGTCGGGCCTTCCGGCGGCGCAGGTGGTCGATGCAGGCGTTGCGGGCGATCTGCACCAGCCAGGCCTGGAACCCCCGCGCGTCGCGACAGCTGTTCAGCCGCCGGTAAACGCGCACGAAGATCTCCTGGGCCAGATCGCGGGCTTCCTCCGCGTTTCCGACGTAGGTGTAGGCGATGGCGCAGATCCTGGACTGGTACTGTCGCACGAGCACCTCCCAAGCCAGCTCGTCTCCCGCGTGGCAGCGTTCGAGGATTTCCGCCAGGTCCATGCTTCACCCGCTCGTCAGGCTTCCGGATCCCGCCAGGGCCGGCTGCCGGTCATCCTCGCGGTGGGGCCCCTCCCGGCGGGGCACGGTGCGATCGCTCGTCATCTGGAAGACGCAACGCCGCCGGGGAAGTTCGGTGCCATCCTACTTCGTGATCGCCAGCCTGCGGGCTCGCCGGCCGTCCGGCGTCGTCAGCACGTAGAGGTAGATCCCCGAGGCCACCGGCCGACCGGCGTCGTCGTCTCCGGCCCAGAGCACTGCCTGCTCGCCGGCCGGCCGGGGCCCGTCGACCAGGGTCCGCACCCGGCGTCCGCTCAGGTCGTAGAGATCCAGGCGGATCCGGCCCGGTGCCGGCAGCTGGTAGCGGATCATGGTGCCGGGATTGCAGGGATTCGGCATGTTCTGGTCCAGCCGCGGTCCGGGCCCGGGCGGTCCGCCGGGGACGCCGGTGACGGCCAGCGGCGGGGCGGCCACGCTCTCGGCGCCCTCCTCATTCAGGGCCGTCAGCTTGTAGTGATGGCCCCAGCCGGGGCTGACCGCGTCCAGCCAGGTCGTGGCCGCGGTGACCTGCACGAGGCTGGTGGCGCCCGGCACGAAATCGGGATCGCTGCCGCGGTAGACGTGGAACTCGCGGAAGTCGTGATCCGGGGAGGTGTCCCAGGCGAGCGCGTTGCCCTCGCCGCCGTAGGCCACGGTGAAGCCGGTGGGGATGCTCGGCAGGGCGTTGTCCTGGGAGTAGCCGCTGTCCGGCGGCGAGTCGTAGCAGGCGCCCGGAACGGCGGTGCGCGCCCGGACGAAGAAGACCGTCCAGCGGAGGCCTTCTTCGGGGGTGGCATCCCACAGGGTCGGCAGGATGCTGCTGTAGGTGGCCTCGGCGTCGGCGGGGACGGTCAGCAGGAAGTCCCAGCTCCCGGGCGGGTAGAGCTTCTCGCCGGAGGGCGCGCGCGCGGGTTCCTGCCCGTCCGGCGTCGACCGGGCTGGATCGTAGCGCCGGAAGATCGCGTACTCGGTGATGGGCTGGGACGAGCCGGCGACGTCGAAGCGGCTGGCGGCGAAGCTCAGCCGGACCCAGCCGCCGGCATCCCCGGGCACGTCCAGGATCGAGAGGATCTGCGGGTAGCTGAGGCTCTTCTCCCAGGCGAGGTCGAGCTGCGTGCAGGTCGGATTGGCCCCGCCGGGCCGGACCACGTGGGTCGAACGCCAGAACAGGCTGCCGCCGGGCTCGTCGAGGGTGAGCCAGGTGCCGTCCGGCGGGAACTCCTGCCAGCTCGTGCCGTCCGCGCTCAGCTCCCAGCGGATCGAGTCGGTCTGCACGGTGGTGAGGCTGGCCCGCACGATGGGATCCTCCGAGGCGTCGATCACGCGCGAGTGCCCCACGTTACGCGTGGAATCGAAGCCGGCCGGGGCCAGCTCCAGAATGCGCAGTCCCAGGGATCCATCCGCCAGGTACGCGAGACCGGCGGCCACCGCCAGCCCCCGGCCGTCGCCCCCCGTGTCGCGCCCCCCCAGGAGGAAGGGCGCATCCCGGCGGCTGATGTCCACGATCTGCAGGCCGGATTCCCCGGCGGCCAGGTAGGCCCGGTCGCCCACCACCACCACGTCGTGAGCGTTGCCGGGGACGAGCGCCCGCCCCCGCAGCACGGGCGAGGCAGCGCTGGTGAGGTCCACGATCACCAGGCCCGAATCACCGTCCGCCACGTAGGCGTAGGGAGGCTGGAAGGCGACCCCGCGGGCGTAGCCCGGCGTGTCCAGGGCGCCGACGGTCACCAGCGCGTTCGGGTCGGAGATGTCCACGACGAGCAGCCCGGCATTGCCGTCGGCCAGGCAGGCGAGACCGCCTGACACGGCCACGTCCTCGGCCCAGCCGTCGCTGTCCAGCAGGCCGGCGGCGCTCGGGGCGCCGGGATCCGTCACGTCCACCGCGCGCAGGCCGGCACCGGACTGGGCCAGGAAAGCATGATGGTCGGCCACGGCCACACCGTGCACGAACCCGTCGGCGGCGAAGCTCCCGGCCAGCTGGGGGCTCGCGGGCGAACCGAGGTCCAGGATCTGCAGCCCGGAGGAGCCGTCGGCCAGGTAGGCGAGGTCGCCCGCGATCAGCACGTCACGGGCGCTGCCGGGGGAGTTCCAGCTCCCGACGATCTCGGGCTGGCCCGGCGAGGACACGTCCACCACCACCAGGCCGGTCACGTTGTCGGCCACGTAGGCGTGGGTTCCGGCCAGCGCCACGGCGTAGGCGTTGTCCGGGGTGTCGGCCGTGCCCAGGACCGTGGCCTCGAGGGGGTAGAGCTTCAGCTCCCCGGCCAGCGTGTCCCACCAGGCCGTGTTCAGGGCGGGATCCCGGTAGCGCGTGCTGGAGAAGTCCTCGTGATGGTGGAAGGGGGCTGCGGTGACGGCGGCCGCCAGCAGCAGGGCAGCCGCCAGCGGGAGAGCGACCAGCAGGATACCACGCGCCATGGTCTTCCGCTCCTTCGGCTACGGCGGCCGCCAGCGGCGCGCCCGCCTTGATCTTCCCTGGTCGCGAGACTAGCATAGCAGGGTCCGTTTGTCTCCGGCGCGCCCCGTGGCCGGTCACCGGCTCCGCCGGAGGCCGCCGGCCGGGCGGGCCGACTCCTCCAGCCCGGCGGCCCCGCCGCCTTCGACATGGACGAGCTGCTGGAACTGTGGCGCCACGCGCAGCGCCCCGTGGTCTTCACGGGCGCGGGGGTTTCCACCCTGTCGGGTATTCCCGACTTCCGCGGCCAGGACGGCATCTACAAGCACCTGGACGTCGACCGCATCTTCGACATCCATAGCTTCCTGCAGGACCCGTCCTACTACTACCTGAACAGCAGGGACTTCATCTACAACCTGCACGAGCGCGAGCCGAGCATCGTGCACCGCGAGTGCGCGCGCCTGGAGGCCGCGGGACGGCTCCGGGCCGTCATCACCCAGAACATCGACATGCTGCACCGCAAGGCCGGCTCCCGGAACGTCATCGAGCTGCACGGCTCGCCTCTCGAGCACGTCTGCGTCGAGTGTGGGGCCGAGTACAGCTACACCTGGATCAGCGAGCAGGTCCAACAGGACAGGGTGCCTCGCTGCACGGCCTGCGGCGGCGTCATCAAGCCCGGCATCGTCTTCTTCGGGGAGATGCTGGACGAAACGGCGCTGGGGCGCGCGGCGGCCGAGGCGGGTGCCGCCGACCTGATGATCGTGCTCGGCTCGTCTCTGGTGGTCCAGCCCGCCGCCTCCCTGCCGCTGCTCACGCTGCGCGGCGGCGGCCGGCTGGTCATCGTGAACGCCGATCGAACACCTCTGGACGGCCTCGCGGCCTGCCGCTGCGACGATCTGGCGGCGGTCTTCGCCCGGGTGGCCAAGGAGTTCTAGCATGGCAAGTGTCGAGAAGGGCGATACGGTGCGGGTTCGCTACACCGGTCGCCTGAAAAGAGACGGCAGCATCTTCGATGCCACTCCCGCCGATCAGCCGCTGCAGCTGAAGATCGGGGAGGGAACGACCTTGTGGGCCCTCGAGGATGCCCTGGTCGGGATGGAGCCCGGGGAGCGCAAGACCGTGGAGATTCCCTCCCCGCAGGCCTTCGGGCGGCCGCTGCGCAACATGGAGCGCGTGCTGCGCAAGGACCTGATGCCCGCGGGGGTTCGCCTCAGACCCGGCCAGCACCTGCGGATCACCCTGGAGGACGGCCGCCAGTCGGTGGTCAAGGTCCTGCAGGTCTCGGGCCAGGACGTGATCGTCGACACGAACCACCCCCTGGCCGGCGAGGACCTCGTCTTCGACGTGGAGCTGGTCGCGATCCTGCCGGCTGCGAACTGAGTCGCGGCCCGGGACAGCCCATCTCCCGCACGCGGTGAGCGGAGACCCGGTGGTCCCCGCTCGCTGCCGGCAGGTCCGGAACGCTGCGCTCAGGCGCTGGCCGTGGCCGTCTTCAGGCGCTTCAGGAAGGCGCGCAGCACCAAGGCCATGATCAGGCACATGATGACCAGGAAGGCGAAGAACTGGCTGTGGAGCCACTTGTTCCAGAGCGGCTCGATGTTCCCGGCCAGGTAGTTGCCCACGGCCGTGGCGCCGAACCAGCAGCCCATCATCAGGCCGCGCAGCCTGGGGGGCGCGACCTTGGAGCAGAAGGAGAGCCCCATGGGCGACAGACACAGCTCGCCGATGGTCACCACCCAGTAGGAGCCGATCAACCAGAGAGGGGACACCCGGCCGAAGTCGGCGCCCAGGTGTCCCGCCAGGGCGAGCAGGCCGAAGGCCGCCGCCGTCAGCACCATGCCGATGCCGATCTTGCCGGGGGTGGAAGGCTCCTTGCCCCGCCGCCGGCGCCAGCCCCAGAAGAGGACCACCAGCGGCGTCATGGTCACCACGAAGAGCGGGTTGAAGGCGGCGAACAGCTCGGGCTTGATCTGCCAGCGGCCGAAGAGGGGCCCCATGTTGTCCCGGGCCAGCAGCGTCATCGTGAATCCGTTCTGGTGGAAGGACATCCAGAAGACGATCACGATCCCGTAGATGATCAACAGGGCCGACACCCGGCGCCGGGTCTCCTCGCGCGACATGGGGGCGACCTGGACCGTGCTATCCGGCGAGCGCCCGATCTCGGCGTGCAGGACGTGCCGCCGGAAGCCCTGGAAGATCAGCAGCGAGAAGATCATGCCGAGGGAGGAAGCGCCGAAGGCCCAGCTCCAGCCCAGGCCGTTGCGCAGCGCGGCCGCGGCCAGGGGGGCGAAGAAGGCGCCGATGTTGATGCCCATGTAGAAGATGTTGAAGGCGGCGTCCTTGAGGGGGCTGCCCTCCGGGTAGAGATTGCCGACCATGACCGAGATGTTCGGCTTGAAGAAGCCGTTGCCCAGGACGAGGATGACCAGGGCGAGGAAGAAGAGGGGGCGGCCGCTGATGCGGCCCGGCCCCTCGTAATCGGGGGCTTCCTCCGTCCAGTGCAGGGGGACGCCCCGGGCGGCCGCCTCTTCCCGGGCGGCCTCGTAACGGGCCTCGTACTCGGCATGCAGCCGGTCATACTGCTGCTCGGCGACCTCCACCTTCGCCTCGCGCGCCGCCGGCTCCGGGATCGGGACGGCGATCAGCGCGTAGCCCAGGGCCATCAGTATCGCGCCGATCGTGATGGTCTTCCGGAACCCCATGCGGTCGGCGATGAAGCCGCCGCCGATGGGCGTGAAGTAGACGAAGGCGAGATAGAGCCCGTAGATCTGGCCCACGTTGCGGAAGTGGAAGTACTCGTCCAGGTACAGGACGAAGATGGCGAGCATGGTGTAGAAGCCGAAGCGCTCCCACATCTCCGTGAAGAACAGCACCGCCAATCCCTTGGGATGGCGGGGCTTCTCGGGTTGCAGGGCCATGGGTACTCCCTTGCGGCTAGGGGGCGGGTGGCTGGACGCTCGTCGAGGGGCGCCGCCGGAGGGCGCGTGCATGAGGGCGTATTAAACAGGAAAGCGCGGCTAGGGTCAATTGCGGGCTTGCGCGGAGCCCGCTGCCACAATGGAGCATGACTCGCCGCGACGGCATGCGCTAGTCTTCGCCGGTCCGCGCCCGCCGCGAAGTTCACGGCATCTCGCGTCACGAAGGAGGCCTTCTTGCGGCGCAGCACCCGACTCTGGATCCTGGCCGTCCTGCTCACCCTGGGCTCGGCGCTCTGGCAGCGCATGTCCGGCCCCAGCTACCCGCTGCGCGTGCGGGCCGAGCTGGGCGGCGTCAGCGTCCGCGCCAGGCTGTCCCGCAACGAGGATACCGGCACCTCGCTCCCGGTGCGGCTGAAGCTGA
>Ga0315542_1002976_pt1 | contig 10095 bp, 8 predicted proteins | sample SalMarSW160120MG_FD_202541 | JGI IMG/M metagenome (GOLD analysis project Ga0315542, IMG submission 202541) | Salt marsh sediment microbial communities from the Plum Island Ecosystem LTER, Massachusetts, United States - Salt Marsh Sediment SW1601-20 ... | reverse complement strand
TCAGGTCGGGCCCGCGGCGGCCGCCGTGGCCGGAGATGCGGTGGCAGTAGATGCAGCCCTTCTCGGCGAAGAGGTGGCCGCCCGCGGCCACCGGCCCCGAGGTGGCGCCGATGATGTCGGCGGTCAACGGCTCGGCGGAGAAGTCCGGGGACCAGGGGGCCTTGATGCCCTCGTACCAGAGCACGCCGATGGCGATGACGATGACGATGATGGACGCCACCGCCCAGGGCCTGCGCTTGGGACTGCGCTCGCCGCTGCCGAAGAGGAAGGGCATGAGCCCCAGCACCAGGAACGCCAGGGCGGGTCCGCCCACGATCATGTACGGCGTCAGGTGGTGGGGGATGAGGGCGAGCACGGCGAAGTACCACATGAAGTACCAGTCCGGCCGCGGCAGGACGTGGACGTTGGAGGGGTTGGGGGGAAGACCCAGCTCGGGAGCGCCCACCAGCCAGGCCAGGAGCACGATGCCGCCCACGACGACGAGACCGAACAGCGCGTCCCGCCACATGGCGTCGGGCCAGAAGGGTCGGCCCTCACGATTCAGCAGGCTCTCGTACCAGGTGCGGTAGGTGGCCTTGTCCACCGGACGGCCGGGCTGCGCCGGCTCCGAGATGCCGTTGCGGATGACGAGGTAGAGGTGCAACCCGACCACCGCGAAGACGATGCCGGGCAGGAAGAAGACGTGGAAGGCGAAGAAGCGGCTCAGGGTGGCCGCGCCCACGAACTCGCCGCCGAGCAGGAAGCGGCCCACGAGCTCGCCGATGAAGGGGGTCCGGCCCGCCTGCTCGGCGCCCACCACGATGGTGTAGATGGCGTTCTCGTCCCAGCGCAGGAGCTGGCCCGTGAAGCCCAGACCGATCACCACCAGGAAGAGGATGACCCCGGTCAGCCAGTTCATCTCGCGCGGGAACTTGAAGGAGCCGGTGAGGAACACGCGGACGACGTGCACCCCCATGAAGAAGATCATGGCGGAGGCGCCCCAGTAGTGCATGCCCCGCACCAGGGCGCCGAGGGGCGCTTGATGGCTGATGTACTGCAGGCTCTCATACGCGCTGTCGGTGGAGGGTGCGAACACGAGGGCGAGGGCGATGCCGGTGACCACCTGCACCACGAACGACACCAGGGTGGCGCTGCCGAAGACGTAGAACCAGTCGGTGCCCTGGGGGATGGGGTGGGTGAGGACGGGTCCCAGGGCCTTGCCCAGCCCCGTCCGATCCTCGAGCCAGGTCAGGATACTGCGCAGCATCTTCATGGTCGCGTTCCCTGCCCTCCTACTGGATCGGGATCGGTCTGGTCTGGAGCTCGACCCAGCCCCTGCGCACCCGCGTCTGGTATCGATACAGGTCATGGGGCGGCGGCCCCGCGGCCACCCGGCCGTCCGCGTAGTAGACGCCGCCGTGGCAGGGACACAGGAACAGCCCGGGCCCGCTCACCCAGCGCACGATGCACCCGAGGTGGGTGCAGTTGACGGCGAACGCGATGAACTCGCTTTCACCGGTGCGGCGCAGGTACGCGCCGCTGCGTGCCGTGACCCCCGCCCAGGGCAGCGACGACGGGTCCTTGAAGGTCACCTCCACGGTGTCGCCGACCGTGAAGCTCTCCAGCTTGCCCACCCGCTGCCAGTTGGCCGGGGTGCGGCGCAGGTACGGCAGGAAGAGAAAGCCCACGAACGGCAGGCCGAGGAGGGCTCCCGTGACGGCGCCGGCGCCGATGATGACCCAGCTCAGCAGGGCGCGCCGGGACGGGCCGCCGTCCTTGCCCGGGAACAGGGTCGGCTCCTCAGGTGCGGCGCACATCAATCAGCTCTCGGACCCAGCCGCGGATGGCGAAGGCGCCGACGATGGCGCCCACCGCCGTGATCCACCACGAGGTGACGAAGCCCCACACCAAGAGGACCATGCCCAGGGCCAGCATCGCCGGCCGATAGGTCGGCGGGGGGACGTCGAGCTCCCTGGGGGTGGGCCAGTCCTCGTGCTTCTCACGGAGAGCGGCCTGGATGTGTTGCACCGGCTGGTCGTCCATTCCGACTCCTCCTCCTCACGCTTCTTCCAGCTCGAGATCGGGCTCACGGTACCACCGCACCATGACGGCGAAGCTGGCCAGGGCGAACACGAACATCCCCACCACCCACATCAGGACGCCTCCGGCCTGTTGGTCGGCCAGGGGGGTGAGGTGCCAGACGTTGCGGATCAGGTCCAGGGCCCCGAGCTCGTCGGAGGGGTTCAGGTAGCCCGGGTAGAGCGGCACCGGGGCGAAGGTCAGCAGCACCCCGAGGATGGTGTTGGCGATCATGGCGGTCCACAGGTAGACCACCGCGGTCAGGGCCGGCATGCGCCGCTCCGGCACCGGCGTCAGCACCGGCCACCAGAAGATGGTGGCGGTGACGAGGAAGCTGATGTGCTCCAGGATGTGGATGTTCTCGTTGATGAGGGTGAGGTCGTACAGGGCGGGCACGTGCCACGCCCACAGGGTCACCACGGCGATGGTCCAGGCGAGGAGGGGCCGCGACAGGACGCGCTCGGCGGCGTCCACCCAGGGCACCCGGAGGGCCCGCCGCGCCACGTTCTCCGGCACCCCGAGCAGCAGCAGCAGCGGCACCACCAGGAGCAGGACGAGGTGCTCGCCCATGTGGGCGCTGAAGAGATAGGTGTCGCCCAGGACGTCCAGGGGCCCGCACAGGTCCAGGAGCAGGATCACCACGCCCGCCGTCCACCAGGCGGTGTGGCGGGGCGAGCTCGTGCGCACGACGGCCAGGTGGGCGACCAGCAGGAGGGCGCAGCCGACCACGATGGAGGGCTCGAACTCCCAGGCGATGGCCAGCAGGTGACCGGTGGTCATGCCAGGGCCCCCCACAGGTAGACGATGGAGAAGATGAACACCCACACCGCGTCCACGAAGTGCCAGTACACGGCGGCGGCGGGAATGCCCTTGGTGCGCACCACCTCACGGCTGGACCCCAGGCCGAGGGCGGCCATGATGCCCAGGATCAGGAGCCCGATGGCCACGTGCGCCCCGTGGAAGCCGGTGAGGGTGAAGAAGGTGGTGCCGAAGAGGCTGTGCCGGATGGTGACGTTCTGCTGGATGAGGCCGTAGTACTCCCACCCCTGGCCGCCCAGGAAGGTGGCGCCGAAGAGGATGGTGACTCCGAGCCAGAGGAGCATCCGGCGGTGCCGGCCGCGGCGGGCGTTGGCCTCCACCCGCCACATGGTGGCGGAGGAGCCGAACAGGAAGGCCGAGAAGACGCCGGTGCGCCCGACGTCGAGCAGGGTCCCGCTGTGCTCCGCGGTCTGCTGGTGGTAGAGCACGTAGGCCATGATGAGGATCGCGAAGAAGACGGACTCCCCGAGCACGAACATGTCGACGGCCAGGCGGTGCCTCTCGGTGGCCATGCTCAGCCCTCCTCGCCGGCGGCTACCGCCTCGGGGTGGGCCAGGTCATACAGCGGACGGCGCCCGCGCACCGGCGGCACGCGCTCGAAGTTGTGCTCGGCGGGCGGCGACGAGGTGGCCCACTCCAGGCTCCAGCCGTCCCACGGGTTGTCGCCGGCGGGCTCGCCTCGGCGCAGGGTCCTGAACACGTTCCAGATGAAGAGGAGGACCGAGATGCCGATGATGTAGGAGCCGATGGTGGACAGCATGTTCAGCGTCGGCAGCCAGGGCAGGGCGGGGTAGGTGTACACCCGGCGGGCCATGCCCGCCATGCCGGCGAAGTGCTGCACGAAGAAGGTCAGGTTGAAGCCGATGATGGTCAGCCAGAAGTGCCACTTGCCCAGCCGCTCGTCCAGCAGCCTGCCGGTGATCTTGGGGAACCAGTAGTAGGCGCCGGAGAAGAGGGCGAGGGCGGTGCCCCCGAAGAGGACGTAGTGGAAGTGGGCCACCACGAAGTAGCTGTCGGTCATCTGCCAGTCCAGGGGCACGGCGGCGAAGATGATCCCGCTCAGCCCACCCATGGTGAACTCGACGATGAAGCCGACGGCGAACAGCATGGCCGTGGAGAAGATGATGGTCCCGCCCCACATGGTGGCGATCCAGTTGAAGATCTTCACCCCCGTGGGGACCGCGATCAGCATGCTGCCGGCCGCGAAGGCGTAGTACACGGGGAAGCCCAGGCCCACCGCGAACATGTGGTGGACCCACACCGAGAAGCTCAGGAAGCCGATGGCCACGGTGGAGGCGGCGAGGAAGCCGTAGCCGAAGATGGGCTTGCGGGAGAACACGGGCACCACCTCGGAGATGATCCCGAAGGCCGGCAGGATCATGATGTAGACCTCGGGATGGCCGAAGATCCAGAAGGTGTGCTCCCACAGGATGGGCGTGCCGCCGGTGGCGGGGGTGAAGAAGGAGGCCTGCAGCAGCCGGTCCAGGAGCAGCATCACCAGGGCGGCGTTGAGGGCCGGCAGGGCGAGGACGATCACGAAGGAGTTGACCAGCACCATCCACACGAACAGGGGCAGGCGGCGGATGGTCATGCCCTCCACCCGCAGGTTGAAGATGGTGACGATGAGGTTGATGCCCGCGGACACGGTGCCCACGCCGATGGTGAGCAGGCCCAGCGCCCAGTAGTCCAGGCCCCGGGTGAAGGAGTAGGGCTTCTCGGACAGGGGGGCGTAGCTGAACCAGCCGGCGTCGGGGCCGCCGCCGGCGAGGAAGCTGAAGTACAGGAGCAGCCCCCCGAACAGGAACGCCCAGAAGCTGAAGGCGTTCAGGCGCGGGAAGATCATGTCCTTGGCGCCGATCATGAGCGGCGCGAAGTAGGTGGAGAAGCCGATGAGCACCGGCACCAGCACCAGGAAGATCATGGTGGTGCCGTGCATGGTGAAGAGCTGGTTGTAGGCCTCCGGGGTCAGGAGATGCTCGTTGGGGCGCGCGAGCTGGGTGCGCATGACCAGCGCCTCGAGCCCTCCAAGGAGGAAGAACGCGAAGCCGGCCACAAAGTACATGATGGCGATCTTCTTGTGGTCGGTGGAGGAGACCCAGGAGAAGAGGCCCTGGGGCGGCGCGGCGGACCGGTCGGTGACCGGGCCCTCGGTGGCGGACGGGATGGTCGCCATTCGTCAACCCTCCAGGTAGGCCACGAGCTTCCGGACCTCGGCGTCTGAAAGCTGGAGGTTCGGCATGTGGCTGCCGGGCTTGATGGAGTCGGGTTTCTTCAGCCACTGGCTGAGCTTTTCGGGGGTGTTGTCCGCCGCCCCCGAGGCGATGGTCGAGCGGCTGCCCAGGTGGGTGAGGTCGGGCCCCACGTCGCCGTCGGCGGACGTCCCCTTCACGGCATGACAGTTGGCGCAGGTGCGGCTGGTGAAGATCTTCTCCCCGTCGATGGCGTCCTGGGTGGTGGGCGTGGCGTGGGGCTTGGCCTGCTCCGCCGCCCAGGCCGCGAACTCGTCCGGCGCCTGGGCCACGACCCGGATGCGCATGTAGGCGTGGCCGGCGCCGCAGTACTCGGCGCAGGTACCCAGGTAGACGCCGGGCTTGGTCACGTGCATCCACAGATGGACGGGGTAGGCGGGAGTGACGTCGATCTTGCGGTCGAGGCGCGGCACCCAGAAGTCGTGGATCACGTCCGCCGAGTTGAGCATGAAGAGCAGGTCCTGGCCCACCGGCACGTGGATCTCGTTGGCGGTGGACACGTCGAGCTGCGGGTAGTGGACCTCCCAGAACCACTGGTGGGCGACGATCCGTATGTCGGGGGCCCGGTTTCCCGCGGGGGGGTAGACCAGGTGCATGGTGTGCAGCGTGTAGCCGAAGATCGCGCCCACCATGAGCAGGGGGATGGCGGTCCAGGCGACCTCGAGGAGGACGTTCTCCTGCCGCTTGGAGGCCTCGTGGCCCCTCGAGCCGCGATACCGGATCAGGATGAAGGTGAGGGAGCCGACCACCACCACCAGCAGGAAGATGCAGATGCCGAGCACGAACCAGTACAGGCTCGCGATCTCCGCCGCCTGCGGTGAGGCCGTGTTGAAGGGTGAGTTCACCGGCACGCCGCGCCCCCTCGCTTCCAGGTCCTCGCCGCCGTGGCCCCGCCGGCCACGGGCCGGCGCCCCGAGCTCCGGATCGCAGAGGACCCACAGATGTCGGTCGCTGGAAAGGACCGTTCGCTCGCCTTCATCGCAGCTCGTGATGGTTAACAGCGACGTTGGCCGACGCGATTCCGAAGTGTAGCTGCTTCTCCGAACCAGGTTCTGTGGTGCGTGGTCCCTCCGCCATGTGACGGGATCAGGCAGCCGGCGGCGTCGGCGACCGAGGCCGGGAGCAGCGGCGGCCGTCAGCGGCGGCGAGTGGCAACGCTGAGCCGCCCGCCCGAGAGGACAACGCAAAGACGCGAAGGCACGGAGGCGCGAAGCCCCCCTCCCCCAGGAGAAGAAGGAACGCAGAGGCGCAGAGACGCAGAGCCGCCCGCCCGGCCGACAAGAGAGTGGGCGGGGATGGAGGCTCCGGCCGCGCTGTCTCCGCCGATCCCCGGCGTGCTCATGGGGGTGTGCCCCCTGGTCCCGCGGGTGGGATCCGGGTGAGGATGACCTGCTGAGGCCGCGGCGGACGTCGCCGCCGCGGCGAGGGAAGGGCCGTGGGCGCCATCACCATCCCGCCCGTCGAGGCGGTGCCGTCAGTGCTGGGACCGTCCCCATCCACATGTCGATGGTGGGTGCGGACCCCGGGAAGGGGCTGTCGATGAACCTCGCCGTGGCTGCCGACCATGCGGGCTACGAGTACAAGGACACCCTGGTCGCCGAGCTCGAGGGCCTCGGCCACGAGGTCCTGGACCTGGGCACACACGGTCCCGCGCCGGTGGACTACCCGGACTTCGCCGAGGCGGTGGCGGAGGCGGTGCGCTCGGGCCGCGCCGAGCGCGGGGTGCTGGTGTGCGGGAGCGCGGTGGGGGTGAGCGTCGCCGCCAACAAGTTCCCCGGCATCCGCGCCGGGGTCTGCCACGACACCTACACCGCCCACCAGTCCGTGGAGCACGACGACGTCAACGTCCTCTGCCTCGGGCAGCGCGTGCTCGGCATCGAGCTGGCGCTGGAGATCGTCCGCACCTTCGTGGCGGCGCGCTTCAGCGGGGCGGAGAGGCATCGCCGCCGCCTCACCAAGATCGACGCCATCGAGGCGCGCTTCTGCGGTGGTGGGGACGCGCGGGAAGGGGACGGCGGTGGCGGCTAGTTGCAGGAGAGTGACGACAACGACGAGCGAGCGCGAGGGGAGAGCATCATGAACCCGCTGTTGGAGCTGATCGAGCACGGCCAGAGCTTCTGGATCGACAACCTCACCCGGACCATGATCCGCGGGGGCGAGCTGAAGCGACGGGTCCAGGAGGAGGGGCTCCGCGGGGTCACCTCGAACCCGGCGATCTTCAGCAAGGCCATGTCCGAGGGCGAGGCCTACGACGAGCAGATCCGGGAGCTGGTGGCGGCCGGGCGGAGCGTGTCGGAGATCTACGAGGAGCTGGTGGTCACCGACATCCAGGGCGCCTGCGACGTCCTGCGACCGGTGTACGACGCCTCCGACGGCGCGGACGGTTTCGTCAGCCTCGAGGTCTCCCCGTACCTCGCCCACGACACCGACGCCACGCTGGAGGAGGCGCGACGGCTCTTCGCGGCGGTGGACCGGCCCAACGTGCTCATCAAGATCCCCGGCACGCCGGCGGGGACCCCCGCCATCGAGCAGGCCCTGTACGAGGGGATCAACGTGAACGTCACCCTGCTCTTCTCCATCGGCGCCCACCAGGCGGTGGCCGAGGCCTACGTGCGAGCGCTGGAGCGGCGGCTGGACGAGGGCAAGCCCGTGGACCGCGTGGCCTCGGTGGCGAGCTTCTTTCTCAGCCGCATCGACGTCCTCTCGGACGAGCTCTTGAATCACCGCATCCGTCCCCGGGTCACCTCCTCGGAGGGGCCGCGCCCGGAGCTCTTGCTGGGCAAGGTGGCCGTGGCCAACGCCAAGCTCGCCTATGAGCGCTTCAAGGCGATCTTCGCCGGAGAGCGGTGGCAGCGCCTGGCCGACGCCGGGGCCAGGGTGCAGCGGGTGCTGTGGGCGAGCACGAGCACCAAGAACCCCCTCTACAGCGACGTCAAATACGTGGAGCCCCTCATCGGGCCGCACACCGTCAACACGATGCCCAACCGCACCATCGACGCCTTCGCCGACCACGGTGTGGTGGCCGACACGGTGGAGGAGGGCACGGACGAGGCACGGCGGGTCCTGGCGGACCTGGCCGAGGTGGGCGTCGACCTGGACCGGGTCACCGACCAGCTCATCGAGGAGGGGATCCGCAAGTTCGTGGACCCCTTCGACAAGCTCATGGGCGTCCTGGCGGGGGAGCGGTCCCGCTTCCTGGGCGACCACGCCGTCCGCCAGGAGGTGGCCGCCGGCCCGGCGGCGTCCACCATCTCCTCGGCCCTGGAGGGCCTGGACGAGCAGCAGCTTTCCCGGCGGCTCCACGCCCGGGACCCCTTCCTGTGGAAGTCGGACCCGGAGCACCAGGAGGTGATCCGCAACCGCCTGGGCTGGCTGGACACGCCCACATCCCTCGCCGATCGCGTCGACGACCTCACGGCCTTCGCCGAGGAGATCCGCGGCGAGGGCTTCGGCCATGTGGTCCACCTCGGCATGGGCGGCAGCTCCCTGTGCCCCGAGGTGTGCCGCCAGATCTTCGGCTCGGCGAAGGGCTGGCCGGAGCTGATCGTGCTGGACGACACCGATCCCGCCGCCATCGGCGACATCGAGGACCGGGTGGACCTGGCGCGGACCCTGTTCATCGTCGCCTCCAAGTCGGGGACCACCACCGAGACCCTCAGCTTCTTCCACTACTTCTACGACCAGGTGCGGGAGGCCGGCGTCGGCGAACCGGGCAGCCGTTTCGTGGCCATCACCGACCCCGGCACGCCGCTGGTCGCCGAGGCGCGAGAGAAGGGCTTCCGCCGGGTGTTCGAGAACCCCGAGGACATCGGGGGCCGCTACTCCGCCCTCTCCTACTTCGGCATGGTGCCCATGGCCCTCCTCGGCATGGACGTGGCGACCGTCCTGGAGAGCGCCCGCCGGATGCTCGCCTCGAGCGGGCCGGAGATCCCCGCCGCCCACAGCCCCGGTGTGGAGCTGGGGGCGGTCCTCGGCGTGCTCGGACGCGCCGGGCGCGACAAGGTGACGTTCCTGCCCTCCGCCTCCCTCGCTCCCTTCGGCATGTGGGTGGAGCAGCTCATCGCGGAGAGCACCGGCAAGGAGGGCCGCGGCCTGCTGCCCGTGGCGGGCGAGCACCCGGGGGCCACCAAGGCCTACGGTGGCGACCGGCTCTTCGTGCACCTGAGGCTGGCCGAGGACGCGCACGGCGAGGACCCGGACTACCGGTTCCGGGCGCTGTCGAGAGCCGGGCACCCGGTGGTCCACATCGAGCTCGCCCACAAGGTGGGCCTGGGCGCGGAGTTCCTCCACTGGGAGCTGGCCACCGCCGTGGCGGGGTCGATCCTGGGGGTGGACGCCTTCGACCAGCCCAACGTGGCCGAGAGCAAGGAGAACACCAAGAAGCTGCTCGAGAAGTGGCAGCAGGAGGGGTCCTTCGGCGAGGGGGAGCCGGCGATCAGCGGCTCGGGCCTCGCGGTGTACGCCCCCGGCCCGGCGCCGTCCGGCCGCGCCGCACGGGGGGTCAAGGCGTACCTCAAGAGGTTCCTGGAAGGCATCGGCCCCGGCGACTACCTGGCGCTCTTGGCCTACTTCCGCGCCACGCCCGAGAGGGACCGCAGGCTCGACCAGACCAGGACGCGCCTGCGCACCAGGCTCCAGGTGGCGACCACCCTGGGGTACGGGCCCCGCTACCTGCACTCCACGGGCCAGCTCCACAAGGGCGGTCCGAACACGGGGGTGTTCGTGCTCCTCACCGCCGACCCCGCCCGCGACCTGGAGATCCCGGGCACGCCCTACGGCTTCGCCACCCTGCACCGGGCCCAGGCCCTGGGCGACTACCGCTCCCTCGTGGACCACGGCCGACGGGTGGTCCGGATCCACCTCGGGAAGGACGTCGAGGCGGGCCTCGGTGCGCTGGCCTCGGTGCTGCGCTGATGGCCGTCCGCGCCGGGGGGCGGTGGCCAGATGGACGAGCCCATGACCGATGGTG
>Ga0315542_1002974_pt1 | contig 10099 bp, 6 predicted proteins | sample SalMarSW160120MG_FD_202541 | JGI IMG/M metagenome (GOLD analysis project Ga0315542, IMG submission 202541) | Salt marsh sediment microbial communities from the Plum Island Ecosystem LTER, Massachusetts, United States - Salt Marsh Sediment SW1601-20 ... | reverse complement strand
TCAGGATAGGGCAGTCAATCTAGCTGTCGAAGTTTTCTCCACGAAGACCGTAGGTCTCTTGTCTGCTGATTGTGGCATAGGAAAAACCATAGCTGTTCTATCTGGCTATCTTGCTGCCCGTGCAAATAATCCTTCCTCTCGACTGTTTGCTTTAACTCGAACTCATTCACAGTCCAAAGTCTTTGAGTCTGAGCTTGAAGTCTTACGGAGTATTGATTCGAACCTTGCTGCCACAACATTGGTATCGCGAGTTCATGTATGCCCAATTAGACACGAGATGGAGTCTCTCAGTTCAACAGGTTTCATGCGTGCGTGTGCTGGAATGATTCGCACCGGGCAGTGTACTCATTACTGGAATTTGTACAAGAAGAGCTCATCCGAGGGTGGAAGGGTATCTGTTCGTGAAGAGGCTCACTCAGTTATTGATGATCTGCTTGAGAGCGGGGTTGTCACGAGAGAACGAGCTGAAGAACGAGCGGAGGAGGAAGGATATTGTCCCTATGAAATTATGAGATTATGTGCTCGCCGTAGTCGCGTTGTTATTGGTCCCTACAGTTATATGTTCCAGACAAGGGTTCGAGAGGCTCTACTCGGCTCAATGGGTATCCAACTCCAAGATGTTGACATCTTAGTAGATGAAGCCCATAATCTATCAAGTCATGTGCTTGATGCAGAGACCTCGAAACTAAGCAATGAAGACCTTCGATGGTTGAGAGAGAATAGCCAAAATGTAGTCAGAGAAACCGGTGTTACCTGGATACGGGAAGCTATTGACTTTCTGTGGGAGACCTTGATGATTCATTTAGATTCGATGCAAAAGAATAGTGAACGCGTTCTTGACAAGTGGGATGTTGCGCCACGTTTCATAAAAGATGGAGACCTCGACCTTCTACACGATGCTGGCCGCCCAGAAATGAAGGATCCTGAAAATGCTAGTCTTTCAGAAACCCCGCTTGATAGATTAATAGAATTCCTTTACACAGCTCAAAGAGCAGCACGGAGCGATGGCTGGCATATTTCCGTTCAAGTGAAAAAACATTACCAGGATGGTGGTCCGGAATCGACCTCCTCACTTATGATCCAACCATTGAATTCTGCTGGACTCACTGCTCCTATTCTCAGAGGAGCTCGCTCTGCTGTCCTCATGTCTGGAACTCTTCGACCACTCAATCATTATGCTAGATTGCTAGGAGTTCCCAGTGCACTCTCTGATGACCTGACCAGTCCATATCCAAGGGGAACCCGTTTGGTTATGATTGACAAGAAACTCAACACTCGCTACAAGCTGAGAAGTCCAGAGTTGTGGCGAGAGATTGCACGTCGCATCTCTACCATCTTGGCATCAATGCCTGCTAACAAAAGCGCTCTCATTGCATTTCCTAGTTACAAAATGATGACCGAGATTATGTCCTACTCTATTGACACAGGATTTCGAGAGTCAATCGTAGAAACAAGAGGAGCTCAACTCGACGATGTCGCTGAAGCCATCACTGCAGGACCACATGCATTGTTCGTTGTCTACGGTGGTAAGTTCAGCGAAGGAATAGATTTGGTTAAGGATAGCTCAAGCATGATCGACCTCATCATTGGAGTTGGAATACCCTTTAGTCCACCGACTTCCTATCAGAGAGCCTTGCAGGATTGGTACAACGCAAAGTTCGGGATGGACTCTGGTTATTATTATGCTGCTGTAATTCCATCTATCCGCCAAGTCGCACAGCTCGTAGGACGTCTCAGACGATCTCCACAGGATTCAGGTGTAGTCGTTCTTCTCGATAATCGATTCCTACAACATCTCCACATATTTGGTGACGATATTGTATCTGATGTCTGGCCATACGAGGACGTTTCTGAAATTCAACAAGCTATTACACAATTCAATCAGATGCGGGAGGATTTACCCAAATGAGATTACATGATATTCCAGAACTGAAGTGGATGGTCATCTCGATTCTCCTTGTAGTATTGATGCTGAAGTACTATCTAGCTCCGACAGACCTAGTTGGTCTAGCTATCTCTGGAGCCGCAGTTAGTGTCTTTGGTATTGCATTGGTGCTACTCCAAACAAACATTCCTAGACCCAGTGTGCTCTGGGATAAGGATAGAAATCTGGTTACTATTCTCAGACCATGGACCGTGGAGGTCTGTTCTGCTAGGCTACTCTCAAGTGTTCCAATTGGAATTGACCTTAGTCATTCTGGTAACAGGGTACTTCGCGCGATGCATACCCGATACTTGGACAAAGCTGGCGGTGCAGTTGTCTTCTTCATCACGCGACCAATGGGTAATCAGTTGACAAGGATCGGCTTTCTTGTTCGTCGACGAGGATTGCGTCTATGGAATGGAATGCAACAGGTTGACCGACTAACGAAGAAGCTTGTAGCTGACATTATGATTCTTGAAAGGTCCATGCGAGCCGCATATCCTCACTTACCTGTCAAGGAAGCTGAATTCGAAGATATTCTCAAAGTTACTACTGGAGGTTTAGAGACCCATGCAGTCGAATGAACAACGTGCTGGTGTCGAGATTCCTGCAGGAGTCAAGGTTGACGATATCATGAGGTCTCTTGCAATTGGTCATGGATACAAATGGACAGTTCTCACCAAGAAACCTCTCCTCATTGCACATGGAGCACCAACGATTGGAAACATGCCAGAGCTGCTATTGACTGGAAACAAACCGATGGTGGTTGCTGGTGGAGAAACAGTCTATGTTGAAAGAATTCGTAATATCTTGGAGATGTTGCAACGTCAATCTCACAGGGTTCAATTCACCAAGGAGGAATAGTAGTGGCAAGAGGTAATATCCTTGGTACCCGACCAGAAACAGATCCTTTCGAAGAAACTCCTGGAAAATCCTGGTCAGTTACATCCGATACTGAACTACGATGGGATGATAGAAAGAAGCGAATGGCACTGGCTCAACCGTTATTCTTGATTGCAATCAGCATACTCATCGGATATTATTCTCCAATCCTCTTGCTATCATTCAGTATCATGATGCTACTGAGGATACTACTCATTCCTAGTATTCGGAGAGAATTTGAATCTCGTTCGTTGAAAGAGAGTAATTGGAAAGAAGTGCAGATAACAGACACATCATGCTCACTCTCTGATGATGGAAAGCAGCTTCAATGCAAGACTCCCACAGGACAACGTCATTTAGTTAACATGATCCTTACTAGTGCTGGGTCTCTGCTTGTGGGTGGAGTGAGCTCACTGGTTCGTGCTATCGATGATTCGATAGGGTTCACACTAACTGTGACAATGCGACCTGAGAAGTTACAACGAGCCCTTGATGAAGAACGCATTCCTGATGGATTGGAGAAATTCTTCAACTATTTGACGAAGGGACAGATGGACGGCTACATTCACAAAAGAGGAGGTCTCTGGCTTTCTCATGTCAATGTCGTCGGTCATGTTCAAGATGAATCAGGTGTGATGAATTTTGATAGTGCCGTTCGTGCATCCATCCCCATGGAAAAATGGAAGCGCGCAAAACCGAAGGATCTCCAATCTCGCCTAGAGCAATTGAATATTGATGGGCAATCTGCATGGTTGTATGCTTCAGGTGAAGAGCTCTCTAATTGGTTAGTGGAGCTCAGGTCGGAATTGGCTTCAGAAGTTGGAAGTAACATCCCAGGTCAGTTCCTATCTCCGATTCGAGGTAGACCAAGTGACTATCGCTTGGGAGTTACAATTAACCCAGACACTCTGCAATTAGGTCCAAGTGCTGGACTTGCACACTCAGACCTTGAGACTGGGACCTTACTCTGTGGCGGAACCATGAGTTCTCGAATAAGAGTGCTAGCCTTGCTAACTTCAGAGCTTCTTCGCTCTGGGAAACGAGTGGTCTTAGTCACGAATAATCCTGATTCGATAGGACTGACTCGATTATCTGAAGGTTCAGTCCATCTTGAACTTGGAAAAGACCTTGTTCTGAATCCCGTTGATGCCGAAGGAATGCATCGAAGTGAATTCGTACCACTCCTCATGTCTTCATTGGAAGCAGTGGCAGCAACAGACCTTCGGGGAGCAGCAGACCTTGAGGCTGCAATTGGTCGTGCAGTTACACTTGGCAACGCAACCCTTGCAGATGTTCACATTTCCAGTTCTGTGGATGATGCAATGGCAGCACCAATGGACCATCAGAATCCTCCTGAACAGTCCCCCTCCAAGAAGTCACTAACTGGTGCTGAAGCAGTGAGGTCTCTCTATGAAGGTTCTGCAGCAAAGAGTTTCTATGGTACTCAGACTGTACCTACATCACGCCTTGTTGAACCAAACCTCAGTGTGGTGAGGATTGAACTTGGATCAACTGGTCTTGAGCATTTTGCATGGAATCTCATGAGCATCAAGATATCGGGATTACGACCAGACCCCAATCTTGTGGTAATCCTTGATGGTGCTGAGAATTTCCGAGTGAGAAATAGAAGATACATGCAGCACGATTCATTCACTGAGCGAGTCCTCAAGAAGTTGAAACAAAGAGGTCCCTTGGTTGTTGCTCTTGAGCATCCAGTCGACATGGCTCCTGGTGCAATTGCAACTCTTGAATCGTGTATTTCGCTAAGACTACGAGAATCCGTGGATATCAAAATCGCTGCTGATTTACTGGGTCTCAATGTTATAACCACAGGAATGCACACAAAGGCTCGTGTATCTCCGAGAGAATCGTCCTTCCTACGAATTATGGATAACGACACAGCACTCTTGGTACACGATGGAACTGAGACCTGTCAGCCCATCAGACTTGACCCTGCACCAGACCTAAGTCCTGAACCTATCACCAGTGAAGAAACTCGAAGGGTTTCCTCTTTGATTGATTCTGGAACTTCATCTACTACTGAGAATGAAGGGTCTCTACTGGACAGAGTATCCGCAGGTAGCACAAACTTGGCAATTCGCGTGTTGAAATTGCTGGAGCGATACGAGCCCCTCACTGAAGAGGCAGTTCGTCGTTTCATTGTTTCAAGCGGGACTGACAATGATCCCGACGTTGAAGCAATACTTGCGCGACTAGAACATGCCAGTATGATCTTGAAAGGTCATGAGGTTCACAGTGGGGTCTCCTACACAAACTATCGCATTACGATGAAAGGATCCATGGCTTTGAGACAGACTGAAGGTATGGGGGCTGCTACTGCGTGACCATGACTTCAGATGTGTCCTCACAAGTCACTAAATTGCTCAGCCAGGCTGGAATGCGCCCTCGAGGAGTTCAGAGCGATTCTATCACCAAGGGTCTCTTAGAAGGCCAAAACATTATGGTTTCATCGCCTACTGGATCTGGCAAGACTTTGGTTGGCGAAATGTCGCTCTTACGAGCCGTGACATGTGATAAGAAGGGTCTCTTTCTTGTTCCTTTGAGAGCATTAGCAGTCCAGATATACAAGACCATGAAAGAACGATACGAGCATCTTGGAGTTGCAGTGGGACTGAGTACAGGAGACTATCAGAGCAGCGGTGAAGAATTGGCTGAATTTGATATTGTGGTCACGACGTACGAGCGTGCAGATTCATTACTTCGACGAAGAAGTGCTTGGCTCTCTGACCTTGGAACAGTGGTCATTGATGAGATTCAGACAATGGCAGAGATTGGCCGAGGAGCACGACTGGAAAGCCTGATTATCCGATTGAGGGACTCGATTGAAGATTTACAAATTGTTGCCCTCTCAGCAACTACACGAGACCCTGATGAGCTTGCAGAATGGCTTGGATGCCAGCTCGTGCTATCGGAAGAGAGACCTGTTCCATTGGTACACAAAGTTGTCACCACCAATAACCGAAACCGAAGCCTTAGGAAACTTGTAATGACGACTGTTCAGAGCAATGCTCAAGCGATTGTGTTTCATAGGACAAGACGAGAAGCTGAAGCTCAAGCAAGACGTCTGTCCGAGGACGTTGGCAGACAATTTACTTTAGAAGAAAAGAAACAACTCGACCAAGATTTAGGGTCGGTCGAAAACTGGAATGTTACATTATCTCAGGATATCCGTTCTCTTTTGCACAATGGTATTGCATATCATCATGCGGGGTTGAGTTACAACGCCCGACGTACGGTGGAACGATTGTTCAGACAGGGTTATATCCGAGTCATTTGTGCCACAACGACACTTGCTGCTGGAATGGATCTTCCAGCACGTACAGTGATTCTATCAAGCTTTAAATCTCCTGCGGATTATCGAAAGCTTCTCTCTGCAAATTCTGTACATCAGATGTTAGGAAGGGCTGGGAGACCTGGACATGATAAGATTGGTTTTGGAGTGATATTAGCAGGCAGCACTGGTGAGGCGGAGGAAGCAAAGCGTAGATATTTCGAAGTCACAATTGATGAGGCAACTGAAAAGGAGATTCTTATTCCCCACTATGATCGTATCAACAGTACACTTGGTCATGCATCATCACTCTCTGAACAGCTGCTTGTTGTACTTGACATGTTATCTTCTGCTACAATAGAAGAACTTGAGAATGGGATCTTTGGCAATTCCTTTCTTGTTCATTGTGCGATTCGAGACGCAGGGTCTCCCATGAGGGTTCTTCAGCTAGGAGAGATCTCTGCCAAGATCGTGTTGGAGCGTCATGCCCTGCCGGAAACTATTCAGTCTGCACGAAAGAACGTGTTAGGTAAGACTGTATTGCGTGAAAAGAACGAAACTGTAATCGGAGGCATTGTCACAAGTCTGGATGGTGGACAATTCACATGTAGGTTCTCTGCAAGACTTTCAGCCAGCGGAGCTGTTGAAGGAGCGATGTGCTCATGTGGTACTCCTATTAATGAAGCAGGAATTCTTTGTCATCATCTTGTGACATTAGGAATGGCTGCAGCGAATGAACTGGGTATCATGGCTGATTATGTTATCCCCCTCTCGCTTTCCGAATCGAGCCCACTCGGGTTGCTCATACGATTGGGATTAGTTGAGGGTGCGACTGATGGAAAATTAAAGCCGACCAAATTAGGTCGAGCTACTAACCGATTATACCTGAGTATTCCCACAGTGAGAGAGATACTTGCTCTCTTACCCTCGACGAACAATACTACGGAATTACTCTGGCTGTTGCGTCATATTGTATCAATTGAAACCGGAATGTCACTTGATGATTCATTTGACAATCTCATGAGTTTTCTCGTCACAACACAGATTCCGATACGGGATCTCGCAGAACAGCTTAGTATGAATATCGGTGATGTTTACGGATTAATCGACACGTCAAGATGGCTACTCCATGCAATCTCGGTGTTGTCCGATCTGGGAGGCTTGGCTAGAACCTTCGAACTATCACAAGGTCTTGCTGATGCATTGGATAATAGATTAGGTAGTAAATTCGAGGAGGATGACTAACTATGGAGTCTGAAACAATTAAAACAACTGAAGAAGACACGGAAATCAAGACTGAACCCACTGAACAAAATCAGAAAGAGTATGATATTGTGTCAGCTCTAAAGCTGACCGGGCACTTTACTTTTAGATATCCTAATGGACTAACACTCGGAGTAAGAATGGAATCTGTTCCAGGAACACGAGGTGTCCATGTTGATGTCGTCTTTGTTCTTGACCTAAGAACAGCTGAATTTGGTAAAGGAGGGCTCGCCATGCGTGCTGCAGTTTTAGAAACTGTGAACAGACCACTTGAAAGAGTTCTCAGCGACGTGGGTCTTGATGATTTTCTAACTGAACATAATGTCATTACGCCGTTTGGTCGTGTTCGTCTTCCGCTAATGCGTGGGATGGCTAATGGATCAATTTCACTGATGCATGAAACCCGAACCGTCTATGTCATCACTGAAAATGCTAAACCATCTACCGACCTGACTTGGTTGACCGAAACTGGTCGTATTGTAACAGCAGACCAATTTGCTCTTATCCGTCAGAGTGATGCGCGGTCAAGGCTTCCGGATTTGAAGAAGAGTGTTGTAGGAACCAAATGGAATCTTCTGGAGTCAGGAATTTCAAGAGGTTGGTTCGGGGTTCTATCACTGGTTGCATTAGCCATAGGTCTTTCTTCAGTGATCGCTGTAGTTCTAACCGGTTCTGGTTCGTTATTGCTTCCGATTATTGCGAGTGCTGCTTCTGGGATTGTTGGTGGATGGCTCTTGAGCTCGTCTCGTAGCTCAGTTTCATCATTTGTTGATACTCTTTCAAAGGAGCAAGAACAACTTCGAACAATTGGCGATGCAACACGAATCATGAAATCAATTGAAGAGAATGAAGAAAAATTAGAACTGATTGGACACGTCAACTTCATTGTTTCTCCACTCGTTGCAGAAGCAGCAGCTGCGATGAAGGAGAGCAATCTCGATAAGACTGTGAATCTCTCTTGCTCTGTTCTTGATGAATGTGTCCGATTATCTCCCCTTGAATCAACATCTAAAGCACTTCTGATGGGTGATAGTGGACTTCGTCGATTCGTCGGTCTCTTTGAACATCTGGGCGGCAATGTCGAAGAGGAAACACTTGCTCTTGGTTATGTTGGACTCACAGGCCATATGCTCAGACCAATCACATTTGGAGAAGCAGTTGGTCATTTGACAGAGCTCGTAAATTCATTGTACAACATCGGGGCTATTAGACCAGACATCAAGGAAGGTATTGATAATCATCTCAATTTCAGTTCACTAAAGGAGACCTTAGAGATATTTGACAAAGAGCTAGCAAAACCTGAACCAGTCTTTGATGATCCTCCAGACGCACCAAAGGTCATTGAAGCAGAGGATGATGAAGAGATTCCTCCGATTATCGAATGCGATGAAGGTGTATCTGATGAAGAGGAAGAGATTGTTGAAATGATGAGAGATTCAGATGCAATTGAAGATTCCCCCGATTCTATCGAAGAGAAGATTGATGATTCACTTGACGATATCAAAATAATTGCATCTGACATTGTCAAAGGTAGTGCGAAGAAGAAGAAGAAGAAGGATGCGAAAGCCAAGGATATCGATCAGTTGTCTTTGACGGAAGATTTCGAGTATATCCGAACACCGAGTGAGGCCACAAGGGAGAGTGGCTCTGCTGGTGCATAGTAGTACTCTGATGACCTCCTTGGGTCTAGGTGGTCTCGTACATTTATGGGGCCCAGCTGGTGCTGGAAAGACATTGTTAGCGGTAGCTCTTGCAACAGATGTTTCAAAACATGCCAGAGTCGAATGGGTCAATACTGATGGCAAGAAGAGCTTTGTACGATATCTGAAGAGGAATATTGAGGCTTTGGGTGGTTGTTCAGACAATGTGACCATTACGATGACTGATGATCAATCTGAGCTACTTGAGTTGATTCAGGCGCTTCCAACGATGGATCTTCCATCTCTGATAGTGATTGATCCCATCACTAGAGTCCTTGATCTTGCTCGTGATAATCCGACACTTTGGGGTCGAGAGATTGTCGAAGAGGTTCTTCCAACTCTTGCAGGAATAGTTACTGCAAACGACGTGTCAATTGTAATTACGAGTGAAATTAGAATGTTAGAAGATTCTGGAAATCGTGCTGTACATCATTCAACTATCGCGAAATGGATTGACCATGATCTCTATCTCAATCGAGACCTGTCGGGGTCTCTCACTCACATTGTAAGTAAAATTGAGGATGTTGACCAAGAAACAGCACAGTTACGGGTTGATCAAACAGGAGTCCTCGAGATTATACCTGGTATTTTTCCTCCTCGAGTATCTGAAGGAGCCTGATATTATGATTGGAAAAGGAATAACAAAATTGATTGGATGGGCTATCGCGGGAGCAATAGCTCTTGTTGCAGGAACTGAACTGCTCGCTTCCGTTGTGTCAATAGTTCTCTCTTTCAGAATGGGTGATATTTCTCCTCTTGTTGCCATCATCTTTCTTACAGTGAGTCTGCTACTTATTGTCAAGCGTGTATCAGAAGAATCGCCAACTAGACTAATCCTGAATATTCTTGCATATGCAGCAACTGGGTACTTGGCTGTGGTCGCATTTGTGATTATGTTACCGTATGGTTTAGTCTTCTCTGGAACGGCTGCTGGAGTAACTGCAGGACTGTGTTCCTTAGTTAAAGAACCTAGTATGGTTACCTCACCTCTTCGAGAATTTATCTCACAAATGCAATCAAATGGGTCTCTGAATGGTG
>Ga0315542_1002973_pt1 | contig 10101 bp, 7 predicted proteins | sample SalMarSW160120MG_FD_202541 | JGI IMG/M metagenome (GOLD analysis project Ga0315542, IMG submission 202541) | Salt marsh sediment microbial communities from the Plum Island Ecosystem LTER, Massachusetts, United States - Salt Marsh Sediment SW1601-20 ... | reverse complement strand
CTTGCGCAATTCTCGGATTCCCCTGAAACCTCTCACGAATTCCCTCGTACTGGAATGTCCGGGAGCGCGAACCCCGAACCAGAGCACCAGCGAAACAGACGGCGCAGCGGCGAGGCCTCTTGATTTCCCGCAGGACTGGAGCGACGATGAAGCGGGTCGTTCTCTGCCTGTCAATCCTGATCTGTCCGATTGTCTGGCCCGGCGTCCCGGCGGCCCAACCCGGCGAGGAAGCGCCTCGCCGCGTCTACGAGACCCGCCGACTTAACGGCGCCCCTGTTGTGGTGGACGGCCGTCTCGACGATCCGGCCTGGAATCTCGTGGAGTGGTCGGGTGACTTCGTGCAGCGCGAGCCCACCGAAGGGGTGCCTCCTACCGCGCCGACCGAGTTCAAGGTCCTCTACGATGACGACGCTCTCTACTTCGCCTTCCGCTGCCACGACGATCCGGCCCTGGTCACCAGCCTGCTGGCCCGGCGCGACTGGTTCCCGGGCGACTGGATCGAGGTGAACATCGACAGCTACCACGATTTCACCACGGCCTACTCCTTCACCCTCAGTCTCTCCGGCACCCGCGGCGATGAGTACGTCAGCGAGGACGGCAGCAACTGGGACAGCAGCTGGGATCCGGTCTGGAGGGGGGCCACGCGGATCGTCGCCGACGGCTGGACCGCCGAGACACGGATCCCGCTCAGCCAGCTCCGCTTCGACGGGGCCGAGGAGCAGACCTGGGGTCTGCAGGTCCACCGGCGCATCTTCCGCGAGGAGGAACGATCCATCTGGCAGCCGATTTCCAAGGACGAGACCGGCTGGGTGAGCCGTTTCGGCGAGCTGCACGGCCTGCGCGGCCTGCAACCCCGGCAGCGCATCGAGCTGATGCCCTACGCTCGGACCCGCTACGAGAGCTACCAGCGGGAGGAGGACAATCCCTTCCGCGACGGGCACGACACGGCCGTGGCCGGTGGTCTGGACGGCAAGGTCGGCATCGGCAGCGACCTGAACCTGGACTTCACCATCAATCCCGATTTCGGCCAGGTGGAGGCCGACCCCTCGGTCGTCAACCTGAGCGCGTTCGAGACCTATTACAGCGAGAAGCGGCCCTTCTTCATCGAGGGGGCCAGCATCCTCAATCTGCCCGTGGCGCCGGCCTACACCGGGGGCTTCTTCACGCGTGACAAGCTGTTCTATTCGCGGCGCATCGGGCGGCGCCCGCAATTCTCGCCGGATCTGGCCGACGGGGAGGTCGTGGACCGCCCGGACAACACGACCATCCTGGGGGCTTTCAAGCTATCCGGGACCTCGGCCGGCGGGCTATCGGTCGGCCTGCTGGAGAGCGTCACGGCTGAAGAGAAGGCCGCGATCGCGGCCGGTCATGCCCGCCGTGAGGAGGTGATCGAGCCGCGAACCAACTACTTCGTGGGGCGCATCTCCCAGGATTACGACGAGGGCAACACCCAGGTGGGCGCGGTGCTCACCTCGGTGCACCGGAGGCTGGCGGATACGGGCATCGACGACGTGCCACGCCAGGCCTACTCCGGGGGCCTGGATTTCCACCACTACCTGCACGACCGGGACTACCGGCTCGAGGCCCGGGTGATGGGCAGCCATCTGCGAGGCAGCACCGAGGCCATCGACATCCTGCAGACATCGTCGGCGCGCTACTTCCAGCGGCCCGACAACGATCACGTCGATTACGATCCCACTCGCACCGCGCTGAGCGGACACGCCGGGTCGTTGCTCTTCCAGCGCACCAGCAACAGCCGCTTCATCGGCCAGACCGGCGTGGCTTGGCGCTCTCCCGGCTTCGATCTGAACGACATGGGTTACCTGTACAGCGCCGATGGCATCAACCAGTTCACGTGGGCCGGCTATCGCTGGCGCAATCCCGCCTGGATCTTCCGCTCCTTCAGCATCAACGGCAACCAGTGGCTCAACTGGGACTACGGCGGGAACTTCCTCTCCGCCTACGCGAACACAAACTGGTCGATGCACCTGCGGAACAACTACCAGTGGGGCGGCAGCCTGACCCACACCTGGGAGTACACCTCGAACAACGCGCTGAGGGGAGGCCCTTCGTCCAGGTGGCCGGACGACAGCGAGTACAGCTTGTGGTTGAACTCCGACTCGCGGCGCACCTTCTACTACGGCTTCGGCGGCTACACGGATCAGCGGGCCGACGGCGCCGGCAACTACCGCGAGGCCTGGCTGGATCTGATCGTCCGGCCCAGCAATGCGCTGCGCATCACGCTGAGCCCCTCGATCTCCCAGAATCGACCGGACCTGCAGTACATCGCCACCCTCGATTTCGCCGGCACGGACCGCTACGTCTTCGGCACTCTGGACCAGAGAACCGCCTCGCTCACCTGCCGGCTGGACCTCTGCGTCAGCCCCGATCTGACGGTGCAGTACTACGCCATGCCCTTCGTTTCCAGCGGCCGCTACCGCGACTTCAAGCGGATCACCGATCCCCGGGCCGAGCGCTATCGCGACCGCTATCACGTCTTCAGCGGTCAGGAAATCGCGCGCGACGCGGCTGGCGGAACGTTTCAGGTGGACGAGGACCTGGACGGTGGCATGGACTACGAGTTCGACGATCCGGACTTCGACTTCCGGGAGTTCAACTCGAACCTGGTGGTGCGCTGGGAGTACGAGCCGGGCTCGCTCGTCTACCTGGTCTGGGCCCAGGGCCGGGGCGACTACGCCCTGGACCGCCGCAACTTCGACTTCGCCCGCGGCCTGCGGGACGTCTTCGACACCCACCCCCAGAACATCTTCCTGATCAAGGTGAGCCGCTGGCTGTCGCTCTGAGGGGGGATTCGCCGGCCTGCAAGGCCGCTGGAAGCCGATCTGCAGGGCGGTCCTTCCTCCTGGCGCGGGCCCGGCCCGCTGACTATTTTTCAAGGACAAGTGGTATCCGGTTTCTCGAACCCGGCAAGGATCGTCATGAGCGAGAAGAAGAGCTACACCTGTCCGCACTGCCACAGCAAGCTGATACCCTGGCGCAGCCCGGACCTGACCACCTGGGGCGGCAAGATCCAGATGGTCTGCATGAACGACGACTGCCCCTACTACGTGCGGGGGTGGGAGCACATGAAGAAGAACTACGATGTGGTGGCCTCGTACCGGCACCGTCTCGACCCCGAGACCGGCGAGTCCGGTCCTCTGGCGGTCTGGTCGCCCACCGCGCTTAAGAACCAGGCCCTGCCCGAAGAGGAGATCCCGTGAGCGACGACCGCACCCCCATCGACCGCCTGAAGGAGAAGATCCTCAAGGACTACGAGCGGATGGGTTTGGACGATACCTTCGAGTTCTGCTGCGAGCCGGGGGTGCCCTGCTTCAACAAGTGCTGCGGGGACGTGAACATCTTTCTGACCCCGTACGACGTCCTGCGCATGAAGAACGCCCTGGGCTTGGAATCCGACGAGTTCCTGGATCGCTACACCATGCTGCCGATCCAGCGGGACATGAAGTACCCGGTCGTGATGTTCAAGATGGACGAGAGCCAGCCGGATAAGCCCTGCCAGCTGGTGGGGACCGACGGCTGCACGATCTACGAGGACCGGCCCTGGCCCTGCCGCATGTACCCGCTGGGCATGGCCTCGCCCAAGGAGGGCGGCGACGAGCAGGAGTTCTACTTTCTCATGAAGGAGGACGTCTGCGCCGGTTTCGACCAGCCGCAGAAGCGCCGGTGGACTGTGCGGGAGTGGCGGGACGATCAGGGGATGGAGAAGTACGACGAGTTCGGCCGTCTGTTCAAGGAACTGACCCTCCACGACTGGTTCCAGGAGAACAAGGCGCTCGCGCCCGAGAAGATGAATATGTTCCACATGGCCTGCTACGACCTGGACACCTTCCGGCGCTTCGTCTTCGAGAGCTCCTTCCTCCGGCGCTTCGAGGTGTCGGACGAGGACCTGGCACGGATCCGCGAGGACGAGGAGGAGCTGCTGCGCTTCGCCTTCCGCTGGGTCAAGTTCGCTTGCTTCGGTGAGGATACGCTCCGGATCCGACCGGAGGCCCTGGGGCCGATCAGCACGCCTCCCAAGAAGTAGCTCTCGGGCCTGCACCCCAGGGGTCAGCTCATCCGGACCGTGGCGTGCGGGACCCGGGGGTAGCGACCTCCGGGCCCCGGCGTGCGGTCAAGAGCTGCTACCGCTGACGCTATTTCAAGAGCAGCATGCGCCTCGTTTCCGCGTACTTGCCGGCTTCCAGGCGGTAGAAGTAGACGCCGGCGGCCACCGCCCGGCCGAAGCGATCGCGTCCCTCCCAGCCGACCTGATGATGCCCGGCCGGCTCCGCGACCGCATCCTCGAGAACCCGCACCAGGCGGCCCGAGACATCATAGATCTTCAGGCTGACACGGGCCGGGCCGGGCAGATCGTAGCTGATCGTGGTGCCGGGGTTGAACGGATTCGGGTAGTTCTGGGCCAGCAACGGCCGGCCCGCAGGCGTCGAATCCTGGTCTGGCACCCCGATGACGATGTCGGAGGGCACCTGGTTGGTCGAGGCCGCATAGATCGTCCCGTAATGGCCCACGGCCCAGCCGTTGCTCTGGTCCGTGAAGAACACCGCGTCCATGATCTCGTCGCCCCCGCCGTACATGTCCATCCAGCTGTCGCCCCGGCTCATCGTCTTCATGCTGCGCCCCTCGACGCCGCGGTAGCCGACGGCCCAGCAGGTGTTCTCGTTGATCGCGTAGACGGACATGAAGCTGGTGTACGAATTCAGCGAGTCGGTGAACTGCAGGGACCAGGTGTCGCCGCCGTCCACGGACTTGAAGATCGTGGCGTCGTATCCCACCACCCAGCCCACGTCCTGGTTGACGAAATGAATGGAACCCAGGCTCACCGCGGGCGGTGGGGTGTAGACCATCTGCCAGTCGTCTCCGCCGTTCGTCGTCTTGAGCGTCAGCGCATCGGCTCCGGAGCCGCCGGCAATCCAGCCGTGATTGGGATCGACGAAGCAGACCGACATCAGGTAGGTATCGACCCCGCTGGTCTGCGGCAACCAGCTTGCCCCGCCGTCGGTCGTCTTCAGGATCACGCCGCCGCCGCCGACGGCCCAGCCGAGATCGGCGTCGAGGAACTGGATCGCCCGGATCTGCTCCGTGGTGCCGCTGACCTGCGGCTGCCAGGTCGCGCCGCCGTCGGTCGTCTTGAGGATGATCCCCCCGCGGCCGCCGACCCATCCCGTGTTCGCGTCCACGAAGTGGACCGTGAACAGATCCTCGCCCGTTCCGCTCACCTGGGGCTGCCACTCGTTCCCACCGTCGGTGGTGCTCAAGATGGTGCCCTCGTCACCCGCGACCCAGCCGTTCTCCGGATCCGCGAAATGCACGGCTCGCAGATCCGAGGTCGTGCCGCTTTCCTGCGCCAGCCAGCCCACGCCGCCCCCGGGCACCGAGAAGAGCTGGTTCTCCAGCACGAGCAGGCCCGCCCCCCCGCTGGAGACGAAGAGGAGGTCGTCGACGGCGGTGAGGTCCCGGACGTCGCCGCCCGGAACCGTGTAGGAATCGACCTCCACCGGGGCCAGCGGGTCTCCGATGTAGACGATGGCGATCTGTCCGGTGGTGTTGGTGGGAGAGCTCAAATAGGCGAAGTCTCCGGATACCGACACGTCGAAGGGGTGGGACCAGCCGCCGTTGGGCACGTAGTTGCTCAGGAGCACCGGATTGGCCGGGTCGGAGGCGTCGACGATCATCAGACCGCCATGCCAGTCGGCCGAGGCGAGGTAGACGCGATCTCCGCGAACGCAGAGGTCCCAGGTGTTCTCGGCCGGGATCCCGCCGACCACCACGGGCGTCGTGGGATCGGTGACGTCTAGGACGATAAGGCCGGAGTCGTCGGCCGCGGCGAAGAGGTGGCCGTTGGAGACCTCCAGCTGGCGAATGTCGCTCTGCATCAGGATGGAGCCGATCTCGGTGGGGCTGGCGGGATCGGAGACATCGAAGATCCTGATCCAGTCCGGTTCGTTCAGCACGTTGTCGACGACGTAGGCCGTGTCGCCCGCCAGAGCCACATCATAGGCGTAGTCCAGCGCTGCGACACCGATCTCGACCGGGTTGGCGGGATCGGAGAGGTCGGCGATCCGGAGACCGCCGTCATAGTCGGCCACGTAGGCGAGATCGTCGGCGACCACGATGTCGTGAGCTGACCCGGGTGTGTCGTACCGTCCGAGAAAGCCAGGATCGGCTAGATCGGCGAGGTCGATCGTCACGATGCCAACCGGACCCTGGGCGATGTAGCACCGGTCACCCTGCACGAAGGCGTTCCTGCTGATGCCGAAGGTGTCGTAGGACCCCACCTCTACGGGCTGGCTGGGGTCGCTGATGTCGACGATGCGCAGGCCGTCGTAACCGCTCGCCAGATAGGCGAAGCTTCCGGACACCTCCAGCTTGTCTGCCCCGATGTCCAGCGAACCGACCAGGAAGGGGTTCGCGAGGTCGGACACGTCGTAGATCATCAGCGAGGAACCGCCGGCGAGGTAGGCCAGATTCCCCTCCACCACCATGTCGTAGAAGTACCCGACGTCGGTGGAGTTGAGCTGGTAGCCTCCTCCTCCTCCCAGATCGATGGTCAGCAGCTCGCCGTAGCGCTCGACGAAGGCCGCATTCTCCGTTCCGAAGACCACCCTGGCATTGCCGAGGGGAATGCCCCCCACACCGGGGATCCCGCCGTCGGGTTGGATGGGAATCCTGACGTAGTACTGGGCGCCCACCGCATGGAGGTAGCCGTCGCTGGAGACGTGGATGTCGGTGGCGTTGGCGCCCATGGACGAGTTGAGGCCGATCTGGACGGGGTGGTAGGGATCGGACACGTCGAACGAGGCGGCGCCGATCCACTTGCACTCCACCAGCGCGAAGTGGTCATAGAGGTCCACGTTCCTGATCGGAGGGCTGACCCCGGTGACCTCCACCTGGGACACGCTCAGCAGCTGGGGTGAGGACGGAACCTGAACGTCCCAGATCTGGAGTCCTTCCAGGCCGGCGGCGACCAGCAGCCGCTCGTTCGCCGCGTCGTAGCGAAGTCCGGTCACCAGGCCGTGGGTGTTGATGTCGGCGGACAGCAACTGGGGATTCGCGATGTCGCTCACGTCCAGGACGAGGATACCCCCACCAGATCCGAGATAGACGAGGTTGCGCGGTGCGTCGAACGCGACCGCCGTGGCACTGCCGAAGGGCCAGTCGCCCAGCCTCTGCAGCGCCGTCTCGTGGTTCGGGAAGGGTATCGGATCTCCCGGCGAGCCGCCAAATCCGACGCCCAGGGTCGCAGAGGGAATCAGCGCGCAAGCGGCGATGGTCAGGAACGAGTAGAAGAGTATAGAGGAGATAGAGCGGGTATGACGTCTTGTCCACATGTCTGCTCCTCCATTGTTGGTTTGTCAAAAGTCGCTCCACTAAGATTGATGAAACCGCCATCCCTTCTCTCGAATGCTTCCCGCGTATGGACTTCGGCTCACTTGATCAACAGCATGCTGCGGGTCTCGCTGGAGCCCTCCGCCCGCAGACGGTAGAAGTAGATACCGGAGGCGACGGGTCGCCCGGCCTCGTCGCGACCGCTCCACGTGACCTCGTGGCGGCCGGCCGACATCGTCCCCTCGACGAGGGAGGCAATCCGGCGGCCGGAGGTGGAATAGACCTGCAGCTCGACGCGGCTGGCAGCCGCGAGCTCGAAGCGAATGGCCGTAGAGGGATTGAAGGGATTCGGGTAGTTCTGCCAGAGTCGTACAGGGTCCGGAGCAACAGGCCGCTGACCCTCGTCTCCGGCCGCGCTCAGACCGGCACCAACCAGCACCAGCGTGCCGTCGCTCCTGCCGAAGCAGAAGCTCTCGCCGTCCGGTGAGAAGGCGATGTCCCGCGCCAGGCCGTCGAACTGCCGGACCATGGCCCCATCGGAGAGGCGCCACAAGCGCAGGCTGGCACTGTAGGGCGTCTGGCTGTCCCGACCGCTCGAGGCCAGGAGCTGACCGCTGGGGTGGAAGGCGACGGTGTAGGTCCAGCTGCCGTGTCCCGGCAGGATCCGCAGCAGCTCCCCGTCCGCGACCCGCCAGATCCTGATGGTCGAGTCGCTCGGCAGATCGAAGCCGCCGGCGCCGGCCGCCAGAAGCTGTCCATCGCCGGAGAAGGCGATGCAGGACACGTCGTCGGTGTGTCCGCTGAGAGTCCGCGCGACGGTGTTGGTCCCGGTGTCCCAGAGCGTGACCTCGTTCTGGGTGTTGGACACCGCCAAGAGCTGACCGTCAGGTGAGTAAGCCAGGTCGGTGATGTAGCCGGGTCCGTTGTAGTAGCTGGCGAGCTGAGCACCGTCCGATACGCGATGCCGGTAGGCGTACCGGTTCGCTCCCCCGCCGCCGGAGGCGATGATGTCCCCTCCGGGCGAGAAGCTCACGTAGCTGCCGCCATGGGTGTTCAGGATCGTCTTGAACGGAACGTCCCAGAGGTCCATCGCGCCGCCCGGGGCGTATCCGCTGACGATGTAGCCGATGGCGAGATACTGTCCACCGGGGGAGATGTCGACCGAGATCACCCCGTCGATGTGGTCTGGATACGCCTGCAGGGGAGCACCATCGAGCGCCCGCCAGGTCCTGGTCTCAGCACCTGCAGCGGTGACGATCGTCTGTCCGTCGGCGGAGAACGAGACGCTCTCGATCGCCTGGTCGTGGGCCTGGATCATCCAGATGACGGGAAGCGAATCCTGGGCGAGGCTGGTGCCGGTCAGGGCGAGTAAGAGAGCCCCTCCCAGGCAAAGCGGCTGTAAGTGCCGGGACATGGCAGCTCCTTGCAATGGGGGACCTTGATATTCGTGAGAGCGATGCTGGAATCACCTGGAGGTCGCCACGGCGGCTCACACGGCATTCGAGCACATACTACCAGAAGGAAGGAGAATTGCCAGAAAATAGGTGGATTAAGTCCTGAAATGCCGAATTCAGAAGCGTGGGGTACACTCGATGCCTGCATGGCGGGCAGGGCGCTGCCCGTCAAGGTCCTCGGGAACCGGTTTGCCCACACGCTGAACTTGATAAAGCCTCCGGACAGCGCCGAGCCGGCTTGCTGCTCACAGGAGGAACTGGGGAAGTGAAGAATGAAGCTGAGCGACCTGGAAGATGCCTTCATATTCGTGGGTGGTGCCTCCATTGGCGAACGCACGGCGATGATCAACCGGCAAACCGGTGAAGTACTCCTTCGTTCCGAGCTTTCGGATCTGGATGAGATTCCAGAGGAGGCCATCGAATCGGAGGCCTGGCTGGAGGTGCCCCACAAGAACGAGCTCGGCCTGGGGCGGGGTTCGGTCCGGGATACATCGTCACGAGTTCAGGAGAGCGCTGGTACTGCCATGCCGAGACCCACAAGCGAGGCTACAGGAATCCTCACTGGACGAAGTTGACTCTGGCGGAGATCGTCCAGAGCATCAAGCCGCAGGACCGGTGCGAATAATAACGTCCTGTCTTATATGTCATTGTCGGCATTGGTCTTGCGGAATCAGAGGATTCCGCGTGCCCGCGAGCTGGCCCGGCTCGCCACCTTTCCGGCATTCGGTCCGACTCCCGTCATCGTCATCGGAAGGTCCGAGGCCACCGGGAAGACCTCGACATCCTGGGTCCTCACGGTCTGCCACGAGCATCTCCATCAGCTGCAGATGGCGGCTCCGGATTACTGCGTCGCGGTCGACAGCCTCGACCTGTCCGAGAAGTTCCGCCTCGAGAACCTAGGGAACGCGCACTAGATCGTCTGTCGTCCCGGCTCCTGCATGGCTGAGGTCGTAACAGGGCGGGTGCATCCGGGCTCCGGCTGGCAATCCGGCCGGCGGTAGCCTATCTTCGAATCCCGGCGATCGCCTGCCGCCACGCCGCTCGATCCCGTCTCCAGGAGGAGTCCATGAAGACGTTCTCGATCCTCGTCATCCTGGCCGCCGCGGGCGCCGTGGCCGGCCTGGCGCTGCTGTCCGGCTCCGGCTGCAGCCGGTCGCGGAAGGCGGACTCGGCCCCCCAGGCCGATTTTCACGCTTTCCTGCAGGAGTTCGAGGCCCAGGTCGCCCCTCTCACGCGAGAGGTCAACCTGGCCTCGTACGAGTCCTCCCTCAGTGGCAAGGGGGAGGACTACGCGCGCTCG
>Ga0315542_1002972_pt1 | contig 10101 bp, 8 predicted proteins | sample SalMarSW160120MG_FD_202541 | JGI IMG/M metagenome (GOLD analysis project Ga0315542, IMG submission 202541) | Salt marsh sediment microbial communities from the Plum Island Ecosystem LTER, Massachusetts, United States - Salt Marsh Sediment SW1601-20 ... | reverse complement strand
CATTGGCAAAAACCAATTCCGCAGCACGTTTCCCCTTCTCTTCATTGGCAATGGCTAACTTAGCAGCACGTTCTGATTTTTCTTTGTTAGCAATTTGTAATTCTGCTGCTCGGTCAGCCTTATCCTTTTTAGCAATGATTAATTCATCTACAAGTTCTGCTTTCTCTTCCCTGGCAATGATTAATTCATCTACAAGTTCTGCTTTCTCTTCCCTGGCTATGGTTAAGTCATCGGCAAGTTTTACATTTCTTTTTTCAGAATTTGTCGTTAAATCCGGGTTTACACTTTTACTCATATCACTTTCAATTAAGTCGTGTGCGATTGAAAATCTTCTTTATTTAAGTGAATACCAATAGTCATCAATTACGATGATATTTTCGCTGCATAAAAATACATTTATTAATTGCAGTATATGTTATACAATTACTGGGGAAACTTACATAATTCACAGATATTTAAATATATAGTAATGAGTTTATAGTAATTATATACCACGGGAGATAAAGAACAGGTTGACTTAATAGTCCGGAGTTTACAATGTACATCAGGTTAAGAATTCTTCCTTTTTTCCATTTCCGTCCTGAAAAGGATGAATCGCCTCAGAATGATAATATGCAATACCCATTTTAATAGATAATTTGGGTATTTGATATCTTCATTCAGATAGCTTAAAAGACTTTCCATATGTAGCTCCACAAAGCCACTGCCCCTTGGTGAAGTATAGATTACTTCTCCTGGGTGTAGTTATTTTAAAACAGTGTTTGCCTGTGGCGGTCGTATGCCTGAAGTTGTATTCTTGAGGTAACAAGAAATTGACACTACTGGATTGAGATTTAAAATTTTCGTTTCTCTACATTGAATTTTTACCACAGATGTCCAATATTTTGATCTTTCTGAACATGACGTTAATATATGTTCATCTTCATCCTAAATCATGGATCGATATGAAATAAAAAGAGGGTGCCTTTCGAGACACCCTCAATGTAAAATACAATGAATATTTTAATACCGGAAACTGCTTCTCCTGGAATTGAAATCACTATTGTTGCTCCTTCTGCCTGAGGAGCCGTTATTAAAACCCTCAGTCCTCGGTTTTGCCATGTTCACGTTTATGACTTTACCGTCATATTCACACTGGTTTAATTCATCAATGGCTTTTTGTCCATTGGCCTTGTCGGCCATCTCTACAAAACCAAAACGCCTCGAATTACCGGTCATTTTGTCAATTATAACTTTTGCTGAAGATACCTGACCGTATTCTTCAAACAATTCTTTTAAGTCAGCGTCATTGACGTCAAAACTTAAGTTTGAAACATAGATGTTCATACTAATAAATTTAATGAATAAAATTTAAAGAGTTTAAAGCCAGGCAGGTACAAAACTTAACAATAAAATATTGGCTAAATAAGGACTTTCTTTCTGAATTCTTTAACTCATTTCCAGTGCGAAGATAATCAATAATTTGGAATGCCAACCTAAGTGATCAGTTATTAATTTACTGACCGGTTAATTGATCACTATTTAGCCTTAATCCTTATTTCTAACGTAGATTAACTTAAATTTTCCTTTAGAACCTTCTCTTTGTTCTATTTCAAACCGGTTGATAGAATTGATCATTGGCGTTAGTTTTTGAAAACCATAATTCCTTGAATCGAAATTAGGTTGTTTTTTCTGAAGTAGACTGCCCACATCTCCCAAAAAGGCCCAGCCATCTTCATCAGCCAGATCGGATATGGTGGAGGCGATAAGCTTGATAACTTTAGGGGTTATTTTTTCAACTTCATCCTTCTTTTCTTTGTTTCTTTCCTCCTTTGAACTCCCGTCCTTCGATTGGGTTTTGAGTATTTCAATATAAATAAATCTGTCGCAGGCAACAATGAAAGGTTCCGGAGTTTTACGTTCCCCTATTCCGATTACGGTCATTCCTGCTTCCCGCAAACGGGTGGCAAGACGGGTAAAATCACTGTCGCTGGAGACAAGACAAAAACCGTCAACTTTTCCTGAATAGAGTACATCCATGGCATCTATGATCATTGCTGAATCTGTTGCATTTTTCCCGGTGGTATATCCATACTGCTGGATGGGTGTAATTGCGTTTTCGAGAAGTAATGTCTTCCATCTGCTCAGTGACGGTCTGGTCCAGTCACCATATATCCTTTTTATGGTCGGGTTACCATATTTTGCAATTTCTTCCATCATTTCCTTTACGTGCGCGGATGGAATATTATCACCATCAATTAATACGGCAAGCCTTGTATCAGTGTTCATATTATTAATTTATGTTAAATAAGCAGGACAGTTTAATTTTCTTCAAAGTTAAGTAATTGTGTGATTATATATTAAGATATAGAAATAAACACAAATAATTTGTCTGTGACCAATTTCAAATAATTCGGGAAAATGAATAGGAGAGATGAGACAGAAGAATCTGTTTTGAGGGATACTGTTATTTCCCGGGCCTAAAATAGATTTTATAATGAACTGATCTGTTATACCGCTTATCTCCTACAAGGTAAAAATTAACAATGTCAAAGTTATCATAGATATTACGCCATTCAATAAAAGCTGTTGTGTCTATATGTGAAGGACTCCGGTAAGGCAGACCAAATTCAATGATTGTATGGCGAGAAAAAGGGAATTCCGGCTTATTAACTATCACTTCAATCAGTTTCTTGTTATTATCAAAACGGAATTCAGATGAATCCCTGTTAAAATATAACATTATGAACCTCTTCTTTCCTATTATGATCTTGTCAAATGATGAATCAGGTTTTTCTCCTATCAGTTTAATTACTTTTTCAGGAGAAAGACCATAAGAAATCTTATTTGCATTAAACAGATAATTCTTATTGGCAGAGGGCTGACATGAAGTAAAAAAAAGACCCATTATTAATACTGGAGAAAAGTACTTAGTGTTTTTCAACATTCTTTAGTTGAGTTTATAGGTTAAGGATAATGAATATGATCTGCCCATCTTATACCTTGTTGTATAGTATGTATTTCCACCCAGGGTCATTTCTTCCGAATATGTGTTATTTAAAAGATTTTTAGCTCTGAAGCGTACAGAAAAATGTTTTCCCATATTTTTCTTAACTGTGAAGTTCAAATCAGGCATTGGCTTAAGGTAAATGGAAGGAAGATCGATCTGATAAACAATTAACCTTTTTCCTGTCATGTTAAAATTAACTGATGACTCCCATCCTTTTTTATCATCTTGATAAGAGAGGCTTGCATTTACTGAATATGGCGCCTGGTTATACATGGGTCTTGTATCTGAGGCTCCCGGATCCCATATATGAATACTTTGGAGTTCCTCACTGGTAATCCTGGAAAAAGCATAGATATATGAAAAATTGGTCGACACTTTAAAATGGTGTAACCATGTGTCAAATGCTCCAAGATATTTCCTGGCCTCAAGCTCAGCTCCGTATAGTGTTGATTTGTCTACGTTTCTGTACTGGAACTGACTGCCTGAACCTCCGGCACTGGGGATCTGTGTATTTTCAATTGGCTGGTAAAAGGGTTTATAGAACAGGCTAACTGCCAGGTATTCACCATTATTAGGGACCATTTCCCATCTCAGATCATAATTATTAATCGTTGTACTTGTCAGATGTGGATTTCCATTTTGAATATATCCGCCTATAAAATCATACGTTGCCAGAGGTGCAAATTCTCTGAATGATGGTCTGGCCAGTGTTCTGTTGGCAGAAAACCTGATATTCATTTCCGGTCTGAAATGATATATCATAGCAAAAGAAGGCAGAAGATCATTAACATCAATATTCCCTATTGTGCTATCAAATGCCTTCAGATACATTTTTGTTCTTTCATACCGGACCCCTGTTGTAACTGAAAGTTTTTCTGATACTGCACTTTCGATCATAATGTAGGTCCCAAGCAGGTGTTGATAGGCATCAAAGTTATTTGGTGCTGCAAAATCTGTTATCAGGTAATTCCTGAGCTCATTGCCGTTATAACCAAGATTTGCATCTGTAAAGAATCCTGATACATCTCCGCTATATGTCTTATTATAATGAATGCTGTAGTAATAAGCACTTTCTCTGAATGATCTCTCTTTATAGGTGTAGGCCCCTCCGAATTTTATTTTTGATTTAATTCCACCTAAGATTACCTGCAGTGTAAAATCAATTTTGCTGTTATTGTTGGTTTCACTTAAATTTCTGAAGTAACGGTAAGGTTTTTCGTTATTACCGATATAGAAAATTGAATCGCCCTGATCATTTATGCTGTAGGCATTTCTGAGAAGTCTCAGATCCGGCTGATTAATTGATGAAATTGTATAGGAATTACTCCAGTTAAGAATGAGCTTATTTAATGAGTTTATAACATGCTCACCTCTTATTTGACCATTAATAAATGAACGCTCCGTATAGGCAATTCCACGGTTTTGCAGCCGGTCGGTGGAATCGGGATTTGTATCAAGCTTATACCCGTCCTGAAACCTGTTATCACTTATTCCACTCTGATTTGCCAGGATACCAATACTGATTTTATTAAAAGAGTTTATTTTATAAGTGGAATTAAATAATGTCCCTACTAATACTTCATCGGTTGATTTCTGTTCCCTGGTTGCAGAGAGAACATCATTGTTAAGAGTCATCTGTCCTTCACTGATACCCTCATACACATTCTGGGTACCATTTGTATAGTTTGTAAAATCTCTGCTATACGATAAACCGAGAATGAATCCTAATTCCTTACCAAAAAGATGCACTCTGTTTCCTACAGAAAAACTCATGTTATGATCAAGGAACTGTGGCGCCTTTGTGGGCTGGAACTGCCTGTTTTTAAATGCCCTGGAGACTTCTGTGATGCCTGCAGGATCGAGATACGGATCAGGAAAATTTTCAGGTGTATATTGATTTATTTCAGCAGGTAACGACCTGAATCCGTTATCGAAACCCAGGATATCAGTGCTGCTTCCTTTAGCTACTAAAAAATTATCATTAAGGTTGGCCTGTTTATTATATTCAGTCCCAGCCGATAACTGAAGATTAAAAGATTCAGGGAAATCCTTTGTGGCAATATCAATTATACCTCCGGCAAAATCACCGGAAAGTTCAGGTGTGAAAGTTTTATAGACAATAATATTATCAATCAGGTTGGAGGGAAACATGTCGAGCTGGACTGCATTTCTATTTGGGTCGAGACTGGGTATATCGGAGCCGTTAAGTGTGGATTTACTATAACGGTCACCCAGACCTCTCACAAATACATATTTACCATCAGAAATTGTAACACCAGTTACTTTCTTCAGCGCACCTGCAGCATCGCTGGCTCCTACCTTTGAAAACTGGTCCGATGTAATTGCATCAAAAAGCTTTGGTGATTTTACCTGGACTGTAAGCAAAGCATTTTCATTGTTCTTAAGTGCCTTCGCCGTCACAATAACTTCGCCCAGCTGTTGTTGTGACTGTTTCATTCTCACATTAAGGGATGTGGTCTGATTGGATTCAATACTGACATCCTGTATTAACAGAGGCTGATAGGAAACGTAACTTACCCGGATGTTATAAGTTCCTGCCGGGATACTTATTGAAGCATTTCCATCCATATCGGTTATTGCACCCCTGGATGTTCCGTCAACGGCAACAGTTGCACCAATAAGGGTTTCGCCTGTCAGGTCATCAACCACTACTGCTTTAATGGTACCGTTAGTTGCGCTGTTGGGTCCGTTCTGGGCATGTATGTATAGTGTTTGCAGGATTAAAACTATAGCAATGATCGTCTTTATTTTCATCAGAGGTTATTTTTGGTTTTTACATTCAAGCAGAACCCACATGTTGAGAACGACTTTATTTTTGAATTTGGTAATGTGGGGGTTAATATATTGGTTATCAAAAAATTAATATAGGGTGTCTTAATTTTTTTTACCACAAAGTCAAACTAAGGTTTCACTAAGGACATAAAGGTTACATATATTATATGTGCTTTGTGCCCTTTGTGAATCCCTTCGTGTCCTTCGTGGTAAATAATTTTTTACTTTTTAGATACGCCCAATCAATCATTATTATTTGCTTATTACCTCCCATGTCCTAGACCAGTTTGCAAAGAATGCAATTCCATTAGGATCAACAGCGCCTTTATAATTTTCATCCGTCAGGCCATATGTATCAAGTCCTGAGGCAAGGTCAGCCGTAACATCTGCAGCACTGGGTTTGAATTTGTCAGATCCTGTACCGAACCCTGGATCAACAATGATGTTATGAGCCATAAGATACTGTTCCACTCCGTACTCTTTGGCAGCATCAGGCATATCACTCAGCTGGAATACATTTGCATATCCCAGGGAATCATTTGTTGTGACGCCATTGGTGTAGATAACATTATTTTCAATCTTAATATTTCCGTAGCCACCATCGGCAACACTTAACCACTGATCATAGCAGCTTGCTGATTTTGCATCCACTGAATTGATCTTGTCAGTTCTTCTTTCCATGTCGATCGGACCGTCAAAGCCATAGAATATTGAGTTATAAAAGCTTCCTGCATAGCCGTCGCGCATATAGAATGTTTGCTTGTTACTTGCTGTAAGACCGGTATTTTCTCCTTCACTGTAAAGGGTGATATTTGCCATTTTTGCTGTTGCAAATGGTTTTTCAGGTTCATTGGCACCAACACCACCATCAAGCTCGGCACCCCGTGGATCGCTGCTCTGATTTGTTGAAGCTTTTTTCCATACAAGGGCATTTTGAACGGTTCCGTGATAACCTTCATCCTGATCAAGACCATCATCGCCTGCATAGGTAATTACTACATTCGTCAGTTTAGCTGCACCACCAAAGAATTCTATTCCATCATCGAAATTAGCGAACACTTCAACATGATCAATAGTGGTTCCCGTACCTACAGCACCTAAAGAAATACCATTAATTTCATTGTCTGCACCAATTACGCTGCCGCCATGACGAACGGAAATATATTTTATTGTGCCTGAGTTGTCGCTGTCATCATTACCACCATATAAACCTCTGGTTTCATCAACAGGAATACCTTCGATCTGCTTTGAACCACCCTCGGCATTATTATTGGTAGTTGCTTTACCAAGTATAAGCAATCCGCCCCAGGTCTGTACTGCATCATCAGGTACAGAACCATTCAAGTCATCAGCAAGACCTGTGAAAATAATAGGTTCACTTTCAGTGCCAACAGCATTTAATTTACCTCCCCTGGAAATGATAAGAGCTGATGCTCCGGCACCCTGCCCGGGCTGTCCTTTGATTACCGTACCCGCCTCAATTGTCAGAGTCTGACCATCGTTTACAAAAATAAATCCTCTTAATATGTAAGTAGTATCCTTAGACCATGTTACAGTGCCGGTACCATTTGCACTGGCATATATATCCCTGGTTGCTTTTACAGGTTCGGCTGTCTTGTTGATTGAAGCGCTGCCATCATCTGATTTCAGGTTTTTGTCAGTAACTGACAGGGTAATTGAGCCTGCTCCGGTGGTTGCATCTGCAGTAAAGGTAACAATAATTGTTCCGGATACATCACCAGCATTTGGCTGTGATTTAATAACCGCACTACCCCCGTTAGCTGAGGTAGTCGCGGTTGCATATCCACCGGGTATAGAAATTGTAAAACTTACATCCACTGCTTTACCAACCTCGACATCACTGGTGCTAACAGGAGCTGTCACTTTTGGTCCATCAGGTGTAACGATAGTTTCGTCTTTTTTACATGAACTCATAACTGTGAGTCCAAGCAAAAATAGAAGTGCCATCAGGACGGATCCTTTTCCAATAAGTAAATTAATTTTCTTCATTTTTTTCAAGTTTTGGGTTTTTATAATTTGTTTGCGATCTCTCAATCAGGAGAATTTGAAAAAAATCTGTATGACAAATTTCTGCTAAAACCGGAAGCATCCGGTTACAGATCAAATAATGTTTGGTTACAAAACCGTTACATGTATACATGTATAACTAATAGATAATTAATTGTCAACAGAGTGTATGTCCGGATCTTCCCGCTATGACCATGGAGACAGGCATTACAAAGCTGTTTAAGAAACTGATGGTTTCTTAGGAGTTATTTTAACCACAGGGTAACCAAAGATTTCACTAAGCCGCCCTGATAAAGTCGATTCAGACAAGCTTCGTGGTAAATAATTTTCTCTATTTGGGTACCCTATTAAGTGAAACTGATTAAATTTGTAACACGAATCTTTAAAATAATAACACGATGGCACTGGCACGATTCGGGGTAAGCCTGGATGAGGAATTACTCAAAGCATTGGACGACTTTGTGATTGAGAATAGCCTTCCAAACCGCTCCCAGGCAATCAGGCATCTGGTTGAACAATACCTGGTAGAAAAGAAATGGCAATGTAATAATGTTGTCTCGGGAGCGATTGTATTATTTTACAACCATCATAAGAGCAGCACAACTTCAAAGTCAAACGATATTCAGCATGATTATTATGACGTTATTCTCTCTTCCCAGCATTTTCATCTGAATCATGATAATTGTCTGGAGATAATAGCTGTTAAGGGAATTGCAAAGAGACTGTCTGAGCTATCCGACAAACTTATCGGGATGAAAAATATAATCCACGGCAAGCTGGTTATGAGCCGTACTGAATGACATATCATGTCTGCTTTATATATAACTTAAAAGTATATTACCGGGAATATGTTTTCCCTTGGTTAAAATGAATACAAACATATTAGGAAACAGTAAATTTAATCAGTAGAATTATGCATATTCCGGATGGTTACCTGAGTCCGCAAACATATATTCCTTTATACGGAGTTTTTGTATCAGCTGCAACTGTGGCAGTCAGGAAAGTTAAAAAAACAGTTTCGGCCAGGAATATTCCGTACCTGGGTATGGCGGCAGCATTTTCATTTATCATTATGATGTTTAACCTGCCGGTACCGGGAGGAACTACCGGGCATGCTGTAGGTTCAGCAGTAATAGCGATTATTTTTGGTCCGTGGGCTGCCACCATTGCCGTATCCGTTGCTTTGATCATCCAGGCTTTGATCTTTGGCGACGGAGGAATTACTGCAATAGGGGCCAATTGTTTTAACATGGCTGTATTCATGCCTTTTATAGCCTATTATATATTTATGCTTATAAATAAGAATCCACAAAAGAAGTCCAGGGTATATATTGCTTCTTTTATCTCAGGCTACCTGAGTCTTGTCCTGGCTGCTATCCTTACGGCAGTTGAATTCGGTATCCAGCCACTCATTGCATCCACCGCGGATGGTAAAGCCCTGTATTGCCCTTATGATCTCAGTATAGCGATACCTGCAATGGCAATAGAGCACCTGTTGTTATTCGGGATTGTTGAAGGAATTATTACTGCTACAGTTGTCAGTTATTTCCTGGGGAATGAACCGGGATTGATATATGCCTTACAGAAGAGGAACGGAGATGAAACTAAATAAACTTCAGAAAAAGATACTCATTATTCTTCTGGTGTTGTGTTTGCTGGCGCCCATAGGGATCCTTCTGCCAATGGTTTTTGATGCGGGGGATGCCTGGGGAGAGTGGTCTGCCCAGACTGTTAAGGATTTTATTGGTTATGTGCCTCAGGGCCTGGAAAAATATTCTGATGCCTGGAAAGCCCCGGTCACAGATTATACTCTTAATGCCGGTGATAAATCTGTTGTTCATCAGTCAGGTTACTATATCATCTCAGGGATACTGGGTGCGACTTTAACATATGTTGTCATGCTGTTACTTTCCAAACTGATAATCAGACATGAAGAATGATATTCCGCCTTTCCTGCAGCAGGCAAATCATTTTGACCGGGCTGGCAATAAGAGAGCAAAGCTTGCTTTTATTGATAAGACCATTTTAAATACGGCTAAAGCCGTAAAGTCAATCTATCTTCAGGCGGAAAATGCAGACAGGGGGGCTTTCATTCAGAGTATAAGTCCGCATGTCAAACTTATTTCACTCATCTACCTGATCGTTGTGATCAGTATTGTAAATAACCTCTACGCACAGGCAATAGCCTCTTTCTTTATCTTTATACTTTTCCTCGTTGCCAGGCTGAGAATTGCAGAGGTATACAGGAAAATATTCTTACTTGCTTTTGTATTCGGATTTATAGTAGTATT
>Ga0315542_1002971_pt1 | contig 10101 bp, 5 predicted proteins | sample SalMarSW160120MG_FD_202541 | JGI IMG/M metagenome (GOLD analysis project Ga0315542, IMG submission 202541) | Salt marsh sediment microbial communities from the Plum Island Ecosystem LTER, Massachusetts, United States - Salt Marsh Sediment SW1601-20 ... | reverse complement strand
CCTGCATATCCTGCGCCTCTTGAAAAAGCGTCTGACCACTGCGGAGAAGCAGGACCTGCTGACGGTCATCGCCGATTATCGCCGCGGACTGTTGCCCCTGGTGGTGCCGATCACCCTGCTGGCGCATTTCCTCCGCACCCGCGACCTCGACTCCGTGTGCGAGCAATCCTACCTGCATCCGCATCCCAAGGAGCTTATGCTCCGCTATCATGCCCAAACGTTGGCCCGGTTCTGATTCACGGGCTAGAGCCGGCGGGGGACCGAAGGTTGGCATCTAGCTTACTCAGGTGGCAACTCTTTTTCTAGGTGCCTTTTCTGCAGCATCTAAAGGAAAAACTTTTACCTCTTTGAAATTTGTCATCCCGGCCTGAAATTGGCAGGTGTCCAGCCGAATTTGTTCAACTTATGGATTCCGGCTTAAATCCCGCCGGCATGATGGAAAAAGGCCAGGGATCTTACTCGATGAATTGACATTTCGGGTTCGCTCTCACCCCGGGATTGTGGCCAAGTTTCCAGCAGCGTCTACTTGGATAAGCCAATGATGGAACGAACCTTGGCGTGTAATTCCTCCGGATCGAAGGGCTTAAGGATGTAATCGTCCCCTCCGACGGCCAAGCCCCGCTGGGCATCACCGGAAATGCCCATAGCGGTTAAAAACATTACCTTGGTCTTGTGCCGCCTGTTTTTTTTTATCTCCTGGCAGACCTCGTATCCGTTCATTCCGGGCATCATGATGTCCAGGATGACCAGATCCGGAGGCCAAGTTTCCATCTCCTCCAGGGCTGCGAACCCGCTGGCCGCGGTCCTGACCTCATAGCCCTCCACGGAGAGCGTCATCTGAACCAGCCGAGAGATGGCTGGTTCATCGTCTACCACCAGGATGCGTTTGGCCATGTAGTATTAACCCTTGGCTTTTTTATTCTTCCTCTGGGTTGCCTGCTTCAGTGCCAATAGAATTTGCTGTCGCGCGGATTCGGTTAGAGTTTCTTCTGTCTGGCCTTCTAGACGTCTGAGCGCACGTAACGCCGCGTCCGAGACGCGCCGCTCACCGTCCTGCACGGCGGCCAGCAGCAGCTCCAAAGTCAAAGGATGATAATGCTCGCCTAGAGCAAAGGCCATGTTCTCGCGCAGAAAAGGATCGGGATCCATAATCATGCCCTTGATGACATCCGCGGCACGGTTGGCGTCTAAATATAACATTTTCATGGCGGCTAGGGCCCGCTCCTTGTAATTACCGTTTTGAAGTGTTTGGTCTAAAACCTCCAGCGGGTCCTGGCCTTCACCAGGAGCCAGCGGCGCGGCCCCGGGCCCAATCAGAACTTGGGAAGACGCCGCAGCCGGCAGGCGGGGGCCGCCGAATCCCCCCGGTAAGGCGCCGTAACCGCTGCCTGGCAAGCACGCCATGTCCCGGACCATCTTGAGCATTTCCTGCTGATACTTCATGATTAATTCCTCGCGCTTGGACCGCATACGGCCAATGATTAGCCAGAATCCCCAAACCACCATACCTAGGATCATTAAACCAAAGGCAAATCCATAAACGACCATCCGTTGCTGGAAGGAGACATTACCCAGGAGCGATTTAAACCGACCGTCCAGTTGGTTCATGAAATTCTTCCGTTCTTCCTCTGACTGATAATAGAGATTCTGGATGCGTTCCAGGGGGGCCATAAATTGAGTCAGTTGTCGCTCCTGCTGTCTCTGGAAGGTTGCCATGAGCTCCATCATCGCTGAGACATTCTTGGCGTATTCCTGCGCGACTAGGTCTGCGCCTCCCCCCGTCCCGGCGGCGGCCTCCATGGGAGCAGGTTCGGCGTACATGGCTGTAACTTGACTGGCTGCTGACGGTGCCGGCGCTTCCGCCTTGGCTGCTTTTCCCTTACGGGAGGATGTGGCCAAGGTCACCTCTGGCGCGCCCTGAGCCTGCGTAGCCAAGCGCGCCTCGTCTCGAAGCAATTCCTCCTGCATTTGCTTGGGAATCAGCATAACCTTGGCAATGGGTGTTTGCGGTTTGACTTGCTTAGCCGCAATATCGAACATTTGCCGAACCTGCACATTATTGGGATCCATATGATAAGCCCGCGAGAGGTAAGCGTAGGCCTTGGAGTACTGTTTGGCCAGGAACAGGCGGCTCCCGCGTTCAACTAATATTTTTAACAGGAAAATTTTCGCCCGCTCGTTGTTCGGATTCAATGTTAAAGCTTCATCGAGTTGCTCGATAGCTCGGCTGGAATCCCCTTTTAAATAATCCTGGATGGCCTGGTCAAAGGCATATTCCGATTTGCCGGGTTTCGAATCGGACGATTCGGCGCCGACTTGCACAACCAGCCCAAGGATCGCCGCCAGCGCCAAGGATGGTAGCCCTAGGTAACGCCACCGGGTCATGGACTTACCTCCAATCCTTTTTCCTCCAGCTCGTCCGGCGTAGCTCCCTCTAAGGGTTCGGACTTTTTCTCCTCCGTCACCTCCGGTTGGCCGGCAGGCATTTTAAGCATCTCCACTACCGTCCGAAGCTTGTCCTTAAGCTGGAGCGCTGTCGGATCCTCCGGATCGATGGCCACGGCCCGTTCTACCGCGCCCATGGCCTTCTCGTACCGGCTTTGGCTGTAAAGCCTCTCGGCCTCCCGCAGAAACCGCTGGGCTTGATCTCGCTGGAGCTCCTTGATCGAGGCGCCGAACCCTGCTGAAGCGGATACGAAATGAGTCACTCCGAAGACCCCCATGAGTTTCAAGGCATAATCCAAGGACAGATTTCCCCAACGGAGGCCGGCGCCCGCCTGGAAGCCGTCACTATCATATCCCCATTTATACCCTATCCGCAAACTCACCAGCCGGTAAAAAGTATATTCCAAACCGAAATTCGCCCTGAGAGAGTTATCTAACGGTTGTACGACATCCGTCGAGATCGCCAGGCCATGCACCGCTGAAAATTCCCGGGAATAACAAGCACCGGTGCGGATAATCACCGGCAATTTTTCTGGCTCGGAGTCGAAGGAGGACAAGTAGCCCAAATTCATACCCGCCAAACCCAGGGAAAGGTGATCGTTCACCGCATAGATTGCGCCTAGGTCGGCGGCAAATCCCGAAGCTTGTAAACCCGCCAAATTCCGGTGCAAAATCTTAAGATTCGCGCCAGCAGCCAAACCGGTAGCGCCCAACCAGGAAGCTAAATCCCGGGCATAGGAAAATTGTATTCCCAGGTCATAGGCGGCGACCTCCCCCTGAGGTATGCCGTTTTCATCCATGGCCGGGATGGGGGGCATGTGCAGCAGGAAAAGACTAGTGCCAATGCTGCCGATCCCCAAAATAGGTCGGGCATAGGCCAGGGCTTCATAACGGGTCTCGGCAATCCAATTCAGATGGGTCGCGGTGATAAGCGTCCTCTCCACGCCCGCCAGACCGGCGGGGTTATAAAAAACCGCATTGGCTTCGCCGGAGCGGGCGACGCAGGCTTCTCCCATCCCGGCCGCAGCGGCACCCAGGCCGATCTTTAAAAAATCCGCGCTGGTCGTGCCCCGTTCACTGCTGATCGCCTGACCGGAAATCCCTAGACTAACCAGCAGGAAAAGCGCAAGCCGGCTTAAGTGCTTCATCGGATGACCACCACCTTCTTGATCTCCTTATACCCGCCGCTTTGGTAAACCGCGAGATATACTGCGCTGCCCACGGTCTGTCCCCGCTTTCCTGGTTCACCGTTGTCTCCATACCAGTCGACCCTATGGTGCCCTACACCTGGTTTACCTTCGACCAACACGGCCACCAGCTCGCCAGCGAGATTGTAGAGCTTGAGGCTGGTCTCGATATCCTCCTGGATGAAATACTCAAAAGTGGTATAGGCACGCTGAGATAGGCGCAGTGGATTGGGATAATTCTGCCGCAAGCTGTTGAATGGTTTCAAGACCTGCCAAGTAGCCGTCCCCTGGGCGCCGACGGCGGTCATGCCTCCGGCCACCGAATCCCCCGAGAGCGTACCGTTGATGACCATCGTTCCTAGGGGTGCGTCTTGGTTTACATCCACCGTAAAACGCAGAGTGAAACTGGTTTGCGGCGCCACCACCAGGGGATTTTCCGGCGCCGTCTGGATGCTAAAGCCGGTTTGGCTGTCATTGAATCTCAAAGCCGAGGCCGTCAGGGTCACGGACATCAGGCTGGTATTGCGTGCCTCCATGACCACGGTTAATCCTTTTTGACCTTGATACACTTCCGTGTGCGGGCTGGTGATGCGATCTAGATTCAATGCTCCTTGAATAACCTGAATGAGGTTGGAATTGACGGCTGCCGCCACCGGCGAATTGCTGTTGGCGTCATAACCTTGGGCCCAACCTCTATACTGGAGGACTCCGGTTTCGCCGGCCCGGCAGGTGATGACGAAGTCCCGACTCTCTCCGCCGGGAATGTCGACGCTGGCCGGAGCAAAGGCCGTGACCGTGGTGGCAGTCGTAGTACTCGCCCCGGTTAAAATAAGATCGCTAGGCGTAACCGAGACCGCCGCGGCCTGGCCGGAGTTGGTCACGGTGAGGGTCAAGGAAAATATTTGCAGACGCTGAGCATTGTCCGGTCCCTGCAAGTTACCGCTGAGGGCGGCTGGAATTTGCACCAAGACGGGATTGCCGGTTTGCGCTGTGGCGGTGATTCCGCTAAAGGAATAGGAGTCGGTACCATAGGCACTGCCATAAAAAGCCACATATCCGGCATTGGCGGCGGCATAGGTCCAGGTAAAATCCCTGCGCTCTCCGCCCGGAATCACGCTCCAGGACGCCGGTGAAGGACCCGTGTGGTAGGTTGCGTCGCCGCTCGGCAGGTGTACGACATTGAGAGTCGAAGGAGTCACACTCAAGGCACTGGGGCTGCCATTGTTGAAAACGGTCATGGTCACGGTGATGTCCTGACCAATGCTTACCGTGGCGGGGGCGGCGGTAAAAGGTTGGATGATGATCTCCGATTCCGGTACGCTCAGGGTCAGGATGGAATCCGGATCCGCGGCCGTGCTGACCTCCGTGTTCCAGATTTGGTCGCCCTCCCCTTCGGTGCCGGCGGTTACGCTCACCCCTGCGGGTAGGAGGCTGGTCTGTTGCAGGGGACTGCCGATAGCAAAGGTCCGACCGTTATCGGTCCGGTCCATGGCCATCGGAACATAGTTGGTCGATACGGCCAAAACATTATTGGGAACATTGACGAAAGCCGTACGGGCAAGACGATTAATGAGATCATACCAGATTAAGGCGCGGGTGGAAGGTTGAATCGTCCCGGAGGCAGAGGTGGTGACGGTAATGGTGTTGGCCATGCCGTCCGCGGAAATGTAAATCGCGGTTCCGCCACCGCTGCGGGAGGAAACCGTGGAACCATCTGCCTCGGTTATTGCCGTCGGCAGGCTCATGGAACCGCCGGGAGCGGAAAAGGTAATGGGAACACCTGGAATGCCGTTGCCACCAGCATCGGTAACCACGGCCCAGACATCAGGCGTGGATCCGCCTTGGGCAAAAGCCCATAAATAGCGCGGCAGGTCCGCGGGAAGGGTTATCAGGGCGTCATCCGTGGCATAGGTGACGGCGGTCTGCACCTTGATTTGGTCTCCCGCGCCGCTGGTTCCCTGCCCGACATATCCATAGGTGGGCAGCTGCCAGGAATCTTCCTTGGGAGCGGTTATGGATACGGTGCGGTTATTATCGGTTTGGTCGACAGACTGGAACGTGGTCCCCGGGGTCACGTTATTGACCGTAATATGGTAGCAGGGATATTGGAGGGTAATGACATTTAAGCGCCGTGTGGAAGGCGCGTACCATATGAGGGTGGGGGACGCGGCTGCAACACCGCCGGAATTATAGGTATAGATTTCCACCTCCGGATAACCGGGAGAAAAAACCGTGATGACGTCATTGAGCAGGCCGCCGCTCTGACTGGAATCCGCGACGCCCATATAATTGGTATACCAGGTCGGCCCTCCGCTCATGCTGCCTTGTGAAACGTTAAAATAAACGGGTACGCCTTCCACTCCGGCTCCGTTGGCGTCCACGACAATGGCCCGCACACTAGGATTGGCACCTGAGGAGGCATACGCCTGTAAATACCTCGCTCGGATTTTTCCTAGGCGGATGAAAGCGTCCGGATTATTGGAGGTCCAACCCATATTGACCGCCACTTCGTCCCCTACGTCGGCCGTACCAAAAGCGATGGGCCACTGGTTGAGGGGATAGGTCACTCGGTTCATATCATGACCCATGGGCCCATTAACGCTGCAGGTCCGGTTGTTCGAAGTCATATCATAGACCGTGGGATTGGAATAACTGGAACCCGACGTGACGACATTCGTTTCGTGGGTCGTGATGATGCCCCAGATGGTTAATCTGTCTGCATCATACCAAGCCAGACCCCAGTCGTCGCCTTTGCCGACGATCGGTGCAGAGGTGATTACCTGCACGGGAGGCAGGCCAGGCGCGGAAACCGTAATGGTGTTGCCCAGCAGACCGCTGGTGTGATCGGAAATCACATAGCCGCCGTAACCGGTCACGGTATTGGTTAGGCTCATACTGCCGATAGCGGGGGTAAAGGTAACGGCTTCGCCCCCCAGCCCGTTGCCTTTATCATCCATGACGACGGCCCAGACCTTAGGATCTACGTTCCCCCTGGCAAAGGCCAGAAGGAATTTAGCCGGATCCGGAGCCACGATCACCACGGCATCGTATGAGGCCGCAGTCGTCGTTTGATTGAACCGGATATAGTCACCGGCTTCGTCGGAGCCGAAACTGATATGTGCCCGGCAAGGCATCTCTGGGGTTTGGTTGCTATAACTCGAAATGGAAATCGTATTGTTACCCGGTGTATTGTCCAAAACGCTCTGGCCCAGCGCAGTGCCCGCACTGGTCATCACGTTGTTGGCGGCATTGACGACTGCTCCGAACACTTTATGGGTCTCGGGATCAAACCAACCGCAGACCTTGTCGGTTGCAGCCACGGCGGTTGAATTGGAGGTATAAATCTTTGCTTGTCCCAGGTTGGCAGCCGAAACAGTGATGGTATTGCCCAGGCTGCCCCCGCTGAGCCGGCTTAGGGCGATTCCGGACCAAGCCGTGGTGGTGGTGGCCTGATCGAGTGAACCGCTGCCCTGCAGGGCAAAATCGACTTGGACATTTTGGACGGCATTGCCGTTCTGTTCGGTCACCACGGCCCAGATGGTGGGATCGGCGCCTCCGGTGGCGAAAGCCAGCAAGTAGCGGGATTCGTTAGGAGGCGCTCCCAGAATGGAGTGATAATTGTCACCCCCGTTGGGATAGCGATAGACCGTGCCCTGACGGATTCGCATCAAATCCCCGCTCTCACTCGTACCATAAGCCAGGAAGCTTCTCGCGGGCTGCCGGGCCGTCTGGTCCAAAAAGTCCCCCAGGGCGGGCGAGAGGTTGTTGGAGTTGATATTGACCGCTGAATAGGTAAAGGCAGAAGCCGAACCGACCAGCACGTTGGTATCCCTATTCACCACCACCGTGGAGATATTCCGGGTTTTTCGCGCATACCAGGAAAAAATCTTATCCGAGGAGCTCAGGGTCCGGCTGTTCTCGGTGATGAGCATAACCGGTGAGGTCTCCGTCAGATTCAGGCATTGGACGGTGAGGGTATCTCCCAAGCTCCCGGCTAATTGCCGGAAATAGGCTTCGCCATTATCATCGGTGAGCAGTATGGCGGGCATGAAGCTGCCGCTCGTACTGGAGGCCGTGACCGTCACGCCGGGGATGCCGACGCCGTTGGTATCCGCAACCACCGCGCACACGGTCGGACTGGCGCCCTCCACCGCATAAGCCAGCAAATAATAATTTGGCTGGTTGGAGGAAAACCAATTCTCGCCGTTGTTGGCGCCCGAAACCGTTGTCTCATCCACATAGATCCTATCCCCCGTGGAGAAAGTCCCCTGGTACACCTCGACCCGGGCCGGCCCGACGGCGGTTTGCGAAAGATTGCTGCGGAGTCCAAGGGTGAGATTTTTGTAATCGCTGGTATTATCATCCACATAAAAATTAAAATTTGAGTTGGAGGTCATAACACCGATACCGGCCTGGACGACCACGGCGTTGAACAAGCGGCGCGACTCGTCGAACCAACTAATGACCGTGTCGGCACCCGCGACCGTCTGGGCATTGGCGCTGGTAAGCGTATACGGGGAGCCCTGGCTTACCGAAGCACAAGTAGCTAGGATATTGTCCCCCAGGCTGCCGCCGCTTTGCCGAACGACTAAGGTTCCGTCCGCGCCCGTGGTTCCGGAAACCAGGTCCAGGAGTCCGGCGGTGCAGGTGATGTTTACCACTACGCCCCGCACACCATTGCCCTGCGCGTCGGTAATCACTAGGGTCGCGGTCGGGTTGGCACCAGCAGTGGCAAAGCCGGACAGCCCGTATTCAGATCCCGCGGCGTCGGTATTTCGGACTATTCCTAAAACCGCCAACCCTAGGATAATTACAAGTTTGGCTCTTTTCATGCTTAGCCTCCCTTTCACTCTATGTCAGACCATTTTTTATACAATATTATTATCATCGGCACAATGTATATTAAGCTTATAACCATCTTGTACGGGTTAATTTTGACCTTGATTGAAGGCTGCCTCTGTAGCCGCCGGCGGAGTGAGAACCTGCCAGGATTGCGGATTTGCCTTCACACGCCGATAATGTCACCTAGCTTCGCTACCGCGACCTCTTCCAGGCTTGGCGGAAATGGGTCGTGGCGGCGGAGACGACCGCCCTGACCGGAATATCCGCGACTACACCACTGGGCGAATAAACCAAAGCATGCCGGTTCTGATCATATGGATGCCATTCGGCCTCGGATTCATCCGTCCATAGGGTAAGGGTGGGAACACCCACTGCCACGGCCACGTGCTTGGGACCGGAATCCGTGGTCACCACGCCCCGGCACTGCGTCATCAGCGCTCCAACTTCGGAAAGCGTTCCGGTGAAAACGGGGGGATGGCTCGCTGCCAGGCTTTGTATCTCTCGGGCCAGCCCGGCATCGTCCGGTCCGGATAGGATGATCCAGCGGACCCCGCGCCGGGCGGCCGCGTCCAGGAAGGCCGCGGCGGGTGCGGCGGCCCAGCATTTACGCGTTTTGCCGGCGCCCGGCACCAGCAGCATCGGCTGGCTCCTCGGAGCCAGCCGGAGAGAGCGTAGGAATGGTCGGATACCCGCCTGCGCTTCCGCGGACACGGGAAACGTCAATTGCTCTCCGGCGGTGGCCAGCCCCAGGGCCCGGATGGCGTCCAGATCCCGTGCCATGGCGGATTGGGATACTTTGGGAACCGGAAGTTTGACGGTGGAGAAATAATTCGGCCCGCTGTGATTGTGCACCACGCGGACCGCGGCTCCGGAAGCCAGCGCCAGCAACGCGGTACGGAACGACGCGTGTAGGGCGATTGCCAGGGAAAAGCGTCCGCGGGCCAGCCGGCGCATGAATCGCAGGGCTCGCCATCCCCCGGCCTGCGCCTTGTCGTACACCCAGATTTCATCCACGTCGGGATTGGCCGCCAGCACCGACTGTCCGGCCGGCGACACCACGGCGGTCAGGTGCGCCCGCGGAAAAGCCCGCCGCAAGGCCCTGAGCGCCGGCGTGGACAGCAGGGTATCGCCCAACCCGCGCAGCTTGATGACCACCAGGCGTTCAACTTCCACTCTCGGTCCGGTTCCTCTCGGATTTTTCGGCAAGCATGGTCTGGAGGATTTCCAGCGCGGCTTCGACGCTGATGGCTTGCATGCATTTCAGGTTCCGGAGCCGGCACTCGTTGCGGACGCAGGGGGCGCAGTCGACCCCCGCCGCCCGCAGAACATGGCTGTGAGGGCCGAAGGGGCCCGTCACCCGGGGGTCCGCTGCGCCCTGCAAGGCCAAAACCGGCACGCCCTGAGCATAGGCCAAATGCATTGCACCTGAATCGTTGCTCACCAGTAGATCCAGACGGCGGATCACGGCCATGCCTTCCCGCAGGGTGGTTTTCCCCGCCAGGACCAAGGGCTTGATTCTGGCCCGGCGGGCCACGGCCTGAGCCACCGCGGCGTCCGCGCCGCTGCCCACTAACACCACGAAGTACCCGCCTTCGGCTAGATGATCCGCCAAACGCGCGAAGCGCTC
>Ga0315542_1002968_pt1 | contig 10109 bp, 7 predicted proteins | sample SalMarSW160120MG_FD_202541 | JGI IMG/M metagenome (GOLD analysis project Ga0315542, IMG submission 202541) | Salt marsh sediment microbial communities from the Plum Island Ecosystem LTER, Massachusetts, United States - Salt Marsh Sediment SW1601-20 ... | reverse complement strand
AGGCCGCGCGCGGGCAGGAGTTCGTCTTCCACCTGGCGGCGAATGCCTCGGTCCCCGGCTCGCTGCGCGATCCTCGCTACGATTTCGAGAGCAACGCGCTGGGCAGCTTCAACGTGCTCGAGGCGGCGCAGGCGGCCGGAGCGACGAGGGTGATCTACGCCTCCAGCGCCGCGGTCTACGGGCCGCCGCGGCACGTGCCCACCGACGAGGACCATCCGCTGCAGCCCACGTCCTTCTATGGCATTTCCAAGCTGACGGGCGAGCGTCTGGGCTTCATGTTCCACGAGATGTTCGCGCTGGGATTCACGGCCATCCGCATCTTCAACACCTACGGTCCCCGGCAGCCGCGGTACGTGCTGGCCGATCTCGTCCGCAAGCTCATGAAGAACCCGCACGAGCTGGAGGTGCTGGGCACGGGCGAGCAGGTGCGCGACTACTGCTACGCCACGGACACGGCGGGCGCCTTCGTGGCGGCCGCCGAGAGCCAGCTGATGAACGGCGGGGTCTACAACATCGCCGGCGGCAATCCCGTCAGCATCAAGGAGCTGGTGGCGATCATCCTCGAGGTGATGGATCTGCCGCGCTGCCGCGTGCACTACACTGGCCGGAGCTGGCCGGGCGACATCCCCCACCTGGAGGCGGACATCAGCCGCATCCGCGCGGCGGGCTTCGTCCCCACCACGGACCTGGCGACGGGGATCCGGCGCACCATCGAGAGCGGCACCATCGTCGGCGAATCCGAATTCTGAGTTCTCACCGCCCGACAGGGAGCGCGAGCCTTGCCGCCATCCGACCAGACACCGCCCCCGGAACCCCGCCGCGGCGACGCCGTCACGGTGGAGGCGGCGGTCGAGGTGCTGGCCGGAGCCAGCAGCAAGCGCGGCATGATGCGACTGCTCCCCTTCCTCGGACCGGCCTTCATCGCCAGCATCGCTTACGTGGACCCCGGCAACTTCGCCACCAACATCGAGGGGGGCGCCAAGTACGGCTACCTGCTGCTCTGGGTGATCGTGGCCAGCAACCTGATGGCGATGCTCATCCAGACGCTGTCGGCCAAGCTGGGCATCGCCACCGGGTACAACCTGGCCGAGCTGTGCCGCCTGCACCTGCCGCGACCGCTGGTCTGGTTCATGTGGGTGGCCATGGAGCTCGTGGCCATGGCCACCGATCTGGCGGAGTTCCTGGGTGCGGCCCTGGGTTTCAGTCTGCTCTTCGGGATGCCGCTCTGGATCGCGGGCGCCTTGACGACCGTGATCACCTTTCTGATCCTGGCCCAGCAGAGCCGCGGCTTCCGGCCCCTGGAGATGCTGATCACGGCGCTGCTGGCGGTGATCGCGGTCTGCTACCTGCTGGAGACGATCCTGGACAAGCCGGACTGGAGCCGGGTCCTGTACCACGCCGTGGTGCCGGGCTTCGCCGGCAGCGAAAGCATCCTGCTGGCCACGGGCATCCTCGGCGCCACGGTCATGCCGCACGTCATCTTCTTGCACTCCTCGCTCACGCAGGGGCGGATCGTGGTGCGCAGCCCCGAGCAGAAGCGTCGGCTGTTCCACTTCGAGGTCACGGACGTGACCATCGCCATGACCATTGCGGGCCTCGTGAACGCCGCCATGCTGATGATGGCGGCGGCCACCTTCCACCGGGCCGGCATGAGCAACGTCGCCAGCATCGAGGACGCGCACATCACCCTGCAGCCCCTCCTGGGAGCGGCGGCGGGCTGGATCTTCGCAGTGTCGCTGCTCGCCTCGGGGCTGGCCTCGACGACGGTGGGGACCATGGCGGGCCAGGTGGTCATGCAGGGATTCCTGGAGCGGCACATTCCCATCTGGGTGCGGCGGGCGGTGACCATCCTGCCCTCCTTCGTGGTGATCCTGGCCGGCACCGATCCCACCCGCACCCTCGTCATCAGCCAGGTCGTGCTCAGCTTCGGTCTGCCGTTCGCGGTGATCCCGCTGGTCCGCTTCACGGCGCGCCGCGATCTGATGGGCGAGCTGGTCAACCGGAAGAGGACCACGGTGCTGGCTACGCTGGTGGCGCTCCTCATCGTGGCGCTGAACATCTACCTGCTCTTCCAGACCTTTGGCGGAGGCTGAGGCCATGTTCCAGCATATCCTGGTGCCCCTGGACGGGTCGCGCCTGGCGGAGTCGGCGCTGCCCGCGGCGGCCTGTCTGGCAGCGATCGGCGGGGGCCGGGTGGTCCTGGTCCACATCATCGAGCAGGACGCCGCCCGGACCGTTCACGGCCAATCCCACCTCATCGACCCGAACGAGGCCGGCGCCTACCTGGACGGGATCGCGCGCCGGGAGTTCCCCGCCACGACACCCACGTCCACGCACGTGCACACCGCTCCCGCCCGGGACGTGGCCCGGGCCATCGTGGCCCACGAGGACGAGCTGGCGCCGGACCTGATCGTCATGTGCACGCACGGGGCCGGCGACCTGCGCAGGGTGCTCGTCGGCAGCATAGCGCAGCAGGTGGTGGCCGGCGGGACGACGCCCGTCCTGCTGGTGCCGCCCGCTGCGGGCGCTCCGGTCCCCTTCCATTGCCGGTGCATCCTGGCCCCCCTGGACGGCGACCCGGAGCACGAGCAGGGCCTGGCCGTGGCCGCCGAGCTGGCCCGGGCCGGCGGCGCCCGGCTCCACCTGCTCTCGGTCGTCCCGACCCGCCAGCACCTGGCGGGACGTTCCGCCACGCAGGATCGTTTCCTGCCCGGCGCCACCCGCGGCGTGCTCGACCAGACGCTGGCCGATCGGCAGGCCTATCTCGAGCGCCAGGTGGAGCGCCTGCGGGTGGAGGAGATCCAGGTTGCGGGGGAGATCCGCGCCGGCGATGCGGCGGCCCAGATCGCGGCCGCCGCGCTGGAGGCACGGGCCGACGTCATCGTCCTGGGCACGCACGGCCGCGCCGGTGCCCGGGCCTTCTGGACCAACAGCACGGCGGCGCGGGTCTGTGCCCGCGTGCAGCTGCCCCTGCTCCTGGTCCCCGTGGCGAGAAGCGGCGTCGCCCCGCGGTCCGGCTCCGGTCCGGCGGGCCCTGCGGCCTGATATTCGGTTTGACGGCGGCCCTCGCTCTGCTAGCTTGGGTTCATCACGATCCGCGATCAGGAACGCGAGGAGCAAGGCGATGATGATCCGCACGCGATCCGCGACGGGCGCGATCGGGCCCCGGCGGCCGGCCGGTGCGCTGGTGGCCGCGGTGCTCGGCACCCTCCTGCTCGCCGGCTGCGCCACGACCGGCCCCGGCGGGGAACAGAGCGTCATTCTCATCTCCACGCCCCAGGAGGTCGAGATCGGCGCCGGTGTGGACCAGAGCATCCGCCAGGAGTTCAAGGTCCTGAACGATCCCGGGATCCAGGGCTACGTGAACGAGGTCGGCGCGCGGGTGGCCTCCCACGCCGACCGCCAGGACGTCCACTACAGCTTCACGGTGCTGGACGACGACGCGGTCAACGCGTTTGCGGCCCCCGGCGGCTGGATCTACGTGACCACCGGCCTGCTGAAGGCGGCCACCAACGAGGCGGAGCTGGCGGCCGTCCTCGGCCACGAGGTCGGGCACGTGGTGGGCCGGCACTCCGTGCGCCGGTTGCAGGCCGCCTACGGCATCGGCCTGGCGGCCGACCTGGTCACGGGCAACAGCCAGACCCTGCAGACCATCATCGGCCTGGCCACCAGCGTCGTGCTCCTGAAGAACAGCCGGGACGACGAGTTCCAGGCCGACGAGTTCGGCCTCAAGTACGCGGCGGCGGCCGGGTACGATCCGGGCCAGATGCTGGTCTTCTTCCAGACCCTGCTGCAGATGCAGGGGGGCGCGTCGCCGCAGGGGGTGGCCGGCTGGTTCAGCACGCACCCGGCCACGGAGGACCGCATCGGGCGGGGCGAGCAGCTGCTGTCCCGCTACCCGCCCGCCGGCCGGCAGCCCGAGATCGGCGCCGAGCGTTTCCGGGCCGCGACGGCCGCGCTGCACTGACGCGCTCCACCAACGAGAGGCCTCGGCCCATGAAGAGCATCCTGGTCGTCCCCCGGGCCCAGCTGTTCCCCGGTCTCAGCCCTCAGGGCTTCCTCCCCCCCGACACCCTGGACCTGGAGCGCCTCTCCCCGCACCTCTTCTTCGCCGAGCGCAGCTACATGGAGACGAACTCCCACTTCAAGCAGATCATCCCCTACCTGGTGCTGCAGCGCCGGCGGGGCACCGGGCTGCGGGTGCTGGCCTACCAGCGCCGGGCGAAGCACTCGGAGCGCCGCCTCGGGGGGCTCTGGTCGGTGGGTTTCGGCGGGCACATCGAGCCCCTCGACCGCGCGGATCCCGGCGTGGCCACCCGCGGCCTGGTGAAGGCCGCCGCCCTGCGCGAGCTGAGCGAGGAAACGGGCCTGGAAGTGGAGAACGGCCAGCTCGTCCGGTCCGGCTACATCAACTCCGACGCGGAGGACGTCTCCAGCGTTCATCTCGGCATCGTTTACCGGGTGGACCTGGACGCTCATCCGGGGGACGACGCCGAGCTGGTGGCCTGCGTGAGCGCCCAGGCGGAGCCGCAGCAGGCGCGCTGGCTGCCGGCTGCAGCCCTGCCGACGATGGTCGAACCGGGACAGGGACCGGACGGCGGAAGCTTCGAGGACTGGTCGCGGATCGCGGTCCACGGCCTTTTCGCCGCCGAGGAAACCAGCCGCTCCGCGGGGGCCCGGAATACTCATGGATAATCCGGGTCTACAAAGTCGGGGCCGGTCGTTCCATATGGTCTAGTGGAGCTGGCCCGCCGGCTCGCCCTCGCCCATGTTTCCTTGCCGTATTTGGACTTCCTGGCGCACGGCCGAGGCCATGGCGGCCACCTGGTGGGCCTGCTGCTGAAGTGCCAGTATGTCCGCTTCCCGCCGCACGACGGACTGGCTGTAGAAGGTCAGACCCAGCCAGACCGTGAAGGCCAGGGCCATGCCGGTCAGCAGGGCTGCATGGTATCCCCGCCGCATGAAGCCCTCGACCGAGGTGGCCGAGGCGTTGAGGGGGTTCTTCTCCGGGAGCCACGGCACCAGACGGCTGCCGGCGCGGCCGAGCGCCTCGAGCCGCAGCCGAATCCGACCGTCGTCGGGTGCCAGAGCGCGCGCCTTCTGGTAGTAGCGCCTGGCATCGTGCAACCGGCCCGCCTCGTGGTAGACGCGTCCCAGGGCGTCGTAACCGGCGGCGTCGTGCGGCGCCAGCTGGATGGCTCGGCGGGCCAGCCGCTCCGCCGAGACGTAGCGGCGCCGGCCCTTGGCCAGACAGATGGCCAGGTTGGTCAGGCATCCGGGATGTTCAGGCGCGAGGCTGAGCGCCCGGGCCAGGACGTGCTCCGCCTCGTCGTAGTGGGCTCGTTCGAGCAGGAAGTGCGCCTCCAGCAGCAGGGTCTCCGCGTAGAGCACGCTCTCGTCCCGGGTCGTCGGTTCCGGGATGGCGATGGTCTTGTGTTCCATGACGCGTCTCCGTTTTCCTCTCCAGCCCGGCGAGCCCTGGCCGGCGCCTCGCTTTTTTCACGTCCCCCATGCCGGATGCCGTCCTTCAGGGGATCCGGAAGGTGCGCGAAGTGCCCCGTGCTTCCTTCCTTTTCCTCCTGATCCTGACCGTGCAAGGAACAGGCCGGGTGGCTTGAAATCCGTGGATCACACGCCCTCCGGTTCCGCGGCGCGAGGTTTCGGGATCCCGGCGAGGTAAAATCCTGGCCCCGGCCCCGCCAGGATGGTACAGTCCTGTCGATTTTGCGACAGGGGCCCGCCGCTCCGTACGCGGCGGCGCGTTTGTCGAACCTGCACACCTGACAGGCAAGGAGATCGGCGATGGTGAACAAGATCGGACTCATCGGCGGCGGCCAGATCGGCGGCGTCCTGGTGGCGGAAATCGTCAACCGCCGGCTCGCCCGTAACGTTGGTCTGGTGGACGTCAAACCGCCCGACCTGGCCAAGGGCAAGTGCCTGGACATCGCGGAGGGGACCCCGACGATATCCCGCGACTTCGCGTTCCAAGCCTCCAAGGACATGAGCGCCCTCGAGGGCGCGGACTACATCATCAACACCGCCGGCGTACCGCGCACGGTTCGACCCGACGGGACTTTCCCCAGCCGGGAAGAGCTGCTCGACACGAACCTGAAGATCACCGACGCCGTCGCGGACGGCATCAAGAAGTACTGCCCGAACGCGCTGATCATCTCGGTCGCCAACCCGCTGGACGCCATCGTCTACCGCCTGCAGCAGAAGCTGAACAAGCCCAAGAGCCAGATCATGGGCATGGCCGGCGTGCTCGACTCCGGCCGCTACAAGTACTTCGTGGCCGAGGCCGCCGGCGTGTCGGTGGAGAACGTCGAGGCGGTGGTGCTCGGCGGACACGGCGACACCATGGTGCCCATCCGCAGCGCCTGCCGCATCTACGGCCTGCCGGTGGAGCAGTTCGTGCCGCCCGCCAAGCTGGAGGCGATCGAGACCCGCGTCCGCAAGGCCGGCGGGGAGGTCGTCAGCCTGCTGGGCTCCGGCTCCGCCTTCGTCAGCCCGGCCTGGTCGGCCCTCGAGATGCTCGAGGCCATCGTCTACGACAAGAAGAAGATCACCCCGGTCTGTGCGCTGCTCGAGGGCGAGTACGGCGTGAAGGGTCTGTTCGTCGGCGTGCCGGCCATCCTCGGCAAGGGCGGCGTCGAGCAGATCATCAAGGTCAAGCTGACTCCCGAGGAGAAGAAGGCCTTCAAGCACTCGGTCGACGCGGTCAAGAAGACCTGCGCCGAGGTGGACAAGATGACCAAGGGCAAGTAGCGGTCCGCGCGCCGCTCCCTGCCGGTCTCGACTCCCGCTCCCCGCGGAGCGGGAGTTTCATTTTCATCGCCGCGGCCGGGGTCCGGGGCCGCCCGCCAGCTCTGCATGGACGATCGGCCGCCGATTTGCTAGAATCACGAACTGATGTGCCGGGCTCGCGCCCCACGGGACTCCGCGCCCGGAGCGTCTCTTCGCCGATCCACACCGTCTGTCCGACCACGGAGGCCTCCCATGCGCCCTTCTGCTCCCGCCCTGCCCCTGCTGGCGGCTTTGCTCGTCCTGGCCATCGCCCTGCCCGGCGCCGCAGCGGCCCGGGATACCCATGCCCTGATCCGCCTGTGGCTCGACGCGCCCGGGGCCACGTCCTGGCTGCTCGACCACCCGGGACTGGACATCGCCTACCTGAAGCCCGGGGTCCACGCCGACATCGTGGCCTCCGCCGACGACCAGGAGCTGCTGCGGACCTCCGGCCTCCGCACGACCCTCGTGCACGAGGACCTGGAGGGTTTCTACGCCGCCCGCCTTTCCCCGGACAAGAGCGACAGCTTCGGGATCTACCACAACTGGCCCGAGGCGATCGCCTTCGTGGACAGCCTGCGGATGCTCTACCCGGAAGTGGTGAGCGCGAAGTGGTCGATCGGCCAGAGCGTGGAGGGGCGCGACCTCTGGTGCTTCCGCATGTCGGACAATCCCGACGTGGACGAGGACGAGCCGGAGGTGCTCTTCGACGCCGTCCACCACGCCCGCGAGGTCATGTCCAGCGAGTTCGTGATCCTCTTCGCCCAGTACCTGGCCCAGAACTACGCCGCCGGCGATCCCGAGATCACCTACCTGCTGAACGAGCGGGAGATCTACTTCGTGCCGGTGGTGAACCCGGACGGCTTCGTGTACAACAACTGGGGCGACATGTGGCGCAAGAACCGCCGGAACAACGGCGGCGCCTGCTGGGGCGTCGACATCAACCGCAACTACCCCTACCAGTGGGGCGGCAGCGGCAGCAGCGGCGATACCTGCGACGAGACCTACCGGGGTCCCAGCCCCGGCAGCGAGCCCGAGACCCAGGCCCTCATGGGCCTGATCAACGCCCACCAGTTCGTCACCCACAACAGCTACCACACCTACGGCGGTCTGACCTTGTTCCCCTGGGGGTACACCGAGACCCATACGCCCGACCACAGCACCTTCGTGCACCTGGGCGACCAGATGACAATGTACAACGGCTACGAGGCCGGCCAGCCCGGCGCCGTCCTCTACCCCGTCAGCGGCGGCGCGCTCGACTGGGTCTACGGCGCCCAGAGCGAGCATCCCAAGTGCCTCTCCCTCAGCAACGAGATCGGCGGCTCGTCGGACGGCTTCTGGCCGCCCGAGTCGCGGCGCGGTCCGCTCTTCCAGGAGAACATCTGGCCGGCGATCTACCTGATGCGGGTCGCCGGCGTCTTCGTGACGGTCGAGGGGCCCGTGGTGGTGGGCGGCGACGGCAATGGACGGCTCGACCCGGGCGAGAGCGCCGGGATCTCCTTCACCATCAGCAACCAGAGCGTGGTGGCGGCCGCCGGGAACGTGACCGTCACCCTGCTCTGCGACGATCCCTACGTACAGCTGGACGAGGCGCAGCGGAACGTGGGGTCCATGGCCCAGATCAGCTCTCTGAACCTGGCCGGCGATCCGCTGCCGGTGACGGTGGCGGCGGACTGCCCGGTGGGGCGCGTCGTGACCCTCGTCGCGCAGGTCAGCCACGACGGCGGCAGCCTGAGCTTCCCGCTCGCCTACGTGGTGGGACCGGAGAGCATCGTCCTCAGCGACGACTTCGAGCACGGCAGCAGCGCCTGGACCCTGGAAGGCACCTGGGGCCTGACCACCGCCCAGAGCCACTCGCCCACGACCAGCCTGACCGACTCGCCGGGCAGTAACTACGTCAACGAGAGCACGACGGCCGCCACCCTGACCGACGGCCGGCTGGCCTCCCGTCTCACGTTCTGGCATCGCTACAGCCTGGAGACCGACTGGGACTACGGCCACGTGCAGGTCTCGGCCGACGGCGGACCCTGGAGCACGGTCGCCAGCTACACGGGCAACATGTCGTCCTGGCAGCAGGTCGACGTTCCGCTGACCACCTGGCTGGGGCAGAGCCTGAGGGTGCGTTTCCAGCTGGCCTCGGACTACTCCATCACCCGCGACGGCTGGTACGTGGACGACGTCGTGCTCTACGGATACGGCGGCACGAATCAGACGCCGCCGCCGCCACCCTTGCTCGCCCCCGCCCCGGGCGCCCTGGTGAGCGCCAACGCGGTCTTGACCGTGGCCGACACGACCGATCCCGACGGAGACGGCCCGCTCACCTACGGCTTCCGCGTGTACGCCGACGAGCTGGGCACCCAGCCAGTGGCCGCGGTGGACGATGTGCCGGAGGCCCCCGGGCAGACGAGCTGGACCACCCCGACCCTCGCCGCCGGCACCTACTGGTGGCGCGCATACGCGGCGGATGACCAGGCCCGCGGCCTGCTGGGCGAGGTCCGTTCCTTCACGGTGCAGGCCCTGAGCGACGTCGGCGAGCTGCTCGGCGATCTGCGTCTGGTGGCGCTGGGGCCGGCGGCGGGCGGACGGGCCCGCCTACGCGTGGACCTGCCGCGGGCGGCCGACGTCAGCCTGGATCTCTACGACGCCCGTGGTTACCGGGTGCGGCGCCTGCAGGCTGGTTCGCTTGCGGCGGGCTCCCAGGTTCTGACCTGGGACGGTCGCGACGGTACCGGGCGCAGCGTGGCCAGCGGGGTCTACTTCGCTCGCCTGCGGGTCGAGCGGCGGACGCTCACCGCCCGCGTGCTCCTGGTGCGCTAGGATCCTCGACGCTTTCCTGGCCGGGCGGCCGCAGGTGGCCGCCCGGCGACTTTCCCGCTCGCCTGCAGGCGCGCGCTTGCTGTCCCGGATCATTCATGGATAATCCGGGCCAGGCTGTGGCGTGGCACGGCCCCCACTGCTATATTGTTGCGCAGTTTCATAGATTTTGTTTCTGTGGGGCCGGCCGCCGGATCGCCCAGAGAGGAGCCTACGGTGTTCATTTCGCTCTTGCTCGCTTTTCTGGCCGGAGCCATCGCCGCGACCCTGATCCTGCTGGCCGCGGCGCGCGCGCAGATGATCCAGGTGGCGCTCAGCCCGCTGAGCTTCGACGAGACCGTCTCGGCCCTGGAAGACGGGGCCATGGCGGCCGAGGGGTGGAGCAATCCGGGCACGCGGGACCTGAACGCCATGATGGCGAAGCACGGAGTCGAGTTCCGGCCACGGGTCAAGCTGGTGGAGATGTGCAAGGCGCCCTACGCCGCCGAGGTGCTCCGGGACGACCGCAAGAT
>Ga0315542_1002967_pt1 | contig 10109 bp, 7 predicted proteins | sample SalMarSW160120MG_FD_202541 | JGI IMG/M metagenome (GOLD analysis project Ga0315542, IMG submission 202541) | Salt marsh sediment microbial communities from the Plum Island Ecosystem LTER, Massachusetts, United States - Salt Marsh Sediment SW1601-20 ... | reverse complement strand
CAGCAGGCCGTCGACATACATGCTGTCCTTGCCCGACAACAACGGCATATCGTACGCCAGGCACAAATCCTTCAGCGCCAGGCAGGCCCGCACCAGTTGCGCGGCCTTGTAGCGGCCGTCGGGGTTGCCGGCGGGATCGAATTCCACGCTGGGCCAGCAAAAATTGTCCACCCCGCCGATATGATCCAGGCTGCCGCCCACCGCCAACAGCCGCCGCACCGCTTCGTCAATGGTGGCGGCCACCATGTGGTAGGGGTCAATCTGGGAGTAAGCCGGGCACAGGCCCAGGCTAATGGCCAGTCCCCGGGGTGATTCCGGACGGGGTCGCAAGACCGCGGCATCGCCGGGCACCGGGGCGAACTCACCCACCAGAGGCTTGATCACGCTGGCCCCCTGGACTTCGTGATCGTACTGGCGGGTAATCCATTCCCGGGAACTGAGATTAGGGCGGCCGAGCATGGCCAGCAGAATCCCTAGATGATCCCGGGGCTCGCCCAGGACCGGTTCCGTCAGGCGGAGTTCCGGCGGCAGCCACTCGGCCTCGAACTCCCAGGGAGGAAAATCCTCCTCCAAAAGCGACAGTTCCATATAAGCGCAGGTGCGTCCCTGGTACTTGATTTCCAGGACGCCGGAGTCGGTATAGCGGCCGATGACCGTGGCCTCCACCGTATGCTTCCGGGCCAGGCCCTTGAAGACCGCTTCGTGCTCCGGGTTGACGCCCACCACCATGCGCTCCTGGGATTCGGACACCCAAATCTCCCAGGGGTCCAGCCCCTGGTATTTGAGGGGCACCGCGTCCAACCATACTTCTCCGCCGCCGGCCATTTGGGCCGACTCCCCCACCGCGGACGACAACCCGCCGCCGCCGCAATCAGTGATGAAGGTGATCAGACCTAAATCCCGGGCCTCCAGCAGGAAATCGTGCATATTTTTCTGGGTGTAGGGGTCGCCGATCTGGACGTGGCCCGCAGGCGTGCCTGGGGACGAAACCTCGGATGACGCGGTCACGCCGTGAATCCCGTCTTGGCCCACGCGGCCGCCGCAGGTGATAATCAGATCACCGGGGCGGGCCGCCTTGTCGGCGCCGGGCTTGCCTTTGATCTCACGGGGGAGCAGCCCCACCGCGCCCACAAAGACCAGGCATTTCCCCAAATAGGCTTCATCAAAGTACAGGCCCCCGTTGACCGTGGGCACGCCACTTTTGTTGCCGCCGTCTTTGACCCCGGCGATGACCCCATCCAGCAGCCGCCGGGGATGCAGCCGGGGCTTGAGGGGGCCGGGATAATCCCGGGGGCCCACGCAAAAACCGTACATGCCGCCGATGAGGCGCGCCCCTTTGCCGGTGCCCAGGGGGTCCCGGTACACGCCCACGATGCCGGTGATGGAGCCGCCGTAGGCCTCCAGGTTGGAAGGTGAATTGTGGGTCTCACCCTTGATCACGTAGGAAAATTCGTCGTCCAACCGACCCACCCCGGCGTTGTCCCAGAGGACCGACACCACCCAGGGTTTATGTTGGATAATTTCTTTGGTCGGGGCCGAGATGCAGACCTTGAACGGGTTATCCAGGATGAGGCTTTCCCCGGTTACCGCATCCCGGTAATGGAACCGTCCCCGGAAGGTATTGTGGTTGCAGTGATCGCTCCGGGCCTGGGCCAGATATTCCAGTTCCACGTCGGTGGGCGCGGCAAGTCCCACGGCCTGGCGCCGGGCCTGAACTTCCGGGCGCTGAAAGTAATCCAGGATAACCGGCAGATCGGCATCCCGGAGCGCCAGATGGCGTTGGCGGCTCAATTCCTTGAGGTCCTCGGGCGAGGTGATCTCAAAGGTAGTTACGGTGGGGGTATGGGCTATATCCACCCGTGGCAGGATAATCCCAATCCCCCTGGCGGGGTCCCAATTCTCCCGGGAAAAAATCCGGAATTCCTGGATCATGTCGTTGGCCAGTAGTTCTCTGGCAATTTGGGCGGCGTGGTTTTCAGTGAGGTTGTCGCCGGTCAACAGGTAGAGCTTGGAGGTAAACACTGCGGCTTCGGCGGCCAGGGGACGGCCCAGGTAGGCTTCTAGGGCTTCCAGGGCTACGGCCCCGGCCGTATCCCGTACTCCGGGCTTAAAGCCCACCCAAATGGCCCAATCGAAGTCCCGGGCCAGGGTTTGAAAGCTGGATTCCTGGGTGGTGGGATGGGTGAAAATCTCGGTGCGCATGGCCTCCAGACTCTCCAGAGGCAGGTCCACGTCCAGCATAAGAACCCGCAAAACCCGGACAGTCGCCAGTTCGAGCCCGAAGTATTCTTGCGCCTGACGGCGCACCCCCTCCCCTTCCGCGTCAGGAAGGTCCGACCGCCAACCGATTTCCAACCGCACTGCCATAGCTCTCCCCGAAACCCTATGGATTGATACGAAAAATATACCTCAAGGAGAGCAGGATAGAAAGGCTAAGTTTACAGGGCCAGCAGCAGGCGGGCTCAACTTGATGGAACCCAAGCGGCTGCCTTTATGATTGGTTTGGCAAGAAAATTTTCTAGATTGCCGCCCCACTTGCCCTCTTAAGAGATGAATCCTTATGGATCTGGAAGCTCAAGCGGTGAGTTTTGCCGTGCTCACAGATATAAGTATGGTAATTGCCGTCTTGCGGGAGATTCGACACTATTCCCATAACCACCAGAGTCGTCAAACCGTGCAGGTTGAATTGCACCAACTCGTGTTTATGACATCCGGAATCAACTAATCTAAGCATCCTCGGCTCCTCCTTGAGCTAATTAACTGGCATCATTTAGCAAATTACCAGGTTAAAATGCTTTCATAGGCTGTTTGACCTGAGTAATCATTATGCATAACAGACTAAATTTAGCTATAGGCACTATTACCCAAAATCTTCTAGGCACAATTACCTAACACAGCTATTCGGTTATTTAGAAATTAACTATAAGACAAATGTCATAGATTAAAGCGAAATTGTCGTTATCGTAGATTAACAGAATTATCAGGCTGCAGTTCCAGCTTAATTACCGCAACTTCAGGTTTTGCGCAGCGCTGCGGCGAAAAAGCCGTCCAGACCATGTTCTGCCGGGCTGGTACGGAAAAAACCGGGCGGCTGTATCAGGCCACGGGCGGCCGGGGGCAGTCGGGCCGCGTCGGTGTCCAGGTGAAATTCTGGATGACTGGCAAGAAACGCCCCAATCTGCGCCTCATTTTCCTCCGGTTCGGTGGTGCAGGTGATATAAAGAAGCCGGCCGTCGGAGCGCAAAAGCCTGGCGGCCTGCTCCAGCATCGCGGCCTGACGGGGCGGGAACGTGGCCAAATCATCTTCTGTGAGCCGGCTCTTGATCTCCGGATGGCGGCGCAGAATTCCCAGGGCCGAGCATGGCACGTCAAGAACCACCGCGTCCAGGCTGCCGGTTTTTAGCGGCAGAGTCACAGCGGCATCGGCGAGCACAGGTTGAACTATCCGGGTTCCCCAGCGCCACGTGGTTTGTTGGTTTTCCTGGAGGCGACTTGCATGGTTGTCAATCGCTAACAGCAGGCCGGAGTTACCCAGGGCTTCGGCCAGGTGCGTGGTCTTGCCGCCCCGGCCGGCGCCGATTTCCGCCAGGCGCAGCCCCGGTTTCAAGGGGAGCAGGCCGCAGGTGAGCTGCGCCCCTTCATCCTGAAAGAGCCAGAGTCCCTGCCGATACGAGCTTAAATCCGTGGGTGAAGTCAAGACGGTTTCAAATATGAGCCCGGCGGGCGAAAACCGGCCAGGCCGGGCCTCCACCCCTTCTGCGGCCAAGCGTTTTATGAGGCTGGGGGGATCGGTCTTGGCCAGGTTTACCCGCGCCGTGAGGGGGGGTATCCGGTTATTAGCGGCTAGTAGTGACTCGGTACGCGTCTGCCCGTAACGCCCCAGCCAGCGGGCCACCAGCCAGGCGGGGTGAGAATGGATCACGCTCAGGGCACCCACCGGGTCCGATGCCGGATCGGGGAGCGGCGGCGCTTCGCCCGCAGCCAGACGGCGCAATACCGCATTGATGAAACCCACGTGACTTCGGGGCAGCTTCTTGGCCTTGGCCAGGTTGCCCGCTTCATGGAGCACCGCCCGGGCCGGCATCCGATCCAGCATCAAAAGCTGGTAGGCCCCTAGACGCAAAATTTGCAGAACCAGGGGATGGAGTTTTTTCAGAGGTAAGTCCGAGATTTGGGCCAACACATAATCCAGGCGCGCCTCCCAGCGTTTCACTCCCTGAACCAGTTCCAGGAGCAAGCCCCGCTCCGGCCGCGGCAGGTTTGCATGACTTTTAAGCGTGGCGGCGAGCAAATCCTCCACCGAACGCCCCTGGCGGGCTCCCGCGGCCAGAATATTCAGCGCCAGGAATCGCGCGCTTGAGACAGATGGGGATGGGCGCAGACTAATCATTGGTTTAAAGCCTCTATTTTTTCCAACCTCTTCCAGTCCACGCGGAGCACCGCCGCCTTATATTTTCTGCTTGCATCCTGCCAATACTATGGATTTAATATCGTAACATGGGGAAATAGGGAGCTTTCTTTTTGAACCCAGACCACTATCAGATGGGTTGATAATTATGGTATCTGCATTTGCCGGACAGCGCCATGGCCTGCCACAATAAATCATTCCTCCAGGCAACCAGGGATAAAGCTCACAAATTTTTGAAGCGGCTGCTGGCGCTGCGGCCGGAATGGCCCCTGGCCCTGGCCCTGGTGCTCAGCGGCATCATAAATATCGAAGCCGGCCTCCGTTACAACCTGGTGCCCTTCAGTAAGATCGTGCCCTTGACGGCTGTGGGCCGGTCCCTCTCGGTGCTGGGGAGCAGCACCCAGGTCATTTTAGGGGTCTGCCTGGTCCTGGTGGGAATCGGTTTATTGCGGCGCCTGGCTACGGCCTGGGCCTTTGCCGTGCTGCTGTTGGCCGTTACGGTGGGAGTCAACCTGGCCCAGGGGACCCACGGCCCCAGCCTGATTTTTCCCACCCTGATCCTATTGGCCCTGATTGTCCTGCGGCGCTATTTTACCCACCGCACCATCACGGCCAATTATATCTTCTCTCTGATGGGCATCCTGGCCATCCTGGCTTATGGCACCTTCGGTACTTACATGTTGGGGGACGGCTTTCGCCCCAAGTTGCACGATCTCGTCTCATCATTTTACTTTACCATTGTCACCCTGGCCACGGTAGGCTATGGAGATATCGTCCCGGTGACGCCGGAGACCCGGCTGTTTGTGGTGTCCTTGCTCATTGTGGGTTTGAGCATCTTTGCCACTGCCATCGCTTCACTTTTGGGGCCGGCCGTTTCCGGTGAAATCAATCGCTTTTTCAATCCCAGAGAGGGAACCATGAAGCCGACAGATCATGTCATCCTGGCAGGGGAAGGCGCTCTGGCCACTAATACCACCCGAGAGCTCCAGGCCAGGGATATCCCCTTTATGCAGATCATCACCGGAGGCTCCACCCCCCCGAACGTTTCCGAAGAATTTGTGGTGCGCGGCAATCCTGGCGATGACCAGGTGCTCAAAGAGGCGGGCATTGAACAAGCCACGTTGGTCATCGCCGCCCGGGATGACGACGGCGAAAACGCCTTCATTTCGCTCGTGGCCAAAGACTTGAATCCCAACGTCAAGGTCCTGGCAGTGGCCAGTTCGGCCGGTTCCATCCGACGCCTGAAGTTAGCCCGGGCTGACGTCGTCTTTGCGCCATCCGTGGTGGGTAGCCGTCTACTCGCCAACCTCGTGGAAGGCAAAGATATCCCTCCAGAGTTCAAGGATCTCCTGGAGGGCAAACGGCGGAAGACTTGAGACGCTGAGAGTGAGCAGTGAGCGGTGAGCGGTGAGCAGTCGAAATGCTAAATATAATGTTCGCCAAAAATTATTGCCGATTGCTGCTTTCGCTTTTGCATCACCGGCTGGAAAGCCTGCGCCACCAGATATTTTAATGTTGTAGTATGGGAGAATTTCCGCCTCAAATGGAATTTTGCAATAGACTGATTTACGACGAGTATAAGTTACTGCTTACTGCTCACTAATTCGGCCGGCTTGGGTTGAGGCACCTCGGCGGCCGCGGCCGGCGAGGACAGCAGAAAAGTGGTCAGGGCCTCTTCCACCTTTTCCAAGTCTACCAGGGTATCATAGCAGGGGCCATTGGGCCGTTGATTAAGGACGCCGAAGACCGGCAAGGGATAGCTGTCCTGGATGCCGCTGCTGAGATCCCGCTCGCAGGCCACCGCGATGATCAGGCGCGGTTTGCGTTCCACCACGATGCGCCTAGCCAGAGTGCCGCCGGTGGCCACTGCCAGGCCCACCCCGTATTTTTCCGACAGCCCCACCAGTCCCGTTATGGGGCATTTGCCGCAGCGTTTGCAGTGCACCGTGCTACCCGTGATCCGAAACTGGCATTCGTGGAATTGCAGGCAGTGAGGCATGAGCAAGAGCAGTTTATCCGCGGTAGTGCGCGGATGTTGCGCCAGGACCAATTGATTGTTGATTTCGATGAACGAACGCCGCACCTTGTCCTTGGAAACGCCCGATAGTTTTCCCACCCCACTCATCATGGGGAGCAGCAGCTTGATCACCAACCCTCTGATTTTGCGGGAAAAAAACAAGTCCCGGCCCAGGAGCACCGTCAGGGCCAGCATGACCACAACACTCAACACCAGGAACAGCAGGACCCCGAAGAGGATGCCCAAAACCACAGGGAGATGGGGATTGATGTTGGTCAGCCCCACGTAGGGCACAATCCAGAGGATGGCCAAGAGCAGGGTGAACAAGACGCAGGTAAGAACCAGCAGGCCCAGAAAGATGCGCTTTTGGGGCCGCAGGGAATTGCCGCCGTTTAACATTTTGATCGGCTCAACCATGAGTATCCGCTACTCCAGCACCTGTCCGATCAGGGGTTGCCCCCGCAGAAAGTCCACTGCCTGAAGACGCTTGTGCCCGGCCAACTGGACTTCCGCCACCGTCACGCTCCCGTTGCCGCAGGCAATCTCCAACCCCTGTGGGGTCAGGCCCAGCACCGTTCCCGGAGCCGCCACTTTGTCCTCGTCTTTTTTCACCCGGGCTCCAAAGACCTTGAGCCCCCGGCCTCGCCATTGGCTGGCAGCACCGGGCTTGGGGTCCAGGGCTCGAATCCAGCCGGCCACTTCCGGGGCCGCCAGATTCCAGTGCAGACGACGCATCTCCCGGGTAAGGGGCGGAGCCAGAGTAACTTCGGATTCGTTTTGCGGGATTTTAATGGCTTCTCCCCGCCTTAACCTGTCCAGGGCTTGGACCAGCAGAGCCGCACCCACTTCGGCCAACCGACCATACAAAGTCCCGAAATTGTCTTCGGCATTAATGGGGACCTGCTGCTGGAGAAAAATCGGCCCCGCATCCAGCTTAGGAGCGAGCCATTGGAGGCTCACCCCGGTGACCTTATCCCCCTTGATCAGCGCCCAATTGATGGGAGCCGCCCCGCGATAACGCGGCAAGAGAGAGGCGTGGACGTTGAGCGCCCCCTCAGTTGGCAGGGCCAGGAGCTCTGGAGGGAGAATCCGCCCATAGGCCACGACGATTATGAGCTCCGGTGCCAGCTCGGTGAGACGCTGGCTAAACTCCGGGTCCTTAAGACGATGCGGTTGCAGTACCGGCAGGTTCCAGGCGGCAGCCAGTTCCTTTACCGGTGCGGAAGTGACCACCTGGCCGCGGCCCCGGGGCCGGTCCGGCTGGGTCACCACCGCGGCCACCTCTTCCCCCGAGGCCAGCAGGGCCTCCAGGGACGGCACGGCGAACCGGGGCGTGCCCATGAAAATCAGACGCCAGGGTCCTGATTTCACTTGCCGGCCGCCTGTTTCTTCAATCGTCTTAAGAAGAGTCCCCGCTTGAGGCGGCTGATATGATCAATGAAGACAATACCGTTTAGGTGGTCGATTTCGTGCTGCAGGACCACGGCCAGCAACCCCTCGCCGGTAATCTCGATGGGCTTGCCTTCCCGGTCCAGACCTTTGACCAGCACCTGGCCATGGCGCCGCACCTCGGCGGCGAAGTCCGGCACCGACAGACAACCCTCTTCATGGGTGATCTCTCCCTCCGCGGCTACGATGCAGGGATTGAGCACTATCTGAGGGGCTCGAGGCCTCCCTTCTTTCTGGGTGACATCAAAAACGATCAGCCGCTGCAGTTCACCCACCTGGTTGGCCGCCAGTCCTATACCCGGCGCCGAGTACATGGTCTCCACCATGTCGTCGATGAGACGCTGAGTTTTCCCATTGATTTCGGTAACTTCTTCGGCCTCTTGCCGCAGTACCGCATCGGGTAATTTGCAAATCGGTAATACTGCCATAAGCCTGTTAATACTCTAATAAATTAATTTGTCTTATATAACTTTAAGTCAGAACCGGAAAATTTTCAAGAACCGACGGGCCCTGGCGCCAAAATTCTAAACCACTAACCGGGGTTTGAGTTTAAACACCCTGAAAATAAAAAGGTGAAGGGCCATTATCTGGCCCCTCACCGGTAGGGGGTGGGTTGAAAGATGAGGGAAATTTTTCTTACTTGGCCGGAGTAGTCGGAGCCGTACCGCCGGCTACCGGTCCACCATAGGGGCAATTATAGCCGCCGGGCCCCATGCCACGGCCCCCCATACCACGACCCATGCCACGGCCCATATGACCCCAGCCAGGCCCATAGCCATGGCCGAGCTGCGGATCGATTTGCCGGGCTGCCAGCATGAAAGCCACGCCCTTGGCCTGGATTTCGCCCCGCAGAGTGTTCAACTCTTGCTGCTTGGCGACAATGGCCTTTTCGTCGGGTTTAGAGGCTTCCCACAGCTTCGCCAGCTCTGAGCGGTTAACGAACATTTGTTTACGCACCTTCGCGGTATCGTTTAAGAACTTCTGCCTAAGGTCAAAGAGCTTTCCAGACTGGTCCGGGGTGAGGTTCATCATGCCGCAACCCCAACCGCCGCCCCAGGGACCGCCCCAAGGACCGGCCCAGGCGGCTGCCGCCAGGCCCACGCTTAACGCCAGGGTCAACAAAACCACCAGGGATGTTTTATTCACTTTCATCTGTTGTATCTCCTCTATTTGTGCTCAGGTTTAGATAACCGGTAATCCGGCCTTTAGTTAATTAAACCCTAAGCCTGGCAAAAATCGGCGCGGCGGCGCGATTTTTTTTGGAATTGGTCAAAAAGAGCGAATGATGAGGCTTGGTCTAGAGGGTATTCTCTATCTGGCGGATAATATCGTAGGCTTCCTGGGATACGGAGGTAAAGCGGATATCGGCCTCTCGCAGAGCGTCTCCCAGGGGCCGCACCGCGGTGACCTTGCCGTACATTTTGCCGTTCTCGTGGTGGCGCTCATCCAAAAGGTGCAGGCGCACATCGTCCCAGGGCTGCAGCTCCCCTTCCAGGGTAATTTGGGCCGAACTATCGCACAGGTGGGTAATCCAGGCCCGATTGGCCGCGCCCCGCAGAATTTTGTCCTTGATGAGAAAAATCTCGACATTGACAGGGGTGCTCAGGGCGATGAGCGTATCGCTCCTGGCCTTCAGGCGGATCGGCTCAGGGCCGCCAATGCCCCGGACATCATAAAGGGTGGCCGGCAGGGATACTCCCTTCATCTGCACTTGCATGTGCCCCTGCACTTCGACTTCGTCGCGTAGGCGCTCGTAGGTCGGGCTACTGATGAGCACCTGGCCCCCCACGGAATACGATTCCATCCGCCCGGTAAAATTGACTGCGGAACCCACCACGCTGTATTTGGCCCGCTGTTCCGAGCCGATGTTGCCCACTACCACCAGCCCGGTGTTTACCGCGATGCCCATCTGGAGGTAGGGCAGACCATCGGCCTCATTGAGCCGGTTGATCTCTTCCATGGCGGACTGCATGTCCAGGGCACAGGTTACCGCACGCCGGGGATGGTCTTCCAGGGGTTCCGGCGCCCCGAAAAAGGCCAAAATGCCGTCGCCGATGATCTCATCGATAATCGCCCGGTGGTTCAGGAGAATTTCGATCATTTTGCCCAAATAGCGGTTTAAAAATTTGATCACCTGCTCAGGATGCATGTCGGCGGTGAGTGCGGTAAAGCCGCGTAAATCCGACATCAGGATGGACAACTCCTGGGTTTTGCCACCCAACTCCAGGGCCTGCC
>Ga0315542_1002964_pt1 | contig 10111 bp, 8 predicted proteins | sample SalMarSW160120MG_FD_202541 | JGI IMG/M metagenome (GOLD analysis project Ga0315542, IMG submission 202541) | Salt marsh sediment microbial communities from the Plum Island Ecosystem LTER, Massachusetts, United States - Salt Marsh Sediment SW1601-20 ... | reverse complement strand
AAGATGTCTAATCTGGAGATTTGCCCTACTTGTCTCCAGACAGTTGATTCAATTTACCGCGCAAATATCCTCAACAATTCTCATGCAGACACTGTGGAAAACAACAAAAAGATCTCAGAGCTTGAAAAAAGCAAAAAAAATGTTTATGAAAAATCAAACGCGATCATTTCTGATATTTCTCTTAAGGAAAAAAATCTTTCAGATCTTAGAATATTAAAAATAAGGCTTGAAGGAATACAGGAGAAGAAAACAAGAATAAACGAAATTGAAAAGGCAAATCTCTCTCTTGAAAAAGATATAGAGATGTTGTCAAGTCATGTAAATTCTCTTAATTCTTCTGCTTCTTCTCTTGAGCCATTTGAATCTGTCTTTGAACAAAAACAAAAAGAATTCCTCGTTGCTCAGGCAGAAGAACGCGAAGCTGCGATAAAAGTTGCAGAGCTCAAAAAAGAAATAGAATTTTTCGCCAACAGCATAGACGAGCTGAAAGAGCGGATAAAAAAATTGGAAGAAACGAGAGAACAATTAAACTATCTTGTAAAACTTGAGAATTGGCTTGGTAAGGATTTCTCATCCCTCATCACGCTTATTGAAAAAAATGTCATGGTAAAGCTGAAAGCAGAGTTCTCAAAATCTTTTTCAGACTGGTTCGGCATGCTTGTATCGGACAATTTCAATGTCCGGCTCAGCGACGATTTCACACCAATCATAGAACAGCAAGATTACGAAATAGATTACGCTTATCTTTCAGGCGGCGAAAGAACCGCAATAGCTCTTGCATACCGTCTTTCGCTGAACCAGGTCATAAATTCTTTTTTGAGCAAAATAAAAACCCGCGATCTCGTGATTCTCGACGAGCCGACCGATGGATTCAGCGAAGCGCAGCTCGACAAGATGCGCGGCGTCCTCGACCAGCTCAACGTCAAGCAGTTAATCATTGTCAGCCACGAACAAAAAATGGAAAGCTTCGTCGACAATATCATAAAGTTCAGGAAAGAAAAAGGCGTTTCTGGAATAGAAAACTGATTAAATCTTTCCCAATTTCCTCGCAAGTTCTTCAGTGTCTTTCAAAAGATTTTCAATTTCTCCAAGGCCTTCAATCCAGAATTCTTTTTTTGTTATGTCAATTTCAAGATCTGCAAAAATCTCTTTTGGCGACTTGCTGGTTCCATCAGACAAAAATTTCTTGACTTTCTCGATGTTGTTTTTGTCTTTCTTCACGAGGCTTTGCATTGCCTTCGAGATTATCAGCCCCGAAGCGTAAGAATAGTTGTAAAAATAAGCTCTGATATGGCTCCAATAAATCCACCAATTCTCGCTGCCCGGAGATTGTTCTACAAAATCTCCCATGTAATCCGCCATGTATTTTTGAAAAAGTTTTCCGATTTCTTCTTTCGATAGATAGCCCTTCTCCCGGAATTCTTTGTGCAATTCCTGCTCGAATTTGTAACACGAAATCTGCCGGATTATTGAAGAGATGTCTTTGTTCAATTTTTCCATCATGAGCGCGAGCTTCATTTCATCATCCGCGCTTTTCATAAGTTCCTGCAAAACGAAATCTTCCATGAACGTGCTCGCAACTTCAGCCGTTGAAAGCGGTGTCCCGAAATTCAGCGCGTTTTGCCTTTTCATGAACTCGTCGTTTATGGCGTGTCCGAACTCGTGCGCCATAGTTGAAATGTCATTTATCGACCCGGCGTAATTCATCATGATATAAGTCGGATGCGGTTTCAGGGAATATGAACAAAAAGCGCCTTCGGCCTTTCCTTTCTTGGGGAATGCATCAACCTGCCCGTTTTCAATCAGCCTCTTGAAAATGTCTCCGAACTCTTGATCTAAATTGCTGAGAACTTTGTGGACAAGTTCCGCAGCTTCGCTGTAATCATACCTTTTATTCAGCGTGCCATAAGGGACGTTCCTCTCATGGTATGCTAGCCTTCCCAAGTCAAGAAGCTTCGCTTTCAGCTCGTAAAATCTTTTAGAGAGATCCTTTCTCGACATAACTGCCTCAACCAAAGAGTCCACAACTTCGCTTGCTATGTCATCTGCGACATGCCTTGCTTTGTCAGGTCTTTCATAGCCTCGAATCTCGTCATTCACTTTCTTGTCTTGTAAGATCGCATTGATTTCTACCTCTGCCGTATCAGCATACTTTTTTAACACTGCATTGATCGCTTCCGCAGCCTTGTCTCTTACTTTCTTATCCTTGTCGCTTATCAGAGAAAAAAGATCCGCGAATGTCTTCTTCGCATATTTGCCTTCTTCATCCAAGACAAGGGCCTCTTCTTTTGCCAGAAATCCTGCAACCATCTTGACCCAAGAGGCATAAGCGCTTGTTGATTTCAAATTCATTATCTTTTCTTCAGATTCTGAAAGCAGGTATTTCGAATGTGCAAAAAGCCTCTCAAGAAAATGCCTGTAATCTTTCAATTTTCCAGATTCCAAGAATTCTTTTTGTTTGTCTCCGGGAATTTTTGAAATGTTCAATTCAAAGAACGAAATTTCATTTTCGACTTTTTTGCTAAACTCCTCGACTTTTAGAAATTTTGCTTTTAGCTCAGGATTGTTTTGGTCAAGTTGAGTCTTTAGCCAATAGTAAACGGCTTCGTCAGCCCAATCCCCAAAATTCTTGCTCCATGTTTCGAATTCATCCAATGCTTCTTTCAAGACCTCTGGCTTCTCAAGATAATCTCCCCTTAATTTCCACTTCTTTACAAAATTATCAGTAGCTTCCTGCCAATCTTTCCTCTTTTCCTCGAAGCTTTTCCCTGAAGTCAGCGGCGAGAAATCCCATTCTGTTTTGATCTTCAACTCTTCCATGTTTTTCTTTCATCTTGTAAGTTTATATAAATTTGCAGGATACTGGTTACTACAACAAAGTGATAACAAATAGAAAGATTTATAAAGTTCAAATTCTTGGATTTTTTATGAAAAAAGAAGTAACAGAATACCCTTTATTGAAGGATTTGGATTTTAGGCATCCTGATTATGATGCTTGGGCAAATCATTTTGGAGTAGCGGGATTCGAAGTTTTTTATCAATCAGGAAAAGGTTCTGTTTCAGGAAATTACACCAAAGAAGATCTTCGCTTAGTAAGCTACTTAAATTTTGAGCTTAATAATCGGGGTCATGTTAGGTTAGATACTCTCGCAGGGATTCTGAAAGAGAGCGGAGAAACAATTTTAAATTCTAATTCAAAAGTTGATAACTTTGGATCATTGCAAACTCTCACAAGATTGGATAAATTAGGTTTTATAAAAATGAGCACTCCCCTCTCAAGCAATTTTCAGGATGCTTCTACAGTTATTGCCACCGGGGAAAACTATGATAAAGTCAGAGTAGCAGCATTAGTTACAGCTTAATCTTAACCCCCGAAAAGTTTATAAAATCATAATCTTTAGAAAAATTGTAAATTCTAGTTACTTTAGAGTAATTCTAAATGCAAGATAAAATGGACCAAGAGTTGAAAAATTCGATTAAAACAGGAACGACAATTTTAGGAATAACCTGCAAAGACGGCGTAGTCATGGCTGCTGACAGAAGAGTTACAGCAGGACAAGGCTGGATTATGGGAAAGGATTTCAATAAAGTATTTCCCCTTAATGATTACCTTGTTTACTCTGGTTGCGGCTCTGCGACAGAAATGCAGAAAGTATCAAAAATCTTGACAGCAGAGCTTAAACTCAAGGAATTAAGATCAAAGTCAAGACCTACAATAAGACAAGCAGCAAGCTTGCTTTCAAATGTTCAGGTTCAGGCAAGTGCGTTTTTGCTTGCAGGGTTTGATGAAGATGGAACTATTTCATTATATGAAATAACTGGAGGATTCCTCAATAAAGTAACTGACTATTCTGCAAGCGTTGGCTCTGGGTTTCCCTTCGTCCTAGGATTTTTAGAAAGGCAGTACAAAAAAGATTTGACTGTAAAAGATGGAATTGAATTGGCAAAAGAATCTTTAAAGTCTTCAACACAAAGAGATGCAAATTCCGGAAACGGGATGGACATATACACTCTCACAAAAGAGGGAATAAAAAAGGTCGTTGATCGGGAAATAAAAACCGATTACGGCGATTAAATTTTCGAAAGTAAAGTGAATCATATTATTCTAATGCTAATTAAAGGGAAATTGACGGTCAAGAAACCGTAGATGTCTTACCAAAATGACAGACATTTTAAAAAACATAAAAGAACAGCTTAGCGCTAAAATTACAGATGCGAATTTCGAAGGTGCCAACATAGTTCTTTACACAGACAATGAGAATTTCTTCAAGGAAGGAGAAGGAAAGATAAAAGAGATAGTGGAACAAATCAAGAAGCGTGTAGAGCTTCGTGCAGATGAAAAGATCCTTCCAAGCCAGGAAGAAGCAAAAAAGAAAATACACGAAATCGTCCCTGCAGACGCGGAAATAACAAATATCCTTTTTGATGAACACAGGAGCATAGTCGTAGTTGAAGCTAAAAAGCCAGGCCTTGTGATTGGAAAACAGGGCTCTATATTTTCTGACATAAGGCGCGAAACCCTTTGGACTCCGCAGGTTCAAAGAAGTCCCGCAATAAAAAGTCAAATAACAGAGAATATCAGAAGTGTCCTTTATTCTAACAGCGCATACAGGAGAAAATTCCTCAATTCGATAGGAGAAAAAATCTACAAGGAATGGAATCCGGAAAAAATGGACGAATGGGTCAGGCTCACCATGCTTGGTTCCGGCCGTCAAGTCGGAAGAAGTTGCATTCTTTTGCAGACGCCAAACTCGAAAATTTTGATAGATTGTGGTATAGACGTGGCATCGAAAGGAAACGAGAAATTCCCTTACCTTAATGTTCCGGAGTTCAACATTTCTGAATTGGATGCAGTTATTTTAAGCCACGCGCATCTTGACCATGTCGGCCTTATACCTTACCTCTACAAAATGGGCTACCGCGGTCCGGTTTACATGACTCCTCCTACTCGTGATCTTGCAGCTCTTGCGTCGCTGGATCTGATTGGCGTTGCATACAAGCAGGCAGCTCAGCCGCTTTTCGCTTCAAAAGATGTTTTGGAAATGGTGAAACATACAGTCACCTTGAATTTCAATGAAGTCACAGACATTGCTCCCGACGTGAGAATAACTTTCTACAACTCCGGCCATGTTCTCGGTTCTGCAATGGTCCATTTCAATATCGGAAATGGGTTGCATAATTTTCTTTACAGCGGAGACTTCAAATATGCAAGAACAAGATTGCTCGACCCTGCGATAACAAATTTTCCAAGAGTTGAATCTGTATTGACTGAATCAACTTATGGCGGAAAATCAGACACTCTCCCTCCTTTAAGGGAAACAGAAGACAAATTCCTTGATATTGTAAAAGAAACTATAGATAAAAAGGGGAAGGTTCTGATACCTGAACTTGGCCTGGGTCATGCTCAGGAGACAGTAATAAGAATGGAAGAGGCAATAAGACTTGGGAAACTTCCAAGAATTCCTATTTACATAGATGGGGTTATTTGGGATATGAATGCTATTCATACAGCTTATCCTGATTTCCTCAGCAACAAGGTCAGGAATCTGGTTTTTCAGGATCAAAATCCATTCACTTCTGACATCTTCTCTCGTGTTGGATCTCCTCAGGAAAGAAAGAAAGTTATTGAAGGAGGCCCATGTATAATTATAGCAACATCCGGTATGCTCGTTGGCGGCGCTTCTGTTGAATATTTCAAGAACTTTGCAGAAAATCCTAATAACACTATTGTGATAAGCTGTTATCAGGGTGTTGGTTCTCTTGGAAGGCAAATCAGGGAAGGTGCAAAAAGAGTTGTTGTTGAAGACCAAGTTGGAACAGTGGAACTTAATGTTAACCTTAGAGTTGAAGTCTTGGATGGTTTCTCTGCTCACGCAGGAAGGAATGAAATAATCTCTTTCTTCAATAACATGAGGCCAAAGCCAAAGCGCGTCATGATAAATCACGGTGAAGTATCAAAATCTCTTGATCTCTCTTCAACGCTTTACAAGATGAATCGCGTTGAAACCAGCGTTCCAAGAAATCTTGAAACAATAAGATTAAGATAATCATCTCTTCTTATTTCCTAAATAATTAACTTTAAAAATGGATTTTTTATAGATAGACCATGGCAAAAGGAATGTATCATTATATTAAGGAAGCTTGGAAAAAGCCTGACAAGGAAACTCTGAGGAACAGAATGATCGAGTGGAGAAACTCTCCTGTTTTCGTTAAAGTTGACAAGCCCCTTAGATTGGATAAGGCAAGAGAGCTTGGCTACAAAGACAAGAAAGGTTTCGTTGTTGTTCGTGTTCGCGTTAAACGCGGAGGTCACAAAAGGCCAAGGCCAAATGCAGGAAGAAGAAGCAAAAGAATGCATACCAACAAAAATCTTAAGATGAACTACAAGTGGATTGCAGAACAAAGAACTGCAAGGAAATTCACAAATCTCGAAATTTTAAATTCTTACAATATCGGAAAAGATGGAATAAATGCTTTTTATGAAGTTATCCTCCTGGATCCGACAAAAGCTGAAATCAAAAACAACAAGGATACCAAATGGATTGCAAAGTCTGGAAACAAAGGCAGAGTTTTTCGCGGCCTTACAAGCGCAGGCAAAAAATCCCGCGGCTTGAGAAACAAAAGTCCGACAAGCAAAGTCAGGCCATCTGTAAGAGCAGGCAAGAGAAGAGGAAAGTAAACTAAAAATTTCTGGTTAGAATAACTTAAAAACTTCTTTTGATTCATCCTTTAATGAAGAAGAGTGTGCTTGCATGGATCCCCCGAACTTTAATCATTTTATATATCTTATTCATCAGCATATTTTCTCTTGATGCAGAATCTGTGGCAGGTTTTTTTATCCATCTCATACCCTCTTTTATCCTTGTAGCAATATTAGTAATAACTTGGAAAGATTTCAAATTGGCAGGAATATTGTTTGTTTTGGCAGGGATTGGAACTGTGATATTCTTCAAGACTTATCAGGATTTGTTTGTTTTCTTAATAATTTCGTTAATTCCCATAATTGCGGGAATATTATTCTTTATCTTCAACCCTAAAAATAAAAACCATATTAGAAGAAAAAAATGAAATACAGGCAACTTGCAGAACTTTACAATTCTCTGGAATCTACAACCAAGCGCCTGAAAAAAACAGAGATCCTCTCAGAATTCCTGAAAAAAATTCCTGAAGAAGACAAGGATGTTTTGTATCTTCTTCTTGGTCGCGTATTCCCTGAGTACGATAAACGGGAAATTGGAATAAGCAATCAACTCACAATAAAAGCAATTGCGAAAGCCACCGGAGAAAGTTCGGAAGAAGTTGTAAAAAAATGGAAATCTGTCGGCGACTTGGGGAAAGTTGCTGAAGAACTTGCAAAACACAAAAAGCAGTCAACACTGCATTCGCATGAAATCGATACAAAACATGTCATAACCAATCTGCGAAAACTTCCCGCGCTTGAAGGCAAGGGAACTGTAGACAAAAAAATATCTTTGATTACAGAACTTCTTGGTGCGGCAACACCTCTCGAGGCTTTGTATCTTGCAAGAACTCTGATTGGAGATTTGCGCATAGGGATAAAAGAAAGCACAATCCGTGATGCAATGGCAGATGCATTTTTTCATGAAGATAAAAAAGAAGCTGTAACGAAAATCGCTTCAGCACTTGAAACAACCAATGACATAGGTGAAGTTTTTGAATCTGCGAAAAAAGGTCTTAAAGAACTTGAAAGCTCAAAAATCAGCGTCGGAAAACCATTAAAGGTTATGCTTGCGCAAAAAGCAAAGACAATCGCAGAAGGATTCAAGATTGTTGGCAAGCCTGCAGCAATTGAATATAAATATGATGGATTCAGAATGCTTATCAATAAAGACGAGAAAGGAAAGATTTCTATCTTCACCCGCCGCTTGGAAAATGTAACAAAACAATTTCCCGAAGTAGAAAAGTATGTTGAAAAAAACATAAAAGCAAAGACTTTCATAATTGATGCCGAAGCTGTTGGTTATGACGGAAAGACAAAGATTTACCAGCCTTTCCAGTCAATTAGCCAGAGAATAAAAAGGAAATATGACATCGAGAAAATGCAGAGAGATTATCCTGTAGAACTTAATGTATTTGATATTCTTTACCATGATGAAAAATCTTTGCTCAAAGAACCATTTAAAGAACGTTCAAAATTTCTTAGAAAAATTCTGAAGAGTGAGAAATGGAAAATCGTAGCAGCTAAACAGATTATAACCGGCGATGAAAAAAAGACTGAAGCATTTTATCACGAAGCCCTTAAAAATAATCAGGAAGGTGTGATGATGAAAAATCTTGAGGCAGAATACAAACCAGGCTCGAGGGTCGGTTACATGATAAAAATAAAGCCTGAAGAGCGCGATTATGATTTGGTTATCATTGGCGCAGAGTATGGAACGGGAAAGCGTGCAGGATGGATGTCTTCTTTCACTTTAGGCTGCAAACATGGAAAAGAATTTCTTGAAATAGGTAAGGTCGGCACAGGCATAAAAGAAAAAGCTGATCAAGGAACCTCATTTGCAGAGCTAACTAAAAAACTCAAACCCCTCATAACTTCAGAAAAAGGTCGTGAAGTGAAAATAAAGCCAAAAGTTGTAATCTCTATAACATACCAAGAAATCCAGAAATCTCCGACGTATAATTCTGGTTTCGCTCTTCGTTTCCCTCGTGTAACTGCGCTAAGGCCCGACCGCTCTCCAAGCGATGTTGAGACATTGGAACAAATAAAAAAAGACTATCAAAAGCAGGGAAGATAAAAAATAATATAAACTGAATTTTTCTTAAATTGTAATGAAAAAAAGAGTGGTACTTTTAGCAGTCTTTGCCGCCTTCGCTGCATTGGTTTCAATCTGTCTGATTTCTGCAGATTTGCTTAAGGTATCCTCGACTCATGCTTCAAATGAAGTTTGGCATTCAGACACTTATAATTTTACGGTAAATAACACCAATAATCCTGCCGGCATAAATTTCACTCAGTTGAATGTTACTTTCCCTTCTGGATACACCATCAAGGCGTTGACTAATGGAACAACTGCTATTGGGGGCATGACTGTTTCGGGACAAACTTTGTCATGGGAAAACGATTCTGGTCTCGTAAAAAATGGTACAATAAAATATTTTTGGGTTGATGTTATAACTGCAAACCAGACCGGGAATTACAACATCATTGTAAAGTCCTTGGACTACCTTGGGAATGCGAACACTACGGATATAACTGTGACTCTTTCGGACACTACAAGACCAAAAGTCAACTTTGTATCCCCAACACCAAGTTCAGGTACGACGTTAAATCAAAACTTTATACCTGTTAATATAACCGCAATTGATCCAAATATGAATAACATAACTATTCTTTTCATAAATCTCACTGGAAATAGTCCAACAGCGGTTAACAACAAGTCTTCGCGTTTTTTTTATAATTTCACGAATCTTTCTAACGGGAAATATAACTTTTCAGCGACTGCATGGGACTCATCAGGAAATGGTAATACTACTTCGCTAAGGACAATCACAATAAATGTTACTTCTGTTTCCTGCGCAGAAAACTGGACTTGCGGGAACTGGACTAGCTGCTCAGGTTCAACATTGACTCAAACAAGAACCTGCACAGACCAAAATAGCTGCGGAACAAACTCTTCAAAGCCCTCGACATCTCAAAGCTGTACGGTTAATCCTTCGTGCGAGAATAATTGGGTTTGCGGAAAGTATCTCCCAGAGAATTGCACCCCTGGACAATTGCAGATACAGATATGCACTGATTCAAATAACTGCACTAAATCTTCCGAAAATAACACTAGAACCTGTCCTATTGCTGCAGAATCCAGCTCTGCTGCTTCTTCGCAATCCAACACGAACAATGCTTCAAAAAGTTTCCTTCTTATAATTGGGCTTATAATAGCGGGTATTGTCACAGTGGCAATAGTTTTAATAAAACTGAAAAATAAGCCCCATAATTCCATTGACGATTTTGGTCCTGGAAGAAACGATAATCTTGGAAATAATACCCCTTATAATGGCCCTGGCCCAGGTTACCCTCCTCAGGGGTCTCCTCGGCGTTATTACTAAACCTTTATAAAGGAAATTTTAATATTTAAGGTATGCCTAAAGAATC
>Ga0315542_1002961_pt1 | contig 10118 bp, 5 predicted proteins | sample SalMarSW160120MG_FD_202541 | JGI IMG/M metagenome (GOLD analysis project Ga0315542, IMG submission 202541) | Salt marsh sediment microbial communities from the Plum Island Ecosystem LTER, Massachusetts, United States - Salt Marsh Sediment SW1601-20 ... | reverse complement strand
AAATGCAAATCATTTTTCCAATATTTGAATCCCGCGAAGGGCAGGTCAGATTAACGGTTCACAGAAGTAAAAAAGTCTTGATTTATTTTATGATGATGTTTATCTTTGCCGTGCTTTTTGGGCTTTAGAGGTCTATGTGTTTAGGAGAGGTGGCCGAGCTGGCTGAAGGCGCTCGCCTGCTAAGTGAGTGTAGTGGCTAAAACCGCTACCGAGGGTTCGAATCCCTCCCTCTCCGCTAAAAAGTGGGAAGTCAGAAGTCGGATGCGAAAACAAATATGTCATTTCGACTTCCAACTTCCTACTTTCAGCTTAAAAATCAGGAGGGCTAGTCCTAATTGGTAAGGCGGCGGTCTTGAAAACCGCTGCGCGTAAGCGCTTGGGGGTTCGAGTCCCTCGCCCTCCGCAAATCATTTCGTGGCAATCCTGCAGAATGTCATTTTTCTTTAGGAATATCTTTTAGGCAACTGGCGGTAATCTTGCTACGGAAGTGGTCACAATGTGAAAAACCGCTGCGCGTAAGCGCTTGGGGGTTTCCCATGAGGGATCACTTCCTGTGACGAGTCCTTCCTGCCCCTTAGGGGCGCCCTCCGCAAACACTATCTTGCAATTATACAAGGATTTAGAGACTTGCTTTAAGTCCTTGACTTGTGTACGGGAAAAGTGCCAAAACAGGCATTTTGAGGCGCGATTTGGGCACAGTTTGGGCACAGTTTGAGGAAGCGGCAGATTCGGGCTTCGGGCTAATGTATCTGAATTTCGGATTTTTTATAATGCGCTCCCAACTTCTTACTTCTTACTTCCTACTTCTTACTTCCTACTACTTATTTCCTACTTCGTCTCACCACCCCGGATTTCTCTCACTACCTTTTCCATTATTCCTTTACTGAGGATATATCATAAAGAACACCTTTAGTGCAATACCTGCGGCAATGTAAGCGAGGAGAATTCCCAGCGCCCTGATAAACACCTTACGTTTATGCTGGAACATTATAAATGAAGCAACAGCCATACTAACGGATAAGATCAAATACAGGTATGCTAACACGGAATCACCTCCATGTGACAATCTCTTTCAAATCTGATTTTCAAAATAATCAAACAGCTATTAATCCTTACCAGCAAAAATACAAACTAATTTAGCACCCTGCTAACACCGCTGTGTGATGCTAATCGTAATTTCTTAATATGAAATACAAATAAAAAAGCCCCGACGAAATGTCAGGGCCTTGTAAAAGAGAAAAAATGTTTCTGAATTTAGTCCGTCTGGGTACTCATCCATTGCTCAAAGGCATCGAATGAGAAATCCCTGCCCAGGAACTCTTTAACCATTGAAGCAGCATCTTTCGAGCCGCCCGGCTCGAGAATGAGCTTCCGGTATCGTGTAGCAACCGCAGAATTATTCATTCCCTCTTTCTGAAACACGCTGAAAAGATCCTTGGCAATTACCTCGGACCACATATAGGTATAGTAAATCGCGGAATAGTTATCCAAATGACCAAATGACACATACATGTGGGTATCGTCTACATATTGGAAAGGTGTGTATTCAGCCTGCAATTTTTTCATCGTGGTCAGCGGATCGAATTTGGTGTAATCCTGATTATAGAAGTTCAGCGAGATGGCTGCGTAGAACATTTGCTGTTCGGTATTCAGCCCCAGGTCGAATTTGCGCGTGCGATTCATTTTGTTGATCAGGTCGTCAGGGATGACCTCTCCTGCTTCATTCCGGGCAAACATTTTCAGGATAGCAGGATCCCATGCCCATTCCTGCAGCAGAATGGAAGGCGTTTCCACAAAATCCCATTCCGTCTTTATCCCGGAGATACCTACCCATTGCTGGCGGCCGGCAAAAATATGGTGCAGCAGGTGCCCGAATTCATGGAAAAAAGTTTCCACCTGCTCATGCTCCATCAAACCGGGAGTTCCATCCCCTCCGGGAAAATTGCATACCAGTGCCGCTTCGGGAACTTGCCGGCCTTCAACGCCGGTTACCACCTGCGACATCATGGCATGTTTGTATTTATCTTTCCTGGGATGCATATCCAGGTAGAATCTTCCGATGAGCGTATCGCCGCTCCATATTTCATACGGCTCAACACTCTTGTCCCAAACCGGAACATCCGCCTTTTTATAACTCACTTTGAAGAGGTGTCCGGTAATCTTGAACAGACCATCCCGAACCCGGTCGTAAGCAAAATACTGGCGAAGCGCCTGTGAATCGAAATCGTAATTTTCTTTTTTGACCAATTCGCCGATATATGTTTTTTGCCAGTCGCCAACTTCTTTGGCAGCAGGATTTTCGACCTGCAATCGCCGGAGCAGTTCGCGGTAATCGGTGGCAGCGCTTTTTTCTGCTATTTCCGACACCCTTTTAATAAAATTACCGGCAGCCTCCGGATTTTTAATCATTTTGTCTTCGGTTACATAATATGCATAATTTTTATAGCCCAGAATTTTGGCAAGCTCATACCGTTTTGCTAACATATCATGCAGAACGGTTTCATTTGCCGGATAGCCGCGATTCCGATATTTTTTGTACAGTTCGAAGCGCAGGGGATCGGACTTGGCATAAGCAATGAACGGAAAATAATCTGGGTAATCGGTGGTAATGGTGATTTTGCCGTCCGGTCCGGGTTGATGATTTTCAATGAAATCCTGTGGTAATCCCGCCAACTGATCTGGAGAATCCAGCTTGATGGAGCGGACATCCTCGCGGATATTCTTGCTGAAATCCTGCCCGATTTTCACCAGGTCTTCCTGCAGTTTCTGAATTTTTTCACGGGTGGCTGGGTCCTTATCAACACCCGATCTCCTGAAATCGCGCAGCGTTTTGCTGACATAGTACCGGGTAGTAGCATCTTCACCCGAGACATCCACGGCGGATATGGCATCGTAAACCGGTCGCGAGAGCTGCAATTCCGTCTCCAGTTTCGAGAATTCCTGCTCGTATTTTGCCGCTACTTCCCTTACGCCCGGATCGGGATGCACCGCCTGGTAGAGGCTGGTCAGGTTCAGGCGGCGGTCCAGAATAATGTCCAAATCATTCATAGGTACCAGCACGGTGGCGATGGTTTTGGGTCCGCTGATCGCCTTTAGCGCTTCGAACGCTTGCCGCGCCTGGACCAAATCCTGTTCACAGGCGTTCTGGAAAGCTGTTGCCGCTTCACTTTTGGTTTGCGTACCGGTTTTGTCCCCGGCATCCTGCGCCATCGCCGCACTCAGAAAAATAAATAAAAAACTCAAAATCACAAGATTAGACTTCCACATCGAATCCATCCTCCATACATTGATCAGATTAATTGATTTAAAACTCATAGCGGAGAAAATTACGGCAAAAATCCGCTTTTTGTTACCGCAAATTTAAATGTGGTCAAAGATGAGGGTCTAACGTCTATTCGCCAATTCAGGAAAAAATACGTTTGGTCAGCGAGAAGGATATTGTTTGCATGTGCTAAGAAACAACAAAATCGGGCACGAGGAGACGCTAAAAATCAATAATCCCTATTCTTCAATCGCTCCCTGTTTCAGCAGCCATTTACAGCTCAATTCCACGAGTTGACGCGTCAGTTCCGGATTCCCCGGGTTCATATGCCCAGCGTCTAAATTAACAATGGTTTTTGGTTCGAGAACCATCTCCTGAAGCTTTCGCCAACTACTTTCCGGAGTTTGATTATCCTGCAAACCGTTGATGATTAGGAATTTTGGCTGCATGAAAGGTACATGTAACGCCGGTTCTGCCGGCCGGATGGCAGTTGCCGCTCCCCAGGCAACAATCCAGCGAGAAGCCGGCGACAGAAAACGAAGATTATTCTTTAATATTTCAAAAGCATTCACGCCGCCGTAGGCAATGATACCCGGTCCCAAGTAAAATTTGTGTTCTAAGCATAAATGGTAAACAGCCGGCACAAAAAGAGCACCAAAACTGTATCCCGCCACGCTGACCCGTTCTTCATCCGCCCATGGCTGCCTGGCGGCCCAACCCGCCAGAGCCTCTACCTGGGCGGGCACCTTCAAAACCGATTCCCTGATAACCGGTAATTGGGTCAGCGGCGTTCCGTCATACCAGTACCTGGGACTGTATGGATATTCATACGCAATCACCGCGTTCCGGCCCTGCGATGTAATGTATTTCAAACTTTCCCTGCCAATTTCCAACCCGCCCAAAACGATTAATACTGGCAAATCATGCTCAGTCAAATCCTTCGGCAAACTCACGGTCGCTCGCATCAATCCGACTTCCTTTCCGCAAAGTGACAGGTCGATATAGGTCCGGGTTTCGGCGGCAAGCTGAACAGAATACGCGCTATCCCGAACAACGGAAAGATCTGATGTGTCCCGCTCCAGTGCCGAAACCGGGTTTCTGATATACTGCCAACCGCACCACATCAAGACAACCAAAAGGAGGATAAAGATAAGAAGTAAAAAGGTTTTGAACGCCTTTCTTAATATTCTTATCATGGGCTTCCCCATTTACAGTGGAATCTTGCCGCACCTCTGCACGAGACTCCTTTTTGCGTACTCACCCACATGATTTTAACGTATCTGGACTTGCTTTGCTCCGGTATTTCATTTTTTAAACCGCTTTGAAATTTCCCCCGCAGTTTCTAAGTTATGGTGTTTATTACGATTGTAAAGACAGCTTTTTAAAAGAGAAACCGAATGATGATACCGTTGCGTTTGGACAGTTCTGTGGCTCACCTGGTTAATATTGCGGTTCTTGTAGAAGCGTTAAAAATCACTGGCATTGTGCTGGTAATGATGATCCTGGTGGATTTTGTAGATGTGCGCACCAGGGGAAAACTTCAGCAGTGGGTTTCTGGTCACAAAATACAGCAATATTTCACAACCAGCATTCTTGGGATTACGCCTGGCTGCACAGGTTCGTTCATGAACGTTTCGCTTTATATGCACGGATTTCTGACATTGGGTGCCATTACCGGAAGCATGATTGCCACCAGCGGAGATGCGGCATTCGTCATGCTTGCCAAATTTCCCAAAGTCGCTATTCTCCTAAATCTGCTGCTGCTGCTGCTGGGAGTTGTCTTTGCGTACATCACCGATTTCCTGGTGAGAAAATTCAAGATCAAACACTGCAAGGAGTGCGGATTGCAGGTTTACCACCGGGATGAAAATTCTGCCGGGCACTACTTCAAAGAACACATCTGGGGACATCTCATCAAGAAACACATCTGGCGCGTTTTTTTGTGGACTTTCGCAGCCCTGTTGATCATTCATGTCGGGATGGAATATTTCAATCTTGAGGCGTTCGCAAAAGGTCATGCGGTGTTATTGCTGCTTAGCGCGGTTTTTCTGGGGCTTATTCCGGATGCGGCTCCCCAGTATTTTTTTGTGTTTCTCTACAGTTCGGGCCTCATCCCTTTCAGCATTCTCCTCACCTCTTCCATGGTGCAGGACGGACACGGCCTTCTTCCCCTGTTATCCTACTCCGTCAAGGACTCCGTGACTATCAAGATTTTTAATGCAATCTACGGTCTGGCTGTCGGTTTGCTGGTCATGGCAATGGGGTTTTAGATACCTGTTTCTGTTTGTATTGCAATTTGAAGACATTCGGAAATAAATTTAACAACCTATCGGCAGAATGATTACTGCAGGTCTGGTTAACCCGGATTGAAATTGGGATGCCGACAGATTCAAATTAAATTTGATCGAATACCGGCTCGCTCTCCATAATTATCATAAAAAAATCCTCCAATTTTCCTTCATGCACAATACATCCTTTTTTTAATTCTATATAAGCATAGAATAAACAAAAACATGCGCGCGTACATGGAGTGATGCGCTTCATTCAAAAATATTTTCTCCTCGATGTGACTTTTTTAAACTTTCCGGCGACTTAACTAACAGAAAGGAAACGGAAAATGAAAATGACGGCAATAAACGAAATACACAAGATCCATAAACAGGAGGTTCAAAAAATGAAAAGAAGCATGATTGTTACCGCCACATTGTTTGTCGCCCTGGTTTTGGTTGTAAGTTTGCTTAGCCACACCAGTGTCAACTCTGTAACGAACAAAAATCTGCATCATCCCTCTATCTGGAACCAGATAGCACCGCCAAGCAATCCCGATCTATCAACCTGGAACCCTATTGCACCACCGAGAATTCCCGACCTGGCGACCTGGAACCCCATCGCACCGCCCAGAATTCCCGATCTGGCTTGCTGGAATCCCATTGCACCACCCAGAATTCCCGATCTGGCGACCTGGAACCCAATCGCACCACCCCGTATTCCCGATTTAGCTACCTGGAATCCGATTGCGCCGCCGAGAATACCTGACCTGGCGACCTGGAATCCCATTGCTCCGCCGCGTATTCCTGACTATGCATAAAACATCAAAAGGAAAGCAACGGGCATAACAGTAATATACATTAGCCTCTGCAAAGTGCCGGTTCCCCCCATGGATCGGCACTTTTATTTGTATTTCCCAAAAAATGATCGTGGATGCAACTGCTCTTCGGGATCCTGAATATTTGTTTATCAGGGAAGGATGTTAGATTGCATGGCATGACAGGATTGGAATTGTGGCAAAGGTAGCCCGTTTCATTGCAGCAAACAAGTGGTGGGAAAAGATCAAATTCCCCCTGCATCCCCTTTTCTATTCCCCACTATTCCCCGTGACCTTCAGAGACCAACCGGAATTATCCATCACAACAGTTATTTTCGTTTTAAAATCATACCGGTAGCCGCAATTACCAGTGCCAAGAACGTGAATAGTCCATATATAAAGATGGGCGATTTCTTTTCAATTTTTACCGGGCTGCGATCGCCAACCACAATAAATGGCGCCCAGTAAAAGGGATCTTTATGCATGTCGTCCGCCGATTTCAAGTAATCCAACTTGGCGTTGCGCAGTGCGGCGTCCCGGGTCATCCCTGACTTCAGGTAATGATAAAAACTTTCCATGATCACCTGCGTCGCCTCGTCTTCCACGCTCCACAGGCTGACTACCAGCCCAGGCACTCCGGCATACTGAAATGCCCGGGTTACCCCGATCAGCCCCTCCCCTTTGCTGAGCTTGCCTAATGCGGTGTTGCAAGCACTCAGAACAACCAGGTCGGCGTTTAGATGCATGTCGAATATTTCATAAGTCTGTAGAAGGCCGTCATCTTTCGAATTTAAATTCTGCGAGAAGACAATCTTGGAATACATCGGTTCGCTGTCATCTGAAATAAAATGGGTTGCCAGGTGGATCAGTCGGAAATCCGCTGCCCGGGATTTGAATTCTCCCTCATTGGCGGCCTGACCGGTGTAAACGCGGTCTCCCTTACCGTTGACCAAATCTTCGATACCCTTCACTTCAGCTTCCGAGTTGGGAAGCGGCAGAAAATGCGGGCCGCGGGGCATTCTTGCAGAATCAGGCCGGGAATTGTCAGAATCTTCCGGGATGGAGAAATCCGGATTACCCATTGCCAACAAGTTCTTAACCGGATTTCGTGATACTTGCAGTGAAGGATTCAGCGCACTGACCGATGACGAATAAGAAATGTTGAATTTTTCCAGAAGCAATTTGGCATGTGAAAAATCGTATCGATTCCGGGTGCCGGTAGTATCGGTCACTAGTGCTTCAAACGGCAAGTAATTCAAAAAGTCGTCCGGCACAATTATCAAATCGGCTCTATTTCGCAGAACAGGTTCCAAAGGCTTCAACAGTAGCTCGTACAATTTGAAAGCAGGCTCCACCGAGAAGTCAGCCAGTTCTGGACTCCATGTCGCTCCATTTCTTATAACCTTATCGGATGACCGCTGCCGAAACATCGGGCTCAAATTGCCCATCATTGTGTCCAATTCCACCCTGGAAATGCTGATTTCCCGGTAATAAAGCGAATCTTTGGTCAACGCAAAAACCGATGTGCGCTCCGGGCCAACGACAAATTCCACCAGCACCTGCCGCGGATCGAGAATTGTGGATTGCACTTCTTTGACAGTGAGAGGCTCTGAAGAAGTGATCTGGTAATAGGATTTTTGGGTTTCCCTGACCCAGGCGATGAGCGAATCCTTTTTGAGCTGCAGTGCGGCAATCTTCTGATCCAGTTCCAGGATCTTTGGCCGGTCCGGCTCCGCTTTGGCCAGTTCCTCCGACAGCGACTCGTGGTTCACACTCATGTGCAACCGGATTTCATTCAACTGCGCAAAAATACTGTCCGGAATCAACGTACTGAGAAGGAATTGGCTCTTTGACAGGATATTCAACAGGCTTCGCGCTTTATATTTTTCAGCTACCATGAAAGCCCTGTCGGGTTTCTTTTGCGTCGCAAACAAATGGATCAATGAAGGGTAGACCTCATACTTATCCTGCAGAAAACCGCTGCTCAGCGATTGAATATCCAGATCCTGCCGGATAGAGTCGAATATCGCAATCGCCTGCGAATATTGATCGATTGCTTTCCCGTCCATCTTCAATTTCTCATATGCAGCGCCCAGACCAGCATGTGCTTCCCAAATTATTTGTGCATCCTGGGCCTCGATGCCAATTTCAAGCGCCTGGCCATGGTTGTTCAGGGCCTTTTCATAATGCCCGCGATTAAAATTGAGCGTCCCCAAGTTCCGCAGGATGTAACCCTCCAGCGCCCGATCATGCGTTTCCCTGGCAATTTGCATGGCATCCTCAAAATTCTGCTGCGCCTTGCGATATTCATGCAGATCGAGGTAGGCTTCGGCAGAGCCGGTGTAATTCAGGCGATTGAGCGATGCGAAGCCGCTCCTTGTCGCCAGTTCAGTTGATTGTTGGAAGAATTCCAGCGCTTTGCGATTTTCCTGTTTGTCTTTGTGGGCCAGTCCAATATTATAAAGTGTCTGAATTTCCCTCCTCACCAGGCCGGTCTTGCGGAATAAAACAAGCGATTGTTGGAAATACTCCAGGCCTTTGTCCACATTTCCCAAAAACGCGTAAACCCCGCCAATGTCATTCAAGGTACCTGCTTCCGCCGCGATATCGCCGATCTTCCGCGCTACCTTCAAAGATTCGTTAAAATAGGCCAGCGCCCGGCGGAAATTGCCGAGAAAAAATGAGATACTTCCCATTTTTGAGAAAGCATACGACACCATTTCGACATCGTTGAGTTTAAGCGATAGCGCAAGGAGGCTCTTCCCGGCCTGCATGGCTTTTTGGTATTTCATTCTCCCCCGGTTCAAATTGAAAAGGGTGTAGTAAGCATAGATCAGGTCAGGATCCAGTTCCAGGGATTTTTGGAGCATCGGCTCCGCTTGTTCCCAATCATATTGATAAAAATAGGATAGTCCCAATCCCAGCCAGGCATTGGCATTTTGCGGCGAAGTGGAAATTATTTCCCGGAAGAAACGGATTGCGGGATCCAGGTTTTCCATCGCCCGGCAGGCAGCAGGCAAACCGCCATTCGGTCCATAAGCTTCGATAAAGGAAGGATCCAGTGCGATGCATTTTTTTAATTTGGGAATTGCTTCATCATATTTTTCCTGCTGAATGTCAATCTTGGCGAGCGCATACCAGGCGCAGGCATTTTCCGGATTGGCATCCAACATACCGGAGAAAAAGGACCGGGCTTGCTCCAGACTATCATTTAGGACAAAGGCATCTACTAATTTTCGGTAGCCCGGTTTGAAATCGGGGTTTTCTTCGAGCAATTTCCTGAGAGAATGAACGGCAGTTCCATATTCCTTCTCGCCCATCAGTTTCAGGCAATCGAAGTATCGCGTTTGCAGCGCATTCTGGTACTCGCCGCTAACTTGTGGGATTGCTGAATTGAGCAAAATAAAAATAATTGAGAATAGAACAAGAGAGGAGGTGCGCATCGTTTTCCCCATATTAATCACATTTGAATGGAAGATTCCTGCCGGAATGCCATCCAGACAAATGAATTATGGGAATTTATTTTCCGGAAATCAAGATTTTTTGCAGGTTGTTCAGCATCTGCCGGGCAACATCTGACTTGCGGCCTTTCAGCGCTATTACCTTTTCAAAATACGCTTTTGCGGCATTGCCGTCCTGCTTCAGCAGGAAGGCTTTCCCCAGGTACCAGTAAGCCATTTCCTCGATGCGGTCACTGCTTGCGAGTTGCGCCGCTGCCTGCAGATGTTGAATGCCTCTGTCAATTTGGAGTTGGTCAACCGCTTCAATACC
>Ga0315542_1002960_pt1 | contig 10124 bp, 11 predicted proteins | sample SalMarSW160120MG_FD_202541 | JGI IMG/M metagenome (GOLD analysis project Ga0315542, IMG submission 202541) | Salt marsh sediment microbial communities from the Plum Island Ecosystem LTER, Massachusetts, United States - Salt Marsh Sediment SW1601-20 ... | reverse complement strand
GGACGACCTGCCCCGCTCCGTACTGCGCCCCGACGGGCAGGTCGAGACCGAACGGCATCTTCACCAGGTCCACGGCCGAGGCCCCGATGAAGCCGCGAAACAGCACTCCCAGGAAGAGCAGGGCGATGGCATACATCGTGAACGGTTTGACCGCCCAGTTGATGAACAGGGTCAGCCCCACCGGCCGGGCGTTCCGACCTGCCCGCAGGACCTCCGCGAAGTCGATCTTCACCATGATCGGGTACATCATGAAGAAGAGGCAGACGGCGATGGGAATCGAGACCACCGGGGCGCCGTTCACGTCCAGCGTCAAGCCGTCCAGCGTGCGCGCCACGGCGGGCGCCAGCCGGCCCAGCAAAAGGCCCGCACCGATGCAGAGAGCCACCCACAAGCTGAGGTAGCGCTCGAAGAGGGAGAGGCCGCGCTCGGGGGCGGAGCTGCTCTCGACCGTCGTCGCCGGACGTGCCATGTCGTCCTTTCCGAGCCGCGGATCCGGGGCCGGCGGAGCAGCGTTGGCCACCGCCGCTCGTGATCCGTGTCAGCTCCCGGGCTTGACCGCGCGCACCTCGAGGCTCGTCACGTAGTCGCCCAGCCGGGCTCCCGCGGGCAAAGCCTCGGCGATCCTCGCGTGGAGTGGATCATGCCAGGTGCTCATGGCGTCGAGGTAATCGCTCTTCTGGATCAGCTCGAGGTCGACCAGACCCGCCGCGCGCACCAGGCGGGCCGTCTCGTCCACCAGGACGGCGCCGGCCACGCAGCCGATGAGGGCGTCCACCATCCGCGCCACGGCGTCCGGCAGCGGCTGTCTGAGCGCCAGATCCGAGACGGCGACCCGGCCTCCCGGCCTCAGCACGCGGGCGATCTCGCGCCAGACCTGCGCCTTGTGGGGGGAGAGATTGATGACGCAGTTCGAGATAACCACGTCGGCGCTGCCGTCCGCCAGGGGCAGGTGTTCGATCTCCCCCAGACGGAACTCCACGTTGTCCAGGCCCGTGCTTTGCCGGTAGCTTGCCACACCGGCCCGCGCCTTCTGCAGCATCTCCGGGGTCATGTCCACGCCGATGGCGCGTCCGGCCGGGCCGATCCTGCGACCGGCGATGAAGACGTCGAAACCTCCACCGCTGCCCAGATCCACCACGGTTTCTCCCTGCCGCAGGGAGGCCAGGGCCACCGGATTCCCGCAGGAGAGCCCCATGTTGGCCCCCTCCGGCAGGGCCTGCAGCTCTTCCAGGTCATAACCGACGCGCAGGGCCAGCCGCGTGGCGGCCTCGCCGGCATCGCCGGTGCAGCAGGCGGAGGGACCGCAGCAGGAGCCGGACGCTCCGGTGGCGATCCTGGCGTAGCCCTCGCGCACGCTCGCGTGGATCTGCTGCGGGGCCGGCGCTGGCCTCGCTTCGCTCGGATCGTTCTCCGGCGCCGAAGGGACCGATCCGGGAGGCCCGCCGTTGCCGGGCTGCACCAGGGAATCGGGCAGCGAGGCCACGAAGCGGCCGATCTCGTCGCGCACGCGGCGGTAATGAGCCAGAGCCTCCTGTTCCGTGGCGGCCGCCTCCGCCAGCCGCGGCGGATCCTCGAACCCGACGTGCGCCACCTGGGCGGCGCCGGGAAAGACGGGACAGCTCTCGCGGGCATCGTCGCAGACGGTGATCACGTAGTCGAAGACCTGGCCGCGCAGGTCGTCGACGTGACGGGGCCGCTGCCCGGAGATGTCCACCCCCACCTCGGCCATCACCTGCACAGCCCGGGGATCGAGCGGCCGGGGACGGGTCCCGGCCGACCAGGCCTCGATGCGGCCGGGGCGCAGGTGCCGCGCCCAGCCCGCGGCCATCTGGCTGCGGCAGCTGTTGCCCGTGCAGAGGAAGAGGATCTTCAGCTTCCGATCGACGGCCTGCACAGCTCCTCCGGGTTACGGGCCAGGATCGCGGCCAGGCGGCGCCGATCAGCGACGGCCTGCGGTTTCCGGGCGAAGGTGGCGAACAGCCAGTCGAGCGTCCTGCCCACCAAGGGCGAGGCGGCCTCGCCCGGCAGCCGGTAGTAGATCCAGCGCCCCTGCTTGCGCGCGGCCACCAGCCCCGCCTGGCGCAGCACCGCCAGGTGCTTGGAGACGGTGGACGGCGCCAGGTCCAGCAGGGCGATGAGCTGGCAGACGCACAGTTCCCCCCGGCGCAGCGCCAGCAGGGCCCGCACGCGGTTCTCGTCCGCCAGGGCCTTCAGGATGTTCATCGCCACCTGCACGACTTCCGTCTCCATTTCGCCACATGACGAAATATACACCTAGGGGCGGCTCTGGCAAGCCCGGCAGGAAACATTTGGCAATCATGGCCATATTGCCATATTTTACTCGCGGAGGTTCCGCATGAAGTCGCCCGAGGTCTACAAGCGACAGGCGCGAATCCTGAAGGCGCTGGCCCACGAGTCCCGGCTGCTGATCGTCGATCGGCTCGGCCGCGGCGAGTGCACCGTGGGCGAGCTGACCGAGCTGGTCGGCTCGGACCAGTCCACCGTCTCGAAGCACCTGGCCGTCCTGCGCAGCCATGGCATCGTCGAGGACCGGCGCGAGGGCAACAGCGTCTACTACCGGTTGCTGACCCCCTGCGTCCTGGAGTTCTTCAGCTGCGCGAGCCGGGTTCTGCAGGAACGGCTCTGAGCGGCTCCGCGCAGCCGGCCGGAGAAGGCATGCGGGAACGCACCAAGCTGGTCTGGATCCTGGTCGTCTTCGCGGTCTGCTACTTCCTGCCCACCGGCCGTCTTGGCTTCGCAGGCGCGGTGGCGGAGAGCCTGGCGCTGGCGCACTGGTACGCCCGCGAGCACGTGCTGCTCTGCCTGGTGCCGGCCTTCTTCATCGCCGGCGCCATCGCCGTCTTCCTGAGCCGGGGCGCGGTGATGCGCTACCTGGGCGCCCGCGCGCGCGCCGCGATCGCCTACCCCGTGGCCGCGGTCTCGGGATCGATCCTCGCGGTCTGCTCCTGCACCATCCTGCCGCTGTTCGCCGGCATCTACAGCCGCGGCGCCGGCCTGGGCCCGGCCACGGCCTTTCTCTACTCCGGACCGGCGATCAACGTGCTGGCGATCATCCTGACTGCTCGCGTGCTGGGCTTCGGGCTGGGCCTGGCGCGCGCCCTGGGAGCCGTGCTCTTCGCCGTGCTCATCGGCCTGTCCATGCAGCTGATCTTCCGCCGTGAAGAGCGGGTGCGCGCGACCGCGGCCGCGCCGGTCCTGCCGGAGCGGACCGGCGAGCGCGGCCTGCGACGGAACGGGCTGGTCTTCGCCAGCATGATCGGGGTGCTGGTCTTCGCCAACTGGGGACACCCGCAGGATCCCGGCGGCTTCTTCGCCACGGTGCACGCGCTGAAGTGGGTGCTGACCGGCCTCTGCCTGCTGGGACTGGCCGCGATGCTCCTCGCCTGGTTCCGGCGCGCGGAGCTGGCGGAGTGGGTCGGCGAGAGCTGGGGCTTCGCGGCCCAGATCCTGCCGCTGCTCCTGGCCGGAGTGCTGGTGGCGGGGCTGCTGCTGGGGGGACCGGGCGGCCAGGGGCGCGGCCTGATCCCTAGTCGCTGGATCGCTCACCTGGTGGGAGGCAACGGCCTGGGTGCGAACCTGTTCGCCTCGGTGGCGGGCGCCCTCATGTACTTCGCCACGCTGACCGAGGTGCCCATCCTGGACGGATTGCTGCACGGGGGGATGGGTCAGGGGCCCGCCCTGGCCTTGCTGCTGGCCGGGCCGGCCGTCTCCCTGCCCAACCTGCTGGTGATCCGCAGCGTGCTGGGCACGCGCAAGACGCTGGTCTACCTGCTGCTGGTCGTGGGAATGTCCACGGCCGCTGGCCTGATCTACGGAAGCCTGTTCGGAACGGCGATGAACCCGCAGTGAGGAGACGACGATGCTGGAAGTGAAGATCCTCGGACCCGGCTGCGCCCGGTGCAGAAAGCTGTTCGAGGAGACGCAGAAGGCCCTGGCCGAGACCGGCCTGATGGGGAGCTTGACAAAGGTGGAGAAGATGCCCGAGATCATGTCCTACGGCGTGATGCTGACCCCGGCCCTGGTGATCGATGGCGAGGTCAAGTGCGCGGGTCGCGTCCCGCCGGTCCCCGAGATCGCCCGCTGGCTGCGCGACGCGGCGGACGAGGTCTGAGAGCGTGCTGGACCAGCTGCTGAGCCGTGCGGGGGAGTACGTCCACACCAACCCCTGGCTCGCCTTCGCGGCCGTCTTCGCCGGGGGCGCCGTGACCGCCTCCAATCCCTGCGTCCTGGCCATGATCCCGCTCATGATGAGCTACGTGGCCGGGCGCGGCGACCGCGGCCTCGGCCCCGGGCGCGCTCTCGTGTATTCCCTCGTCTTCGTGCTCGGCCTGGCCGCCACCTTCGTCGCGCTGGGCATGACGGCCGCCTTGGCCGGTCGGCTCTACGGCGACGTATCCGGCGTCTGGAACTGGGTCGTCGCCGCCGTTTGCCTGGTCATGGGCCTGCACCTGCTGGGCTGGCTGCGCTTCCCTTCGCAACTGGCGGTCAACCTGCAGCCGAAAACACAGGGCGTTCTGGGCGCTCTCGTCCTGGGCCTGCTTTTCGGCTTCGTCTCGGCACCCTGCGCGGCCCCCATCCTGGTGGTGCTGCTGACCTACATCGCCGGAGCGAACGCCTCCCTTGTCTACGGGGGATTCCTGCTGCTCCTTTATGCCCTCGGGCACAGCTTGTTGATCCTGCTGGCCGGGACGTCGATGGGCCTGGCCCGCCGGCTGATCGAGTCGCGCCGCGTCGCTCGCGGCAGCCGGATCCTGCGCCGCTGCGCCGGCGCGCTGGTCATCCTGGTCGGCGTCTACTTCGCGGCGCACGGCCAGGGGTGAGTCACAAACGAGAGGAGAGGTCATGACATCGCGATCGCTCGGCTACCTGGTTCTGCTCCTGGCCGTCGCTTCCCTGGCGGGCTGCCGGATCGGCGCCAAGGACGACGCAGCGTGCACCACAGCAGCCGCGGACCCGGATTGCGCGCTCAAGTGCGGCGCGGCGGCCACGGCAACCGCAGCGGCCACGGACAGCTCCCTGAACACGACGGCGGCACCCGTGGTGGCGCGCATCGTCTTCGTGGGCAAGCAGCAGGCCTGCGATTGCACGCGCGCCCGCATCTCGGCTTCCCGCAAGGTCCTCGACGCCGTCCTGTCCTCGCACGGCGAGCTGCCGGTGCAGACCCTGCTGGTGGACACGGAGGCCGAGCTCGTGACACCCTTCCGCCGGCAGCAAGCCTTCGTGGTGCTGCCGGCCATCTACTTCCTGGACGAAAACGGCACGGTGCTGCAGATGCTCCAGGGCGAGGTGGCCGAGGCCCAGGTCGTGCAGATCCTGGAGCCGACAGGCGCCTAGCAGTCCGCGCGGGGAGGTCGGGGGGGTGGCCCTGCTCTTTCCAGGCTCGGGTGTCGAGACACCTTTCTGGCTGCCGCCGCTGGTGGCGCTGGTCGTCTCCTCGTTCACGTCCATGGCCGGCGTCTCGGGGGCCTTCCTGATCCTGCCTTTCCAGATGAGCGTCCTGGGCTTCACCTCGCCCGCCGTCAGCCCCACCAACCTGGTGTTCAACCTGGTGGCCATTCCGAGCGGGGTCTACCGCTACCTGCGGGAGGGACGCCTGCTCTGGCCGCTGACCGGCATCATCGCCGCCGGGACGTTGCCGGGAGTGGTCCTGGGCGGGATAGTGCGGCTGCACTATCTGCCCGATCCGGCGACCTTCAAGGGCTTCGCCGGCGTCGTGCTGCTCTACGTGGGCCTGCGGTTGGTCGGGGACCTCGCACGGGGCAACCGGCGCGCCGCGGCCGCCCCGGCTCCGGCCACGGATTCATCGGCGACCGGGTGGCGGGTCGCGGGCCAGAATTTCGGCTGGCGGCGCTACAGCTTCCGGTTCCGGGATCGGGAGCACACCTGCTCCACGCCCGGCCTCTTCCTGCTCGCGCTGGTGGTCGGCATGGTGGGCGGCGTCTACGGCATCGGGGGCGGCGCCATCATCGCCCCCTTCCTGGTGGCCTTCTGCGGCCTGCCGGTCCACGCCATCGCCGGCGCCACGCTGGCCGGCACCTTCCTGACCTCGCTGGTCGGGGTCCTCTTCTACCAGCTGGCCGCACCCGCCTACGCGGCCACCGGTCTCGCCGTCGCCCCGGACTGGCTGCTGGGCGCCCTCTTCGGCCTCGGCGGCATGGCCGGCATGTACCTGGGCGCCCGCCTGCAGCGGTTCATGCCCGAGCGGGTCATCAAGCTCGTGCTGGTGGTAATCCTGCTGTTCGTCGCCGCGCGCTACCTCTCCACCTTCGTCCGCGCCATGCTCTGATCCGTGATCCCGGATTCAACGGGCTGCGATGGCGAGGTCGGGCACCTCGTCGATCAGCTCGCCGTAGGGATTGAAGGCCTGCAGGCTGACCCGCTCGGCCGTGGCGCGGAAGATCACCAGGTTCTCCTGCGAGGAGTAGCGGAAGCCCCGCCGGGGATCCGGCTGGGCCAGCCAGTAGTCGGTCCAGGGGGTGGACTGCTCGGCGTAGTAATGGGCGCCGCCGCCGCCGCTGGTCACGAACCAGAGCGCCCGCGGCATGTCGTGCAGCGGACTGGCGGGCTCCTCGTCCCGCCAGGCGATGCGCCCGTCGCCGTCGCGATCGTCGCGGGAGACATCGCCGACCGGCACGTCGGGCCCGATGAGGAGCCGGTAGTAGGCATGCTCGTCCCCGCCCAGCACCGCCGCCACCTTGCGACGGCGGGCGGCGGCCAGCAGCAGGCGGTTTCGCACCTGGAGGATGCCTTGCGGCTCGGGCGCGAGCACGCCAGCGCGCCAGACGTACGCCCGCACGTTGTTGTCGCCGTCGTAGAACATGGCGTCGTCCACGTGCCCGCCGCAGGGCATGACCGGCTCCTGGGCCAGCAGGAAGACCCAGCGAACGGTCGAGTCGGCCTCCGCGCGGTCCAGCTCCCGCTCCAGCCAGCGCATCTGGTCCTCCAGGATGTATCCCTCGGGGCTGCCGCCGGCCTTGGCGGGCTTGTCGGAGTACCAGTAGTTGTTGTTGAAGGCGATCAGGCGCACCAGGCCTTGCTGGACCGTGTAGACCGTTCCGTGGTACGGCGGCAGGCGAGGATCGGCCGGCCGCGGTCCGTCGTCCGGGTTGCCGAAAACCTGCCCGAAGACCGCCTCGGCGCTGTCCGTGGCGTAGGGCCAGCGATCCAGGCTCAGGCGCTTGCCGCCGTCCAGCTCGAAGACGCGCAGCAGAGCATCGTGGTTGCCCATGACCGGGTAGACAGGCCCGCTGCAGGAGAAGCCCGCCACGGCCAGCTCCCAGGCTCCCAGCTGGGTCATGAAATCCGCGCGGCTCGAGGTGTAGCCGATGACCAGATCCCCGCTCACGGCCACGAGGTCCGCGTCGTGCAGCCTGGCCTGTGCCGCCAGCAGCTCCACGGTGTGAAAGCTGACCCCCATGAGTGCGCGCTCGCCGTCACCGGCGGCCTCCCGCGTGTCCCCGAAGCAGGCCAGGACCACCGGTCCCTGGCCCGCGGGAAGGGCCGCTCGGAAACGGTAGCGCGGGCTGATGATCTCCCCGACCTCCACCCTGTAGGCATTCTCGCGGCCGGGCTGCAGCCCGTCCAGTTGCACGGCGTGCTCCCGGCCGACCGGACTGGTGAAGACACGTCCGTCGTCCAGGACCACCGCGGCCCTGACCGGACGGTCCGTCCGGAAGGCCACGGCGGCGCGCGTGGGATCCTTCGAGCTGATGCCCTGCAGCCGCGGTCCACCCATGAGCCAGGGTGGACGGCGGTAGCCGTCGCCCTCGCGGACGAAGGCCGCCACGACGTCGCAGACGCCGAGGTTGCGGTCACGGTCGCGCCGCTTCTCGAACAGCTCGAAGCGGATCAGGACCGTGCCGCGATCCCGCCAGCCCTCGCTGTTGCGGATCTCCTCCAGCAGCCGCCCCACCCGGAGCACCGCGCGCCCGTCCTGCACGGAGGCACGCTCGCGAAACCGCTTGTAGCGGAACACGGTCTCGGCCCCCTCGAAGGGGTAGGGGCCGAAGAAGGCGGCGCCGTAGATGTCGCGCGGATCGACCTCGGTGCCGTCCACGAGCCGTTTCAGGCTCCTCAGATCCAGCACCAGGCCATCCTGCCCGGGGCCGAGCGCCTCCAGCAACTGCTCCGGCAGGATCAGGTTGCGGATGTGGTAGGACTCCACCGCCGGCAGCCGCGCCAGGTACGCGGCATCCACGGGCAGGTCGCCCGCGGCGGACCCGGCCGCGGGCGGGCTTCCGGCGACGGTGATCAGGTCGAGCAGGACGAAAAGGACGAGCAGGACGAGGCGATGTCGGTGGCTGGCGATCGGCAACGTGGCAGCTCCTTGATGTGCGTTCACGACAGTTCGTTTCGCGGGGCGCGGCATCCGCTCGCGAAGGTCGAGCCGACGCCGGGCCCGGCATCGACCCCACAGCATACCGATGCGCGGCTCGCGGGCCAGCCTTTTTCGCCGAGCGGAGGTGACGATGGGAACCACGGGGCGCTCCCGGCGGTTTGGGCGGCACGGGAAAGCAGTGGCCCGTACCTTGGGAGCAGGGAGCGGCCGGCCGGGACCTCACCCTCCCCGCAACCGGGTCGGGCGTCCGGCCAGCATCCTGCCCTACGCAGTCTCCGGAGGAGCGACGATGATTCGACCCACCCCTCTTCTCGCCGGCGCCGCGCTCGGCCTCCTGATCGCAAGCGGCGCCGGCCCGGTCGCAGCCCGGCAGCCGGCCTCGCCCGCGCAGGCGGCCGCGACGCCACTGCCGGCAGCCGCGGCCGCGGACACCAGCCAGCCGGCCGCCGGTCATCCGGACCTGTCGGGCGTGTGGCGGCTGAACAAGGAGCTGAGCGACGACGTCGGCGCCAAGATCAAGCAAGCCATGGAGAAGCTGCGCGAGGAGATGGGCCCCGATGGACCTCGTGGCAAACGCGGCGGCCGGCGGGGCGGGATGGGGCGCGGAATCGGCGGGGGCCTGGATCGCGGGTCCGGCGGCAGCGGTGTCGGAGGAGGCAACGATCCCATCTTCGAACAATCATTCGGCGGACGCCGCGGTGCGCCGGAGCATCCCGAGTGGCTGGCGGGGCTGGCGCAGGGCGTGGAGATGCTGCTCATCACCCAGGAGCGGGACACCATCGAGCTGGTCGATGGCCAGGACCGCACCAGCCGCTACTTCACCGACGGGCGCACGCTGTCACGCGAGGTGGGGGGCCGCCGGCACAGTACGACCGTCGGCTGGGTGGAGGACCGGCTGCGCATCGAATCGGTGATGGACGACGGACCGACCATCACCCGCACCTACGGCCTCGATCCCCAGACGGGACGCCTGCTGGTGGACGGGGAGATCCGCCTGCCGCGGGGCGACGAGAACGTCAGCTTCCGGCTGGTCTACGAGGGCGTCTGAGAGCCGCCGTGCTTCTCGCCCCTCGCTGTCACGCGATCCGCAGCACGCTCCGCAGAGCACGGGCCGGAAGGCGGAGGGCTCCCGGCCCTTCGTGCGCTCGCCGGCCAGGCTAGGCGGCGAACGACTTCACGGCCTCCTCGACCGTGTCGAAGGTCTCGAAGAGCTGGATGACGTCCGCGGCCATGAGCAGGCCCTGCATGCGATCCTTGAGGCGGGCGAGCCTCAGGTCGCCCCCCGCCCTGCGGAAGGAGATCAGGGAACCCACCAGGGCCCCCAGGCCGGAGCTGTTGAGCAGGGTCACCTGGTGCAGATCGACCACGGCCTTGTGGACGCCCTGTTCGATCAACTCCTTGGCTCGCGTGTAGATCGCCGTGCACTCGGTACCGCCGACGAACTTCCCCTCCAGGGAGAGGATCACCACGTCTCCCTCCAGTCGCTCCAAGATTTCCATCGCGAACTCCCCCGTAGCCTGAACTCCCCGCGATTCGAGCACGGTCCCGCTCGCAGATCGGCGGGCCGGAGTATATCCCATCGCGTCGCTGCCACGTACAATAAATCGGCGGCGGCGACGGGCTGCAATCTTGCCGCCCGCCGGCTGCCGCCGGGTTTCGCTCCTATATTGCATTGAATGCGCCCGATCGGCCGCCAGTCCATCGAGCAGGATCCTGGAAAGCGACATGACAAGAGGAGCTGATGACATGTTCAAGAGATCGATGC
>Ga0315542_1002959_pt1 | contig 10126 bp, 8 predicted proteins | sample SalMarSW160120MG_FD_202541 | JGI IMG/M metagenome (GOLD analysis project Ga0315542, IMG submission 202541) | Salt marsh sediment microbial communities from the Plum Island Ecosystem LTER, Massachusetts, United States - Salt Marsh Sediment SW1601-20 ... | reverse complement strand
GCTGCGACGCCGGCTTCGCGAGTGCCGGCGGCGGCCAGGAGGCGGTGCATCTCCTCGGCGAACGGCCGGTGGGCGCCCTTCTTCTGCATGACCTCCAGCAGGTCCAGCGCCTGGATGTTGCTGGGACCCTCCCAGATGGGCGTGATCAGGGCCTCGCGGTGCCAGCGGGCGACGGCGACCTCTTCGAGGAAGCCCAGCCCGCCAAACAGTTCCATCGCCAGGCGGGTGACCTCTGCAGCGTGGTCGGCCGTCCGGTTCTTGGCCAGATGGCCCAGGAAGCGCGCGTAGTGGTAGGCCCCGCTGTACGGGGGCCGCTCGTGCCAGGCCCGGTCGAACGCGTCGACGGCGCGAAATGCCAGGGCCAGTCCGCCGGCCTGCCGCACCGCGAGGTCGGTCAGGTCGCGGCGCACGAGCGGGTGGTCGATGAGGGGACGACCGAAGGCCCAGCGCCGACGCACCCGGTCCTCGACCTCCAACGCAGCCTTGCGGGCGATCCCCATGCTGGCCACGGCATTGGCCAGGCGGGAGACCGTGAGCGTCTCCAGGGTGTAGTAGATGCCTTCCTCGGCGCGGCCGATCAGCTCGGCTTGGCTGTCCTCGAGCTCGACCTCGCCGGACGGCACGGCCCGCGTGGCGCTCTTGTCCTTGAGCCGTCGCACGCGGAGGTTGAGCGCCCCGGACGCGTCGAGTCGACGTACGAGGAAAAGCGCCAGGCCCTTGGGGCCCTCCGGGGCGCCTGCGGGGCGGGCCGTGACGACGGCCGCGTCGGCAAGGCCGGCACCGCTCGCGAAGTACTTGTCGCCCCCCGTGAGGCGCCAGCCGTCGCCGTCGCGGCGTGCGATGGTGCGGTTGGCACCGAGGTCGCTGCCCCCCTGCGTCTCGGTCATCCAGGTCGCGCCGTACGCGTCCAGCGACAGCAGGGCCTGCTTCAGGCGCTCGTGCCGGGGGGCGTACTTGTGGAGCGCGTACGCCGTCTGCAGCGTGATGGTGAGGATGCAGTAGAGGCCCGGATCGGCCAGCAGATAGCCCTGGGCGAAGTGATGGTGCCAGCTCCCCCCCTCGAACGGAGGCCGCATCATCGGGGCGAGGCGCGGCATCAGCGCTGCCTGCGCCGGGCTGAGCCGGACGCGATCGATCCGGTTGCCGTCGAGGTCGTGGCTGATCAGCACCGGCGGCGCCTCGTGGTCGACGTGGTAGGCGACCTCGTAGGCTTCGCGGCCGGCCAGCGCTCCGAAAGCGGTCAGGTCCTCCTCGTGGTCGAGCACGGCCGGCCAGAAGCTCGTCAGCACATGCCGGAGGTCGGGGTCGCGAAGCCAGGGATTCGTGCCGTAGGCGTAGGACTGGAACTGCATGGCGCGGCCTCCTGCCGTTGCGGGGGTCCGGAGCGATGGCCCGCGAGCGCGGTCGTGCCCGGGCCTCCCGCTGTGGATGGATTGTAGGGGTACGGGTGCGGACTCGTTCCCGCCTGGTAGCCCGGAGCGCGACACGAGCGGCGTCGGGCAAGCTCAACGGCCGCGTCGCAGCGCCGAGTCCGGTGCTATCGTGGCAGCGTGGCGGCCGTCGTGCACGCGCAGGGCCTGAGCCGCCGGTACGACCGGCTGCAGGCCCTGGTCGATGTCGCGGTCGCTCTCCGGGCCGGCGAGATCGTGGGGCTCCTGGGCCCGAGCGGCGCCGGGAAGACCACGCTGGTTCGGATTCTGGCGTTGTTGTTGCGTCCGAGCGCCGGCTCGCTCGAGCTCTTCGGCGAGCCCGTCCGCGCCGGCAATCTGCGGCGACTGCGCACACGCATCGGCTACATGCCCCAGGAGTACGCCCTGTACGAGGACCTCTCGGCGAGCTTCAACGTGCGCTTCTTCGGCCGGGGCGTGGCGTCCCGGAAGGTCGACGAGCTGCTCGAGTTCCTGGGGCTGGCCGAGCGGGCGCACGACCCGGTCGGTGCCATGTCCGGCGGCATGAAGCAGCGGGTGTCACTGGCATGCGCGCTCGTGAACGAGCCGGAGCTGCTCCTCCTCGACGAACCCACCGCCGGGATCGACCCGGTGCTTCGCCAGCGATTCTGGGATGAGTTCGACAGGCTCAAGGGCGAGGGCGCGAGCCTGCTGGTGTCGACGCACCAGATCGACGAGGCCGTCCACTGCGACCGGCTGTTGATCGTCCGGGAGGGGCGCATCCTCACCGACACCACACCCGAGGCGTTGATGCGCCGCGCGGCCACGACCGTGCGCGTGGAGAGGCAGGGCGGCGTCGAGGAGCGGAGGTTCGCTCCCGATGGGCTGGACCTGCTGCATTGGCTGCGGACCCTGGACGAGGAGGAGGTCCGGCGGGTGGACGTCCGGAACGACACCCTGGAGGACGTGATCGTCGCGTTGATGACCGCGGGGGCGGGTCATGCTTGAGGGGGCGCGGGACGTCCTGCGCGTGGCGCGCCGCGTGATCCTGCAAACGCTTCGCGACCCGCGCTTCCTGTTTCTGTCGCTCGCCGTGCCGGTACTTCTGGTGCTGCTCTTGAAGGGGATCTTCGAGGGCGTTCCGGCGTTCCGGGCGCTGCGGGTCCCCATCGACGACTACGCCCTGCCTGCCGGCGGCTTCATGGTGTTCTTCCTGGCGTACATCCTCTCGACCCTGGTGCTGGTCCGTGAGCGGCGCGACGGCACGCTGAGCCGCATGCTTGCGGTCGGCTACGGGCGGCCCGCGATCACCGGGGGTTTCGTGCTGGGCTACGGTGCGCTCGCCCTGGTGCAGACGGCGCTCGTCGTCAGCGCCACGGCGTGGTTCTTCGGGATCGACCTGGGCTCGAGGGTGGTGCCCGTATCGCTCACCACCTTCGTCCTGTCGATGGTGTCGATTGCGATGGGGGTGTTCGTCTCGGCAGCCGCGCGCACCGAGGGGCAGGTCTTCCCGACCATTCCACTGCTCATCATCCCGACGATGCTGCTGTGCGGCCTGGTGCTTCCGCTCGACCAGCTCCCGCGCTATCTCCGCGTGCTGGCCCACGTGCTGCCGCCCACCTACGCCGAGAACGTGCTCCTGGGGCTGATGCGGCGCGGCCACAGTTTCGTCGACGAGTTGCCGAGCTTCCTGACGTTGCTCGGATTCGGCGTGGCGCTGATCGTGGGGGCGAGCGTCAGCGTGCGCACGCGCGAGTAACGATCCGAGGGGCGCATGCCCGCTCGACCGCCACGCGCGGCCACGTTCGAACCGGCTCCGGACGCGTGCCCGGCTACCGGAGTACCGCCGTGACCCCGTACGAGCGGCCGCCCCGCGGGGAACCCGGGCAGGGCGCGCCTTTCAGGCTGCGGACGAGGCGCGCGCCAGCGCCAGGAGCGGAAAGGTCACGCGGTACAGGTCGTAGCGGAGGTAGAAGGTTCCAGGGAAGCCCGTGCCTGTCGTAGCTTCCTCGAGCCAGTCGCCTTCCGGCCGCTGCGCCCCCAGCAGGTACGCGATACCCGCGTGCACCGCCGGGTCGTCAGCGCCACGCGCCCCCATCAGGCCGAGCAGGGCCCAAGCCGTCTGCGAGGCCGTGCTCGGGCCGCGACCCCGCGTGTCGGGTCCGGGAGCCTCGTAGCTCGCGCACGTCTCGCCCCAGCCTCCGTCATCGTTCTGGCGCTCGATAAGCCAGGCGGCGGCCCGCCTGGACGCGGTCGGCAGGGGATCTTCGCCGGTCGCCCCCAGAGCGGCCAGCGCCAGGCCTGTGCCGTAGAGGAAGTTGACCCCCCAGCGGCCGTACCAGGCGCCGTCGTTCTCCTGCGTCCGCGCCAGGTAGTCGAGCGCCCGGCGGTAGGCGGCGCCACGCTCCCCCAGGGTCCCCAGGAGCTCGATGACGTGAGCGGTGACGTCGGCACAGGTGGGGTCGAGCGGAGGCACGAAGTCGGAGAAGGGCACGTGCGCCAGCGCCTGCAGGTCGTTGTCCCGGTCGAAGGCGGCGAAGCCGCCGTCCTTCGACTGCATGCCGAGCGTCCAGGCGACGGCGCGGCGGATCGCGGCGCGCTTGTGGTCCTCCAGGTCCCGGGGGAGCTGCACGCTGTGGAGCGCGCGCGCCACGACGGGCGTGTCGTCGAGGTCGGGGTAGAACGCATTCGCGAACTCGAACGCCCAGCCGCTAGGCTCGAGCTGCGGGTTCTTGACCCGCCAGTCGCCGCGCGAGCGGATCTCCCGCTCGAGCAGCCACCGGGCTGCGCGCTGGAGTGCCGGATGGTCCGCCGGCAGGCCCGACTCGCGCAGGGCCAGCACGGCCCAGGCCGTGTCCCACACGGGTGAGACGGCTGGCTGCAGCCGCAGGGTGTGCTCGTCCTCGACGATGAAGTTGTCGAGGCCGGCGATGGCGCGCGCCATGACGGGGTGGTCGTTGGCGTACCCCAGCGCCTTGAGGGCGAACAGGGCGTAGACCCACGGCAGCATGATGCCGCCCCAGCTGCCGTCCGCTTCCTGATGACGGATCAGCCAGGCCTCGGCACTGGCCAGCGCTGCCGCACGACCGGGCTGGACCGGGAGCCGTTCCCACAGCTTGAGGGCCCGGTCGGTGATCCGGAAGAAGCCGGGCCAGCTTCCGCGCGCTCCCGCGTCCGCAGGTACGGAGGCGCTCTCACCGGCGGCCACCAGCTCTGCGACGCCCCGGTCCGTCGGCACGGCAAAGCGCGGTTTCAATGCCGACACCAGCATCAGCGCCACCAGCGTCTCGCGCGACCAGCTCGCGAAGTCGTACAGGTTGAAGGGGCCGTTCTCGGGCAGCAGCATGAGCTCGGGCGGCACGGTGGGGAGGGTGGCGTAGTCGAGCTGGCCGAAGACCGCGAGCCACATCCTGGTCACGAGGTTGGCGCGCTCGGTGCCGCCTTCCGCGAGTACGAACTCGCAGGCGCGGCGCATGGCTGGATCGTCGGCAGGGACGCCGGCGAGCTTGAGCCCGAAGTAGGCCTGGATGCTGACGTCGAGGCTTCCCGGACCGCCGTGGTAGGCGGGCCAGGACCCGTCCGCAAGCTGCTTCGCGCGGACGTAGGCGACGGCCTTGTCCCGGCGCACGGGGTCGATGTCGCGGCCGACCGCCAGCATCACGGGGAAGAGGCCTGCGGTCACGCTGGCGTCGGCTTCGAGCTCGCCGAGCCAGTACCCCTCGGGATTCTGACGCGACAGGAGATAGTCCTGGCTCCGCGCGATGGCCGCGCGGACGGTGCCGGGCTCCGTCGTGCGGGCTTCCGCGGCCGGCGCCTCGGGTGTGGACGGGGGAGGCGGCGTGGCGCTCTCGGCGGGGCCTCGCTGGGCGTCGTCTGCGCTCATGCGGCCTCCTTTCCCGGACCGGGCGGCGCCCTGCGCACGTAGCCGTGCGACGTGAACCAGGCGACCGCCTTGGCGAGCGCCTCGTCGACCGGCGTCTGCGGCAGGCCCAGCTCGGTCACCGCCTTGGTGCAGTCGAAGTGTCGGTAGTGCCGGCTCGCCCGCACGCCGTCGAGCGGCACGCGCGGCGGGCCCAGGCCGAACCCGCGAGCGAACGCCTCGTTGACGTGGGCGGCGCTGAGGGCGACCCAGTGCGGCAGTCGCCATCGCGGCGCGGGCAGGCCGGCGATGCCCGCCAGCCGCGCAAGCATGTCCTTGAGGGTGAGGTTCTCGTTGCCGAGCACGTAGCGCTCGCCGTCGCAGCCGTGCTCGAGCGCCAGGACATGGCCCTCGGCCACGTCCTCCACGTCGACGAGGTTGAGGCCCGTGTCGACGTAGGCGGGCATCCGCCCGTTCAGGAAGTCGACGATGATGGCGCCGGTCGGGGTGGGCTTGACGTCCCCGATGCCCACCGGGGTCGTGGGGTGCACCACCACCAGCGGCAACCCCTCCGCCGCCATGTCCATGGCGAGCTGCTCGGAGAGGTACTTGCTGCGTTTGTAGGGACCGGGGAGCGCGCGGAAGTCGGCACGCGCCTCTTCGTTGCCGAGTCCTCCCTCCGGAACGAACAGCGTCGACTCGGAGCTGGTGAACACGATCCGCTCGGCGCCTGCCCGTGCGGCCGCCTCCAGGAGGTTGCGGGTGCCTCGCACGTTGGTCCGGTAGACCACGTCGGGTTTGGGCGCCCACAACGTGTAGACGGCGGCCACGTGGACGACCACCCGGCAGCCGGCGGCCGCGACCGCGAGCGACGTCTCGTCGCAGAGGTCTCCGCGCGCCAGCTCGACGCCGAGTCCCTCCAGGGCCGCGGTGTCGCTGCCGGGCCGTACGAGCGCGCGCACCCGGTAGTCATGTCCGAGCAGGGCGCGCACGACATTGCCACCGATGAAGCCGGTCGCGCCTGTGACCAGGACCTTCACGCCCCCACCTCCTCGGCAGGTGCGGCCGACGCGAGCAGCGCATAGCGGGTCAGAGCGGCAGCCGCACGCTGGGCGTTGGCGGCCAGGCGCGGCAGCTTCGCCATCTCGCGCGGCCTCGCCGCGAACCCCAGGACGGCCCGGCCGACGCGGACGTGGTCGCCGTCGAGCGCCCGTTCGAGGACGGGATGGTGCTCCTCCGCCGTGTCGGACACCGCTCGGACGCTCACGAAGGGAACGCCGCAGGCGGCGCACGCCTCGGCCAGCCAGTAGCCCTCCATGTCCACCACGTCGGCGTTGAAGCGCTGCGCCAGACGGCGCCGCTGCTCGGGATCGGTCACCATGCGCGCCGCGGTGACGCTCGCACCCTGGCGGACCCGTAGCCCGGCCGCTTCGGTGAAGGTCGTCAGCCGGCCCAGCCAGTCCGGGTCGGCGCGCAGCACCTCGTCGACCTCGCTGTCGGTGTGGATCCATGCGCTCGTGACGAGGTCCCCCGCTGCGAGGCCCTCCACGAGCGCGCCGCCGAAGCCGACGGACAGCACGGCACTCACCGGAACCCGGTCGCGCAAGGCGTCGATGGCGCCGCGAGCGCGCTCCGCGCCCACGCCGCTCCTGGCCACGGCCAGCGGTCGGCCGTGCAGGGAGCCGATGCTGAGCCGGCAGGCGCCCACGGCCTCGCGCCGTTCGACGGTCATGGCGCGCAGGACCCCACTGATCTCGCGGGGAAGCGCCGCCGTCATCGCCAGCATGGCGCCTCCCGCGGCCGGAGGGCTCGCTCGAGCCGCGCTCTCGGGTCCACGCCCGGGGGGCTCAGCGCTCCCGCTCCGTCAGGAAGGTCGTGATCGCTTCGAGGTCGGCGCGCGCGCCCGGCTCGACGGGCAGCGAGGCCAATGCCTCGAGCGCGCGGTCCCGGTGCGACTCCGCGAGACGCATGGCGCGCTCGCGCGCGCCCATCTCGTCGAGGATGGCGAGCACGGCGTCACGCCCATCGTCGTCGATGTCGGCAGCGTAGAGCTCGTGCAACGCCCGCCGCTCTTCGCCCTGCGCCCGCTGCAGAGCGTCGACGATGGGGAGCGTCTTCTTGCGAGCCGCGATGTCGGCGCCCACGGGCTTGCCGGTGCGCTCGGCGTCACCCCAGATCCCGAGCACGTCGTCGCGAATCTGGAATGCCAGCCCGAGATGCTCGCCCCAGGCTCCGAAGCGGCTCGCCAGGTCGCGGTCTCGCTCGCAGCCGGGTCCGCCGCCGGCCAGCAGGCCTCCCAGGGAGGCCGAGCAGGCCAGAAGAGCGGCGGTCTTGCCGCGGACCATGCCAAGGTAGTCCGCGACGGTGATGTCCATACGGTCCTCGAAGGCGATGTCGAGGGCCTGCCCCTCGAGCAGCCGAAGGCAGCTCGCGTGCAGGAGGCGGATCGCGTCGAGCTGCCGCTCCGCGTCGACGCCGACGGTGCTCAGGCGCGCCAGCGCCAGCGACGCCAGCGCGTACATGGCCGTGCCCGCGTTGATCGCCTGGGGCTTCCCGAACACGCTCCACACCGTTGGGCGGTGGTGGCGCTCGGCATCGCCGTCCTGGATGTCGTCGTGCACCAGCGAGAAGTTGTGGACGAGCTCGACGGCGGCCGCGGCGGGCAGGGCCCGTTCGTGCGTACCGGCCACCGCGTCGCTGACCAGGAGACAGAGCGTGGGTCGTAGTCCCTTGCCGGTGCGGCCGGGACCCGGTCCGCCCCCCTCATCGAGCCACCCGAGGTGGTAGCGCACCATGCCGTAGAGCTGGAGACCGCTCTCGCCCACCGCGCGCTCGAGCTCCGCCTCGATGGCGTCGCGATAGCGATCGAACGGGGCGGGCAGGTCGCTGGGGGCGGTGGCGTTCACGCGCGGCGGCCTCCCTCAGTCGTGGGCGGTCTGCGGTTCCGGTTGAGGCTGCCGGGCCGCGCCGATGCCCAGGTAGGCCTTGGCGAGCTCGGCGAACTCGCGCGGATTCGTGAAGGCGTGCTGGATGATGCCGCTCTCGAAGCCGCTGTGCATCATGCACGAGGCGCAGCGGTCGTCGCGACCGACGCCGTAGTTCTCCCACAGGCCCGGTTCCATCAGCTCATCGAGGGTCTGCGTGTGCTCATCGGCGATCAGGTAGCAGGGCTTGCGCCAGCCGAGCGGGGTGTAGGTCGGGTTGGTCCAGGCCTCGCAGGGGTAGTCGCGCTCGCCGCGCAGGAACGACAGGTAGAGAGGGTTGTTGTAGAAATTGAAGTGCCGCCGCGGGTCGAGCGCCTGCCGGAAGGTCCGGATCGAGGCCTCGCGGTCCAGGAAGATGTTGTGGTCGGGTGCGTGCGTGTAGGGGTACCCGGCGGAGAGCATCATCCCCTCGATCCCCATGTCCGTCAGCGTCTGGAACAGGTTCTGCAGGTCTTGGATGTTGCTGTCCTTGAAGATGGTCGTGTTCGTCGTGACCCGGTAGCCGCGCTTGAGCGCCTCCTTGACGGCCCCGATGGCCTTGTCGAAGGTGCCTTCGCGGTCGACCCAGAAGTCGTGGGTGTCGCGCGTCCCGTCGAGGTGGACGACCCAGGCGAAACGCTTGGAGGGCTTGATCTTCTCCATGCCCCGTTCCATCAGCAGGCCGTTGGTGCATAGGAACACGTACTTTCCGCTGTCGGTGATGCGGTTGACGATCTCGTCGATCTGGGGGTGGATGAGCGGCTCGCCGCCGGCGATCGATACCACGGGTGCGCCGGCCTCCTCCACGACCTCCAGCGCCTTGTCCGGCGACAGCATCAGCTTCTTCTTGATCACGCTGTCGTGGTACTCGCGGATGCGGCCGCACCCCTTGCAGGCCAGGTTGCACACCTCGAGCGGCTCGAGCATCGTGACGATCGGGAAGCGCTTGCGTCCCTTGAGCCGGTTCGACCAGATGTGCCAGGCCATCTTGAGTCCGAGCTCGATCGGTGTTCTGCTCATGCGTGGTTCCTCCCCGTCGGAATGGGAAGTCGTCGTGGTTGGCGGGGCACCGTCAACGCCCCGCGAGCTGCAGCACCTGCTCACGGCTGAGCTTGGGCTGGCCGGCGGCGAGAGCGTCGAGGGTAGCGTCGGCGAGAGCATGGGGCAGGGTGCAGAACGAACGCACCGGCCCCTCGGGAAGATCGCGGATGTAGGCGGCGGCGAGCTCGAGGTTGCGCCGGGCGTACCCGACCATCGTCTCCTCGTTCCAGCCGTCGGGGAAGAAATCGGCGCCGCGCCGAAGATCGTCCTCGCGGTTGCGCAGGATGTTCACGGCCTGCAGCCCGCGGCCGAAGCCGACGGCGCGCGCACGGTCGGTCCGGGTTCCGTCGAACCAGGCCCAGATGTCCGAAAGCAGCAGGCCCACGGCACCGGCAACCCCGAAGGTGTAACGGTCGAGGTCGCTCTCGGTGCGGACGAGCCAGCCTTCGTCGGCCCACACGGCCATGCGCGCGGCCATGGCGGCCGTCGCGTCGTAGACGCGGGCGGCGATGGGCGGTGGTGCCAGCTCGCTCCACTCGCCGATGCGCATGGTGACGTCGGGCAGGTCGGCGTGCGCGGCTTCGAACAACGAGCAGAAGGCACCGGTCACCAGCTCGGGCGTGGCGGACTCGTAGATCCGTGCGATGGACCGCAGCAACCGGGCCTTCAAAGGCGTGTCCAACGAGGGATGGTCTTCGATCTCGTCGATCGCCCGCATGCACAGGTAAGCAGCGCCGACGGCCTCCTGAAGACGGGGCGGCAGACGGCTGATGGGGATGAAGAACGTTCGGCTGGTGGCTTCCAGGACCTTGAGGGCCTCTTCACGGAGCTTCATGGTTCCCCCTTCGCTCGACATGCAAGGCGGCCGCAAACGT
>Ga0315542_1002958_pt1 | contig 10127 bp, 8 predicted proteins | sample SalMarSW160120MG_FD_202541 | JGI IMG/M metagenome (GOLD analysis project Ga0315542, IMG submission 202541) | Salt marsh sediment microbial communities from the Plum Island Ecosystem LTER, Massachusetts, United States - Salt Marsh Sediment SW1601-20 ... | reverse complement strand
GCCCTGTGGAAAGCCGGCTGTCGCCTCCTTCCCACAGGCCTTGGAAAACCCTCCGGGTTTCCCACAGACTCACAGCCCCGACGACGAGGGCTGACGCCCTTGACTTCTTATAGAGGCACGCCCGAGGAACGCGTTGCTCCTCGTCGCGCCTTTGGGCCGCGCGTTCCGGTCTCGCTGGAGGACGATGAAGCTGCCGCTGTTACGGCCGCTGATCGCCAGCGCTGGCAGGAGCTGCCGGCGCCGCATCCGCCGGAACGTCCGCGTCGGGCTTGGGCGCGGACGCGGGCGCGGGACGATAAGATGGGCCCGTGGCGACGACGCATGATCACGTCCAGGACTACCTGGCCCACCTCGCCGTGGAGCGCAACCTGAGCCCCCGCACGGTGGCCTCCTACGGCCGGGACCTGGCCCAGTTCGCGGCCCACCTGGCCACCGAGGGCGTGGCGCTCGATGAGGTCGAGCGGGCCACCATTCGGACCTACCTGGGCCGGCGGCGCGACGCCGGCCTCGGTGAACGCTCGGCGGCCCGGGCCCTGTCCGCGCTGCGGGGTTTCTTCCGCTTCCTCGTGCAGACCGGGGTCGCCTCGTCGGACCCCACCGCCGACCTGCAGTCTCCTACGCTGTGGCGCACCGTCCCTCACTTCCTGACCGCCGCCGAGGTAGAGGCCCTCCTCGCCGCCCCCGACGTCGCCACGCCCCTCGGCCTGCGCGACCGGGCCATGCTGGAGACCCTGTATGCCACCGGGGTGCGGGTCTCGGAGCTCGTGGGCCTCACCACGGACCGGCTGCGTCTGGATCCCGGCTTCATCCAGGTGGTGGGCAAGCGGGAGAAGGAACGGCTCGTGCCCATCGGCATGGCCGCCATGCACTGGTTGGAGCGCTACCTCAAGGTGGCTCGTCCCCGGCTCGACCGGCAGCGGAGGCCGGAGCTCTTCCTCAATCACCGCGGCGGCCGTCTCACCCGTCAGGGCTTCTGGAAAATCCTCCGCGGTCATGGGCTCACAGCCGGCGTGCGTTCGCACCTCAGCCCCCACGTCCTGCGCCACTCCTTCGCCACCCACCTGGTGGAGAACGGCGCCGACCTGCGGGCGGTGCAGATGATGCTCGGCCACGCCTCCCTGACCACCACCGAGATCTACACCCACGTCGCACGGGAACGCCTCCGCCGCCTGTACGACGAGAAGCACCCCCGGGCCTAGACGCCGATGGCCATGAGGCTGCTGCCCGCACTCCTCGCCCTGCTCGCGGCCGCACCCGCGGTGGCACGGGCCGAGATCGCGGTCTTCACCGACGGCCGCATTCTCAAGGTGGAGGACGCCTACCTGGCCGGGGGCCAGATCGTGCTCGAGCTGCCCGGCGATGGACGCATGGTGGTCCCCGCGGTCCGCATCGACCGCGTGGTGGGCGACGAGGTGGAGGAGCCACCGGCCCCCGAGCTCCGCCTGGACTGCGGCGCCGGCTGGGCGGACGACCCGCTGCCGGAGTGGGTCCCCTATCGCCAGGCCATCGCCGACGCGGCGCGAGCATCCGGCCTCCATCCCTGGCTGCTGGCGGTCCTGGTGGAGGCCGAGTCCGACTTCGAGCCCCGCGCCCTTTCCCGGGCGGGGGCGGCCGGCCTCACCCAGCTCATGCCGGCTGCGGCGCTCGACGAGGGCGTTGCCGATGTCTTCGACCCGGTCCAGAACCTGCGCGGCGGCGCCGCCCACCTCCGCGCCCTCCTCGACCGGTTCGGCTCCCTCGCCCTCGCGCTGGCCGCCTACAACGCCGGCGGCGCGACCGTGGAGCGCTACGAGGGCATCCCCCCCTTCCGCGAGACCAGGGCGTACGTGCGGCGGATTCTCGCCGCCTTCTGCCCGCGTCCCGTCCCAGTCTCGTCCACAACGTCCAAAGCGCTTGCCCAGCGTCCCTCCTCATGACCTGCACGTCTGCGGTACAGCCTGCGTCCTCGTCCACGTCCGATGGGACGCCCGCGCGACCGGAACCTGCGGGCCAAAGGCACTACGGAGGACAGCGCGTCCCTCGGGCGTGCCACTGGTGGCACGTTCCCGAAGCGGTCCGAATCGTTCGCGCGACGCGCCTGGTCGGGGAAGTGCCAGCGGTGGCAACCGCGGGGAGCGCCTTCAGAGAAGTCCTCCTCGCGGAATCTCTCGCCTCGGGTAGCCCAGAGCCGGTGCCAGGCATCCTTCCGAATGAAGCGACGTGCGTGTCATCAAATCAAGACGGGGTGCCTGGCACCGGCTTTGACGTCGCGACGTTCATCGACGTGCCGGCCACCCAGTCCGGCCAGTCCAACGCGCTGGCCGGGCCTGCGAGCTGCTAGACTGCCCTCGGGGGAGGACGTGAGATGAGACGTCATCGTATCGGCCGCGTACTGCTTCTCGCCGGCATGGCGGTGATCCTGGTCGCCTGCGGCGAAAAGGAGACCCCCGAGCAGCACCTGGACCGCTTGCGGGGCAGGTTCGAGATCACCCCTCTCGGCTACACGACGGTGCACAACCCCCAGACCGGGGAGCCGAGCCTCGTGATCGACCTCCGGGTGGTGAACCAGGGCACCGAGAAGCTGAATCATCTGACCGTGCTCGTGCGGGTGCTCCCCGCAGACGGATCGGCTCCGATCACCCGCCGGGTCACCCTCGATCTGACGGACGTCCGGCCCGGCGTCGGCGTGCAGCTCTCCACCACCGTGCCCGGCCTGGAGGTGGCCGAGGGGGACGAGGTCCAGGTGGAAATCGAACGCCAGCTCACACCGGAGGAGCTGCGCTCGCTTCCCGAGTACCGGGATCTCACGACGGGCTGATCCCACGCGTCGGCAACAGGGGTCGACCGACCGTCAGTTGACGGTGGCGCAGGGGAAGTCCGGCACCCCGAAGCGCTCGAACAGGATGGCACGCATCTGGGGAAGGACCCGCTGATCGAAGGCGCCCAGCGCATCGGGAGCGAGACGTGCCACCGCGGCCCGCGTCGCCTCGATCAGGCGAAGACCCTCGCAGAGGCGAAGCTCCGGGTCGGCGCGCAACGTCTGGCAGGTCACCTCGAGCATCAGCTCGCACCGCGCGTCGAAGGTGTCCCTCACCCGAAGCTCTTGTGCTTGTGCCATCGCGATCTCTCTCCGTCCACCGGTGATAACTGCCCGCCCCGGGGAGCTATTTCACGCCGGCCGGCGCCAAGGCGAAAGCGGCCAGTGGGTTGCGCACCCGTCTCATAGTAGTGCATCCTGGTGACATGGCAGAGTCCAAGCTCGACAGGCCGACCGTCTACCGCAAGGTCCGGCACGCCGTGCGGCTCGCCCAGGAAGAGGAGTACGAGAACGCACTGCTCCTCTTCGAGATGTACCTGCCGTTGCTGTCCCCCGACAATGACGACGAGGTCCGGCTCCTGGCCATGGCCTCGTCCCACTGCGGCCTGTGCGTGGCCAAGGTCCGTCACCACTACACCGAGGCCCTGGAGTACTGCCGGGTCTCCCTGAGCCGCGACAACGACCCGGACCACCGGGCGAACACGGCGCTGATCTACCTGCAGCGCGGCGACCGCCGCCGCGCCATCAGGCACCTCTTCGCCGGTCTGAAGGCCCGGCCCGACCACGCCCGTATCCTGGGCATTCTGCGGCGGATCGGTACCCGGCGTCCGCCCGTCCTGCGCTTCCTCAAGAGGGGGCATCCCCTCAACGTCCTGCTGGGCAAAATGCGAGCGCGTCACACCCGGCGCAACGGCTCCGTCGGCCATCCCGGGCGGCGCTGAGCGACCACCCCGGCATTTTGTCGCCGCCGGCTCCTTGCCAGGCACGCGGAGGACGACTATCCTACCGCGGGCTTGTCGGCCACTGGTCCGCGCCGCGACACCGCCCAGACCAGGATCGATGCCCGGCCCAAAGTGGAGGAATTGATGACCGATCGACAGACCGTGATGATCGACGGCAACGAGGCCACCGCGTCGGTAGCTCACCGCATCAACGACGTGTGCGCCATCTACCCCATCACCCCGTCGTCCAACATGGGCGAGTTCGCCGACGAGTGGTCGGCCCAGGGCCGCACGAACATCTGGGGGACGATCCCCGATGTCGTGGAGATGCAGTCGGAGGGGGGCGCCTCGGCGGCCGTCCACGGCTCGCTGCAGGCTGGAGCGCTGACCACCACCTTCACCGCCTCCCAAGGCCTGCTCCTCATGATCCCGAGCATGTTCAAGATCGCCGGCGAGCTGACCTCCACCGTGTTCCACGTGTCGGCGCGGACGGTGGCGACCCACGCCCTGTCCATCTTCGGCGATCACTCCGACATCAACGCCTGCCGCTCCACCGGTTGGGGCATGCTCTCCTCGTGCTCGCCCCAGGAGGCCCACGACTTCGCCTGCATCGCCCAGGCCGCCACCCTCGCCGCCCGCATTCCGTTCGTCCACTTCTTCGACGGCTTCCGGACCTCCCACGAGGTGTCGAAGATCGAGATGCTCTCGGACGACGACCTGCGGCGCATGATCGACGACGACCTCGTGCGGGCCCACCGCCAGCGCGCCCTCTCCCCGGACCGGCCCGTGCTACGGGGCAGCTCCCAGAACCCGGACACCTTCTTCCAGGCGCGGGAGACCATCAACCCCTTCTACGACGCCTGCGCGGACCACGTGGTGGCGGCCATGGACGCCTTCGCCGAGGTCACCGGCCGTGTCTACCGGCCCTTCGACTACGTGGGACACCCCGAGGCCGAGCGGGTGGTGGTGCTCATGGGGTCGGGGGCCGAGGCCGCCCACGAGCTCGTGGAGTGGCTGGTGGCCCGGGGCGAGCGGGTCGGCCTGGTCAAGGTCCGGCTCTACCGGCCCTTCGCGGCCTCTCTGCTCTTCGGCGCGCTCCCCCGGAGCGTGCGCCGGATCGCAGTTCTGGACCGCACCAAGGAGCCGGGCGCCGTGGGCGAGCCCCTGTACATGGACGTGCTCTCAGCCCTCGCCGAGGCCGGCGCGTCCGGGAGCGGCCCGTTCGCGGAGATGCCGTTGGTGGTGGGCGGCCGCTACGGCCTGTCGTCCAAGGAGTTCAACGCCGCCATGGTCAAGGCGGTCTTCGACAACCTGGCGGCCGAGACGCCCAGGAACCACTTCACCGTGGGCATCAACGACGACGTCTCCCACACCTCGCTGGAGGTGGACGACGACTTCGACATCGAGGCCGATGACGTCTTCCGGGGCGTCTTCTTCGGCCTCGGCGCCGACGGCACCGTGGGCGCCAACAAGAACTCCATCAAGATCATCGGCGAGGAGACCCCCAACTACGGGCAGGGCTACTTCGTCTACGACTCCAAGAAGTCCGGGGCCGTGACGGTCTCCCACCTCCGCTTCGGTCCGCGCCCCATCCGCGCCACCTATCTGATCAAGAAGGCCAAGTTCGTGGCCTGCCACCAGTGGGTGTTCCTGGAGAAGCTCGACATGCTCGAGTACGCGGAGCCCGGGGCCATCTTCCTGGTCAACTCGCCCTACGGCCCCGAGGAGATCTGGGACCACTTCCCGCGCGAGGTGCAACAGGACATCCTGGACAAGAAGCTCAAGCTGTACTGCATCGACGCCACCCAGGTCGCCCAGGACACCGGCATGGGCCGCCGCACCAACACCATCATGCAGACCTGCTTCTTCGCCATCTCCGGCATCCTGCCGCGGGAGGAAGCGATCGCCAAGATCAAGGAGTCCATCGCCAAGACCTACGGCAAGAAGGGGGACGAGATCGTGCGCCTCAACTACGAGGCGGTCGACTCCACCCTCGCCAACCTGCACGAGGTCGAGGTCCCGGACCACGTCACCGCCCTCACCTCCCGTCCTCCCATCGTGTCCGAGCAGGCGCCGGACCTGGTCAAGCGGGTGACCGCCATGATGATGGCCGGCAAGGGCGACCTCTTGCCGGTGAGCGCCTTTCCCCCGGACGGAACCTGGCCCACCGCCACGACCCAGTGGGAGAAGCGCAACATCGCTTTCGAGATCCCGGTGTGGGACCCGGACCTGTGCATCCAGTGCAACAAGTGCGCGCTGGTCTGCCCCCACGCCACGATTCGCGCCAAGGTGTACGACCCCCAGGAGCTGGAGGGGGCGCCCGAGGCCTTCAAGTCCACGCCGTACAAGGGGCGTGAGATCGAGGGCGCGGTGTACACCATCCAGGTCGCACCCGAGGACTGCACGGGCTGCACCCTCTGCGTGAAGGTGTGCCCGGCCAAGGACAAGTCCAACCCCAAGCACAAGGCCATCGACATGCATCCCCAGATGCCGCTCCGCGAGCAGGAACGGACCAACTGGGACTTCTTCCTGGCGCTGCCCGAGGCCGACCGTACCAAGCTCAAGCTGGACGTGAAGGGATCCCAGTTCCTGCAGCCCCTGTTCGAGTTCTCCGGGGCCTGCGAGGGCTGCGGCGAGACGCCCTACGTCAAGCTCCTCACCCAGCTCTTCGGCGACCGGGCCCTCATCGGCAACGCCACCGGCTGCTCCTCCATCTACGGCGGCAACCTGCCCACGACTCCCTACACCGTCAACGCCGACGGCCGCGGTCCGGCCTGGAACAACTCCCTGTTCGAGGACGCCGCCGAGTTCTCCCTCGGCTTCCGCCTCGCCGTGGACCAGACCCGGGCGCGGGCGCTGCGCCTCCTGAAGGATCTGGCCGGTCAGATCGGCGACACCCTCGTGGAGGAGCTCGTCTCCGCCGACCAGAGCGACGAGGCCGGCATCGCCGCCCAGCGGCAGCGGGTGGCCACCCTGCGCGACAAGCTGCAGGGCCTCTCCGGACCCGAGGCCCGGCAGCTGGAGAACGTCGCCGACTATCTGGTGCGCAAGAGCGTCTGGGGGGTTGGCGGCGACGGTTGGGCCTATGACATCGGTTACGGTGGCCTCGACCACGTGCTCGCCATCAATCGCGACGTGAACCTGTTGGTGCTGGACACCGGTGTGTACTCCAACACCGGCGGCCAGGCCTCCAAGGCGACCCCCATGGCAGCGACCGCCAAGTTCGCCATGGGCGGCAAGGAGGTGCAGCGCAAGGACCTGGGCCTCATGGCCATGGCCTACGGCCACGTGTACGTGGCCCAGGTCGCCTTCGGCGCGAAGGACGCCCACACCGTGCGCGCCTTCCAGGAGGCCGAGTCCTACTGGGGGCCGTCCCTGATCATCGCCTACTCCACCTGCATCGCCCATGGCTACGACATGGGGGACGGCCTCGACCACCAGCAGCTGGCGGTGGACAGCGGCGCCTGGCCCCTGTACCGGTTCGACCCGCGGCGGGCGCTCGCCGGCGAGAACCCCCTCAAGCTGGACTCCAAGCTGCCCAAGATCCCCTTCGAGGACTGGGCGTTGAAGGAGACCCGCTTCCGGATGCTGCTCAAGTCCGACCCCGAGCGCGCCAAGATGCTGCTGGTGAAAGCGCAGCGGTCGGTACGAGCTCGTTTCGACGTCCTACGCCAGCTGGCGGAGCTCGAGGTGGGCGGCGCGAACGCCGCGGCCGAGAGCAACTGACCGGCGCACAAAGGAGCGGACCATGGATCTCACCACCCACTACCTCGGCTTCGAGCTCGCCAACCCGATCATGGTCGGTGCCTGCCCCCTGGGCAGCAATATCGACACCGTCCGCCACCTGGCCGACTGCGGCGCCGCCGCCGTGGTGCTGCCGTCCCTCTTCGAGGAGGAGATCATGGCGGCGGTCCGCACCGAGCTCGAGCAGGAGTCGGCCGGGGCCGGCTTCGCCGAGGCCACCCTCGGCTACCATGCCGACCCCGCCGGCTACCACATCGGCCCCGAGCAGTACCTGAAGCACATCGAGGCGCTCAAGGGCAGCGTCTCAATCCCGGTCATCGGGTCCCTGAACGGCACCACCGCCGGGGGCTGGACCTCCTACGCCAAGAAGATGGAAGGGGCCGGGGCCGACGCCATCGAGCTCAACGTGTTCTACCTGCCGGTGGACGCCTCGGAGTCCGGCGAGGACGTGGAGCGGCGAACCGTCGAGGTGGTGCGGTCGGTGAAGGGCGCGGTGTCCGTCCCGGTCGCGGTCAAGCTGTCCCCGTTCTTCTCCTCCATCCCCAACCTCGGCCGGCGCCTCGCCGAGGCCGGGGCGGACGGGCTGGTCGTGTTCAACCGTTTCTACCAGCCCGACCTGGACATCGAGGAGCTGGACGTGGTGCCCAATCTCCGCCTGTCCAGCCCTGACGAGCTGCGCATGCGCCTGCGCTGGCTGGCGGTGCTGTCGGCCCAGGTCGAGGAGCTGTCCCTGGCCTGCACCGGCGGCGCGCACAGCGCGGTGGACGCCATCAAGGCGCTGATGGTGGGCGCCGACGTGGTCCAGCTCGTGTCGGCCCTGTTGATTCACGGCCCGGAGCACATCGGGCGCATCCTGGAGGCCATGGAGTTCTGGCTCAAGGAGCACGAGTACGCCTCCCTCGCCCAGATGCAGGGGAGCATGAGCCTCTCCCACGTGCCCGACCCCGACAAGTTCGCCCGTGCCAACTACATGCGGATGCTGGACAGCTGGCAGATGTAGCCGGGGCCGGGCGGCGGGCCGATCCTCAGCCGCGCACGAACGGGTTGGTCCGTTTCTCCCGGCCGATGGTGGTCTCGGGTCCGTGACCGCACACCACCCTGGTCTCGTCGGGCAGGGTGTAGAGCTGCTCCCGGATGGAGCGCTCCAGGACCTGGAAGGACCCGCCGAACAGGTCGGTGCGACCGATGGATCCCGCAAAGAGCACGTCGCCGACGATCGCCACGGGGGGCGGCGGCGCGTCCCGCAGCACGAACGACACGCCCCCTGGAGAGTGACCGGGGGTGTGGCGCACCTCCAGGGCCAGCGCCCCCAGCTCGAGGCGCTGTCCGTGCTCCAGCCACAGGGTGGGCGGAGGGGGGGTCTCGGCCTCCAGGCCGAACATCCTCCCCTGCAGGCTCAGCCCCGAGTACATCTCCAGCTCATCCCGGTGCAGCCCCACCGGGAGGTCACCGCCGAGGAGGCGCAGCAGCTCGGCGGTGCCGGCGGCGTGATCCAGGTGGGCGTGGGTGTGCAGGATCATCATCGGTCGCAGGCCGCTGGACGCGATGCGGTCCGCGATGCGCGCAGCCTCCTCGCCGGGGTCGATCACCGCCAGCACGCCCTCCTCCTCGTCACCCACCAGCACGCAGTTGGCCTGGATCGGCCCCACGGGGAAATACTCCAGAAGCATGGTCACGCGCTCTCCCGCTGGGGCGGGAACATCCGCTCGATCAGGAGGCCGAGGAGGACGGCCATGCGCTCCGCCGCCCGCGCGCCGGCCGCCATCACCTCCTGGTGGCTGAGGGGAGCGTCCACGAGGCCGGCGGCGGGGTTGGCGGCCAGGGACAACGCCAGCACCCTCAGGCCCATGTGTCGTGCCGCGATCACCTCAGGCACCGTGGACATGCCCACCACTGTCGCCCCCAGGGCACGCAGCATCCGCACCTCGGCGGGGGTCTCGAAGGACGGTCCCAGCACAGCCGCATAGATACCCTCGCTGACGGCAAAGCCGGCCTCGGCGGCGGCCTCCACGGCCAGCCGCCGCAGCTCGGGATCGTAGGCCGAGCTCATGTCCGGGAAGCGCGGCCCGAACTCCTCACCCCAGGGCCCCACCAGGGGGTTAGAGGCCTGCAGGTTCAGGTGGTCCGACACCACCACCACCGAGCCGGGAGCGAGCCTGGGATCCAGGGCGCCGGTGGAGTTGGTGGCCACCAGCACCTCCGCGCCGAGGAGGGCGGCGATCCGCACCGGCGCCACCACCTGCTCGGGCCGGTACCCCTGGTAGAGATGGAGGCGCCCGTTCATCACCAGCAGGGTCTCGTCTCCGCGGCGCCACAGGCTCATGGACTGGCGATGTCCCTCGAGCTCCTGGAGGGGGAAGTCCACCACCTCGGCGAGGGGCACCTCGGCGGAGACCTCCCAGCCGGGAATGGCGAGGGTGATCCCCGACCCCGCCACCAGCAGCGCCCGGACCCGCCCCACCTGCCAGCGCTGCCGGAAGCGCTCGGCGAGGACGCGCACACCCTGGGGTGTCAAGCCTTCGCTCATGGCGCCGGAGCGTACCACAGCGTCCGGCGGCAGTGAGCGGCGGCAGTGAGCGGCGGCAGTGAGCGGCGGCAGTGAGCGGCGGCAGTGAGCGGCGGCAGTGAGCGGCGGCAGTGAGCGG
>Ga0315542_1002955_pt1 | contig 10133 bp, 8 predicted proteins | sample SalMarSW160120MG_FD_202541 | JGI IMG/M metagenome (GOLD analysis project Ga0315542, IMG submission 202541) | Salt marsh sediment microbial communities from the Plum Island Ecosystem LTER, Massachusetts, United States - Salt Marsh Sediment SW1601-20 ... | reverse complement strand
GACCCGCAGTTCGAGGGGCAGACGAAGACAAAGCTCGGGAACCCCTGGGTCGAGGGGCTGGTAAAGCAGGCGGTCAACTCCAAGCTGGCCGAGTACCTCGAAGAGAACCCCGCCGACGCGCGCCGCATCGTGCAGAAGGCCATCTCGGCCTCGCGCGCTCGCCAGGCGGCACGTAAGGCGCGCGAGCTGACGCGGCGCAAGAGCGCGCTCGAAGGCTCCTCGCTTCCCGGCAAGCTCGCCGACTGCACCATCCGCGATCCCGAAGCCGCAGAGCTCTACATCGTCGAGGGCGACTCAGCCGGCGGCTCAGCCAAGGCGGGCCGCGATCGCACCTACCAGGCGATCCTGCCGCTGCGCGGAAAGATCATCAACTCCGAGAAGAACCGCATCAACAAGGTTCTCTCCAACAACGAGATTCAGGCCATCATCACGGCGGTCGGTACCGGCATCGGCGAGGAACTCGACATCTCGAAGCTGCGCTACCACCGCGTGATCGTGATGACCGACGCCGACGTGGACGGATCGCACATCCGAACACTCATCCTCACCTTCCTCTATCGGCACATGCCCGAGCTGTTCGACTTCGGGCACATCTACATCGCGGTGCCGCCGCTCTACCGGGTGAAAGTCGAAGGGCGTGAGTTCTACTTCGAGAAGGAGTCGCAGCTCGAGGAGCTACTGGTGCGCGAGCGCGTCGGCGAGATCGAGGTGCGCGACCGAGGCGGCCACGAGCTGAAATTGAGCGAGGCGCGCTGGAAGAAGCTGACCGCCGGTCTGCGCTCGCTCGACGGGCAAGTGGGGCGACTACGCGCGGACTTCGGCACTCCGGCTACGGATTTCGTCGTCGCGCACAGGCTGGTCGAGCTCGACGACGAGACGGCTCAGGACATCACCAAGGCGCTGAATGCGATCGGAGAGAACGGGTACGAGCTGAAGATCGAGTCGACCAACGCGGAGGGCTCCTGGGTCAAGGTGATCGAGAAGGAGACAGGCGCAGCGCAACGCCTCAATGTCCCGGATCAACTCTTCTCCTCGCAGGCCTTCCGTGAAGCGCGCCGCGCCTACGGGAAGCTGGCCGAGCTCGGGCTGCCGCCTTTCGAGATGACACAAGGGCGCAAGAAGCGCAGCGTCGAGACCTTCCACGCCCTGCGCCACGAGGCTCTGGAGCTGGCCAAGGAAGGCCTGCAGCTCTCGCGCTACAAGGGGCTCGGCGAGATGAACCCCGAGCAGCTCTGGGAGACGACCATGGATCCCGCCCGGCGCCTGCTCGTGCGTGTCGACGTGGACGACGCCTCCGCCGCCGACCAGCTCTTCTCGACCTTGATGGGCGACCAGGTCGAGCCCAGGCGAGAGTTCATACAGCGAAACGCGACGGACGTGCGGTTCCTCGATGTCTGAGGTCGAGACAGGCGCGCTGGGCCCCGGGCGTATCGAGCCGCGCGAGCTCGAAGACGAGATGCGCACGAGCTACATGGATTACGCCATGAGCGTGATCGTGAGCCGCGCGCTTCCGGACGTGCGCGACGGACTGAAGCCCGTCCACCGGCGCGTTCTCTTCGGCATGCACGAGGCCGGCATGCAACCGAACCGGCCGTACAAGAAGTCGGCGCGCGTGGTCGGCGACGTGATGGGCTCCTTCCACCCCCACGGCGACTCCGCCATCTACGACACTCTCGTTCGCATGGCACAGCCTTTCTCGCTGCGCTATCCGTTGATCGACGGCCAGGGCAACTTCGGCTCGATCGATGACGACCCGGCCGCGGCGATGCGCTACACGGAGTGCCGGTTGGCCAAGATCGCCACCGAGATGCTGCGCGACATCGACGCCGACACAGTCGACTTCGTGCCCAACTACGACGAGTCGCGGCGCGAACCCGCGGTGCTTCCGAGCCGTTTTCCGAACCTGCTCGTCAACGGCTCGGCGGGAATTGCGGTCGGCATGGCCACCAACATGCCTCCTCATCGCCTGAGCGAGGTGGTTGACGCGATCGTGGCGCTGATCGACGAGCCGGAGATCTCGCTCGAGGAGCTGACCAAGCACGTCAAGGGACCGGACTTTCCAACCGGGGGGATCATCGTCGGTAGGCAGGGGATCAGGGAGGCCTACCGCTCGGGTCGCGGGCGCATCGTCATGCGAGCTCGCGCACACATCGAGGAGCTGCGTGGCGGCAAGGCCGCGATCGTGGTGACCGAGCTTCCCTACGGGGTGAAGAAGGGCGGCGACGGCGGTGTGATCAAGAAGATCGCCGACCTGGTTCACGAGAAGGTGCTGTCAGAGGTCTCCGACCTCCAGGACCACTCTGACCGTACGGGCATGCGCATTCAGATCGAGCTGAAGCGCGACGCGATCCCCCAGGTGGCGCTCAACAAGCTGTTCAAGCACACGTCCCTGCAGACGACCTTCGGCTACAACGCCGTGGCGCTGGTAAAGGGAGTCCCGCGCACGCTCTCGCTGCTCGAGCTCGTTCGCGAGTACCTCGATTTCCAGCGTGAGGTCATTGTCAGGCGCTCGAAGTATGAGCTGCGCCAGGCCGAGCGCCGGGCCCACATTTTGGCCGGCTACCTGATCGCGCTCGACAACCTCGACGCCGTGATCGAGCTGATTCGCGCCTCGAACGACGCCGAGGCCGCACGCAACGGGCTGATGAAGAAGTTCAAGCTCTCCGAGGTTCAGGCCCAGGCGATCCTCGACCTGCGCCTATCGCGACTGACCCAGCTCGAGCGCCAGAAGATCGATGCGGAGTTCGCTGATTTGCAGGAGCTGATTGCTGAGCTGAGAGCGATCCTGGGCGACCAGGCGAGGGTCGACGGGCTGATCCGCGCCGAGCTGCAAGAGATCAGATCGATCTTCGGCAAGCGCGACGATCGCCGCACCGAGATAGTCGCCGGCGAGACCGATCTCGAGCTCGAGGACCTCATCGCGGAAGAGGACATGGTGATCGCGATCACACGCTCGGGCTACATCAAACGCTTGCCGGTGACCGCCTATCGCGAGCAGCGCCGCGGCGGTGTCGGCGTGATGGGTATGGAGCTGAAGGAGGACGACTACATCGAGCACCTGTTTGTGGCCTCGACGCACGACTACATTCTCTTCTTCACCAGCGTGGGCAAGGTCTACCGGCTGAAGGTGCACGAGCTTCCGCTCGGCTCGCGCCAGTCGAAGGGGCGCGCGATCGTCAACCTCCTTCCCTTCCGCCAGGACGAGAAGGTACGCGCCGTCATCCAGACGCGGGAGTTCAAAGAGGCCGAATACCTGGTCTTCGCCACGCGAAACGGGTTGGTCAAGAAGACGCGCTTCGCCGACTACAACACCCCGCTCAAGGCCGACGGGATCATCGCCATCAAGTTGCGAGAGGACGACGAGCTGATCGGCGTTCGACACTCCACGGGCAGTGAGGACATCCTGCTCGTGTCGCGCAAGGGGCAGGCGATTCGCTTCCACGAGACCAATGCGCGCCCGATGGGCAGACCGACCTCGGGCGTCCAGGGCATGCGCTTGCGGCCCGGCGACGAGGTGATCGCAATCGCAATCGCTCACGACGACATGGATCTGCTGGTCGTGACCGAGAACGGCTACGGGAAGCGAACCCGCATCGGCGACTATCCCGTCAAGGGGCGCGGCGGCCTCGGCGTGAAGACGATTCAGCTGACCGAGGCGCGCGGCCGCCTGATCGGCGCCAAGGTCGTTCGGGACGGCTACCAGGTGATGCTGATCTCGAACGACGGCACGATGATCAAGATTCCGGTCGAGGACGTCAGGCGCATGGGCCGCTCGACACAGGGCGTGATCGTGATGCGCTTGCGCGGCGAGGAGGAGCGCGTGTCGAGCCTGGCACCTGTGGTCGAGTCGGAGGCGAGCGTCGAGGAGGACGAGCTCGCCGTCGAGGACTAGAGCCGGGCTTCGCGCAGCCGCACGGCCGCTTCCTCGGGGAGCAGGGTGTTGATGAAGATGCCACCGCCGAGCTCGATGCCGGCGTAGATGTTGAGCCGAGGCACCAGCTCGAGGTGCCAGTGGCCGTCAGCCTGGAAGTTGTGCAACCAGATGTTGAGGGGCGAAGGGCCTTCGACCGCGTTCAGCAGCCGCACCCCCTCGGCCGCCAGCGACAGCGCCGCGGCCAGGAGCTCGCGCCTGCCGAAGGCGTCGGGCAGGTGATCGCCGGGCGCGATCAGAAGCTCGTATGGCGCCCTGCCGGATGGCGAAACGGCGAGCGAGACGGTGCTGTCACCCAGTCTCCGCTCGGACAGCCTCAGGGCTGGATCGAGGTCGTGCAGGAGAGCGCAGAGCGCGCAACCGTCTCGTTGCAGCCGGGGCACCTCGGCGGCGACTTCCGGCGGCTCGCGCTCGAGCCAGACGAGCTGGGAGTGCGAGTGTGGGAGGCTCGCCCCGGCGGCCCTGCCCTCATTGATCATCGCGAGGAGATGGTCGAATCCCTGCTCCCAGGCGCGCTCGGCGGTCTCCGCCCAGGCCTCGGCGACCAATGCGAGCTGCGCGTCGGAGACATCGGCCAGCGAGCGGATGTGAGTCGGTGTGTGTACGACGACCTGCTGCCGCTCGAAGGCGGGATAGAGGTTGGGTACGACGCGCACCTTCCAACCCGGCAAATCGGGTGCGCGGTCGCTCTTGCCACCGAGCGCGAAGAGCTCGGGCGGCGTCTCCTGCTCGCGTCCCTCGCAGAAAGGACAGGTCTCTTCCTCGTTGGCCACCGCTGCTTCCCGCGCGGCCTCGTGGTTACCCGGACGCCTCGTGCGCACGGGCGCGAAGATCACCTCGCGCCCCGATAGCGGGTCGCTGAGAATCTGTGCCGCCGCGCTGTGTGCGCCTGGTTTATCCGGGTTCGTCATCGGCTCGGGGCAGCGTAGCGAAGCCGGCGACCCGAGCAAGAGCCGCGGAGTGACGCGCAACTCAGACGATCGCCTCGGCCAGCCAGAGCTCGTAGTGCCGCTCGAGCTGCGCAAGGATCCCGACGAGTAACTCGACGCGGTCGACCGGTCGCCCTAGCTCGAGGGCGAGCGAGCCCGCCGGGAAGACCGGGCGCGCGGGAAGTTCGCCTGCCGTCTGCGCGACGTTGACTCCGACTCCCAGTACGACACGCCCCGCGCTTGCCTCGGCGAGGATGCCGGCAACCTTCTTTCCCGCGAGCAGGACGTCGTTCGGCTGCTTGACCGCTGCTTGAGCGCCAAACGAAGCGATCGCCTGGACGATCGCCTCGGCCGCGACGGGCGTGAAGGAAGCAAGCCGGGCGGTCTCGACCTGCGGTCGCAGGCAAAGGGAGAAGAGCAGGCCTTTCCCCGCCGATCCCTGCCAGTCGCGACCTCGCCGCCCTCTCCCCTGCGTCTGCTCCTCGGCCAGCGCCAGCGCGCCCTCCGGCGCATCCGCCGGAAGCAGGTCCTGAGTGGAAGAGCAACGCTCCGCATACAGGTAGAGAGGCACCCCGAAACGCCCCTGAAGGCGCGGCCTGACGGATATAGGGGCGAGCGCGATGGCCACGATCTCTACACTAGTTCAGCCGTGAAACCCGAGAGAGTCAATCGCCGTCGAATCAGTAGCCCGCTCAGGGCCGACTCGATACTTCGATACGAAAGGCTCAGCGACGCGATCTTGATCAAGCGCGCGAAAGACGGCGACGGAAAGGCGCTCGAGGTGCTCTGCGAGCGCTACGCGGAGCGAGTCGGGCGGATCGCTCGGCGCGAGCTTTCCGATCCTCGAGATGCCCAGGACGCGGCGCAAGATTCGTTGCTAAAGCTCTGCCAGCGGATCGGGCAGTATCGGGGTGAGGCGCAGTTCGCGACCTGGCTTCACCGGCTGGTGGTCAACACCTGTCACGACACCGCTGCGCGCGAGGGCCTGCGCCGCGCGGCGCCGCTGCCCGAAGAGTTCGAGCTGGAGCAGGCCAGGGACTACGATCCGGTTGCCGAGACACTGGGCGCGGAGTTGCGTGCCGAGCTTTCGGATCACCTGAGCGTGCTGCCCGCCGATCAGGCTCGCGTAGTCGTACTCAAAGACGCTCTCGGTTTCTCGTTCGAACAGATCGCCGGCGCGGCTCGGATGCCCGTCGGAACGGCCAAGTGCTACGCACATCGTGCTCGCAAGCGGCTTCGCGAGCGGCTCGCAAAGGAGGTAGCCGCATGACGCTGACGCTTCCGCTGGGAATAGCAGAGATCGAGGCGATACTCCCGCATCGCGACCCCTTCCTACTCATCGACGAGATAGTCGAGCTAGAGCCCGGCAAGCGGGCCGTGGCGCACAAGACCGTGCGCGGCAACGAGTGGTTTCTCGCCGGCCACTTCCCGGGCCGGCCGATCATGCCCGGCGTGCTCATGGTCGAAGGTCTCGCTCAGACCGGTGCCGTCGCCGTCCTCACACTCGAGGAGAACCACGGCAAGATGGTGCTCTTCGGCGGAATCGACGACGTGCGCTTCAAGCGGTTGGTCGAGCCCGGTGACACGCTCGAGTACGTCTGCGAGATCGAAGCGGTACGCGGTCCGGTTGGGAAAGGCAAGGTCAAGGCCACGGTCGACGGGCAGCTAGCTGTTCGCGGCTCGCTGACCTTCGCGGTGGAGCAGTGATAGGCGTCTGCTCAGGAAGGCCCGTCTCGATCACGGGACTCGGTTGCTACGCGCCCGAACGCGTGCTTACCAATGACGATCTCGCGCAGATGGTCGACACGAGCGACGAGTGGATCCAGACGCGCACCGGAATCAGAGAGCGCCGCATAGCATCGCCGGAGGAAGCGACCTCAGACCTCTGTTTCCCTGCCGCGAAAGAGGCTCTGGCCGAAGCGGCCGTCATGGGTTCCGAGATCGATCTGGTCATCGTTGCCACGATCACGACGGACATGCTCTTTCCCTCTACGGCAGCGATTCTCGCCAGCCGCCTCGGCGCCGAGAATGCGGCGGCCTACGATCTCGCGGCGGGATGCACGGGCTTCGTCTACGCGCTCACCCAGGGCTACGGAGCGATCACCGCCGGCCTCGCGCGCCGAGTGCTCGTGGTCGGCGCCGACACGCTCTCACGAGTGGTCGATTGGAGTGACCGCGCAACCTGCGTTCTGTTCGGCGACGGAGCGGGCGCGGTGGTACTCGAGGAGGTCTCGAAGGGCGGTTTTCACGCCTTCGAATTGGGCGCCGACGGAGCGGGCGGAATGGAGTTGTTCATGCCGGCCGGTGGCTCGCGGCGGCCGGCGAGCGCAGAAACCGTTGCGGCGGGCGAGCACTATGTGAAGATGAACGGGCCCGGGGTGTACAAGTTCGCCACGAGAGTCCTCGTCAGCTCGGCCGAGACCGTGCTCGAGACTGCGGGCCGGGATGTCGGCGACGTGGATCTCTACGTACCGCACCAGGCGAACGTTCGTATCATCGAGCACGCCGCAAAAAGATTGAAAATCGAACAGGAGCGTGTTTTCGTCAACGTCGATCGCTATGGCAATACCTCGTCGGCCTCGATACCGCTGGCGCTCGGAGACGCGAGAGCCAGCGGGCGTCTGAAGGACGGGGCGCTAGTGCTCATGACAGGAATGGGCTCGGGGCTGACTTGGGGGTCGAGCGTGATGACGTGGACGGAAGGGAGAGACTGATGAGCACTGACGCTGAAGAGAGCCGTAAGGGAGGGAAGATCGCCTTCTGCTTCCCCGGTCAGGGATCGATCGAGGCCGGGATGGGCCGCGAGATCGCCGAAGCGGTACCCGAGGCGATGGCGGTGTACGAGCGTGGGAGTGAGAGCTGCGGTCTCGACCTGCGCACGCTCTGCTTCTCGGGTCCCGTCGAGGACCTCGTAGATACGTCGGTTCAGCAACCGGCGCTGCTGGCTACCAGCCTGAGCATTCTGGCGGCGATCGAGGCGCTTGGCTTCAAGCCGGACTACGTGGTCGGCCACTCGGTCGGCGAGTTCGCGGCGCTGGCGGCGGGAAGGGCGCTGGAGGTGGCAGACGCGATCGGGCTCGTGCGCGAACGCGGACTGGCCATGGCCGAGGTCGCCAAGGAGAACCCGGGCGCTATGGCCGCGATTCTCGGTTTGGAGGACGAGATCGTGGAGGAGCTTTGCCGCGCGATTCACTGCGTCTGGCCGGCGAACTACAACTGCCCGGGCCAGGTCGTCATCTCGGGGCAGAACGACGCGGTGGACGAGTGCTGCGAAGAGGCGCAGCGCGAGGGCGCCAGGCGAACGGTCAAGCTGCCGATCTCGGGCGCGTTTCACAGCCCGCTCGTAGCACGCGCCGCCGAGCGCTTTCGTCCGGTGGTCGAGCGGGCGCGCTTCAGCGAGCTCCAGATCGCGTTCATGTCGACGGTCAGCGCGCAGCTCGAGAACCGTCAGAAGCTCACGGGGCTGCTAGTCGATCAGCTAACCGCGCCCGTGCGGTTTACCCAGGCGACGAGAGGCCTGATTGCAGACGGCGTGCGCACGTTCGTCGAGGTCGGGCCGGGCAACGTGTTGTCGGGATTGGTCAAGCGCATCGATCGCAGTGTGGAAACGCTCTCGGTCAACAGCCTGGCTACGCTCAAGAAGGTCGAGGAGGTGCTCTCGGTTGCCTGACTCGTACGCTTCGCTGGAAGGTAAGCGGGCGCTGATCACGGGCGCCGCGCGCGGTATCGGTCGCGCAATCGCCACCGAGCTCAGAGGGGCCGGCGCCGAGATTCTCTGCTGCGATCTCCCCGGCACGAGCGAGAACGAAGAGGTGGCGAAAGAGGTCGGCGGGCAGGCGCTCTACGCCGACGTCACCAAGGCCGGCGACGTCGAGAAGCTGATCGCCGCCGCCGGCGATTTCGACATCCTGGTCAACAACGCCGGCATCACCCGCGACGGGCTGCTGGCGCGGATGTCGGAGGAGGACTGGCGAGCCGTTATCGACGTCAATCTCACCAGCGTCTATCTGATGTGCCACGCCGCGATCCGCGGCATGATGAAGCGCCGCTCGGGCGCGATCGTCAATCTCTCCAGCGTCGTCGGGTTGCACGGGAACTTCGGTCAGACCAACTACGCGGCTTCCAAGGCCGGTATCGTCGGCTTTACCAAGTCGCTCGCACGCGAAGCCGGTGCTCGAGGCGTTCGAGTCAACGCCGTTGCGCCCGGCTACATAGAGACGCGCCTGACCGAGGTCCTGCCCGACGAAGTCAAGGGAAAGATGCTCGAAGCCACCTCGCTCGGCCGTTTCGGCAAGCCGGAAGATATCGCCCGCGCCGTGCGCTTCCTCTGCTCGGATGAGGCCGCCTTCATCACCGGCGAAGTGCTCGTCGTTGACGGCGGGATGGCGATGTGACGGTGGATCACGAACGCAAGAGGGTCGTCGTCACCGGGCTGGGCCTGGTCAACTCGCTGGGCAACGACATGGAGACTGCCTGGAGCAACTTGCTCGCCGGCAAGTCCGGCGCCGCGCCGATCACGCTTTTCGACACCACGGGATACGCGGTCAACTTCGGTTGCGAACTGAAGGACTTCGATCCGACTCTATGGATCGATCGTAAAAAGACGCGGCGGATGGATCGCTTCGCGGTGATGGGGCTCGCTGCCGCTCGGCAGGCCGAGATCGACTCTGGTCTCGACATCGCCAAGGAACGCGACCGCATCGGCGCAGCGATCGCAACCGGCATCGGCGGTCTCCTCTCCTTCCAGGACTGCACGCTGACACTGTTCAATCGCGGCGCCGATCGTGTGAGCCCGTTCTCGATTCCCTCGATCATCCCGAACATGGGTGCGGCCTGGGTCTCGATGGAGCTAGGGACTCGGGGCCCACTGCTGTCGGAATGCGCCGCCTGCGCCGCTTCGAACATGGCCATCGGCGATGCCACCGACACAATTCGGCTTGGCCGCGCCGACGTGATGTTAGCGGGCGGCGCCGAGGCGGGGATCACACCGGTCGGAATCGCCGGTTTCGCGGCTATGCGCGCAATCTCGCGCCGAAACGACAATCCGGAGGGCGCGAGTCGCCCGTTCGACCGCGACCGCGACGGCTTCGTGATGGGCGAGGGCGGCGCGGTGCTCGTGCTGGAGGAGTTGGAGCACGCCCGGGCGCGCGGCGCGAGGATCTACGTTGAGGTTGCGGGATACGGCCTGTCGTCGGATGCGCTGCACATCACCGAGCCCGATCCCGAAGGCGAGAATCCGGCCCGGGCGATGACGATGGCCTTCTCCGACGCAG
>Ga0315542_1002953_pt1 | contig 10134 bp, 10 predicted proteins | sample SalMarSW160120MG_FD_202541 | JGI IMG/M metagenome (GOLD analysis project Ga0315542, IMG submission 202541) | Salt marsh sediment microbial communities from the Plum Island Ecosystem LTER, Massachusetts, United States - Salt Marsh Sediment SW1601-20 ... | reverse complement strand
GTCCAAGAAAGCCTCTCGAAAACTTTTATGAAATTTTAGTCCGGATATTTCACGTTTTCGAGACGTTCATTTTCATGAAATATTCGGGCTAGGGAATATCCTCATACCCTTTAACCAGAACTTCCCTCGGTTTTGCGCCGTCCGACGGGCCCACGATGCCTTCTTTTTCCATCACTTCAATAATACGGGCAGCCCTGTTGTAACCGATCCGTAAATGGCGCTGAATCATGGATATAGAAGCCTGTCCTGTTTTTGTAATGAGCGCCACGGCGTCATCATATCTTTCGTCATATTCTATTGTATCAGAGTCTTCTGCTTCCTTTGGCGGTGCTTTAAGGATGGTCTGGTCGTATTCCGGCGTTTTTTGGTTTTTCAAAAACCCGATGATTCTTGAAAGTTCTTCTTCAGAAATAAAAGCGCCATGGATACGCTGAAGCTTAGCAGTGCCAGGTGGGAGAAAAAGCATGTCTCCGTCTCCCAACAGATTTTCAGCACCATTCGTGTCGATGATGGTCCTGGAATCGGTTTTTGAAGATACCTGGAACGTAAGACGAGTTGGAAAATTGGCTTTAATAATTCCGGTGAGAACGTCCACAGAAGGCCGTTGGGTGGCCAGTATCAAATGAATGCCTCCGGCCCTTGCCATCTGAGCAAGGCGGGTCAGGGCAACCTCTACGTTTCTTGAGGCCGACATCATCAGATCGGCAAGCTCATCGATGACAATAACAATATAGGGCAGTTTTTCCAATGACGGGTCTTTGTCGGGATTTTTCTCCTTTTCGATTTTCTGGTTGTACTGCCTTATATTTCTGGATTTCTTTTCCGACAAAAGTTCATACCTTCTTTCCATTTCCCGTACAGCCCAGAAAAGGGCATTGGTCGCTTTTTTTACGTCGGTGACCACCGGAGTAATCAAGTGCGGTATTCCATCATAACTCGACAGTTCAATTCTTTTGGGATCGATCATGATAAGTTTTACTTCATCAGGGATCGATTTGTACAACAGGCTGCAAATCATGGCATTTAAAGCCACACTTTTACCGGTTCCCGTTGCACCGGCAATGAGAAGATGAGGCATCTTGTCGAGTTCCGCTACTACGGGATTTCCGATAATATCCCTGCCGAGGCAGATGGTTAGTTTTGATTTTGATTTTTCAAAGGCACTCGAGGCAACGACCCCTCTGAATCTAACAAGCTCTCTCGATGTATTGGGGAGTTCGATTCCAATGACAGCTTTTCCGGGTATCGGGGCAACGATTCTGATGCTGGTGGCCCTAAGTGCCAGCGCAAGGTCGTCGGTAAGATTGACGATTTTGTTTATTTTAACCCCAGGGGCAGGTTCGTATTCAAAGGTGGTGATAACAGGCCCGGGAGATACTGCAACCACCTTCCCGTTGACATTGAAGTCATCAAGTTTTTTTTCAAGCAGTTTCGACTGCATGTTTAAATTCTCATCATCAGCGGATGAGAGTTCTTCTTTGAAATTGTCCAACAGATTTATGGAAGGAAGCTGAAATCCTGAATTGCTTCGCATAAATTCAAACACTTCCTGCCGCGGAACGGGAACTTCCTTTATCGGCCGGGGTTTTGGAACTTTGATGGTTATTACCTGTTTTTCTTTGATGGACGTTTCTTTTTTTGTTTTTGAATGTTTTTTTGATTTTTTCCGTTGTTCTTTCCATTTGATAAATAGAGTTTTCAATCGATTTGCAAAAAAACGAGTGGTTTGCCAAGACTGTTTCGCAAACTTTACCAGGGAAAAACCCGTGGCGAGTATTAGACCGATGATCCATAAGAGGACCAGAATAATCGCTCCGCCCATGGTATTTGAATATTTCACGAGAAATGATTTTAGGGGAATTCCAATAATGCCACCGGAAGAAAATTTACTTCCGAAGATAATGATATGGTTGTGCTTGAGTGCCAATAAGCTTCCTGTGGTGATCATCAGTATAATTCCGCCGATAATCGTCAAAATGATGGCTTTACCGGAATGACCGCCAAAAATGTGAAGACTTGTCAAAAGGAGTAGAATCGGAATCCAGAATGCCCCAAGCCCGAACAGTCCGATGAGAATACCGGCAAGGTGGGCGCCAAATAAACCAAAGAAATTATGAATATGGCCGGCCGCCCGGGCATTATTGATCGAGGGATCAGCCGGACTGAATGACAAGAGACTGATCAGTGTTAAAATAACGAGAAAAAAAAGTAAAATTCCAATGATTTCTCTACGCATTATCTTCCACTTCTCTAAGGGGGCTTTCCGGTAAAATGAACGATAATATCATTTTACCTAGACTATTTTCAATCGAGTAACTTAAAGATTCTCATTAATTTTCATGCAAGATTCAGGTACTATACTTCCAAAATAAACGGCAGTATAACCGGTCGACGTTTTATGGTAAAGAAAAAATATTTTCTTAAGGCTTTTGCTATTTTTGACCGGATCTTGCCGGCGCGATCCTGAATTTCAGGGCCTATTTCTTCTACGATTTCGAGAATAACACACTTTGCATCTTCCAGGAGATGGCCTGTTTCGGTTTCGAACACAAAGCCCCGTGAAACGATTTCAGGCCCGAAAATAATAATTCCGGTTTCTTCATCAAAGGCCATGTTTACGATAACCAGTCCATCTTCCGAGAGATCTCGTCTTTCCTTTAGCACACTTCTTCCAACATCTCCGATACCCTTGCCGTCGATCAACACCCGGCCGGTGATAATTCTGCCTTGAACTTTTCCGCCATTTCCATCAAACTCTATGATCTGCCCGTTCTCTGCAAGAAGAATGTTTTCTTTTTTAATTCCAACCTGCTCGGCCAATCGTGAATGGAGAACCAGGTGCCGGTATTCTCCGTGGATGGGAATAAAATATTCGGGCCTGGTCAGATTGATCATCAGCTTTAACTCTTCCTGAAACGCATGCCCCGATACATGAATCTGCGAGATCTTTTCATAAATAACGTCGGCACCTAGTCTGTAAAGATCATTGATAATTTTGGTGATGGCTTTTTCATTTCCAGGTATAAATTTTGAAGAAAGGATGACCGTATCCTCTTTTTTGATCTTTATCTGCTTGTGTGTTCCTGACGCCATGCGGGCAAGGGCTGCCATCGGTTCTCCCTGACTGCCGGTTGTTATAATGAGGATCTCTTCATCAGAAAATTCACTGATCTGATCAATACCGATCTCCATCTCTTCGGGAATATTGATATATCCAAGTCCTTTAGCAATATTTACACTTGTTTCTATACTCCTGCCGGTGAAAACAACATTTCTGTCGATTGCCCTGGCAATATCGATAACCTGCTGAATCCTGGTAATGCTGGAAGCAAAAAGACCGATAATGATGCGCCCTTTTCTGCCGGCTGAAATTCTTCCCAAGGTGTCGCCAACTTCCTGATCGGAGATGGTATATCCTTCCCTTTCAACATTTGTTGAATCTGATAAGAGCGCAAGAACGCCTTTTTCACCATACTGTGCAAATTTGTTTACGTCGGTGATCATACCGTCAACAGACGTATGGCTGATTTTAAAATCGCCGGTATGGATGATGAGTCCTCGGGGTGTTTTAATGGCAATACCGACCCCGTCAACCGCACTGTGGCAGACACGGATAAATTCGAGTTTAAAAACACCGAGTTCAAGTTTTGATCTCGGAGAAATTTCATGCAATGAAACCGGTAAAAAGAGGCCGTGTTCTTCAAATTTTTTTCGCAGAACACCCAGTGTAAAAGGTGTTCCATAAATCGGCAGATTCATCTCTTTGAGAAGATAGGGCAGGGCCCCGATATGATCTTCGTGAGCATGGGTTAGAACGACACCTAAGATATTGGATCTTATTTGTTTTATATAGCTCATATCGGGAATGACATAATCGATTCCCAGCATATAGTCTTCCGGAAACATGAGACCGGCGTCAACGACAAAGGCTGAATCGCCGTATTCAAACACCATCATGTTAAGTCCAATTTCTCCCAAACCGCCAAGGGGTATTATTTTTAGCATAGTGATCCGCCCATATCATTTTTTATAAGGGATTTCAAGATGATATCTCTGACTTTTTCCATAAGATCTTCTTTTGTTTTCCTGGTGTAATCCGATGAGTTTATCGGTTTTGCGATTTCAAGGGTAACGTTTCCGGGTTTAATTGAAATCTGATTTTTGGCCATGATGTGCTCTGTTCCGTGAATAATGATCGGGATAATGGGGACACCGGAATCAACGGCCAGGAAAAATCCTCCTTTTTTGAATGGCTGGACATAGTTGGCGCGGCTACGGGTTCCTTCAGGAAAGATAATGACCGACACCCCGTCTCTGATAATTTTTGTCGCCTTATTCAGGCTTTCTATGGCAGATTCCCGATCGGAACGGTCAATGCTGATATAGCCGGCTCTTTTCATAGCATACCCAAAAATCGGTATTTTATAAAGTTCTGCTTTGGCAAGCCACCTGAATTGAACAGGAAGATACGCCTGGAGAACCGGGATATCAAAATTGCTTATATGGTTGGGCATATAAATATAAGACCGGCCGGGTTTCAGATTGGAAAGCCCTTTTACGGTAACCCTGATATTGCTTAATGCAAGGATGCATTTTGCCCAGATTCTTCCGACCTTGTGCGTGGCATCGCCGCCGGCAGTGACAAAGGAGACCAATATGGTCATTACGGCCATAAAAGCGGTTACAAGGATAATCCCTAACATAACAATTGAGGTTCGTGCCATAAGAATATCATTCGAAATCAGTGCGATAGAGCTTTCATTTTAAAAATCTCCCTGTTCGATGCACTGTATCGGCGTCGCTGAAAATTATGCATGCGAAACTTGAATTACATATATAATATCTTTAGAAGGCTATGTCTTAATTTCGAGCCTATCAAATATCGAGTCGGCAAGTCGGATAAGCCAATTTCGTTGTTTTTCAGTGGCATAGCCCATACAGTCACATCGAATTCTTTTTTTGGTGCGTATCAATAACTCAAAGGTTATAAGATTTGGTTCCAGTTCAACGGCAAAATGAAAGGGTTGACAGTTCGTATGTTCCATTTGAATTTCAGTGAGGATATTCTGATCAAGCTGTATCCAGTAAATACCATCCACATCAGAAGAACTAAAGTTTTCTTCCAAGTAGGCTTTAACCAATTTATAGTCTATAGGCCTCAGCTCATCAATAACGTATTGTTTCATAAAAACAAAATTATCACAGTTTGTTGTGCCGCGCAAGATGTATGTTCGCGGTGGTTTTAAAACCGTTGTGGGTGTCGTTTATGCGTCTTTTATCGATTCCTATATTTTTTGCAAGCGGTTCCTGGTATTATTAATCAGGAAAATGATCGTATCTTGATTGCCGGGTCAGGTAGTGCTACGATAACAATACCTAAGCTGAGCGTTTCAAATTTTAAAAGGGGATAAAATTTTTTTATTTTTAATGAATTATCTTCATTTATGTTTTTAAAATTTGAAACCCTTCGGGATTGCCGATCTTTATCCGCCTTGTATAGTGAAAAAAAGTAAATTAATAGTTTTTAAAACGGGTGTGCGGGGGGTGTCCTCCCGCCCTCTTAGAGTTTAAACATTTAATGCTTTCTTTATTCGGTATAACCATTAACTTGTCGGGGGAGAAGGTATCCGCCTTGGGCTTTGAGCCCGTGCCTGAGTTTCTTCCTCCCGCCAGGTTTAAGTCGGGGAATAACGTGGTGCACAGACACCGTATGTCAACAAGGCTGATGATTCCTGGCATTTTTTATTTCTCTTTTTACCGAATAGGAGGCTTTATGAACCAATATTTTTTGGGCATTGATGCCAGTAAGGGATATTCAGATTTTGTTATGCTCAATGAAAAAAAACAACCCGTGATCGAAAACTTCCAACTCGATGATACCTTCGAAGGACACGCTCGGCTTTATGAGCTACTTCGTAGCTTTAACCAGGATCATCCAGAGGCCACCATCTATGCCGCCGTGGAAAGTACCGGTGGATACGAAAACAACTGGTTTCAGTCGTTGCTCAAATTCCAGGGCAGCTTACCGATCAAAACCGCTCATTTGAACCCGTTGGGGGTCAACTACAACCATAAGGCTGATTTAAAACGTAATGTCACCGATAAGATCAGTGCCCAAAATGTAGCCGAATATATGATTGCACATCCGGAAAAAGTATCCTACCAGCATCAGGATTCTCTGGCCAGCTTAAGAAAGCAGTGGGGCTTTATCACAATGCTCACCAAGCAAAGCACCCAGCTATTAAACCAACTGGAGTCCCTGGTTTACAATGCCAATCCGGAAATTTTAATGTACTGCAAAGACGGAACTCCACAGTGGGTGTTAAAGTTGCTCACACTCTATCCCACGGCTTTGCGGTTATCGAAAGCCAAAGTTAAATCGGTTGCCCGCATACCCTATGTATCAAAGGATCGGGCTCGACAACTGGTTGCAACCGCTAAAAAAAGCGTGGCCTCAGCCAGCGATAATGTGACCCAACAATTGATTGTGGCCACCGTCAAACAGGTCGTTGATCTGAAAAAAACCATTAAAGAGCAAACAAAAATCCTGACCAATGAATGCGCTGTGCCGGAAGTCGAGTTGCTCAAAACCTTTATTGGCATAAGCGATTATTCCGCTATTGGTTTAATGCTCGAAATACAATCCATACAACGCTTCTTATTGTCAAAAAAATTGGCGTCTTTTTTCGGAATCCATCCAGCATACAAAAAAAGTGGCGACGGAACCTGGAAATATCGTATGAGCAAAAAAGGACGCAAAGAACCTCGTCGCATCCTGTTTATGGTAGCGATGTCGGCCATTAAATCCAATCCCCTTATCCGCAGCATTTATCAGCAGGCTGTTCAAAGAGGGATGGAAAAGAAGGCAGCCGTGGGGTTGTGTATGCACAAAATCCTTCGAATCATTTACGGCATGCTCAAACACAACAAAACGTTTGATCCGGAAATCGACCGAAAAAACAGACAGAAAAAACCGCTAAGACAAAGAAGAGTTCGCCAGGATAAAAATCGTCGCTATCAGGATTTTGATTCCAAAGCACCGATATCCAGTCGGCAAAAAATAAAGCGAAAGGAACGGAAGCAGTCCCAAAACGTTAGTAACGTTGAGTGCGGGATCAGTGAAGCCTCCGTTCCCATTACCGAGTTAGCAAATTAAATAGCATCTGTCCAGGTTTTACCGAATTTTCAAAGAACATTAATTTTTAAATTTGAGGAATAACATACCCGCAAATTTTTGCTTGACTTTCACCTGAATAACTCAGGAGGATTACCGGATCTGCTGTGTTGCAGGGTGCTTGCAGTAACAGACTACAGCGGCGCACCCTGCGCCTTGCAGCTCCGGTGAACTCAACAATCGCTCAACCTATGCAATATTGATATACCAGAAATCAGGAATGAGAAAACAGGAAAGAGCAAAGAGGAAAGAGGAAATAGGGAAGAGTAAAGAGCAAGAAGGTGAGAAGATGGGAAGGCAAGAAGGTCGGCATTTCTCAGAGTCTCCGATCTTCTGATCTTCTAACCTTCTGAGCTTCCTGTTATCTAACAGACATTTACGGAGTGTTGTATGATCTCATTTAACATATATTTGATCGCTTATATCTGTATCTATTTTATCAGTGCTGCTCTTAAAACAGTCATTGAGAGGATAAACATAAATCATCTTGAAAAATATGGAAAAACGGTTCCTGCCGCTTTTCAGGGAATCATTTATGAAGAGGAACTCAATAAGATCATACGATACACATCAGATAACGTTCGATTTAAACTTGTTCAAACTACCGTTGTTAAGTGTCTTTTTCTATTTATTGTCATTTCGGGAATTCTCCCATGGCTCGCTGTTAATTTGGCGAATACAAACTTTTTGCTGGCAGGCCTGGTCTTTTTTGCCTTTATCGGCTTAATAGAGGTCTTTGTCGGCCTTCCTTTTGATTATTATCACAGTTTTGTCATCGAGGACAGATATGGGTTTAATACAAAAACCATAAAAATATGGATTTCCGATTTGATGAAGTCCTTGCTTGTGATGATCGTTTTGGGCGGTTTGCTCCTGTCTGCATTACTGCTGTTGTTAAAATATACAGGAACAAACTGGTGGGTTTGGGCGTGGGCTGTTTTTTTGTTTTTTCAGTTGCTTGTGACAGTACTTTATCCAACTGTTATTGCACCGCTTTTTAACAAATTTACACCCCTTGATAAGAGCACTCTAAAGACCGACATCGAGCAACTGGCAAAAAAAGAAGGCATTGAGATTGAGGGAATATACCAGATGGACGCGAGTCGGAGAACCCGACATACCAATGCATATTTTTCAGGACTCGGAAAAGCCAAGCGGATTGTCCTGTTTGATTCTTTGATTCAATCTCACAGTCAGGAGGAAGTTCTGTCGATTTTGGCACATGAGATCGGACATTTGAAAAAAAATCACATAAAAAAACAACTGATTATAAGCAGCATTGTGTCGTTGTTTCTTTTTTTTATGGCATCAAAACTGATAACATGTCGTGTGTTGTATGAAAGTTTCGGCTTTTCAAATACCCCGTATTATGTGGGTCTTTTTTTAGTTGGAATTATGTGGGAACCTTTGAGCTTTTTCTTGTCTCCCCTTGGGATGGCGATTTCCAGAAAATTTGAAAGAGAAGCGGATTATTATTCCATCGAGATTATAAAGCGCGCAAAACCCCTTTCCACAGCGCTGAAGAAAATGGCGAAAGAAAATCTTTCAAACCTCAGACCGCATCCACTGTATGTTTTTTTCAACTATTCTCATCCGCCATTGCTTGAAAGGATTGAGTACCTTGAAGCACATGAAATGTTTTGATATCGATAACAAGGTCTGGGATAAAAATATACGTGGGCAATGATGAAAGGGCTTTGTTCCCTGGTCAGGGCAAAAAGACCAGGGAACATGAAAATTTAAACCTGATTATGTCTCTTCCACTGTAATTGCGCCGGGTTCACAAACTTCAACACAACTTTCACAGCCCAAACATTCATCCGCATTTACAGGGACGGATATGTTATCCTCCATCTCAAACACTTCAACAGGACAGACATCCACACACTCTTCACAACCTTCACATTTTTCTTCGTCAACAGTAGGAATAAAAGCCATTTTAAAAGCCTCCTTTCACAATTAAGTTAGGTCACGGCAAAAATATTACCGATTATCCATTATCGGGCAAAATCCATATACCAATTGATTCAGGGAGTCAAGCCTTGTTATGTATTTTTTTAACTTTTATGAAATCATGGATTTTATTATCGAAAAAGACCTGTAAAACCGTTTTATCCATTCTTTTACAAGCAAGATCCCACATGAAAACGTTTTGGAATCAACTGGTTATAAAATTGTAATTCCATTGGGATCTGAATCAGCTAGTTTTGCTGATGACAATTGTCAAAAATATGTTCTGATTGATCCGCCTCACCGCCAGCGGTATCTTCGATTGGCGAGATTGATCCGAAGTTGAGCTTCCCATACCATTTCAGGTTCCTTTAAAGTGTCTCCTGTTTAAAAACAGCTAAGGATAATATGGATACGGGTGCCAATAGTAGGGATATGGATAATACCATGGGTCGTAGTATGGTCCTGGATAATTTTCTTCTTTAGGCCACAGGTAAATTTCACGACTTTCAATCTTGAGATAGGGCTGGGCAAAATGGCCAACTTTTTCGATGACCGTGCCGACGATGGTGCCTGCTACGGTCACTTTACGGTCTTTGCTGTAAACCTCCGGGTCTAAAAAGCCTTTGTGCGAGATGATGAATCTCCCCTCTGAATCATCCCTGGATTTGGGAGTTTCTCCCAATCCCAAGGGAACTTGGAGGACTTTAATGGACGATGTGTCAGCCAAATTTTGAGTCTCCAGTATGTAGCCTCCCAGAATCACGGTATTCCCCAGATATTTGTCGGCATCCTGTACAAGTATTTTAAAGTTAACAGGCGCCATTGATTCTGTCCGGATCTGTTGAGAGATCACCGAACAAGACATGACAAAAAACGGCATGAGAAATACCAGCCATACACCCTTCAAAATATTCATATAGCCCCCTAAAATTTTATAGACATTAATTGAGACCCTCATATCGAGTATTACAGGTTTCGCTATGGGGTCTCAAGTAATGGATGACTGT
>Ga0315542_1002951_pt1 | contig 10138 bp, 7 predicted proteins | sample SalMarSW160120MG_FD_202541 | JGI IMG/M metagenome (GOLD analysis project Ga0315542, IMG submission 202541) | Salt marsh sediment microbial communities from the Plum Island Ecosystem LTER, Massachusetts, United States - Salt Marsh Sediment SW1601-20 ... | reverse complement strand
ACGACGACGAGCCCGAGCGAGCCGGAGCCAAGCACACCGCCGCCGAGCGGCGACGAGACGGCAACTACCGACACGACGACGACGGACGCGCCGAGCGGCGATCAGCCGTCCGGCGGAGTCGAGACGCCGCAAACCACGACAACGGTCGTATCCACCTCGCCGGCGCCGCTACCGGCGAGCGCCCCGGCCACGGGCGCGGTCTCGGATGTTCCCCAGAGCGCTCCCGCCGCGGCTCCCGCCGTGGGCGAGCCCACTCCGCCCGAGGTTAAGCCGGCGCCGCTACTGAAGCCGCAAGCGGCGACGAAGTCGTCGGGACACAAGCACCTGAAGCAGGCGACGGCCGCCTACGCCTCGCTACACAAGGCGCCCAAGCCGAGCGAGATCGAGCCGGAGGGCGACTTGAGCACGCCCACGGGCAACGTGCACTGGATCGACCAGCCTCTGCCCGATCCGACCCCGGCTTCGCTCCGGCTGTCGAGCGAGTTCGCACAGCAGCTCCGCGCCGCCAGCTCGGCCAAGGGCCTGCACTGGGCCTTCCTGCTCGCCGTTCTACGTACCGAGCGGCTGAACGGCTCAGGCGAGGTCTCGTTGTCCGTGTTGCAGAAGAAGGCCGCCGTTCTCGGCCCGCTTCACGTTCGCGCCGGTGACCGGAAAACGGTGCTCGCCTACAAGCACGACGCACTGTTTACCCGCCGCGTGTTGGTGCTGGAGCACTACTACAAGGCGCTGGGGTTGCGGGCGCTCGTCGACGGCTTGGCCGACAGTCGAGACAGCCTCGCGGCCCAGATCCTGGCCGATCAGCGGATCGAGATCTACCCGGGCGGCCGTGAGGATGTCTCCGCCGGGCGGGTGGACGTACGCGTGCTGGCGATGATCGCCTTCCTGGCCGAGTCCTTCGGAGACGTCCGAGTCTCCTGCCTGATCAGCGGACACCGACTGTACGCGCGGCCCGGAGTGATCTCGGCCCATATCTACGGTCGAGGCCTCGACATCGGCGCGCTCGACAGCGTATCGATCTACGGGCACCAGCAGGCCAGAAGCGTGACCGCGCGGGCGGTCAGACAGATCCTGCTGCTGCCGGCCGAGATGCTGCCGCGCCAGGTCATCTCGCTGCTCGGATTCGGAGGCCCGTCCTTCCCACTTGCCGACCACGACGACCACATTCACATTGGCTACTAGAACCATGACACCCGACAGAGGCCGCGTCCTGATCGTCTGCGACGCGGCCGGCCGCATGCTCTGTGATCGCTGTCGTGTCGCCGACCGACCGCTCGCGCGCATGCGCGGACTGCTCGGGCGACGCTACCTGAGCGCCGGCGAGGCGCTGCTCCTGCGTCCGGCCGGCGCGATCCACACGGCCTTCATGAACTTCTCGATCGATGCTCTCTTCCTCGGTCCGGACGGCTTCGTGCTGCACATCGCGCACGATCTGGCCCCCTGGCGAGCGGCGTCCAAGCGCGGCGCCGCATCGGTGCTGGAGCTTTCTGCCGGCGCCGCGCGCGCGGGGGGGATCGAGCCCGGCGACAGGCTGCGATTCATCTCTCCCCGCGACGCCATCTGCCGGGAGAGCGAGCTTGATTTGCCCCCTCGAAACGACAGCCAGACGGAGCCCACAGGCTCCGCCGACCCCAGAACTCGAATCGGCATGGCGCAGCTCGCCTACTCGATTCAGGTTCCCGAAAGGAGGTAACGAGATGCACCTGCACACTCGCCTCCGGCGCCGATCGGGCGAGGACGGGCAAACGATAGTGCTCGCGTTAATCGCGATGGTGGCGCTACTCGCTCTTGCCGCATTCGCAATCGACGTCGGTTATGCCTACTACGCCCACCGCTCGCTACAGGCCTCGGCCGACGCCGCGGCGCTGGCGGGGGCACAGAAACTGCCCGACGCCGGTGAGGCCAAGGCCACGGCTCAGGAGTACGGAACGAGCGCGGGAGGCAAGAACCAGCTCAGCAATATCGGGGTTATCTCCGAGACCATCACCACCAAGTGCCTGACCAGCCTGCCCGGCTGCGATCCGGCGAATGCCGTCGTCGCCGAGGAATCGGCACAGGTGCCGACGTTCTTCGCCCGCGTGCTCGGCGTCCGCTCGTTCAACATCAAGGCCAAGGCGACCGCCTGCTCGTACTGTGGTGTCAAGCCACTGGACATCATGGTCGTCGTCGACCGCACCGGCTCGATGTGCATGGATCACGAGGGGCGAAGCGACCCGGCCTGCACCGACATGAACAAGGAGAAGGCCGCGCTGAAGGAGTTCTTGAGCTTCCTCGAGCCCGCGCGGCAGCGAGTCGGACTGGCCGTCTTCCCACCGGCGACGAGCGTCGCGGGACGCTGCAACACACCCAGCGACTCGAACTACAACTCGACTTCGAGCCCGTACGTCGTCGTGCCGCTGTCGAGCGACTACGCGTCAAAGACGGGCGTGCTCAACACGTCGTCGCAACTCGTCTCGACGATCAACTGCCTGAAGGCGGCGGGAAACACGTCCTATGCGGTCGCGATCGAGAAGGCGCAGGCCGAGCTGAATGCCCACGGACGAAGTGGCGTCCAGCAGGTGATCGTCTTCTTCTCGGACGGCGCGGCAAACACTGGCCCGCGCTACTTCCCATCGAGCTCTCCGTACCGCAGGCAGCCCTGCCATCAGGGCGTCACCTCGGCCGGAGGCGTCAAATCGGGTGGAACGATCGTGTACTCGATCGGCTACGACCTGAACGCCCTGGACGGCGGCGCCAACACCTGCCGTTACAACGGCTACACCGGACCGCTCGAAGTACCGTCGATCAGCGCCTACTCGGCCCTGCAGCAGATCGCCAGCTCGCTCGACCAGTTCTATGTCGAGCCCAGCTCGGGCGATCTGAGCAAGGTCTACTTGGCAATCGCCGCCGACTTCTCGCGTGGCGCCTCCGGGCTGATCGGCAACGACACCGAGTAGACGTATAGAAGCCGGAGAGCCGGCCCACCGGCTCTCCGGCTTCGTATCTCGATCGCGCCGGGCGGAGCGCGTGACGGAGCCTACGCAGCCGATTGGACTTCGATCAGCTCGAGCGCCTCGCGCGGCAGTTTCTCGACTCCACCCTCGCTGAGGCTGACGATCACGTGCTCGGGCTCGTTGGCATACCAGCCGAGGATCACACCCTCCGCTCCACTGGGAGCTCCGTTGGAATCTTTCTTCAGACGCACGGCGTCACGCGCCTTGAGCAGCGCTCCGTCGCAAACGGAGCCCGGCGGCATGGCGAGCGCCGGATCGGACCTCTGTGCCCGTAACTGTGTAAGCGTGGATTGAAGGCTGTCTGAGTGACTACGGCTACCAGTTGCGGTCTGGTTCTCGATGCGGGACACGCTCTCCCTCCTTGAGAATCACACGGATATCGGATCCCACGACTTGAGTTCAACGGGCCGGCACGATGGATGAGCTACGGCGGCCGGTGGTGACCCATTGATCGGCCGAAATGGGCTCGAATATATCCCCCAGGTAAGTCATTGCTATTTGAGCGCCTCAAGCGCCTGTGCGAGGCACGCGCCGCCCTGCGATCATCAGGGGAATGGGGTCGCGAAAGCCCGGCGAACGGGAAGCGAGCGAGGACGCGCTTCGGCAGGCGCTCGAGACGGCGCGGGCCGAGGCCGGCTACCGCGCCTCACGCTCGAGCGGGCCCGGCGGGCAGCATGCCCAGAAGAACGAGACGCGAATCGAGGCCTTTCTCGAGCTCGACTCCTGCTCGCTCGACAGTGCGATGAAGGAGCGCCTGTACGAACGCTTCGGCCACACGGTGCGCGCCGTTTCGCAGGACGAGCGCAGCCAGCTGCGTAACCGCGAGCTGGCGCTGGAGCGGCTGCTGGAGAAGATCCGCCTCGCGCTCGAGCCCAAGCCGGAGCGCACCGCCACGAGACCGCCGCGCTCGGCGACCCTGAACCGCCTGACCACGAAACGGCGCCGCTCCTTCACCAAGCGCCTGCGCCGCCCGCCCGGCGCCGAGGACTGAGCCCCGAAAACACTTAGAGGTCGATCCCCTTCTCCAGTTGCTCGAGACCGGCGTCGAAAAGGCCGATCAGGTCTTGCGGCGATCTGTCCGGCTCGCTCAGCCAAAGACCGAACACGACTCCCATCATCGCACCGGCGGCCACTCGCAGCTCGAACTCGTCCGCGCTCCGGCCCGTGCGTTCCGCGACGACGTCGGCGACCAGCTTCACCATGCCGGCGATCTCACCCAGCATGCGGGCCTGCAGCTCGGGGTTGGCCGTGATCAGCTCCTCGCGCTGCCGAACAACCTCGAACTCGTCCTCGGAGAGTTGGTCGAAGACGCTGCGCACCGCTTTCCGAAGCGCCTGGACCGAGCTGAGCTCGGCCGGCTGAGCACGGAAGGCGTCGATGACCAGAGGATCGGTCAGATCGAGCAGAACGACGTCCTCCTTGGTCGGGAAGTAGCGGAAGAAGGTACTCGGCGAGACCTCGGCCGCCGCGGCGATCTGCTCGATCGTCGTCTCGTTGTAGCCCTGCTCCCGGAAGAGTCGAAGCGCCGAGGATTGAATCGCGGCCAGCGTCTTCGCCTTCTTGCGCTCGCGCAGGCCTAATGGAGGCCGCGCGTTGTCAGCCGGCGAGCTCATTGCCCAATTCTGATTGAGTCGCAGGCTCGTGAGAAGTCCGCTTCGCCCTGCCCGGAAGGTAGGCGAGTGCCAGCACTAGCCCCAGCGCCGCTGCAGCGGCGCAGACCACGAGCATGATGTCCATCCCGTGCACGAACGACTGCCGGACGGAATCGAGTAGCGAAGCCGAGCCGAGCTTCTGCGCGACGGCGACGCCGGCGACGACGCTCTGGCGTGCGCTTTGCGCAGCCGGTGCGGGAAGCCCGGTCAGATCCAGCCCGCCGCGATAGATCGAGTTCAAGACCGAGCCGAGCACCGCCGAGCCGAACGTGCCGCCAACCATGCGCAGCGCCTGCATCATCCCGGAGCCCGCTCCGGCCCGGTCGGGCGAGAGCGCGGCCAGCGCCGCGTCCATGGCCGTGGGCATCGCCAGGCCGATACCGGCGCCGCACAGTGCGATCCAGCCGGCCATGAACAGCTCGCCGCTAGAGGCGCCGGAGGTTGCGCCCATGCCCATGGCGACGGTGAACAGCGCGAAACCGAGCGAGACCGTGATCTTGGCGCCGATCCATGTCGCCAGCCGCGTGCCGATCGCTGCCGCAACCACCAGCCCGCCGATCATCGGCAGCAGGCGCAGGCCGCTACCCATGGCGTCCGCCCCAAAGATCTCCTGGAAGAAGGCCGGCACCGCGAAGAGGAGCCCGAACATGGCGAAGGACATCACAACGGCCAGAGTCGTGCCCCAGCGGTAGCCGGGTGAGTGAAAGAGCCCGAGGTCGACGAGCGGCTCGCGCACGCGACGCTCGACGAGGACGAAGACGACGAGCAGAAGCAGCCCGCCGATCATCTCGGCGAGCGCGCCCGCGTTGCCCCATCCCTGCTGCCCGGCTTCGATCATGCCGTAGGTCAAAACGGCGAGCCCCGCGACACAGGTCGCGATACCGAGCGGATCGAAGCGCTGGGCCTTCTCGCTGCGAGACTCCGGAACGAATGCCGCCACGGCGACCAGCGCGAGCACGACGACCGGCAGGTTCATCAGAAAGACCCAACCCCACCAGTAGTGGCTCAGCAGCCAGCCGCCGAGGATCGGACCGATCGGGTAGCCGAGCATGGTGGCGGCCATGATCGCGGCGATCGCCTTCGGTCTTTCCTCGTCGGAGAAGAGCACCGGCAGCGTGCCGAGGATGACCGGCGTCGCAATCGCCGCCCCGAGCCCGAGCACGATCCGGGCGCCGATGAAGGCGCCGGCCGCCGACAGGCCAAGGGGCGACGCGAGCGAGTCGGAGTAGGCGCAGGCAAGCGAGCCGAGTCCGAAGATGCCGAGCGCGATCAGGAGCATCTTCTTGCGCCCGAAGCGATCGCCCAGCATTCCGCCCGGAACCATCGCCGCCGCGAAGACGAGCGTGTAGGCGGCGAAGAACCACTGCAGCTGACCGGTCGTGGCGTGCAGCCGTGCAGCCAGCGTCGGCAGCGCCACGCTCAACACCGTGGCGTCGAGCCCGAGCGCGAGTGTGGCGGGCACGAGGGCCACCAAAATCCACCAGCGCTTGTTCCCGAGTCCGGTCATTGCCGCTTAATTTACCGATAGTAACTCCCACTTGGTAGTCACTGTCAAATCGAAGTGACTATCGGTTACCGAATATGACAAGCCGCGAACGCCCTCCCGTCGCCGGAGAATCGCTCGAGGCGTCGCCCGCTCGGCCGGCCAAGCGCGCGCACACGTCTCCAGATCGGAGTAACGGGCAGATTGAAGCGATCACCCGGGCGCGGCGAGACTCACGCCGTCCCGGGACCTATTACGCCTCGTCGACGAGATTGGGCGCGTTCACCTGTACTCCGTGATTGCTGAATACACCAGCAGCGCCGACGTTGTGCTTCCGGTCGCGGCGCGGCTAGCGAGTCTTGGTGCGCGCCACGTTGTTAGCGCGCGAGATCTCGGCTGTCTTCCCCGAGACGGTGGCTCTCACATTCGCTCGCTTCGTCACTCTGGCGACGAACGACAGCTTTACGATCTTCCCGGCCGAGATCGTCCCGATCGAGCAGGTCATCCGGCGCTTCGCCCGCCTACACTTGCGACCGCGACTCGAAACGCTCTTGAAGCTCGCTCCAGACGGCAGCCTGATCGTGAGCTTCACGCCCCGGTCGGCAATTCCGCCGCGGTTCCCGAGCGTGAGCACGAACGAGCTGAGTCGATGGCCTCTCCTCTTCTTGCTCGCCTTTCGGGCCAGGCGCAGCGCCAGATCAGGCAGCGGCTTGGCAACCTTGATCGTCCTGCTCGCCGTCGCCTGCCCGCCGGGGCCGGTGGCGGTCAGCGTGATCGTGTACGTCCCCGCTTTGGTGAAGGTGTGCGTGGGAGAGGCCTCGATCGAGCCGGCGCTACTGTCGCCGAACGACCAGAGGTAGGAGCTGGCATTGCTCGAGTTGTTCTTGAAGCTCACTCTGAGGGGCGCGCGACCGGAGCTCTTGCTCCTGGCGAAAGACGCCAGCGGCGGGGCCGCCGTCACGTTGACCGCCGCGCTGGCCAGCCGGCTGCTCGACCCGTTGCTCGCCACGAGTGTGACGGTGTAGCTACCCGGCGTCGTGAAGGTGTGAGTGGGCGAGTAGGCGGTCGAGCTCGTTCCGTCGCCGAACGACCACGTGTAGGAGGTCGCATTCGTCGAACTGTTGGTAAAGCCGACGTTCAGCGGCGCGGTGCCCGAGAGGGCGCTCGCGCTGAAGGAAGCGACCACACAGCTGGAAACGGACGTGATCGACTGAAGCGTGCATGCGGCGTCGATCAGGCCGTGAACCGAGTTCCCGGCGGTGAGGAGATGAGCCGACTGCTCGATCGCGCTCACAACGCTCGAAGCCGAGGCTGAGGGGTTGTACGAACGAGCGAGAGCGGCGAGACCGGAGACAAAGGGTGTGGCGGTCGAAGTGCCGCAGAACCCCACGTAGGTACTGATCGGGCTGGTCGAGTACGTACAACCGGGTGCATCGACCATCACCCAGGAGCCATAGTTCGACCAGTCGTATCTGGAGTTGCTCGAGTTGACGGCTCCGACCGAGATCACGCCGCTATAGGCGGCCGGGTAGTTGAGAGCGTTCTCGCCGTCGTTACCGGCTGCTGCCACCACGACCACGTCTTTCCCTTGCGCGTAGCTGACGGCGTTTGCCAGGGTCTGCGACGCGCCCGCGCCGCCGAGCGACAGGTTGATCACGTCGGCTCCGTTGTTGGCCGCCCAGACGATGCCCTCGGCCACGCCGGCGTCCGTGCCCGCGCCGCTCGAGTCGAGCACCTTCACTGGCATGATCTTGCACCTCCAGCAGGCTCCCGCGATGCCGATGCCGTTGTTTCCCTGCGCGGCGATGACCCCCGTTACTTCTGTACCGTGCCCCTCGTCGTCTGCGGGGTCGTTGTCGTTGTTGACGAAGTCGTAGCCGGGAACGAGCGCCCCCAGATCGGGGTGGTCGGCCTGGACACCGCTGTCGAGAACCGCCACGACGACGCCCGGGTCGCCGGTCGTTAGCGACCAGGCGTCCGGGAAATAGGGGTTGGCGAGCGGCCAGAGGTAGGAGTTGGAGTACGGATCGTCGATCGTCACGGCATAGGCGTGAACGACTCGATCCGGCTCGGCGTAAGCGACTCCGGGCTGGCGCCGAAGCAGCGACAGGGCCTGCGCCTTCTCGGCGGCCGGCACGCGGACGACCGCCGTCCCGAGCCGTGGCACGGTCGCCACCCTGCGACCTCCGACGCGCCCGATCAACGCCCTCTGCCCGGCCGCGCTGGTCTGCTCGTCGAAGTGAACGAGAATGCGTGCCGTCTTCGCCGCCGAGGCGGTTTGAGGCAGTATCGGAAGCGCGACGAACGCCGCCAGTGCGAGAACACAGACTCTTGGCCGCATAGCGATAAGCATCACCCAACCTAGCTATCGGATGGGAGCCGGCGTCGAGCTAGCCCTGTTCGGGTGAAAGCGTCTTGGCGGCGCGCGCGAGTATCCGCTTCGAGCTGAGCCGCCGTGCGCGATCGGCAGACAACGCCGCCTGCCTGTCTAGCTCTCGGCCGCCGCGGTTCGTCGCGCGCGGCCGGGCACGAAGCGGTCGTCGGTCAGCACGAGGCCGAAGATCGCGATCAGCGAGCCGGCGGCGGCGATCAGGACGATCGCGACGGTCGGTGCGGCGAGCGCGAAGAAGTCGCGGCTGAAGGGGACGAGCAGCACGATCACGAACGTCGTCAGGAGCGCCAGACAGATCGCGCCCACCGCCGTACCGCGAAGGCGCCCCGTCGCTTCGAGCGCGACGATGAGATAGAGGCCGACGACGATCATCACGGCGGTGGCGACCGTGCGCGCCTCGACGAGCGGGAGGTTCGCGACCTCGAGCGCCCCCAGGTAACTGGAGAGCACCCCGAGGCCAACCGCCGTGCCCGCCGGAATCGCGAAGTTGAAGACGTCGCGGAGGAAGCCCTTGAGGCGGAACGGACCGGCGCTCGGCGCGAGCGCGAGGAAGAACGAGGGAATCCCGACCGCCAGCGAGGCGCCTAGCGTCAGGTGGCGAGGCAGCAGCGGATAAGCGGTCGGGGTGATGCCGATCGAGAGGATGAGAAAAGCCGCGAAGGCGGACTTCGACACGAACAGCTTCGCCACCCGCTGTAGGTTGCGCAGGATTCGCCGCCCCTCGGCGACCAACTGCGGCACGGTGGAAAAGTCGCTTTTAACGAGCACGATGTCGGCGACGCTGCGCGCCATCTGCACGCCGCTTCCCTGTGCGATGGCGAGCCGCGCCGCCTTCAAGCCCGGCACGTCGTTGACGCCGTCTCCGACCATCGCCACGTAGTGGCCGTCGGCACTCAGCGCCTCGACCACCCGCCGCTTTCCCTCCGGAGAGATGCGACCGACGACGTTGGTCTTGCGAAGCAGCTCGCTCAGCGCCCCGGGGTCGTCCGGCAGCGCGTTGCCGTCGACAGGCGGCCCGATGACGGGAACGCCGACGTCGGCCGAAATCGCACCGACCGTCTCGGGGCGATCGCCCGAGATGATCTTGAGAGTCACATCCTGAGAGAGGAAGAAGGCGACCGTCTCCCTCGCCTGCAGCCGCAGGCGCTCGCCGAGCACGACCAGGCCGAGAGCCTCCAGCTTCTTCGGCGGCTTCGACTCCGGCTCGATCTCACCGAACGGCTTGTCGCCGCGAGCGAGCGCGAGCACGCGCCGCCCCGCTCGGGCCTCCTGCTCAGCGCGCTCGCCGAGCGGTCCGAGCGGAAACAGCTCGGGGGCTCCGAGCACGTACGTCTTGCCGTCCAGGCGCAGGCCGCTCCAGCGCCGGCGCGACGAGAACGGGACCTCTCCCTCAACCGGCTCACGTTCTCCCGGGTAGTCCTCCGCGATCGCCGTGGTGGTCGCGTTCTTCGTCGTAGCGCTCGCGGCAAGACGAGCGAGGGTCGCGGCGAGCTCCGCTTCATCGAGCTCTGCCGCCGGTATCAACTCGACGACGCGCAGCTTCGGCTCGGTCAGCGTCCCGGTCTTGTCGAGGCAGACGACGTCGACCGAAGCGAGCGACTCGATCGCGTTCAGCTGTTGT
>Ga0315542_1002949_pt1 | contig 10141 bp, 7 predicted proteins | sample SalMarSW160120MG_FD_202541 | JGI IMG/M metagenome (GOLD analysis project Ga0315542, IMG submission 202541) | Salt marsh sediment microbial communities from the Plum Island Ecosystem LTER, Massachusetts, United States - Salt Marsh Sediment SW1601-20 ... | reverse complement strand
CAGGAACCTGGACGATGAAGGAATCTACGGAACGCCGGCCGAGGATGCACGCCGCCGCGACTTCACCGTGAATGCCCTCTTCTACAACATCGCCGACTACTCGATCCTCGACTACGTGGGAGGCATTCCGGATCTGGAGGCGGGCGTCATCCGCACCATCGGCGACTCCGACGCCCGCTTCCGCGAGGATCCGGTCCGCATGATGCGCGCCCTGGAGTACGGAGTGCGGATGGGCTTCGCCGTGGACGAGACCTCCCTGGCCGCCATGGAGCGTTGCCGCTCCGCGCTGCAGGAGGCGTCCTCCGCACGGCTCACCTATGAGCTCCTGGAGACCCTTCGATCCGGGAGCGCGGCAGGTATCATCGGGGCCTGGCGGCGGGAGGGCATTTTCGAGCTCGCCTTTCCAACCCTGGTCGGCGTCGACGATCAGACCAAACGCTTGCTGGAGACGGTGGATCGCAGGATGGCGGAAGGCGATGGCCTCCGTGACGCCACCCTCATCGGTGTCTTCTTCCTGGAGCGGTTCTACAGCCTGCTGGCGTCGATGACGAACGGCCAGCGCCGCCTCGACAACGCGGAGCTCCTGACCAGGCTGCGCGCCATGCTCGAGCCCAGCGCGGCCGCGATGCACCTGTCCAACCACCTGGTCCACCTCCTCCACCAGGGTCTCTTCTCCCTCGCCAAGATGGCGCGCCCCCCGGAGCGCGGGCGCCAGGTCCTGAAGCTGATCCGTCAGGAGCACTTCTCCGTGACCTGGGATCTGTACTCCTTTGCCGCCGCCGCCGGCCTCAGCTCCGAGGACACGTATCTCGGCTGGGCCAGGGCGCTGCAGCGGGTGCGGGCCGGAGAGCCGGTGGAGCCCGAGAGCGACGAGCGGCCTCGTCGGCGATCGCGCCGTCCTCGCCGGTCTCGGAGGAGGAAGAAGAAGTGAGCGTTTCCGCCGCGATCCGAGGCCGGGTGGAGGAGCTGCGGCGGGCGATCCGCCGCCATGACCTCCTCTACTACGTGCGCTCGGCGCCCGAGATCTCGGACTACGAGTACGATCGGCTGTTCGCCGAGCTGGTGCGACTGGAGGCCGAGCACCCGGAGCTGGCGACCCCCACCTCACCCACCCGGCGGGTGGGAGGCGAGCCGGTGCCGGAGCTGGCCGCGGTCGCCCACGTCGTGCCCATGTTGTCCCTGGACAACGGCTACTCCCTGGAGGATCTGCGCAGCTGGCACGCCCGGGTGAGCCGAGAGCTGGGGCACGAGCCCGCGGCGCTGGCGGCCGAGCTGAAGATCGACGGTGTGTCCCTCTCATTGATCTACGAGGATGGAGCGCTAGTGCGGGCGGTGACCCGTGGCAACGGGCTGGTGGGGGACGACGTGACCGCCAACGCACGCACGCTGCGGGGCCTCCCCCTCCACCTCGAGCACGCGCCGCCGCTGCTGGAGGTGCGGGGCGAGGTGTACATGGCCCGCAGCGTCTTCGGCGAGCTCAACCGACAGCGGCTGGAGAGCGGCGATCCGCCCTTCGCCAACCCGCGCAATGCCACCGCCGGCGCCGTCCGCCTCCTCGACTCCCGGCAGACCGCCCGGCGTCGGCTCGGCCTCTGGTGCTACCAGCTGGTCCGGGCCGAGGGCTGGCGGACCGACAGCCACGTGGAGGACCTCGAGCGCCTGGAGTCGTCGGGCTTCCCCGTGTCTCCCGGGGTCGTGCGTTGCGCCACCATCGCGGAGGTGGAGCGCGTCATCGCCGACTGGGAAGATCGTCGCTCCGGTCTCGACTTCGACACTGACGGCATCGTCGTGAAGGTCGACCGCGCCGACGAACGCAGGGCCCTGGGCGCCACCGGACGTGCGGTCCGCTGGGCGGTGGCGTTCAAGTTCCCGCCTGCCGGCGAGGCGACCACGGTGCGCGACATCTCGATCCAGGTCGGGCGGACCGGCGTCCTGACACCGGTCGCCATCCTCGAACCGGTGGCGGTCGCGGGCTCCACGGTGTCGCGGGCCACCCTCCACAACTTCGAGGAGGTGGCGCGCCTGGACGTGCGGGTGGGTGACCGGGTGTGGGTCGTCAAGGGTGGTGAGGTGATCCCCAAGGTGGTTGGCGTGATCAGCTCCGAGCGATCTCCGGGGGTGGCCCCGTACGGAGCGCCGGAGGAGTGCCCGGTCTGCGGCAACGCCCTGGTGCGGGAGCCGGGGGAGGTGGCCGTGCGCTGTCCAAACGACCGGTGCCCGGCGGTGGTGGCAGCGCGCCTGCGTCACTTCTGCTCCCGCCCCGCCATGGACATCGAGGGCCTCGGCGCACGGTCGTTGGAGCAGCTCGCGGCGGCCGGGCTGGTGAGCGATGAGGCGTCGCTGTTCGAGCTCGATCCCAGCCGTCTCGCCGAGCTTCCGGGGTGGGGAGAGGCGTCGGCAGTCAAGCTGCGACGTCGTTTGGAGGAGGCGAAGGAGCGGCCCCTGGGGCGGCTGCTGTTCGCCCTCGGCATCCCCCACGTGGGGGAGAGGGCGGCGCGGCTGCTCGCCGAGCGCTTCGGCACTCTCGAGAATGTGACCGTCCAGGGCCGGCAGGAGCTCACCGCCATCGAGGGCATCGGACCCGTGGTGGCAGGTTCCGTGGAGCGTTGGTTTGCCGCTCCGGCCAACGTGCGCCTGCTGGCCAGATTGGCGGCGATGGGGATCACGGGTGGGCGTGTTCCCGGCGACGGTGCGGAGGGCGCTCCGCTTGCGGGTCTGACGGTGGTCCTCACCGGGTCCCTGACGCATCCCCGCGCCGAGGTGCGACGGTCTCTCGAGGCCCTCGGCGCCCGGGTGACGAGCGCGGTCTCCCGCACCACCGACTATCTGGTCGCCGGGGCCGAGGCCGGCGGCAAGCTCATGACGGCGCGACGGCTCGGTGTGCCGGCCCTGGACGAGGAGGGTCTCCGACGCGTGGTGCGAGAGCGGGCAGGGAGGGACCTGTGGCAGCCGTAATCTTCGTGGTCGACGATGACGACGGCTCGCGGGAGGCGATGACGCGTGCCCTCCGCCGGGTCGGTTTCGACGTGGAGCCCTTCGCGTCCGCCGAGGAGGCTCTGGAGCGCCTGTCGGCTGGCGACCAGGTAGACGTGGTGCTGTCCGATGTCCGTATGCCGGGTATGGATGGCTACGAGCTGCTGCGGAGGGTCCGCGAGCAGCGTCCGGACCTGCCCTTCCTCTTGGTCACCGCGTACGGTGAGGTGGAGGACGCGGTAGCGGCGCTCCAGCAGGGAGCCGACGACTACCTCACCAAGCCGGTGAAGGTGCAGGAGCTGCGGCAGCGAGTCCAGCTCCACCTCGACCGGCGGGTCCTGCGCTTCGAGAACCGAAATCTGCGGCAGCGTCTGGACAAGTCCTTCGGCTTCGAGGGAATCGTGGGGCACTCGAGGGCCATGGAGGAGCTCCTGGACCGGGTCCGCCTGGTCGCGCCCACCCGGTCCACGGTGCTCGTCGTGGGGGAGTCGGGAACGGGCAAGGAGCTGGTGGCGAACGCCCTGCACCAGAACTCGCCGCGGGCCGAAGGGCCCTTCGTGGCCGTCAACTGCGGTGCCATTCCGGGGGAGATCCTCGAGTCCGAGCTCTTCGGACACGAGCGCGGGGCCTTCACGGGGGCCCACCAACGACGGATCGGTCTCATCGAGTCGGCCGCCGACGGCACCCTCTTCCTGGACGAGATCTCGGAGCTGTCGCCCGATCTGCAGGTGAAGCTGCTGCGCGTCCTGGAGGAGCGCAGGATCATGCGGGTGGGGGGGAACATCCAGATCTCGGTGGACTTCCGGCTCGTCGCCGCCACCAACCGATCCCTGGAGCGCTGGGTGGCCGAGGGTCGCTTCCGTCAGGACCTCTACTACCGGCTCAAGGTGGTGACGCTCCACATCCCGACCTTGCGCGAGCGCGCTGACGACATCCCACTGTTCGTCAAGCACTTCCTCGAGCTCTTCAATCAGGAGCTGGATCGCAACGTGCGCGGCGTCCACCCTGCGGTGCTGGCGGCATTGAAGCGCTATCCGTGGCCGGGCAACGTTCGCGAGCTGCGCAACCTGGTGGAGTCCATGGTGCTCTTCGCTCAGTCCGAGGAGATCACCCTGGAGGATCTCCCCCTCGAGTATCGGGTCCCCACCAGCGCTCCGGTGACACCGTCTCCCGCACACTGGCAGCCGCGGCCCATGGCCGAGATCGAGCGCGAGGTGATCCTCAAGACCCTGAACTACACCGACGGTCACCGTGCTCGAGCCGCCAAGCTCCTGGGCATCGGCCTCCGCACCTTGCAGCGCAAGCTCAAAGAGTACGGCGAGGTGTCGGTCCGTGGTGGGCCCTCCGAAGAGTGAGCCCTCGCGCGGCCTCCGGAGAAGGTCCGGGCTAGTATAGGAAGGCACGGGAAAGGAGCGACCATGGAGATTCCGGGCACTGTCTCCCTGTACTGTCCTCTGATCGACGCCAAGGGTACCGCCGCGGTCCTGGTGGCGGTGTCGCCGACGGGCTACTACCACCTGGAGGTGGTGATCAAGGGCAATCGGCACACCATGTTCGTTCCCATCGCCCACAGCGCCCTCTACTTCACCGATCCCGAGCCGGCGCGCGATCAGGAGATGGAGATCGAGCCCTGACGCCCCGGCGTTCCTGAATGGCGCCCTCCGACGTCCCGTCGACGCGGTGAATACCGGCCCGATGACCCGTGTTACGTCAGGCGTGGACGGACCGCCTGTGCTCGAGGAGATCCTGGGCGCGACTTGGCCGCAGCTCTTGGCCAGCCTGGACGATGCGGTGCTGGTGCTCGACGAGCACCGGACGCTGCGTTACGCCAACCAGCGGGCGCGACAGCTTCTCGGCTATGGCGACGAGGAGCAGCTCGGCGGGCGCTGTCGACTCACGACGCACGGGGTCGATTGTGAGAACGCCTGCCCCCTGACCTTTGCGCTCGAGGGCGAGCTGGAGGGCGTGAGGGACTTCGCGACGGTCTATCACACGAGGGAGGGGACCCCCGTGCCCCTGGAGGTCACCATCATCCCCGTCCGAGGTCCTGACGGCGGCTTCCGGGGGGCGGTGGAGATCCTCCGACCCACCGAGCCGGACGTGGGATTCGTGCTGGCCGGACGGGGCCAGGCGGTGGGCGAGCTGCGGCGGCGCATCGCCCGCCTGGCCGCCGCCCACGACCACGTGGCCCTGATCGGCGAAGAGCCTGCATGTACCGACGTCGCCCTCGCCCTGCATCGCCTCTCGGGCATGGCCGAGGCCTTGTTCTTTCGCGCCGTGGACGGTTGGACGTCCATTCCCGCATGGCCACCGGGAACCCTGTATGCGGTCGGCGAGGGTGTGGGCTCGGTGCTCGGGCAACCTCCCCGCGACGGGTGGCGACTGGTGGTGAGCGCGTCCGACCCCGAGCGCCTGCGCCGGGATGCGGTGGTGGCCTTCGAGACCGTCGAGGTGCCTCGGGCGTCCGACCTGGGCGGCGATCTGCCGCTGGTGGTGGCGGCATGGTTGGCCAGGTTGGCGCCGGGCCTGGCCGTCAGCCCCGGCGCGCTGCAGCGACTCTGTCGGATGGCCTCCGATCTGGGTTTCGAGCGCCTCCAACATGTGCTCACCGCGGCCGTCGCCGTGGCGGGCGACCGCCTCGAGGTGGCGCACATCCCGTGTGCCGACTACCACACGGTTCTGGTGGACGAGCTCCTGCGTCGCCCGGATCCCCTGGCCGCCATGGAGGAGAGGTTGCTGCGGGAGGTTCTCGAGCGCAGCGGCTGGCGCATGCAGGATGCCGCGGAGCGGCTCGGGATTTCGCGCGTGACGCTGTGGCGGAAGCTGAAGGATCACGGGATCGAACGACCGGACAGCGGCGACGCCGGCGCGCGGCAGCAGGCCCGCAGTGACGACGTCGAGGAGGCGGCGGAGAACTCCGCAGTGGACGTGGTGGAGAGGTAGCTCGGCTCAGTCTTCCGGTTCGCCGGTGAACCGATAACCCACTCCACGAACCGTGTGGAAGTGCCGGGGATGGCGGGGATCCTGTTCGAAGTGCTTGCGCAGCCGGTGGACGAAGGTGTCGAGGGTTCGCGTGGAGGTGTCGAACGTGTAGCCCCAGACCCTCTCCAACAGCTCGCCCCTGGTGAGGACGCGGCCACTGTTCTCGGCGAAGAAACGGATGAGCATCACCTCTCGCTCGGTGAGGGACGCCTTGCCGTTCGGGGTGTCCGCCCGCATCGTGGTCAGGTCCACCTCGCTGTCACCGATGCGCACGACGGGGCCGGTGGGGGCCGGTGAGCGCACCCAGGCCGTGCGGCGAAGGATCCCTCTCACCCGGAGGATGAGCTCCTCCACGAGAAAGGGCTTGGTGAGGTAGTCGTCGGCGCCGAGGGCCAGACCGAGGATGCGATCGGCGTCGGAGCCGCGGGCGGTGAGGAACAGGATGGGCACCGGATTGCCCTGGGCACGAAGACGGCGGCACACCTCCAGGCCGTCGATGCCAGGGAGCATGATGTCCAGGATCACCAGGTCGGCAGCGCCCCCGTCCGCCGTCAGCTCGGCCAACGCTCGCTCTCCGGTGGGCACGCTGGCCACCGAGAACTGCTCCATCTCCAGGTTGCGGCACAGTCCCTGTGCGAGCCGAACGTCGTCCTCGACCACGAGGAGACGAGTGCCGGGAGGTGTTGCATGCACCGCGTTCACGTCGTGCTCTTTCTCCTCGATTGTACCGTAACGCGCCCACTGGCGGCATGTTAGAATCACGCGCCCGAGCTGGAGGTGATCTATGCGAGGTTCTCGATGGTTGATGGTGGCGGGCATCCTGCTCGCAGCCACCACAGCCTTGGCCGGCAAGATCGGATTCGTGGATGCCGAGCGTGCGGTGGCGACCGTGAAGGAAGGCCAGGCGAAGGTGAGGGAGCTCGAGGAGTGGGCCCGCCCCCAGCGTGACCGCCTCGATGACCTTCGCACCAGGGTGACCGAGCTCAGGGACAAGATCGCGAAGCAACGGAACGTGGCCTCTGCGGACGCGCTCACCGCCCTGCGCGATCAGGAGCTGCAGGCCCGTCGCGCCCTGGAGGACGCCCGGCGCGAGTTCGAGCGCCAGCTCGACGGCAAGCAGACGGATCTCCTCGGCGAGGTGGCGGTGAAGGTCGGCAAGGTGGCCTCGGACTATGCGCGCGCCAACGGCTATGACGCGGTCTTCGTGCTCAAGGCCCAGCCCCTGGTGTACGTGGCCGACTCGGCCGACCTCACCGATCTGGTCATCAGGCTCTACGACGAGCGCTTCCCGGCGCAGAGCCCGTAGGCGACGGCGCGGCTGGGCCTCCCGGAGGAGATGACGGCGCGGGATATACTCCGGGGCCGGATGACGTCACGGATCCTGGTCGGACTGGCGAGCGTGCTGGTGGCATCGTCGTTGTCCGCCGCCAACGCGCTCGACCTCACCATCCTGGAGGACGGCGTGCCACCACGGCTGGAGGCGGGCGCCAGGGTGGACGTCCCGCTGCGGCTGCGCAACGACGGCACCACTGCCTGGAGCCCTGCGGCGGGGTTCTACGTGGCGGCGCACTGGCGCGACGCCTCCGGCGTGGTCGTGCAGTGGGATGGCGCACGCACGGCCCTGCCGGGGGTGGTCCAACCGCAGGAAGAGGTGGCTCTGGACGCCGTGCTCGAGGCACCCCGTACGCCCGGCCACTATCTCCTGCAGTGGGACCTGGTCCAGGAAGGGGTGCGCTGGCTGTCGGAGCTGGATCCCACGCCGCCGCCGGCCGTCCCGGTCACGGTCCAGGTGGGATACGCATTCAGCATCGTGGGGGGGGCGCGACCCCTGTGGTTGCGACCCGGCGGCGAGGTGACGAGGTCGCTCGTGGTCCGCAACGACGGCTCCGTCCCATGGCCAGGGGGGCGTTCGTTCGCGCTCTCCTACCACTGGTTCCGACGTGACGGCACCCTCGTGCAGTGGGACGGCGCCCGGACGACGATCGAGCGACCCCTGGAACCGGGGGCGACGGAGGCGGTGGAGGCGCGCGTCCACGCCCCGGACCGGCCGGGTCTGTACCGACTGCAGTGGGACCTGGTGGAAGAGAACGTGACCTGGCTCTCCGCCCGGGACCCGTCACCCGAGCCCAAACGCCTGGTCATCGTGCTGGCGCCCCTCGGCTGGCTGCCGGCCGGACTGGTGATCTGCACGCTCGTGGCGGGTGCTGCGGCCTTCGTCGTGCTGCGGCGCGGCCGGCCCGCGTGGATGCTGGACTGGGTGGCTGTCGCCGACGTGGTGTGGTGCGTGGCCTCCATGGTGACCGTCCAGGAGGCGATGTTGACCGGCGCCGGGCAGATCCAACCGTGGACGGGGAGTCTGCTCACCTGGGGGGGGGCGGCGGTCCTGGCGCTGATGCTGCTCCTGCTGTCTCCTCGCTGGCGGGCGTGGGCTTGCTGGGGAGGGGTGGCAGTGGTGTCCGTGGTCATCCTCGCCGACATCGTCTATGCGCGCTTCTTCGGCGACGTGCTGTCGTTGTCGGTGGCGGGAGCGGCGGGTCAGCTCGGGCAGGTCCGCGCCAGCGTGTTCAGCCTGCTCCGCTTCGGTGATCTCTGGCTGGGGCTCAACCTCCTGGCGGGACTCCCCCTCGTGCTGGCCGCGCGGCGGGCCCCTCGCCGGCCCCGGCGCGCGTTCAGGGTCGGGGTCGCCGTGGTGTTGGCGAGCCTCGTGCTGGGGGGCGTGATCGCCGGGGCCCGGGTGGCGACCCTCCACGACGGCGTGCTCCACCAGGTCTTCCGGAACATCTACCTGGCACGTGACGTGGGAGTGCTCGACTACCACGTCCTGGATCTGGTGCGGGAGACGCGGCGGCGATTCGCCCGCACCGAGCTCACGCCCGCAGAGCTTGCGCGCACCGCGGACTGGTTCGCGGCCCGGGCGCCGCTCCGCAGAGGGACGGGGCCTGCCTTCGGGGCGGCCGCCGGGAGCAACATCCTCATGATCCAGGTCGAATCCCTCCAGGGGTTCGTGCTCGGGCTCGAAGTGAACGGCCAGGAGGTGACTCCCTTCCTGAACCGCTGGGTGCGAGGCTCCCTCCTGTTCACCGACGTCACCGACCAGACGGCTGCAGGGCGCTCCTCGGATGCGGAGCTTCTTACCCAGACCTCCCTGCTGCCTCCGCCCCACCAGGTGGCCTCGTTCTCCTACCCCACCAACCGATTCACGGGGGTGGCCGAGGTTCTCCGGGAACGGGGGTACGCGACACTGTCGGCGATACCCTTCACGGGGTCGTTCTGGAACCGCCGCCTCACGCATCGCGCGTTCGGGTATGCGACGAGCCTCTTCGATCGCGACTTTGCGCCCGGCGAGACCATCGGCTGGGGTCTCGACGACCGCGCCTTCTTCGCCCAGGCGGTGCCCCGCCTGGCGGAGCTCTCCAGGCCCTTCTGCGCCTGGCTCATCACCCTGTCCCTGCACCACCCCTTCGCCGGCTTCCCCGATCGTCTCAAGGTCTTGGACCTCGGAGAGCGGGAGGGGACCCCTTTCGGAAACTACGTGCACACGATGCACTTCTTCGACCGGGCATTCGAGAGCCTGGTGGACGACCTGACCCGGCGCGGCCTCGCCGACCGCACGGTGTTGGTCCTGTGGGGGGATCATGACGCCGGCCTGGAGTGGGACGGCGAACTCGCGGAGATGACCGGCCAGCCCTTCGACAGCGCCGGCTGGTACCTGAGCCAACGGGTGCCGCTCATCATCCGGGTGCCGGGACGTCCCGATTTGAGCGGTGTGCGTGACCTCGCGGCCGGCCAGCAGGACGTGGCGCCCACCGTGCTCGCCCTGCTCGGGGTGGACCCGGCCCCCTACGCCTTCCTGGGCCGCAACCTGCTCGGTGCTCCGGGGGGCGGTCCGGTACTCGGCGAGTACGGGTGTTGGCAGGACGGTGACCGGCTCTATCTGCGCCGCGGCCCGCGGCTGGGGGACGGTGACTGCTATCGACGCGAGGGGCTGGAGCCGCTGCCGGCGGCAGCGTGCGCGGAAGGGTTCGCCGATGCGGTCGATCAGGCCGCGATCTCGCATCTGGTCCTCGAACACGATGCGCAGGAGCAGCTCCACGCCGAGCTGAAGCGACGGCTCCAGGAAGCACCGTGATGGAACGCGTCCGAACCGTTGCCGAGGACATGCTCCTGTTCCGGCTGCCCGACAGAC
>Ga0315542_1002947_pt1 | contig 10144 bp, 6 predicted proteins | sample SalMarSW160120MG_FD_202541 | JGI IMG/M metagenome (GOLD analysis project Ga0315542, IMG submission 202541) | Salt marsh sediment microbial communities from the Plum Island Ecosystem LTER, Massachusetts, United States - Salt Marsh Sediment SW1601-20 ... | reverse complement strand
ATGTGAAGGATGTAAGAGTGAGGGAGATAAAATTGCAGATAAACAATGTAAAGCTAGACCTTGTGCACGAAATAAAGGCTTTGAAAGTTTTGCTCAATGTAATGAGTTCCCTTGTGATAAAATAAAGCATTTGATAACTAGTTCAGCAGGAATGGTAATTTTTAGATCACCTCTATTTAAAGAGATCACAGAAGAAGAATTCAAATTATGTGTTCAGCAATGGAACAGCGTACCTAATTTGATAAATATTATGGTGAATGAAGGCAAATTGCCACATTTTATTCTAAATAGATTATAGAATTTTTTTTTATCGAAAAAAATATTGTTCATTAATAAATTAAATAGTTAAACAGGTAAGGATCTTTTAATTAATAATGATATACAATTTTGATAGGATTATCAATCGAAAGAATTCGTTTTCCCTAAAGTGGAGTAATTTAGCACTCAAAAAGTTTTTCGGAAGTGATGATGATGATCTTTTACCGTTATGGGTTGCTGATATGGACTTTGAGTGCCCAAAGCCTGTGATAGATGCTATTAAAAAGGAAGCTGAAGGTGGTGTATATGGTTACAACTGGCATATTACACCTACGTATCTTGATGCTGTTATAAATTGGATGAGTCGAAGACACCAATGGAGAATCCATCCTGAATGGATTGTATATAGTCCAGGTATTGTTCCAGCAATAAACATGATGATTCAGACATTTTCTAATGAAGGGGATAAAGTAATCGTCCAGCCACCCGTCTATTACCCGTTTTTCGATGCAGTTACTCAGAATGGTAGAATATTATCACTAAATCAATTAAAATATGAGAATCAATCTTACGGGTTTGATTTTGAAGATTTTGAAATGAAGGCAAAAGATCCGCTATCTAAATTGTTTATACTTTGTAGTCCTCACAATCCAGTTGGAAGAGTTTGGAAAAGAGAAGAACTCAAAAAAATAGGTGATATTTGCTTAGAAAATGACATTCTCATCATTTCAGATGAAATCCACCATGATCTCATACTTCCCGGTAATAAACACACTTTATTATCCACATTATCTGAAGAATTTGAACAGAATACCATATTATGCACTGCACCAAGTAAAACTTTTAATCTAGCAGGTTTACAAATCTCTAACATAATAATCCCTAATTTAAAATTACGTGAATCATTTATTCAGACCATTTCTCATAAGAACGGTATATCAATACCAAATTCTTTTGGTATTGTAGCAATGGTTGCGGCTTATAATGATGGAGAGGAATGGCTTGAGCAAGTATTAAATTATATTAATACGAATTTTCAATTTTTAAAGGAATTTGTTAGTGAAGAACTCTCCAGTGTTAAATATATAGAACCAGAAGGAACTTATCTTGCTTGGTTAGATTTTAACCCTACCGGAATAAGGGATGAAGAACTAAAAAACCGCATATTAAATATTGCAAAAGTTGTACTTGATGATGGTCCGATGTTCGGATCTGGAGGAGAAGGATTCCAAAGAGTTAATGTAGCATGTCCTAAGACTATTCTTGAGAACTGCATGACAAGAATTAAGAAAGTATTAGAAAAATAGCTTTTTCTTTCATAAGAAATCCCTAAATGAACTATTAGGATCGATCTATTAAATAGAAACTAATTGGCAATTACGGGAGTAAAATAAGAATACGAGTTAATAACCATTCAATCTAAATAGAATAAACTATTTATCAAAATATTTGTAGTCAAATGTGATTAAAATGGATGGACATATTAATTATGAAGATTTAAATATCGAATTTGGATACTCTTGCATGCCCGATAGATTACATTATTACTCCAAAGAAGAAAACGAATTTCGAATGGAGGTTCGTGACTGGTGTGCAAAAAATATTGGCCCCTATGCAGAAAAGATCGATCGAAATAGAGATAAGGCTTTAGCAGTTGAAATTCTTAAGAAGATGCCCTATCTTGACATGGTTATTCCAAAAGAAGCTGGTGGACAAGGAAAGGGGATACTTTATCGCACAATCCTGGGAGAGGAATTAACAGCTTATAGTTACGCAATTGCGGGAATTTTTGGAGCCTCAAGTTGTCTGTTTGCAGGACCTGTAATTGAATTTGGTACACCTGAACAGCAAAAGAAATATCTAAAGGGCATCGGAGATGGAACTAAAATCGGAGCTATTGGAATAACGGAACCAACTGGAGGATCTGATGCTGTGGGAGGCATGAGATTAAGAGCTGAGAAAGAAGGAGATCATTATATATTGAACGGAGAAAAATGCTTTATTACAAACGGAAGTGTAGCAGATTATATTTGCCTGTATACCATCACAAATCCAGAAGTTAAAGCACATCAAGGAATGACGGCGTTTATCTTTGAAACGGATACTCCAGGTTTTGAAGTTGTCAAGGATTTCAAACACATGGGAAGGAGAGGAATGCCAAATTCACATTTGAGGTTCAACAATTGTAAAGTTCCAGCAGAAAATGTGCTTCACAGAGAGAACTCAGGATTAGACGTTCTCTTATTCGGACTTGATGGAGAAAGAACATTCACAGCATCTCAATATATAGGATTAGCTCGAAGTGCGTTTGAAGTCGCATATAAATATTCGCAGAAACGAATTCAATTTAAAAAACCCTTGTACTCATTTGAGGGGATTTCCTTCAAAATTAGTGAAATGTACATGGATATAGAATTAGCTCGTATTGCTGTTGCTCAGATAGCCCGAATACTTGATGAAGGACATAATGTCAGAGCTACTGTGGCTGCCATTAAAGCTAGAATTGCTGATGCTACAGTTAGAATCACTCAGGATGCCATACAAGTAGCAGGGGGTCTTGGATACTCCGAGGAATATCCTTTAGAGAGATATTACAGAGACGCAAAAATAGGGCAAATTTCAGCAGGTACCACAGAAATAATGAGGTATCTGATCACGAGAGAAATGAGAAGAATGTGGGGTGAATGACCAATGGAAAAAATGGTCGAAATTGAAAAAAAGGGGAATATAGCTACTATTAAACTTATAAATCCAGACAATTTTAATCCATTGAATCTTGAAACTGGAACGCAATTGTTAGACATAATTGAAAATCTGCGTGAAGATTCTACTATTCGATGTTTAATCATTACTGGCTCTGGAAAGGCTTTTTCTGCAGGAGGAGATGTGAAGAAATTCAAGGAAAGTGCGGATAATGGAACAGCAGGCAAGGTAATGGATGATTTAACAAATGTTTTATATAAAATAGCTTTTGTTTTACGTCAGTATCCAAAGCCGGTAATTGCGGCTGTTAATGGATGGGCAGTTGGAGCGGGCATGAACTTAGCCCTTTCTTGTGATTTTATCATATCTTCGGAACATGGAAAGTTTAAACAGTCATTTTGCAAACTTGCTTTGATTCCTGGATTTGCTGGTACAATACTTCTTAGTCGACAACTTACTTGGCAACAAGCTGTCCAAATGGCTTTCTTTGGGGATACTTATTCAGCTGAGGAGATGAAGAAACTCGGATTTGTCAATGTTATTACTCCTGCTGACCAATTAGAAGAAGTATCAATGCATTGGGCTGAAAAATTTACTAAGGGTCCTCTTTTAGCATATGCTAGAACTAAGGAATTATTTTTTGAAGCTTTAAGTACTCCACTTGACGAACATCTTGAAAAAGAGCGTCAGATGCAAATTAAATCGGCAGAAAGTGAAGATTATAAAATTGGAGTGACTGCCCTATTAGAAAAAAAAGATCCAGAATTTATAGGAAAGTGAGTTGAAATGGATAAATTACAAGAAGCAGTTATAGTTGATTATTTAAGATCCCCATTTTCTCGAAGTCGTCCTAACCAGCCAGAGAGAGATGTATTTCATCAAATTTCAGCAGATAGACTCCTTGCATTAGTCATAAAGGAATTAATGGGAAGAGTCAAGTTTGATCCTACCGAAATTGATGAATTAATAACCGGATGTGCCAACCAAGTAAAAGAAAATTTTCTTTATGGAGGACGTCAACCATTATTTTTAGCTGAATTGCCAGTAAATATTGCCGCAATGGGTGTTGATCGCCAGTGCGGATCTTCAATGTCAAGTATACACATAGGAGCAATGGAAATAATGACAGGTAATGCTGAAATTGTATTGGCGGGAGGAATGGAACACATGACACGCATTCCACGAGGGACTGATTTAACGTTGAAACATACCGAATTGACCGATGCTAACAAATTTCCAAACCATGCTAAATATGACTTGGGGACGGGATTCTCAATGCTTCAAACAGCACAAAAATTATGGGAACAAAATCAAGATATAACGAGAACTGATATGGACCAATTTAGCCTAGAATCTCATCAAAAAGCTGTAAATGCACGTGATTCAGGCTTTTTTAATGGAGAAATCCTTCCCGTCGAGGGGGCTAATCCAGATGGATCTAAGAAAATGATTAAATATGACCAATCAATAAGAGAGGGATCAAACCTCGAAACCATGGCAAATTTAAAGACAGTATCTAAGGGAATCAATGAAGAATCCCAAATCACTGCAGGAAATAGTTCACCCCTAAATGCCGGAGCAGGATGTTGCATATTAATGTCTCGAAATAGAGCAGAAGATTTAGGCATAAAACCCTTAGCAGCAATAAGGTCTATAGCTTGGGCAGGAGTAAATCCAGGAATTATGGGATCGGGTCCAGTACCAGCAAGTAAAAAAGCTTTAAAAAAAGCAAATTTAAATGCAAAAGAGATTGATTTTTGGGAAATAAATGAAGCTTTTGCGATTGTACCTCTATTTGCTATAAAAGAATTAAAAATTGAAAGAGAATTAATCAACATCAATGGCGGTGCAATCGCTTTAGGTCATCCTTTAGGTGCTACTGGAGTTAGAATCGTTGGAACATTAGCGAGAATTATGCAAAATAATAAAGATAGTCAGTTTGGTTTAGCAACAGCTTGTGTAGGCGGTGGACAAGGAGTAGCCACAATATTAGAAAAAGTTGATTAAAATTATTAATCATATTTTCTTTCAACTTTATTGAGAAACAATGAATCTTAAAGGTATTCATTTTTTATTGACTTACTCGTGTAATTATACTTGCGACCACTGCTTTTTATATTCTAGTCCTAATTCTCAAGGAACATTTTCTTTAGATCATATAAAGCAAATATTGGATGAAGCCGCTGAAATTGGAACAATTGAAAGCATTTATTTTGAAGGGGGAGAGGCATTTCTATTTTATCCTATAATGCTTGAAGGGATGAGATATGCAAAGAAAAAGGAGTTTAAGATTGGCTTAGTTACCAATTCATACTGGGCCACTAATGTTAAAGACGCTGAAGTCTGGTTAAAACCAATTCTTGAAATCGGGATAGAAAGCATGGAAGTTAGCGACGATTTATTCCATTTCGATGATAAATTTAATAACCTTGCAAAAAATGCTCGTAATGCGGCAGAAAACTTGGGGGTACCTGTTTCTTCGATTACAATTGAAACTCCAACAGTTCAGGAAGGTATTGATAAAGATCATGAAAAAGGAAAACCCGTGATTGGTGGTGGAGCGATGTTTAGAGGAAGAGCAGTCGAAAAGTTAATTGAAGGTTTACCCACAAGACCTTGGAACGAATTAGATTCATGTCCATATGAGGATTTAATAAATTTGGGGAGAGTTCATGTGGACCCGTTCGGTAATGTTCAAGTTTGTCAAGGTTTAAGTATAGGAAATGCATTCAAAACTCCTTTATCGAAACTGATAGCTGATTTTAATGGGGATAATCATCCAATTTGCTCTTCATTAATAAAAGGTGGCCCAGCAGAATTAGCTAATCAATATGGGCTTGAACATGAGGATTCGTATGTTGATGAATGCCATTTTTGCTATGAACTTCGACTTAAGTTAATTGATAAATTTCCAGAATATTTATGTCCAAAACAAGTATATGGCCTTGAAAACAAGTAAATTTTAAATGAAGAATCACATATTATTGCTTTTTATGACTTTTTTCAAACAGATCGATGAGATCATCATGATTTGCTATTTTTGGATGAAGAGCATAATTACGCAGATTTAATGCATCTTCTGTTATTGCCTCGAAATCATCTTTAATTACATTCTTTGAAGATAAATCATTCCATAGTCCAATTGTTTTAATGAATGACTCAATCTCATCACAACATTTTTCAGCTGCAGTGTTGTCAGAAACCTCGTATAAGTTTTGGTTAAATAATCGCCCAACTTCTGCAAATTTCTCAATAGCGGTTGTCCATGTCCAACGATTGACTTCAGGATATAATATTGCAAGAGTTTCTCCATGAGCTATTCCAGAGACATGACCTCCAAGAGCCATAGCCATTCCATGAGGTAACGTTGTACCAATATTTGAAATACATAATCCACCGAGCATTGCAGCAAATGAAAGAGCCTCTCGTGCTTCAAGGTTAGATCCATCTTCAACAGCTAGGGGTAAATATTTTATTATTTTCTTTAACGCATCCAAAGCATAGAGATCAATAAAATTCGAGGAGTGAATATTTATAAATGTTTCAAAAGAGTGAGTAAATGCATCAAATCCAGTAGAAGCAGTAATTTTTGGTGGAACTGTTAATGTAAGAACAGGATCGACAATTGCTACTCGAGGTGTAAGATCCCAACTTGCTATTGCAGACTTAGTTTTATCTCTTGCATTTTTAATCACTGCCATGTTGGTACCTTCTGCTCCAGTACCACCAGTGGTTGGAACAGCTATGACTGGAAGAATATCTTTACCTACTCTTTTTTGTCCTAATCTATAATCCCAAATATCTCCTTCATGTGTTGCACCTACACTAATTGCTTTCGCAGTATCCATGGTTGAACCTCCTCCCACTCCAAGTACTACATCTACATTATTTTCTCGTGCAATTTTGGATCCTTTATTCACACAATCATTATTAGGTTCAGGAACAGCCCCATCATAATGAATAGTTTCTATCCCTGCTTTTTCACATAAACCTTTAACATTTTCGAATAATTCTTTCATTGCTGGAAAAGGTTCGACAGTCACTAATAAACATCTTTTGCCATTCCTAGCAACTATTTTTCCTACTTCATTAACTCTATCTTTACCGAATAAGATTCTGGTTGGATGGAAATAGTTAAAATTTCTCATGATATACGTTAAAAATTAAAAATGTTTTTTTGATATATATTATGCTATGACTAATTTTAAAGCTTTAGAGTTTAATTTGGTTTCTTAAGCTCTAAAGTATCTTTGTTATTATTTAAAAAACAATAAATTCATGTTTTTTCTCCAATGTATATAGCTGGTTTATTGGGAATTGCTTTTGACTTTTTATTGGTAGGATCGTGTTCTGAATTGATAATTATTGGATGATTAATGCGCTTTTTGATGAATTCTTTATACTTCAATAAAAGTTCATCTTCTTTATCACTAAATCCATTCTTCTCCCATATTCTATTCTTTATTTGCATTTTGATAAAAGGCATGAGTCCTTTTTTCTTCATTATTTCTTGATCTTGCTTTAATTCTGAAAGAATTTTATTAAATTCTCCTTCATTTGAAACTATTTTCTCTTGGACTTCATACTTCCAGTTAGGAGCAGTATAAATAAATATTGCGTCGTTATCTTGTACGGTTACAACTTTTTTTATATTGAGGATATCGGCGATAAGCTCTGAAATGTAATCAAAATTAGATTCAAGATCATCATTTATGAGGTTGGTGTCAAATGGCTCCCAGATTTCATTAGATATGAATCCAGGTTTACCCTTATGGGCTTTTTCCCATAATTCTTCACAAACGTGGGGGATAACCAATGAGAGTAGCTTTAGCCAATCAAATACAATAATATCAAATAGACTTTGAAAATCTTTATTATCAGAATACTTTTTAAATTCTTGGAGCATGTTGAAAACTTCATAAAAAGCAATTTGGATGTATTTCCTCAAGTTATACTCTTTTAAAGCATTTTCAGAGGTAATGAAGAATCTTAAGATTTTAGACAGTATCGCTTTTGGATATTCCTTATCCAATTCGACCTTTTGGTCTTTCATATTAGTTTGATTTAGATTATCTGTAATAAAGCTATAAAAGCGCTCAATATGATTTGAAATAGATTTGATCTTTGATTCTCTCCAATCAACACTTACCCCCAAGTCTGCTCCATGAGATATATAAAATCTAAAAAGGTCGATAGAATAGTTTTTTCTTAACTCTGCTAAGGAGATGAGATTACCTTTTGATTTTCCCATTTTCTGGCCTTCTACTATAACTGGTTCTATGAGAGTTATCAATCTTGGCCAATCTTTTTTTTGAAAGATAGCGGCATGGTGAAAGATAAAAAAGCTCAAGTGGTTCGAAATGTGCATGATTGCAGTGTGTCTATGATCAACAGGATACCAATAGATAAATTCAGAATGCATCTCTTCTAAAATATCCTTCTTTATACCTGTTTTATCCGAGACCACATCAATTTTTCCTATACTCAGGAAAACATAATCAAAAAATTCTGGAATTAGCTGTTCTGGTTGAATGGATTTCTCATTTATAATATGGATGATCGTATAGAAACTCATGTAAATCGTTGAGTCACTCAATGATTCTATTATCCAATTTTTATCAAAGGGTAGCTTAGTACCTAATCCTCTTTTCCTTGCGCAGGGTCGTTTTTCCAACCAATGAAAAACATTCACGAAGTTTTGACGATACTTGTTCGGTACAATTTGCATTTGCTCTAAGCAATCAAACGCCTTCTTCTTCCAATCTGCTGCGTTAAAATTCAGAAACCATTGATCTTCTAAAATGGTAACTATAATTTTTTCACCGCATCTGCACCTTAAATCACGAGTCACGGGGATATATAGTCTATCAGCACTGCCTTCTTCTGTTAAATCTTGAATTACTTCTTGTACAGCTTCATTAACAGGTTTATTGCTATACTTACCACATTTCTCATTCAAAATCCCATTGTAAAACTCACTTTTATACAATTCAGCCGTCGCATTATCTAATTTTTCTTTGTCTAGTTGACTTTCTACTCCATATTTTTCGCAGAATTCTTTAGCTGGAAAATCCTTAGTATTTTTTAATTCAATTATTTTTATGGGTTTTATTGACTCGATTTTATCCTTATCAAGAGAATATTGTTGAATGATTTTATCATTTTTTTGTAATTCAATTAAAGCAATATAATCATATGGAGCATGAGCTGGAACCGAATAGACTACGCCAGTAGCTGTCGAAGTATCAACAAAATCGCCTGGAAGAATTGGCATTTTCCTACTCCCCCTGATAGAACTCGTCTGTTTTCCAATTAATATACTTCCTGGAAACTTTTCTAAAATTTCGATATTTTTTCCTTGGTTCCTAAACAATGCAATGGCTTCTTCGGAAATTATCCATTTTTCTCCTTTTATCTTCACGTAAACATAAGTGCCTGTAGGATTGATCCAAATATTTGTAACTCCAAAAATAGTTTCAGGTCTCAGGGTTGCCGCAACTAAATATCCATCTTCATACGGATATTTGATGCAGGTAAACTCATTAATGTTTAAATCCAATTCATCTCCGCTCGCTATATCGTCCTCCCCTACTGCGTTCTTATCCCGTGGGCAGTACAAGATCGGATATGCTCCCTTTTCTATATACCCTTTTTCCATTAATTTTTGGAATTGCCATTCTATAAACTTGTTATAAACAGGGTCTCCCGTGGTAAATTGTCTCCTCCAATCGATACTCATTCCGAGTGCAATAAAATCTTCTCTAATTGCATCAGAAAAATAATAAACTATATTCCAAGGATCTACAAAACTATCTACAATTTCTTTCACTTTTTGCTTGCTTGATGTGTGAAGAGAGACATATTGATGCATCCGCTTTATGATCTTCTTATCACGCCGTTCGATTGCTGAGGAAATCGCTAATACGGGAGTTCCTGTGATGTGAAAAGCCATTGGAAGTAAGACGTTATATCCTTTTGCTCGATAATATCGGGCAAAAATATCGCCATTTGCATAACTCCTTCCATGTCCAATGTGTTGTGGACCACTAGCGTACGGATATGGGATTGTTATGAATTTCTTTTGAGTTCCTGGTTTAGGATTAGCCTCAAATATCTTAGACTTTTGCCATCTCCCCTGCCATTTATTTTCAATTTCATGAGCATTATACATAATTTTTTTTCC
>Ga0315542_1002946_pt1 | contig 10145 bp, 11 predicted proteins | sample SalMarSW160120MG_FD_202541 | JGI IMG/M metagenome (GOLD analysis project Ga0315542, IMG submission 202541) | Salt marsh sediment microbial communities from the Plum Island Ecosystem LTER, Massachusetts, United States - Salt Marsh Sediment SW1601-20 ... | reverse complement strand
CTTCCCTTTGGAGGAACTGCCGTGGGTACGGGGATAAACGCTCATCCCGGTTTTGCTGAACGGGTCATCGACGGCATTTCTCGGGAGACGGGATATGCTTTTAAAGAGGTGACCAATCACTTCGAAGCCCAAGCGGCAAAAGACACCACAGTGGAAGTAAGTGGTGCGCTTAAAACATACGCGGTTGGCTTGACAAAAATCGCCAATGATATTCGCTGGCTATCTTCCGGGCCGATATGTGGCCTTGGAGAAATCACACTTCCCGATCTCCAGCCGGGATCTTCAATTATGCCCGGCAAAGTGAATCCTGTTATCCCGGAAGTGATACTTCAGGTGGCCAGTCAGGTCATCGGTAACGATGCGGCCATCACCCATGGAGGGCAGGCCGGTAACTTCGAGTTGAATGTCATGATGCCTATGATTGCATACAATCTGTTGCAGTCCCTCCAATTGCTTGCTTCATCCTCTCGGCGGTTTGCCAGTCATTGCATAAAGGGGATATCCGCCAACCGGGAACAATGCGTCTCCAATCTGGAAAAAAGCCTTTCCCTGGCTACCGCTTTTGTCCCGGCGATCGGATACGATGCGTCAGCTTCCATTGCCAGAGAGGCCCACAGGGTGGGGAAAACCGTGAGAGAGACGGCAAAAGCGCTGGGGGTGTTGCCCCATGACCGAATTGATCAGATCCTGGATGAAATGATTGGTGGGAAATAATGGGCGCAATCCCGCTTGCCATTCCCGGCTGTATTCGAATATTAAGGGCCGTTCCTGTATCGGATGGGCCCATTGGGAGAGAACCAGAGCCGGTATTAGAGAAGATAACGGATAGCCACCGCCAGAAACAATGCGGGGGGGTAGTAGCTCGCTTTGTTGAAAAGGTTGATGGCTTTTTGGCGGTCTTTCGTCCGATAGAGCTGGTAGGCAGGGAGTATGAGTAAATAGATGCCGACCATGAAAACGATCACCACAAACGGCCAGTTGAGCGGGAAGGGCGTCGCCCACAGAAGGACGCCGCTCATGATCAGGGTTGTGACGAGACAGCACATGACCAACAGGGACGATATTTCCGGTCCGAACCGGACGGGAACGGTCTTGGCCTGAAGAAATTTGTCTCTTTCCACATCCTCCCAATCGTTGGGAATATTCTGTCCTCCGATTTCCCAGAAAAAAAGCCACAAAAAGAGAACCAGCAGAAGGCCGAAGGAAGGTTCTGGGTCCACCGCGTACACGGCGGCGATGGCACCAGAGGTTTTGACGCCTCCGCTGACGATGGTCCGCGTCCAGCTGAGTCGCCACATGAGGCAGTAGACCGCCTCCAGAAGACAGCCGCCTATGAAAATCATGACACAGGCCGGGTTCAGAATGAACGCTCCCACCACCGCCACCAAGGCCCATCCCAGAGTCCACCCCAGTCCTTCCCGAAACTTCAACAAACCCTGGGCCACCGGGTGCCGTACCATGGCGCCGTCCAGATAGCCTTCCGTATCCCCAAAAAGCCCCTCTTCGATCTTCTTCTTATCGGAACGGTAATCGATGAGGTCGTTTAGGGCGTAAACGGCGCTGTATCCGGCGAAAACGGTCAACAATCCGATCAAAACCACCTTTATCGGTGGAAATTCACCCAGCCACAACAACGCCGCCAGACAGGGAGTCGTCATGTCCAACAAGGCGTGGGGGGTCCGGGAGAGGGCCAGAAACAGCCCCAGCCGTGACATGCCGCTGATCTGTCTTTGTGAAGAGGAATCCATCATCGGTTATTTCGACTGCATCGGGATGAAACCATTGTTGCAATTCTTAACACAGTTGCGGATAAAAGTCCCCCATAATTGGTTGTGAAAAGGGAATCGGTTTCCGCTTTATTTCTTCATTAAAACATTTTGAATGTAGTCATACAAATCCCTGGCCTGAGCATCGGAAATCTTAGCGGGTGGAAAAGCCGGCATCGGTGAGGCGGGGTGACGAAGCCACATATTAAAGAATTCTTGATTCTTGAGCAGGGGTGAATGGAGAATCGGCTTATCCGGCGCCAGGGTGTTTCCGCCGCTCGGATGACACGTTGTGCAGTGGGCCGAAAAGATCTTCTGCCCCCCCATGTACGCTTTCGGGCCGCTGATGGTCCTCCCCGCATAGGTCAACTGTCCGCCGAAATATCCCAGCACCACCACCGCGCAAAGACAAAGAAAATAGACCGGCAGGACTTTCATGGAGGTGGATCCATATTTGCGTCCCAGGAAAATGGCTAAGCCCAATAAGACCGCCAGGATGGGAGCCGTGATAAGTTTGGCCTTAATCGGCAGGATCCAGGCCCCTTCATAAAAATGCTGCCAATCCATGACACCCAGAATCATGGTGGGGAAAACCCATATGAATGCGAGGATGACGCAGTAGCGAGGCGTTGCCATGAGCTTCTCACTGCGAAAGATCAAGGCTACCAGCGCAAAAATAAGGGCGCCGGCAACCAATCCGATGGGCATATGCACTTCCGTTGGGTGAAAAGGATGATGGTAGCCCAGCCTGTTGAGAATTTCGTAAAAAGAATCGATCATGGTTTATTTTTCTTTCAGGCCGACTGGCCTCGTGGTTTAGTCGCGCCGCGGCTGAACAGATGCGCCTAAAACATAAGCCATGCCACGAAATAGAGGGGGTTGTTGTCCGACGCGTCCCTGCCGAATCCGTCATAGTTGGGAGTTGCCTCGCTGAATTTCGTATAGGCAGTATACTGGAGAGAAAACTTGTACTTCTCCATCAACACATAATCGGCTTCGAAAACAAAACTCTCGCTGTCGGGACTTCCGGTGCGGCTTCCATCGACGGGATCGGGGCCTTAGAGCGACGGGTCACTGTCTCCGGTGGTCGAAAAATATGCCAGAGTTCCGCCAAAGGTGCCATAGGGGCTGCGGTAGTAGTAATTGGCATTGGCTTTGTATGTCTTCAGCGTATCCGACGAATTGGACGTTATACCCGACGGGTAATCCGCATCCCAATCTTGATTTTCATGGATCCAGGTGGTTTTAAAGGTGACTATATGTGGGTTTGAGATATATTGATACTGAAGATCAAAGGCATAATCCGTCAATCGATTCGTAGGTCCGCTGTCGGCACCGCCTGAATAGACATCCGCCTGAATCCCGTATGTACCGACTTCCAGATAATGCTTATGCCACTGATGCTGCAGCGCCAAGCGCCAAGGGCTCACTCAAAAATAACTTCACATTTTTACATCTCAGCTTCAGGACATCTTCGGCTGTTGCTCAATCGTGAACTCCTCAAAATAGTTCACTATTTCTGTGGCTTCACTCAATTGCAACAACCAAATCTGACCCAAATCTGAGCGTCAGTTCTGCGAAGTTATTTTTGAGTGAGCCCCAACAGGGGACGGCTCCGTCCGTTATGGTATCAGGATCGGTACCGGCCCCCAGAGGCCGGGTAATGCCGTCATTGGTTGTTCGATAAACCCTGAAAGCGGCATAAATGAGATTGTTCCACAGGGCGTAGGCGCCTACACCGCCCACTTGCTGAGCCAGTCCGCCGTCAATGAGCGTACCGGCTGCCGGTGTGGGAGCAACGGCTGAAGCGGCATAGGGAAACCCCCATCCGGGTGTCGTATTCCAAATATCCCCCACCAGGGGATTGTTATCGATGGCAGCCCCCCATACCAGATGTTTTCCGCCGATCAGATCTGTCCTTGCCCACCGTATGTCCGTATTATCCAATGCAATGTCATTGGCGGTCCCGTCATAGGTGACCTGTGCAAAAGCCCCCAAACCGTCGATGATCCGACCGCCGTAGAATGCTGATGCCTGCTGCGGGAAATTGTATCGGTCCACCGCCGAGTCGTTCTTGTTATCGAACGGGGCAACGCCGTTCTTCAGGATACCGCTGTTTTTGTCAAGAACCGTTGCGGAAGCCTGAAACATGGCCGCCACAGGAGGCACGTACGGTTGGGACGAACTCCAGGTGCTGAAAGCGTAGGTCCCCAGCTTGAAAGCCCTTCCGAAAGCGGTCAGCTCCGGGAAAACCGTATGACAGGCGGTACAGGACATGCCGGTCTGGCGGGCAAAACTGGGAACCGCCTGTGCCGACAAGGGAAATAGGAAAAAGATGAAAAAAATGAGAAAGAAACCGAATAGACCTTTTTGAATCTGGCGGTAAGACATGTTTTACCTCCTTATCCTCGTGAAGAAATTCTTCATGTGCGGAACCGGACGCAACCTCACAAACTTTTTTCAGATTCTCCGTCTATTTCTTGAATGTGTGTTTCATATAATCGATGATGGTCTTGATTTCAGCATCACTCAAATCAAAGGCCGGCATGGGGGAAAGACCGTTGCGGATGGTGTGCGCAATGTTCTGGTCCACATCTCCCTGCCAGAACTGGGGCTGCTGAAAATCCCTGGGAGAGGGATTCAAAGCCGCCGCCGCCGGCCCGTTCCCTTTTCCGTCGGCCCCATGGCAGATCACGCATTTGGAATCATAAAGGGTTTTCCCCTGGTCAACCTCTCCCCCATAAGAATTGGTGATCATTGGAAGGACGTTTCCCACAAGAATCGCCAAAAAAATGACAGACAGTTTTTTTTCATGGTGTTGCCTCCTTAGGGCTCGCGCAAAAATAACTTCACATTCTCTCATCTCGTCTTTAGTCTGTCTTCGGCCACTCTTCACTCACGAAGTCCTCGAAATAGTTAACTATTCCTGTGGCTTCGCTCAATCGCGTCAACCAAATATGACCCAAATCTGAGCGTCAACTCTGTGAAGTTATTTTTGCGCGAGCCCTAAGCCATTGTTCTGTCCAATACAGGAGGCAATTGCGTCTGTATCCTCCTCTTCATTTCCTTTTCCTTGCGGGAGTTACCCGATACAACTTCAAGTGATTTTGCGCCTTTTTTTTCACCTGAATACATGATTTACCCCATTTACCTGGAAACGAAAGGAAAGTAACTATACAGGAGAGTGCGGGTAATGGGAGAACAAGGATGCCTACAGGTCTTTTGAGTGGACCTACAATACTTGAAAAAGGGGGATTTGTTATGTTTGTGGTTATGCTCAATTTTCCGGCGATTTAAGAGGGCAAGTATGCAGTTCTTTGGGCAAAAAAAAGATAATTTCGTATTTTTGGGAAAAAGAGGTTCATGATGAGAAAAATGGGAATAAATCCGGACCAGCGGATGCTTTTCCCTAAAGTGGCGCTGGCGGCCATGATCGAAACTCTGATCGGCCAGGGGTACACGGTCATTGCACCGACGTTGCACCGGGACGTCGTCAAATTAAAACCGATCACCGGCAGCGATGAAATTGTCCGTGGGCTGCGGGACCTTCAGGATGGCGGACGTTACCGCCTTGAGGAGGGTGATGGAACTCTTTTCTTCGAGTACGTGGTTGGGCCGGACAGTGCGAAATGCTATTTTTTTCCGCCCAGCCAGGAATTGTTTGCCGTGGATATTCAAAACGGCCGATTCGCCTGGGATCAAAGCCGGACACCGATCCCTAAGCTCGCCATATTGGGCCTAAGACCGTGCGATCTGGCGGCCATCCGGGTTCAGGACCGGGTATTTGCCGGAAGGAAACCGGCAGGTGAAGTGAAGTGTGAAGCCGAACTCTATTACGAACGGATCCGCGCCCAGTCCATACTGATTGCAGTCAACTGCACCCGTCCGGGCGGAACGTGTTTCTGTGATTCCATGGGAACCGGTCCGAAAGCGGCTGATGGGTTTGATGTCGCCATAACTGAGCTGAGCTCGGGTTTTATCGTGGAAGCCGGTTCAGAAACCGGCATGTCTCTTTTACACAAGCTGCCCGTCAGGGACCCGTCTTCCGCAGAACTGGAACTGGCGGATTTAAAAATGGAACTGGCCCGCGAGCGTATGGGACGGATCCTTGACACGCGGGACATTGTTGAGCTGCTGGATGGCAACATCGAACATGTGCGATGGGACCAACTGGGTGCACGATGCCTTTCCTGCGGCAACTGCACGATGGTGTGCCCCACCTGTTTCTGCAGTACGCTGACGGATTCAAGCGATCTGGCCGCTGAAAGAGCGACGCGCACACGCCGCTGGGAATCCTGTTTCACCCACCAGTTTTCCTACACCACAACGGGCCCCCACCGGCATACCATCCGAGGCCGCTACCGTCATTGGATGCGGCACAAACTGGGAACCTGGTGGAAGCAGTTCGGCACCAGCGGATGTGTCGGCTGCGGCCGGTGCATTACCTGGTGTCCGGTGGGAATCGACCTGACGGAAGAGACGGCCGGGATTCGAGGCAGTTACCCAAATACAGTTCAGCAGTCGGTTTCCCCCCTTCAAAACGAGGTGACAAAATGACTTTGGCGCAAAGCGAAACAATTCCGCCGGCGGTCTGTGGGCTGGATACCTGGATGCCTTTGCCAGCGCGCATCCTTGATATCAAAGACGAAAATTTCAACACCTATACCATTCGCCTGGCGATCGAAGACGAGCCCGCCCGCAATTCATACCGGTGGGCGCCGGGTCAGTTCAACATGCTCTATGTCCCCGGTGTAGGAGAGGCAGCCATCTCCATCAGTTCGGACCCGGAAAAGCCTGCTGAATTGGAACATACCATCCGCGGTGTGGGTTCTGTGACGCGGGCGATTAAAAAAATGGGAGCGGGGGGAATTATCGGTCTACGGGGACCCTTTGGTACCAGCTGGCCCACAGAAGGCATCAAAGAAAAGAATGTGGTGATGGTGGCCGGCGGCATCGGACTGGCACCAATTCGACCCATGATTTACTGGCTGCTTCATCATCGCGACCACTGCAAACGGGTTATGCTCCTCTATGGTTGCCGTTCGCCTGAAGACCGGGTTTTCGCGACGGAACTGGAGGAATGGGAACGCAACAGTGCGCTTGATGTTCTGGTAACAGTCGACAATGCAACCGTCAACTGGACCGGCCCCGTTGGTGTGGTCACGCACCTGCTAAGGCGGGTCAGGGTCGATGCGGGGCATACAACGGTTATGGTTTGCGGCCCGAAGATCTTAAACCGCGCCGCTTCCTGGCAGTTCCTGCAGCTTCACGTTCAGCCGGAACAGGTGTACGTTTCTCTGGAGCGTAATATGAACTGCGGGTTCGGACAATGCGGTCACTGTCAGTACGGATCAAAGTTCGTATGTCGGGACGGGCCTGTTTTTCGTTTTGCCGACATTGCTCATATTTTTGCCAAGGAGGAGATTTGATGACGCCGATTGACGCAAAAATATATGAAAAACTTAGACTTGCAGTCTACAAATTTTCAAGCTGCGACGGTTGTCAGCTCTCGATTCTAAACCTGGAAGACGAACTTCTCGATTTGGTCAATACCATTGAAGTGGCCTTTTTTCTCGAAGCGCGCCGACAGGTCCTGCCGCCACCTTATGATCTCGGCCTGGTGGAGGGGAGTATTTCCACGCCCGATGAAGAAGAGCGCATCCAGCAGGTCCGCCGGGACTGCAAATTTCTGGTGGTCATCGGCGCCTGTGCGACTTCCGGTGGCATTCAGGCGTTGCGCAACTGGACTGACGTGGAAGTGTACAAACGGATGGTTTATCCGGAACCCGCCTTTCTGAAGACCCTGGAGACGTCAACAGGGATTGCATCGCATGTGTTCGTGGATTTTGAGCTGCGGGGATGCCCCATCAATAAGGATCAGGTCCTGGAACTGGTGACCGCGCTTCTTATCGGGCGAAAACCGAATATCCCCACCCACAGCGTGTGCGTGGAATGCAAGCGCCAAGGATATGCCTGCGTGCTGGTTTCAAAGGGGGAACCGTGCCTTGGCCCCATTACACAAACGGGATGCGGCGCCCTGTGCCCGGGGCTCAGTCGGCCCTGTTACGGGTGCTTCGGTCCCATGGAACAGCCCAATATCTTCTCGCTGGCAGGCAGGTTTGAGGGCTTGGGTTTTGCGCCGGGAGATATCAAACGGATGTTGCGGACTTTTAACGGATATCTGGAACCCTTTAAACAGGCAAGTGATTATTATGAACAACGAGAAGACCCAGAAGGAGAATGAAAAACGTACCATTCGAGTGGGGCCCCTTGCACGGGTGGAGGGAGAAGGGGCACTCCATCTGGTGATGACCGGCCGCCGGGTCCAGGAAGTACGCCTCGAGATTTTCGAACCGCCGCGTTTTTACGAAGCTTTTCTTCAAGGTCGGGATTTTATGGAAGCGCCGGACATCACGGCACGGATTTGCGGCATCTGCCCCATCGCCTATCAGACCGCCTCCTGTTACGCCCTGGAAAAGGCAATGGGCGTTTTCGATGAAATGGATCCCCCCATTCAAAAGCTGCGCGACCTGATTTACTGCGGCGAATGGATCGAAAGCCATGTGTTGCACATGTTCATGCTGCATCTGCCCGATTTTCTGGGCTATGAAAGTTCCATCAGCATGGCGCGGGATCACGGCGGGATCGTCAAGCGGGCGCTCAGAATCAAGAAGGCGGGAAACGCCATCGTGGAACTTCTGGGGGGTCGTTCGGTGCATCCGGTGGGCATGTGTGTGGGCGGATTTTACGCGTGTCCGGAACCGGAGGATGTCGCAATGCTGCTCACGGAGATAGAGGTCTGTCTGGCCGACATGAAAGACCTGGCTCTTTTTCTCGCGCAAGCGGTAGACTACCCCGATTTCAAACAGGATTACGAGTTTGTGGCCCTCTGCCCCGATGACGAATATCCCATGAACCTGGGCCGCATCAAATCAAACAGAGGACTCGATGTGGATCAGGAGACCTTCGGCGAAGCCGTTGAAGAGCGCCAGGTTGCGTACAGTACGGCGCTCTTCTCGGCCATAAAGGGTCGCGGCGCCTATCTGGTGGGTCCTCTGGCGCGCCTCAACCTCAACCACGAGAAACTTCATCCCGTTGCGGCCGACCTGCTGAAAGAGGTCTGCGCGGCCCTCGGCAAGGATCTCCCCTGGAATAACAGTTTCTTGAGCCTCCCCGCCCGTGCCGTTGAAACCGTGCATGCACTGGCCCTGGCGGCCGATATCCTGAAATCTTACGAGGTGCCTTCCCGCTGTCGGATTCCGATAACGCCTCGTGCCGGATACGGCGGCCACGGCACCGAAGCGCCAAGGGGTCTCTGTTGGCATGATTACCGGACAAGAGACGACGGGACCATTTCTTTTGCCAGGATCATGCCCCCCACTGCCCAGAACCAAATGTGCATCGAGAAGGACCTTTACGAAATTGCAAAGCAGGTCGTGGACCTGAATGATATGGAGGCCGCCATGCGATGCGAACATCTTATCCGCAACTATGATCCCTGCATCAGTTGTTCGGTCCATTTTTTGAAATTTGAACGCACATGGCGCAAAGGTTGGGACAAGCCCCGATGACAGAGGGCAGAACCATGAAAAAGCCGGTTTTGATCGTCACCTGCGGCAACCCGGATGCCGGGGACGATGGTTTTGGGCACGCCGTGGCTGAACGCCTTCGCGCCGATGCACCCCCCGGCGTAACCATTAAGGAACTGGGAATCCGGCCGGCGGACCTTCTGGAAGACGCAGAAGGATACGGCGCTCTCATCATCGTGGACGCGATATGTTGTCCCGGTGAAGAGCTGGGGAGTCTCATGGCTATGGACTGGTTTGACCCGGCGCGCCCTGTTCTAAAAAACGAGGCGACACTGAGCACCCACGGCATGTCCATGGGCCGGCAACTTGACCTGCTGCAATCCTTGGGGATGCTGCCCTCCGTTGTCCGGGTGGTGGGGTCCCACGTGGGCCGGGTGAAAATGGGGTATCCCTTGACGGATGCCGTGGAAAGGAGCGTGTCAACCGTGGCAGGGGTCATCAGGGAATACGCTGGATCAAGAGAGGATGAAGGATACTGAGCGCAAAGTAATGGATGCTTATCTTCAAACAGGGCAAATCACCTGCCACGATACAAACGGCCGCAGGATCGATTGTACCGGAAGCGGCCAGGATGCGGAATTCAGAAACGGCGTGTCCTGGCCGGCGGAACGATTCGTCGTGGGCGAGGAAACCGTTGTCGACGATTTGACGGGACCCGTCTGGGCAAAAAACGCCAATATGGCTGAATTCCCTGTGGCGTGGCAGGAAGCCCTGGATTACATCGCAGCCATGAACCGTGACCATGTATTCGGTTTTTCCGACTGGCGTCTTTCCAATCGCCGTGAACTCA
>Ga0315542_1002945_pt1 | contig 10147 bp, 10 predicted proteins | sample SalMarSW160120MG_FD_202541 | JGI IMG/M metagenome (GOLD analysis project Ga0315542, IMG submission 202541) | Salt marsh sediment microbial communities from the Plum Island Ecosystem LTER, Massachusetts, United States - Salt Marsh Sediment SW1601-20 ... | reverse complement strand
GCTCAGATGGCGATGAATTGGTTGACGTATCCGTTTAATTTCTATCAAAAGGGGATTTGAACTTGAAATACTTCCACTTTACAGGCTTATGACAGTTCATGTGAATTTGAGTGCGAGTGAAATCGCGGAGCGCCTCCAACAGGCCGGATCATCTCTTAAGGACGAGACTCCATATCCAGAATCTCCTTACCCATCCGAATTGCTGCCCGATGCGCCACGGCAAGCAGCAGTTCTCATCCCACTGCTCAAACAAGAGGAGCAATGGCATCTTTTGTATACACGCAGAAATGCGACATTGGCTGAACACAGCGGCCAGGTTGCATTTCCAGGTGGTCGTTCAGATCCTGGAGATCAAAGTCCTGAAATGACTGCTTTACGGGAGGCCCAGGAAGAAATAGGATTACAACCTTCCGACGTTTCGATCTTAGGCCGGTTGAATGATTTCTTGACAATCACAAATTATCGGGTCACACCGGTGGTTGGCCTGATTCCCTGGCCTTATAAACTCCATCTTGCCAGCGTTGAAGTCAGCCGGGTTTTTACGATACCACTGGATTGGCTGATTGATCCTGCGAATTACGAAGTTCGCCAACGGAGTTTACCGCCTTCCTATGGTGCAGTGTCTGTGATCTACTACCATCCCTATGATGGTGAGGTGCTCTGGGGAGCTAGTGCCAGGTTCACCTTAACTTTAATCAAGAGCCTCCGCCTAAATGGGATAGACACTTAAGAAAGAGGAGCCGACTGAGCAGCCGGCTCCTTTGGTTTTTCTGTGCAAATGGTATCTGCCGGCACCAAAATGCTAGAACTCTTCCCCTTCTTCCTCTGCTTTGCCGCGCTCGATTAACTCTGGCCCTTCCTCGCCATATTCGGCCTCTTCCTCCTCTGCCTCTTCCTTCTCTTCTGCAGCCGGAGCAGTTACCAGGGCGACCATCTCATCCAGGTCTGTCAGCACCTCAACATTGCTAGGCAGACTGATATCACGAACATAAATTGCGTCCCCGATTTCTTTCAGATTCGAGATATCTACCGTGACGCGCTCAGGTAAATTCTGTGGCAAGCTTTCCACTTCCAGAGCTTCAACACCTGAGACCAAAATAAAACTGTAATCCTTAACGGCTGGAGCATCACCAACGAGTTCAACCATTACGTTGGCGCGCAACTTTTCAGTAAGAGAAACGGCGAGAAAATCTACATGCAGCAGACTGCCCAAAATCGGTTCTCGTTGTCGCTCACGGACCAGGACATTCAAGCGCTCTCCATCTACATTTACTGCGATCATATGCGATGATGTAATACCAGAAAGCACACGTCCGGCACTATGAGCATCTAACGTGATCGGGATCGGGTTAATAGACCCTCCGTATATAATCGCTGGCAATCCCCCCTCCCTGCGAAGTGCTTTCACTTTCTTTCCGATCTTCTCACGCTTTTTGGCTTGCAAGACAATTTCTTCCATAATATCCTTCCTTGGAGCGCCTCTCACCTGATAGCCGTTCAGATTACCTTCGCTCCTGCGGTACGTTCCCGTCTTGACGGGTGATTAATTATGACGAATGTGGGAGCGCATTCCATAAGTCCACAATCGTCTTGAACAACAAAGTAATGATTTGAAAAACAGATGTCTACTGTTTACCCTTCGTCAGCAAGTTCCCGGCGAAGATTACCATCCCAGCCGCGATCCCGGTGACCAATCCAGCTAATACGGCTCTGGGGGTATCCAGGGTTGTAGTAACCTGGCCTTCCACTTTACCAGCCAGAAGTATCGTGGATTGCAGATTCTTTCCATTAACCTGTCGCGCAGCCAGTAATCCTGCTTTTGCATCGTGAAGTTCAGCATTTCCAGTGTAGAGTGTATTCACACTACCATCATTGACGATTAGGTTGTTGGAACGTGCTGCAATAATCGCCCCTTCCGATAACGTCAAAGTATCTGCATCAATAAACAGAACAGCGCCAGAATCGAAATCCACTTTCTGCGCCTCGATATGATTTACTGCCCCCTGGCGAAACTCAACCTCGTTAGCCACGATTTGCGATACGCTGCTCTGGTTTACACGAACAAGTTCAGCCTGGACTTTTTCTATAGAACTATTTGTAAGATTTACAGCTTCAGCAAAGACCTCATTTTCTTTGCCAGCGGTATCATCGCTCGGTTCGTCCGGATCAGTTGCTTTGGGTCGGTTAGTTATTGGCATTTAATCCTCCAACTATATTCGCGAAACCATTCAGCACCGCAAGTACAATCGGGCACAAAAAGGCCCCCAAAAGCGGGGGCGACGGTTACGACGCGGCTTGAATTTTAGCTGCCATACGTGTTTTCGTCAATAGCAACTTGCCAGGACTTCCAAAACCTGTGCAGGGTCTCTAGTTCCGAAAGACTCTTGAGGTCTTCCTGCCCAGACTCATCGACCGCATTGAGTAAATAGACGATATCTCCTCGAAGGGCGCGTATCATGGCGTACTGTTCTGTTTCATCGCCCGGGAGTAAACCAACGCTTCCTTGAGGATTATAATGTTGATACCAATGGGGCAGGGCAAACTTCCGCAACCAATCAGGCCGAACTGCAGCCAATGTTTCTAACGCCTGTAAAAAATACTCAAATGCTCGATCTAACCAACTCAGGTTGTCGATGAACCGCAACACATGACGAGAATCCCGGCTTTCTTGATAACTGACTCCAAACAAACCATAATCAACCGTACGTTTCAACATCTCATAGAAAACCATTTGCCCTTCACCATTATGAAGCAAACGTTGGCGAAACTCAAACAGGAAAAGTGGATCAAAACCGGGATATGTGACTCCCAGGCGCAGGGCATATTTCCAATCCATCCGCGTTCGGACTGCATCTGCCGCCAGCCGATCGGGCAGCCGTTCGGCGTATTGAAAAATCGTGACCAAAGCCAATAATGAAAGTAAGCTTGTCGGTTTCTCCCCCGAGGCATCCAATCGCTCAAAATCAATCCCTGCAAAGATCTTGCTAAAATGATCGCCAAACCCCAGATATAAGTTCTCAATATTATAGGTTAATTTTGCATCAGAACCCTTGTCTTCAGGGCTCGGCGGAAACGGTGCTGAATTTACCGGCATATGAACCTCCGCAGGACGGAAAAGCAAAAATCCCCTGGTAAAAATAGCCCTCTTCTAAAAACTATATATCCTAAATCGCACAAACTAAACAGCGTAATAGACCAGGATTTTTTAGTCCATAAGATCGAGTAGAACTACGGAATTAAAACTATCATTTAGGCACAAACTACGTAGAGAGATCAGGGGAAAATACCGTTAACTAATTGCTAGTGACTGTGCTATAAACATTTCAGGACTTGGGGAAATTCTTTGTTGCATAAATAGAGCAACTTCCACTCACAACCAACCACGATTTAATGCTTTTGCAATGGGAGGGAATATCATATGAAACATCGAACGGTGTTATGGAGATTAGCGCTTTTGGGAACCGTCCTGGCGCTGGCCGTTTCGGCCTGGGCTCCAGCTCTTGCGTCTGACACTTACACTAATGTCGCTGGTACGATCGGCTTAGGAAAACAAGGCATTTTTATCGCTGCACCCGGAGTTAGAGCAACGGACGTGCAAGCGATGACCACCACAATGACCGATAAATATCACGCTGGGGGCATGTGGTCCAGGTTGCCGCTGGTATCTGTAACCTTCTTGAATTCCAGCGGAAAGGCAGTCAAAGCCGATGCCAATGCGTGGGTTTTCTTCGATCTGGGTCCAGCAGAGAAAGCCGCCTGGCTAGCCGGCGCTACTGGAATGTCCATCTACGTTTCCACTGACAATGGAAAAACCTGGGCAACCTGCCCGACCATGTGGGTTGCTGCAGGAGCTAACGGGCGCCTTACTTGTCGGATCAGTGCGAATGGCCTTTACGGGTTGATGTCCGACAATTACCAAGACATTTATTTTTCCAACAAATAATATTAACCAGGGATAGCTCAACGAAACCCAGGTCCAGAGCTCTCCCTATTGGAATCCCCGATCGGGTGACTGTGTGAACAGGGTGTAGATTGCAATAATTATGCAATCTACATCCTGGTTTTTATGGAACCTCGAGCAAACCGTGTTGAACTGCATAATGAACCAGTTCGGCACGACTATGCAAATCGAGTTTATCCATCAGGTTCGCACGATGCGTTTCAACCGTGCGAACACTGATCATCAACATTTCTGCAATCTGACTGCCGGTATGCCCTCGTGCAATTAGTCGTAGTACTTCAACTTCCCGAGAAGTAAGCGCTTCCGAGAAAGTTTTTTCTGTACACTTTCCCCCTCCGAAGCCGTTCAAGAGAGAGCGGGTCAGGGATGAGTAGATATATAAATCACCGCGCGCTACAGATCGAATAGCGTTGACCAACTCAGATTCCACAGCTTGTTTGAGAATATAACCACTGGCACCGGACCGAATTGCAGCTTGCAGCAAGCTCTTATCCTCATGCACAGTCAGAATTAAAACACGCACACCAGGCACCTTTTCAGTGATTTGTTGAGTAATCTGTATGCCGTCTGGGCCTGGCATACTGATATCCATCAGAATGATATCTGGTTGAAGGTTTTGTGCCAGCCGTAAAGCCTGTTCACCATCACTTGCCTCTCCGACCACTTTAAAATCCACCTCGGTATTGAGTAATGCCCGCAGGCCAGCGCGCAGCACACCGTGATCGTCAACGATTAAGATACGAAAAGCCATATGGAATCTCCACTACGAGCGTAGTTCCCGAACCAGTTATACTATCCACCACCAAAGACCCCCCTAACATTTCAGCGCGCTCTTGTACACCATACAATCCCAAACGTTCATCGGATTTCACGTCTTGCACATCGAATCCAATCCCGTTATCTTCTACAATTAACAACAAGCTGGAATCACGCCTCGCCAAAATCACGTCAACCTGCGTAGCATGCGCGTGACGTGCTACGTTTGTCAACCCCTCCTGTACGATACGATACAATGCGGTTTCAACATCCAACGGGAGACGTTCCGAAACCCCGGCCACTTCAAAGTGAACAATCAGGTTATGCTTATTACTGAAAGATTCAATATACTGTTCAAGTGCTGCCACCAGTCCAAGGTGATCCAGACTGGCAGGCCTCAGATCAACCGCCAGCCGATGCAGATTTTCCTGAACACCTTCAACCAATTGCTTCAACTCAGCAATCCCTTTTAGAAGAGAGGCCGGGTTACTCACCTCACGTTCGAGAAGAGCAAGGCCTACCAACAAGGATGTCAGTGATTGGCTGGCCTCGTCATGCAGCTCACGAGCGATGTAACGACGCTCCGTTTCCTGAATTTCAACCAGCCGGCGAGAGATGGCTTGAAGTCGCTGGCGACCGGTACGGACCTGTTCAAAAAGCCAGGCGTTCTGGATGATCACTGCAGCCAGCCTTGCCAACGCTTCGACGAGCCGGATATGTTCAGAAGAAAAGTATCCAGCTGTATTTTTCCCCAAGGCAAGCAATCCGATGACTTTGCCGGTAGCTATCAGTGGAACGCCCAGCCAACTACGAATGGACGCGACCTCTGAATACGAGTTCCATTCCGGAACTGCAGCGGTGTCGAGTATGTATACACTTTTTTGAGTGCTAAAAACTTGTTTAAGATGTGACAGTTCACGGTAATCCTGGACCGTTTTGGGATTTTTATCAAACTCAATCCACTGATTGTTCATCCAGGCGGCGTGAATCTGCAGCGAAGTAGTATGTTCAAGCAAAGCGACATTGGCGTTGTCATACGGAACAAGTTGCCGGGTATATTCGAGCAAAGAAGTCATCAAGACATTCAGATCCAGGCTATGGGTTAATGCCAAACCAGCAGCGTGAAGTACTTCAGCACTTTTACGGGCCTGCTGTTCAGAAAAATAAGCCCGTTGGCGATTTTCAATCTCCAAAAGCAATTCTTGATTTGCCTGGGTTAACTCTTGGTTACGCTCCTGAATGCGGCGGTTTAGTTCTTCATTCATCCGTTGAAGTTCGGATTCGACTTGCTTGCGCCGTGTTACATCACGGCTGATGGTCGAAATACCTACCACCTTACCCGTATCATCTTTTATCGCCGAGATGCTCAGGGAAACATGGATACGCTGACCATCTTTGCATACTCTAGTGGATTCCATTGGCTCGATCAATTCACCTCGCGCAGCTTTTTGATATAAAGCGCTTACCTCAATCTGTGTATCTGGCTCCGCCAGCATAGAAATATGCTTGCCTCGCACTTCTTCCCATGAATAACCAAATATATGCTCGGCGCCGGTATTCCAACAAACAATGAACCCATCCAAATCCTCGCCGATGATAGCATCCTGAGCGTTCTGAAGAATTGCTGCACTCAGCTTGGTCTGCTCCATGAGAAAATCTGCCCGGTCTCCAGATGTTCCAGAAAAATCAACGGGTTTGCTACTTACACACATTCCAGTTCCCCACAATTTAAAACAGGATTCAGTTAAAGCATTGCATTATATTCATCCCAGTTTACACTGGGGTGGTACTCTTAAATGTATTAAAATGTTAATCGATAAATTATTGGACTACTTTATTTCACCCCTATGCAGTAATTTAAATTTTAATGCCCGGAAAGTGAAACATTGTAGGGCTAAGTTGACGATATTATAACAAATTCATTCAAGCAATTCAATCGGTACAAATTCTACGGGCATGATTCGCCTCTAATGACTTCAGGGAATAACAATTAATTGCTCATGCAAATTTACTTCCAAACCCAAGCTTTTTCGGATCAACTTGACGGCCAATCTTTGAAATTCATATCGAAACCCGGTATACCGGATTGGGACCAAATCACCCCCTCGGCCCGCTTGTTGGCCGAGCACATCCAAATTACCCAACCCGTTCGCCTTTTAATTTATGGCTGTGGGCACGGTGCGATGCCGGTTGCCCTGGCACGTAAACACCCTGATGCAGAGTTGTGGATCACGGACATGTTTTCACTTTCCCCAAAACTCACAACGGAAACATTCCAGGAAAATGGGGTTTCCAACCCGCTAAACATTGCGGATATTCTCACCTTACGAGAAAATTCAGAGCGCTTCGACATGGTGGTTATCAACCTGCCTAAAGGCCGCCAGCTTGCTCAACACTGGCTTGCGGAGGCTTTCAGTGTGCTCCGCATGCAAGGACAACTGTTCATCGCTGGAGCTAATAAACAAGGGATCCGCAGCGTCATCAAAGATGCTGAGGTGTTATTCGGTAGCGGCACGATCCTGGCGTATAAAAAAGGCTGTCGCATTGCGCGTTTTCTAAAACAGGACAAATCATCCCCACCTGCCCCATGGCTGAATTCACCCGGCATCTTACCCGGGAGTTGGATCGAGTTCGAGGCCGAATTGCCTTCAGGTGCGCTCAGATTGCACAGTTTACCCGGTGTATTTTCATCGAACCACCTAGACGAAGGCACTCGCCTGCTCCTTCAACATCTGAAGGTTCGCCCTGGCGCCAATGTATTGGATCTGGGGTGCGGGTGTGGCGTGATTGGCCTGGAGGCCTCCAGGTCCGGTGCCGCTCATGTGGATTTGGTCGATATTAACTTATACGCTTGCGCGGCGGCATACGAGAATATTCGCTTGCACAACATTAGAAATGCCCAGGTTCTCGCAAGCGACGCACTCGAGGCGGTTAAAGAAAGGCGCTACGACCTGATTGTCACCAATCCCCCATTCCACAGCGGTAAGGATATCGAATACCAGATCACGCAAGTTTTTATCGAACAATCCCCACAGGTTTTGGCGCCCGGTGGCGAATTCTGGCTGGTAGCGAATAAATTTATTCGCTACCAGGCGATGTTACAACCATTTTTCCGACGGGTAGAACAAGTAGCCGAGACGAATCGCTACTACGTACTTCGAGCAATTACAGGGCGCGAGCCAAGATCGCCTTCATCTCCTGTTCTGTCAGTTGGATAGGATTTCCTTTCATACTGCTCGCCCGAGCAGATTTCTCGATCAGTTCCGTGAAATGCACATGCGCAACCCCATATGTGGATAGGCCGGGTACATTCAGCGCAGCACATAAGGACTGTACCCATGCAACCCCATCCTGAGCCCTCGCTTTGCGGTTGCCGGTCAAAATCTGAGCCACTTCATCATATCGCGCCAACGCGGCGCTTTCATCGGCACGCTGTTCCAGTGCATGCACATTTGTCTCCATAACATATGGTAACAAGCGAGCACAGATAGCTCCATGAGGCGCCGGGAACATGCCTCCTAAAGGACCGGCAAATCCATGCACAGCCCCCAATTTCGCATTGGCCAGCGCCAGCCCGCCCAGCAGACTCGCCAGCGACATATCACGTCGCGCTGCAGGGTCATCACCCTGTTCGAACGCCCGCTGTAATGACCTTCCTGCACGCAGCAGCCCTTCCCGGCAGAGTCCATCGGTCAGGGGATTGGACTGAAAGGTGACAAAAGATTCGATTAATTGAGTCAGGGCATCCAGGCCAGTGCTGGCAGTGACATCCTTTGGCAAACTGTAGGTAAGTTCGGGGTCAACGAGAGCTAACCGCGGCAGCATCCATGGACTTCGCAAGCTAACTTTCACGTTCTTTTCGGGAACCCCTAAGACAGCATTACGGGTAACCTCGGCCCCAGTACCTGCAGTTGTAGGGATTGCGATAAACGGCAGTGGTGGATTTACTAATGGGCGCCCTCGTCCAACGACTTCAAGGTAATCCAGTGGGTCGCCCGGATTCGTCAGCAGCGCCGCAATGGCCTTAGCGCTATCGACCGCGCTGCCTCCACCAAATCCTATCACCAGGTCGCAGTCCTCTCTCCTGGCTCGTTCTATACCTTGCTTGATCAAATCCGTTGTAGGTTCATGTGAGACTTGATAAAGTCCGTAACCGATCTCGGAACCAGCCAAAATCTTTAATAATGGCTCCGCCCGTTCTTCTGATAACCCGCTGACCACCAGGGCTTTTCGTCCAATCTCGATCGCAGCCGGACCAACCTCCTTGAGCGTACTCTCCCCAAATATGATGCGGGTAGCAGTTGCAAATTCAAAACGCATCGCTCAACTCCTTACTACCAGCCATCATCGCCAGGAAAAATATTGGAATATTTCACACCTTTACGTGGTTCGAACATCATTTCGGCGACTGTATCTCGCCATTTGGCGTAATGCTGTGTTTCTTTATGGCGCGCCGGGTCGTCCACAGTCCGATAAACTTCCACCAGAATGAAGCGTGTTGGATCATCATCTTGTTGGATCACATCAAAACGAGCAATCCCATGCTCTTGGACGCTATTGCTAGCATTTTCCACGGTCGCCTGAATAAATTCGTCGACAAATTCTGGTTTCACATGAACCTGCACTTGAACGATGATCATGAATTCCTCCTATCTCTTGACCATTTTCACTCATCCAATTGTTCATGAATTATGCCACAAACCAGTTCATATTCCAGGAATTTCAACCCGGTATCATAGTCAAGTGCGAAAAGAATTGACGTTCAACGCATAAACGGCTTATACTTACACTACACTAGCACTTAATCTTGGGATTATCACACTCCGGTTGCGCCATGGGGTGACAATTTTTTTCAAAAGGAAATCAGGAGTACGGAAATGGCCGCCATGACAACAAAACGACTCGGTGTTTTAACCAGCGGTGGTGACGCCCAGGGGATGAATGCAGCCGTGCGCGCTGTGGTTCGGTCAGGATTGGATCGCGGTATCGAAGTCTATGCGATTTATGAGGGCTACCAGGGAATGGTCGAAGGTGGTAGCCGCATCCGAAAAATGACCTGGGATTCGGTAGGAGGGATTTTAGGGAAAGGCGGCACCATCATCGGTACCGCACGCTCGGAAGCCTTCCGAACGCGTGAAGGTCGTTTGCTGGCGGCTCGAAACCTGTTGCATAATGAAATTGACAACCTTGTGATCATCGGTGGCGATGGAAGCCTGACCGGTGCTAATTTATTTCGCCAGGAATGGCCCGGCTTATTAGCCGAGCTGGTTGAAAAAGGGCAGATAACCCAACAAATAGCAGACTCTCACCCAAATTTGATGATCGCCGGTCTGGTTGGTTCAATTGACAATGATATGGATGGAACCGATATGACCATTGGTGCCGACTCTGCATTGCATCGCATCACTGAAGCAGTGGACGCCATCTCCA
>Ga0315542_1002943_pt1 | contig 10149 bp, 10 predicted proteins | sample SalMarSW160120MG_FD_202541 | JGI IMG/M metagenome (GOLD analysis project Ga0315542, IMG submission 202541) | Salt marsh sediment microbial communities from the Plum Island Ecosystem LTER, Massachusetts, United States - Salt Marsh Sediment SW1601-20 ... | reverse complement strand
CCTGCGCTGCCAACACGGTATCTTCAGGCTGCCGAAACCAACCCTGCACCAGGCCCGTGAAGGTTAGTGTGGGAAAATCGCCCTGCATGGTGGTATGATATTGCATCTCATTGTTGTTCAGCCTGTCTAAAATATGAAAAACAGAATCGCCGATATGTTTTTGGCTAAACAGTTCCAGCGAAATGGTATTGGTATTGAAATCAATTGCGCCGGTTCCGTGGTGCTCCATTTTTATGAAATCGGTTTTGATATTCCGGAAAGTCCAGATTTTTTTCTCAAAGATAAAATCGAGGCTCGATCTGTAAAATGGGACGAAAGTGTAATTCAGTTTGGATGAATAGATATTTCCTGTGACCACCAGGTTAGATTTTGGTCCGTTTACATCCAGGTGGCCCTGAACCTTGCCTTTATTCAGCAGCTCCAGAATTGGGGCGGAAATCGCAATGTTTTTGGCGGAATAATTGTCGAAATCGATATTCAGATACAAGCCCGGAGAAAAAATTTCGCCAAAACTGCCGGTAAGGACAAAATGGCCGTCTTCAACATTACCTGAAACCGGCGGAAGCTCCATCTTCTGTCCACGGAATTGAATCGTGTAATCGTCTGTCTTTAGCTGCTGTCCAAATAGCAATCCCGACATATTCTTGACTGCAAGATCTCCTTTAGCTTCCATGTCTCTCACATAAAAGGAAGGGCAATGGAGGCTGAGTTTGCCGTCCAGAACTGCGTTTTGCAAGGTAAAGCTTTGCCCATTGAAAAATGGCAATCCCTCGGAAAGCCGGCAGTCGTCAAACTCCGCATTGATGTCCCAGCCCTCATTGTTAAGATTTACCTTTCCGGACAAAGTCAGATCAGGAGATGACGCATCGAATAACTTGCCGTTCAGGTCGAGCATTGCATGTTTCTCAGATTCTACTATGATGAGTCCCTTGAGACCGGAGATGAATTTTGTGATATTCTCAGGCGATTTTCCCCAGTAGATTTCTCCATTCTGAATGAAAATACGGTCGATCTCCGCGAGCTTGCGGAAACCGCCGATTACCTCTCTCGCGTCCAGTGAGTTCGGTGGAATCTGCGAACTGCTGCCGGTTTCACCGGTCCATAAAATGAGTTTGGGATTCTTGAAGGTGATTGATTCAATCACTTGGAGAAAGTCGAACTTATGAAGGAAAAGTTTATGTATACTGTAACCGATTTGTATTTCATCTAATTGCAGTTGATAATTGTGCTCCCCGCTTCCAGCCGTAATATTATAGAATGAGATGTATCCGAAACCAAGTGTGAAGTCGTTAATGGAAAACGAATCTCCCAGGTAGGGACGTAGCCTTTTCTCCAGAGATTCACCGATCTCCTTCTTGGCAGGAGTGAAACGCCAAACCAGGTTTATGGAAAGCAGAGCAGTGAAAAGGACAATAAAAAAGTAAAAAACCCAGGTGTTTTTCTTCATATAAAGGATTCAAACTTAAACAGATATAGATGAATATCTTTCAAACCACTATTGCCTCATGTTTATCGATTCTCCCGGGGTTTCGTTCCAATAAAAATATTTTTATTCACATCCGGAAATTCCAGACCCCTGAATGGATTCTTTCCGCCTTTTCTCATTGCCACTACTCAATTTAAGGAAATTTATTTTTTTGTCCAAATTGTGTATGACTTTTGGAAAAGCAAGCCGCTATCGCGAAAGGGGCTCGCGATCTTCTTGTTACTGCTATTTTTTTTTCACCTCTGCCGAAATTTCGGGCATCATGTGCATCCTTTTTCAACAGCAGACGGTGCTCAGCAAAAGAATTATGCGGGAAGAGAATTGGGTAAATTACGCTAATTCAATGAATTACGCCTGGATATTGTACCAGGGTTCCTTTCGTGGCATTATGCTTGCAAAATGTGATATGACATTTTAGAGGGCAGAATGATAAAGAATTATATTCTAAAGCACACCGTTATACCCCGCCTTAGCAAAGGTTTGGATGTCTATTCCTTACGACAGAAGACAACCGCGGACAATATTGCGAACGTGCAAACCGAAGGCTACCGTCGCAAAGAAGTTAAGTTTGAGGAGCGGCTGCAAAGTGCGATGTCGTCTCATTTGCAGGGCAATACGACCAATCCAAATCATATAAAATTGGGTGGCGGCAGCGTCCAACAAGTCGATCCGCAAGTAGTTGAAGATACATCAGCCGATTTGGAAAGTGGAGTTAACAACGTTAACATCGAAACGGAAATGGTGGATCAGGTAAAGAATGAAATCCGCTTTCTTTTCGGAAGCCGCCTGATAAATCGTAATTTCGCCTTCCTGAGAGCCAGCATAAAAGGCAGATTTGATCAATAATCACAAGGAGCAGTGAACAATGCCAATCGACAAATTGTTCGGTGCATTAAATACCAGTGCCAGCGGCCTGAGTGCCCAGCGTAGAAAATTGGACAATATCGCCAGCAATATTGCGAACGCCGGTACCACCCGCACCGAAGATGGACAGCCCTATCGCCGCAAAATAACTGTTATGCGCGCCAAAAATTCGGAGGGATTTCGGACGGTGCTGCAAAGAAAGGCCAACCTGCTTTCTACCAGCAACCCCCGCCATCTCAAGGGGGCAAATTTCACCACATCTGCTCCCGGCACTGAAGCTACCGTAGAAGCCAAAACGGTTGAGGACAAGGCCGCATTAAAAAGGGTTTATGATCCCGATCATCCGGATGCCGATGAAGAGGGTTACGTGTATATGCCCAATGTGGATATGGTTTCGGAAATGGTTGACATGATAAATGCATCGCGGGGATATGAGGCAAACCTCTCCGCGATGGATGCCGCAAAGAAAATGGCCAAAGCGGCCCTTGATATTTAACAGGGGGTAATCCTTGAAGATTTACGGTTCCACGAATAAAATTTATGGGAATATTGCGGTTAACCGGCCGGATCCGAAAAATGAGCCTGCTGCGAGTCCCAGAAAAATCGCAACGACGCAGGATGTTCCTAATAAAATAGAGGTCCCGAAGAATTTCAAGCCGGAGAAAACGCTGGACAAAGATGAACAGGTGTTTTTCGAATCTCTGTATCCCCGTGCCCGGAAGGAGATACAGCGCTATGCACAAAGCCAGAATAAAGTGCAAGTGGAAAAGGGCAAATTTATTGATGTGCGAGGCTGATGATGATCAACAAAATTAACAATCCAATGAATATTTTGCCCGATTCTCAAAAGAACGGGCAAAAGACAGCCGAAACAGGCGATGCGTTTCAGAATACGCTGAGCGGTCTTCTGGAAGATGTAAACCAGTCCCAGGTGGAAGCTGATGAAGCGGCAGATGCTTTTCTCAAGGGAGATATCACCGATTTGCACCAGGTAACGATTGCGGCTGAAAAGGCGCGGCTTAGCCTTGAACTGTTGCTCGAAATCAGGAATAAGATGATGGAATCTTACCAGGAAATTATGCGAATGCAGCTTTAGGATCCGCTTTTGGAATGATCTGAGATTGGACTCAACGGGATAAATGAAAATAAAATATGGCAGAAAGAGCAGTTCACCAGGACGGATGAACTCGCAGATTTTAGCGGCGATGAATATTGGAGTTCTGCAGCTTATTGGTCGATAGAAGTTATCCCAAATTATCAGGATAAAAGGAATTTTAACAGGGATGTCCCAGATGGCAACAACGAACAACCAGTTCAGAGAACAATTTAACAGTTTCTTTTCAAGACTGACATTAAAGCAGAAATCTATCTTGTTCGGCAGTTTGGCAGTCGGCCTGGCTGTTGTCCTGGTCTTGTTCGCCTGGACTTCCAGGCCCAGTTATGAGGTGTTGTTTTCAAACCTGTCGCAAAAAGATGCCGGCAAAATTCTGGAAAAATTGAAAGAAAACAAAACGCCGTTTCAATTGCAGAATGGCGGCGGCACAATTCTGGTGCCTTCTACTAAAGTATATGAACTGCGGCTGAATTTCGCACAGGAGGGTTTGCCGGAGAGCAGCAGTGTGGGGTATGAAATCTTTGATAAAACTAACCTGGGAATGACCGATTTCCTCCAGCAATTAAATTATCGCCGTGCCCTGGAGGGTGAGTTATCCCGGACAATTGAGCAGATCGAAGCCATCCAAGGCGCCCGCGTTCATATAGTGATCCCAAAAGAAACGCTTTTCAAGGAAGATCAAAATCTGCCGACCGCATCTGTTATTCTGAATCTAAAAGGATCCGCAACTCCATCAAAAGGGATTGTTCAGGGCATTGCGCACCTGATCGCCAGCAGCGTGGAAGGATTGGATCCGGAAAATATTACCATCCTGGATTCCCGCGGTCACATTTTGTCCGATAACCAGGATGCGGACAATCTTGCCGCCCTAAGCACCACGCAGCTTGAATTCAACCGAAAAATTGAAGGCTACCTGGCGCAGAAGGCACAAAGTATGTTGGATCAGGTTCTGGGATCTGGAAACGCGGTGGTGCGGGTTACTGCCGACCTGAATTTTGACCAGGTAGAAAAAAACATCGAGCAGTACGACCCGGATAACACGGCTGTGCGCAGCGAAGAAATCCAGGAGGAAAAAACGCCGCTGGCAGCAGACGGTAACTCAAACCCGGGTGCAAAAAATCCGGCCTCAACGCACAACAGCACCGTCACAAACTACGAAGTCAATAAAACGGTTCAGCGAGTTGTGGAGGGCGTCGGAAATATTGAGCGCCTTTCCGTAGCTGTGCTGGTAAATAATAAGAAGCAAGTAGTTAACGAAAAGGATGGCAAGAAACAGACAAATTACATTCCACGCACAGAAGAAGAAATGAATCTGCTTACCGAGTTGGTTCGCACGGCGGTGGGTTTTCAGGCAGAGCGCAACGACCAGGTCTCCGTGGTGAATGTCGACTTTTCCACACCGGACCAGAACGATACTGTGTTTGAAGAGGAAGAGATAAATTTTTGGGATCGGTGGCACAACATAATTGAGAAACTGTTTCTGCTGCTGGCCATTATTGGCTCTATACTCATCGTGCGATCTCTTTTTGCACAAGTAAAGAAACGGAATGCCGAAATTCAAACACAATTGAGAATGTTGGGCAGCAGCGGAGCTGAGCTCCGGCTTGCTCCTCCGCCCGGAAGCCTGGCTAATGTAGCGAACAGGGATTCGGCATACCAAAATGAATTGGACGAAAACGAGGTCATAATGGCGGAGAATTTCTTTAGAAATTTGAAGTCTTCCAATCCCATGAGTGAGAAGTTGAATTCGTATGTAAAGGAAAATCCCGAGGAAGCTGCCCGGTTGATTAAGGTATGGTTGATGCAAGATGAAGACAGGTAATAGAGCATGAATGAAATTCCCGCTACCAGCGAAGTTGCCAAGCCCGAAGCACTTTCCGGTCGAGAGAAAGCCGCCATCCTGCTGATTTCTATGGAGCATGATATCGCGGCGGAGATCTTCAAACAACTTCCGGCAAAAGAAATTGAAAAATTGAGCGTTGAGATTGCCCAAATGGAGTCGGTACGCTCCGGCGCCATAAAAGAGGTTCACCAGGAATTTTATAAGCTGATTCGTGCCAGGGAATATGTAGCCAAAGGCGGGATTGAGTTTGCCCAGACCGTGCTGGAGAAAGCGTTTGGCTTGACTGAGGCTCGGGAATTGATCGACAAAATTAAAGCCGCGACGCAAGTGCGCGGATTTAATACGCTTAAAAAGGCAGATTCGAGCCAGCTCGTTAATTTCCTGATCAAAGAACATCCCCAGACAATTGCGCTGATCCTGTCCCATTTAACGCCGGACCAGACCGCCGATGTCCTGGCGGAATTCCCGGAGGAGCTGCGGGCCGATGTGGCCTACCGAATTGCGACCCTCGGCAAAATTTCCCCGCATCTGCTTCGTGACATAGAAGAGGTTGTGGATTCGCTGGCCGAGGCAGTTATTTCGGAGGACATGAGCAAAACCGGCGGCACCAGGGCATTGGCGGAAATCCTGAACAAGGCGAATAAAAACACAGAACGGGCAATCCTGACGCATATCGAAGAATTCGATCCGGAATTGGCTTCCCAGATTAAGGGTCTGATGTTTGTCTTTGAAGACATTGTGATGATCGATGATCGCGGAATTCAGAAAATCCTCAAACAGGTGGACAAGAAGGATCTGTCGCTTGCTCTCAAAGCGGCTGACGAAAGCGTAAAGACCAAGATCATGAAAAACATGTCGGAGCGTGCCGGCCAGTTGTTGAAAGAAGACCTGGAATTCCTCGGTCCGGTACGCTTGAAAGAAGTGGAAGAAGCGCAGCGGCGCATTATTGAAATCATCAAGCAATTGGAAGACGATGGTGAAATTTTTGTTTCGGGAAGGGGTAAAGAGGATGACGTCATCGTCTAACCGGATTATAAAACTCAGGCAGCCTATAAAAAAAGTTATTGTTCTGCCAACCGATGAAGATGGAATTAGTTACGCTGGCTACGATGGTAGTTCATGCGAAATGCGCAAAAAAGGCCAGAAAGATTTCGTTCGGGTGTCCCGGGCCGAATTGGAAGAGCAATATCAGGAACATTACAATAAGGGATTCGAAGAAGGCAAAATAGAAGCGACGCAGCAGGTCGAGGCCGAATTCAGGGAAAAGATTGAAAGCCTGGCCGGCGCTATTGAGAAATTCGACCGGGAGCGAAAAATCTATTTTTCGCAAAATGAATCTGCGCTTGTCGAATTGTCGCTGAAAATTGCCGAAAAAATTGTGCACGAGATACCTGAATTTGTCCCGGGCGTCATCCGCCATTCCATGAAATCCATAATTGAGATCCTCACCAGCGAATCGGTTGTGGAGATATTTTTAAATCCGCAGGATTTGAGTGAATTCCCCGATCTAAAATCTGTTTTGGAAAGCTCATCGCCGAACATCGAAAAAATCATAATCAAAGGCGATCCCAGGATATCGCGCGGGGGATGCGTGGTTGGTACCGAGAATGGTAAAATTGATGCGCGACTGGAAACGCAGTTGGCAAAACTGGTATTGGAGCTGCGGAAAAGCTTCGAGATCCTCCGCAGCAAGGAAGAAATAAATGAACCTGTCGCAGAAAATAGAATACCTGATTGACCGCCTGGATTATGTTGACCCGCTTAAGATTCATGGCCGGGTTACCGAGGTGGTCGGTTTATTGATAGAGTCGCTGGGACCTCGCTCTGCGATTGGGGATATCTGTGAGATTAATCCGCCGGGAGATGAATCAAGTCATCTGGCGGAAGTGGTGGGTTTCCGCGGAGAGAAAGTGCTTTCCATGGCGTTAGGGGAAATGAGGGGAATTTCGCCCGGCAGCGACATTGTGGCAAGAGGCGAACAGCTCAGCATTTCGGTTGGCGATGCACTATTGGGGCGCATCCTGGACGGGTTGGGAAATCCGATGGACAATTTAGGCCCGTTGCCTGGCGGAACTCTGCGTTCGGTTTACGCATCTCCGCCCGATCCGCTTTGTCGCCAGCGAATTCAGGTGCCCGTTGAAACCGGAATTCGCGCTATCGATTCATTGTCCACATTTGGGAAAGGACAGCGGGTCGGTATTTTTGCCGGAAGCGGAGTTGGAAAAAGCACGCTGCTGGGAATGATTGCCCGCAATACAAATGCGGATGTTAATGTAATCGGCCTGGTTGGCGAGCGCGGCAGGGAAGTCCGCGATTTTATCGAGAAGGATCTTGGAGAAGCAGGACTGGCAAGATCGGTGGTAGTTGTGGCTACCAGCGACCGCCCGGCGCTGATCCGGCTGAAAGCGTCTCTTGTGGCAACCACTATCGCCGAATATTTCCGCGATAAAGGTCTGAATGTGATGCTTATGATGGACTCCCTGACACGCGTGGCGATGGCGTTGCGCGAAGTGGGTCTTACCATCGGAGAACCGCCAACTACCAAGGGTTACACGCCGTCGGTCTTCGCCTTTTTGCCGCAGTTACTGGAACGGGCAGGATGCGGTTCCCGCGGTTCCATAACCGGTCTCTACACCGTTTTGGTGGAAGGCGACGATATGAATGAACCGATTGCTGACGCCGCCCGGGCTATCCTGGACGGGCATATCGTGCTTTCCCGGCGCCTGGCATCTGCCGGTCACTACCCGGCAATCGATGTGCTGGAGAGCATCAGCAGGGTGTTGAATGATGTTACCGAGCAGGAGCATCGCCGATACATCTCGCGCCTGCTGGACACCCTGGCAACATACAAAGAGGCCGAAGATCTGATAAATATTGGCGCCTACGTAAAAGGCAGCAATCCCAAGGTCGACTATGCCATCAAGAAAATAAATGCTGTAAACGGATTTCTCAGGCAAGATGTCGAAGAGAAAACCGATCTCGTCCAGAGTATTAAACAGTTGGTTAATCTGTTAAGCGATTAATCCGATGATAAAAATATGTTGAGTTAAGGAAGATTCGACAAATTCATGGATGAACAGGGATGAAGAAATTTCACTATCGTTTGCAAAAAGTCCTGGACGTCAAGGAAATGGTGATGAAAAAGACCCAGCGGGACCTTGCATTCACACAAAATGAACATGCCAAAGCAGAGAAAATGCTTCATGAAATTCAAACCGGTGTCAGTGAATATGCACAGGAACTGGAGAATTCCGAAACGGAGTCGGCTTCCGGTTTGAAGCGCAAATATGGCTATTTCTACCAACTCCTGGATGATGTGGAAGATCAAAAAGACAATCTGCTGCGAATTGAAAATGAGGCTGCCGAAATCCGGCAGCGACTTGTGGAAAAACAACGGGATCACAAGGTCTTGTCAAAACTAAAAGATAAACATTATGCCGATTTTAACAGTCGTATGGCGAAAGAAGAACAGATTTTTCTGGATGAAGTCGCGGTCAACGGGAACCGCCAGAATTTGAATGGTTAAGGAACAGATGCGATGAATAAAGGAATGCTCCTGAAACTGATTATCTTTTTCTCAATAAGTTTTATCGTCATTTTGGTGGTTATGACACTGGTCGTCGGTTTCTTAACGCCGAATGCAACCGATTCCGGAAATCCTTCGGTTGCTGCGGTTTCGGATTCAACCCAAGCAGTTGCCGATTCCTCGCGGGAAACCAATGGGGATTCCCTGGCATCCGGAACCATAGATTCCGCCGCTGCGGCAAATAATGAGAGCGCAATAGCGGAGCAGAAAAAACTGGACAGTCTTAAAATGGCACTTTCCAGGGCTGAAACGGAAAAGAGAGAGCTTGAAGAGAAATTAAAGGCGTCGGAGAATGAGGTACCGGCCAAAAATGCAACATCGGAGCTTGCCAATGCCAAGAAGGTGGCTAAAATCTATGAGAATATGGGCGCCGAAGAGGCTGCCACTATTCTGTCCGGATTGAGAACCGATGAGGTCGTGGCAATAATTGCCTCCATGAAACAGCGGCAGGCAGCCAAAATTCTGGCGGCCATGGAACCCGGAAAAGCGGTAACCATCAGCCAAAAACTTGCGGGTTTAAATTAAGTTCTTTCATATTGATCCGACAATATGAAATGTAATTAATGTTCAGGATGAACAAAAACGGTGGACAGGATGTTCACATTTTTATCACAAAATGTTGGCGCGGGATTAAACAACCCGGCAGTTTTATTGCCAGGAACAGGATTAAAACTCTCCGGGATTTCCTCGCAAAACAGCACCGGCGGTGGTATCTCCCAATCTCAATTTCGGGATCTGCTAAGTCAGCTTTCGACAGGGAAAGTTGAATCGGCTGGTCCCCAGGCCAACGCGAAGGCTCCGGCGGGCATCTTTCTTTTTCCGAAGTTTCTCCGGCAATTGGGTGAAATCATCAGCGGACCAGCGCAAAATCGGCAATCTGCAGGGAATTCCGTGCCGGACAAACTGCTGCAGAATATCCTGGTTGCGACGCCAACTGAAGAAAAATTACTCCTTCAATCCTATCATATAGAATTATTGGGAAATGCCGGAAATGACGCAAGCCTGGCGGAGCCTGCCGGTAATGTCTTCGGCCAAACGTCTTCTACGCAGACAGAATTCCGTGTGCGGATTGAAATTCCGGAGGGGGAAACTCCAAACTACACGAAAAATTCTAATCGGCAGACTGCTATCGGGGATAAACCGGAAGCAGCAGTTTTTCCTTCGCAGATAATGTTAATCTTAGAGACACCTGCCGGCCAGCAGGTGTGCAGCCTTGTGCTCAACTCGGGGCAACAGACGACAATAGCTCCCGGACA
>Ga0315542_1002942_pt1 | contig 10157 bp, 9 predicted proteins | sample SalMarSW160120MG_FD_202541 | JGI IMG/M metagenome (GOLD analysis project Ga0315542, IMG submission 202541) | Salt marsh sediment microbial communities from the Plum Island Ecosystem LTER, Massachusetts, United States - Salt Marsh Sediment SW1601-20 ... | reverse complement strand
CAAAACCCCCGGAACCGTCACACTTCCTCAAGACCTGACCTGACTTGCCTCAACTCAGATTCCGATTACCCGACCTCGTGCCTGGCGTCAAGACGGGGCAGGGCGAGGACGTACGTTGAACCGCGTATCGACGCATTCGATCCTGGATAGATCAACCACACTCCGTATGATGCCTGCTTCACAGTCACGTCCACTCGCCATGCCTTCAAGTACCTGTCGGACGACTCCTACTTGAACAGGAAGCCAAGGTTTCGTAGCAAGCAAGACAATAGCTAAGATCGTGAAGGGTAAGAGAATACAACCCCAGCGTTTCACTACCGGACCCCTCCCCGCAGAACCGCGATCCTCTGTGGGCGCCATGTATCACATTCTCGCTCTGCGCTTTACGCTCAACCCCTGACTACCCGCCCATCGGCGATCCACAAAAGTGCCCAAAGTGTCGGTCCTGGCACTTATACGCCATTCCGCCATTGGTCGAACCTCCTCACCCGTTCCCTAACAGTGCCAGGGATCGCTTTCAAAAGTGCCTAAAGTGTCGACCCTGGCACTCATCCTCCGACCGAGCCCGGGGCGGAAGTTGATTTCTGCCAGATGATTATACGCCTCGGAGGCGTTCCAGATCTCGTTTATGTTTTTCAAGTTCCTCGCCAAGACTCTCGATCGCGCGCCGCTTCATCTCGATCAGATCCCCACGCGAGATCACAAGGACCTCGACTTCGCCCACAACTGTGGGTTGGGCTCGCGCTCGCAGTTCAGTGAAATCGATATCGGCGTCAGGGGTTAGGAAGTCTGCAAGGTAGTCGCTGACCCTCGACCTAAGGTGAACCCTGCTCTTGGGTCGCTGAAGTTGCTGCTCGATGGCTGCGGGGTCAACCCCAGGCTCGCCAAGGCATTCGCTGCACCGCCTGGCGTTGTCTTCGGTTGGGTTCACCAGGAGATCGAGATCTCCAAGCTGACTCCACTCTCTACATCCATAGAACTGAACAGCAACACCGCCAGCAATCAGAAACTCCACCCTCGCCTGGGCGAGCCTCCTAACCAGGTCAGGGTTGTTCGCTGTTAGCAATAGGTCCTGCTTCTGCCCGGCCATCCTTGCGTCGTACTCCCCCTTGTTTAGGCAGACCGTTCTTCTTCTGGGAACTGTGAAACCAGGAGAGTTCCTCTCATTGGGCTGCTCCCGGCTCTTCGGTTCCTACGGAATGGATCCTGATGGCGCGGTCTTCCATCGTGAGGAGGAGGTAAGTGCGATCGAACGGTGAGTCATACCGGTGGGCCTGCACATCATTCGGTACCCCGAAGATCGAGGAGGTGCGCGCCGTGTCTACGACGATCAGCAACCATACTGACGCACAGTGAGTGCGGTATGCAGAATAGCGCGCTGTCTTCTCGTCAATGCGCTCCTGTACCAGAGTCGTAGTGAGTGGGGCCATGTAGTCCGATGCCAGTATCTTCCACGATCCCCGGGTGAGTTCTGGGAGGAGGCTAACCCTGGCCCATGCGAGTTCCGGTGGACCTGAGCCGATTGGAGGGGGGACTATCTCCTCTGAGATCGTCCCTACGGAGCCCGGTGTCATGTGGCCTACTGCCGCGCAGAGATCCTCAGCGAGACCGGGAACCCGCCCCTTCGTGAGAGTCTCGTCAGATCTGAACAGAAAGGTCACGTCCAAGAACTGGGGGCCTGCACCTTCGAAAAGTCTCTGCGCTCGAGAGACCGCCTGTTGTTGGAGGGTTTCCTGCTCCTGGAGTGGCCTTGCATTTTGCGGCACCGGCCTGAACAGCCGAGTGACCTCGATACCAGTCTGCGCACTCTTGTGTCCCACCAGAAAGTCAGGACTCTCTGACGAGTTGATTGTCCCATCCGGAAAATCGGGCAGACATGCCTTCAGCTGAAGCAGATAGCGTTGTTCCCTGGCCTTCTTTGAATCGTTCATGGTGATTGAAGTAGAGGTACCAAAGTCACGAGAGTCATCAGCCAGGCACGTTTTCGCTTTTCCAATGCCATGCGAACCTAACCACCAATCCGGCGTCGTCGCCGTCTTGCTGTCAAAGTGCCTGAAGCATCCGTGCTAGCACCTTTGCGTTACCGAGGGTTTACGAGGCTGCGGCGCTGTCGAGGCTCTGCCTCGCTCTTGGTACGGGCATCTCGTCATAGTTCTTGCCATTCAGCAGGCGACCTGCGCGGGCTTTGCGGGTTCCACCCCACTGTTTGAAGAAGAACGGGACGTTGCTAGAACGACATTGCAGCAAGAGCGACTCGACCCAGGACTTGCTCATCGGCCTGGCTCCGGGTCCCGACTCGCCTCCCGCGATGACCCAGTCGATGTCGGCGAGATCGAGACCATCGAGCGGTCCGATCAAAGGCTCGCAGGACAAGAAGCGGACGGCTGCGGGAACCCCGCGCAGATCATCCACCCGATACGCTGCCTGGCCGTTTTCGACGCTCACACCGGCCCAGATGTTGAGCGTCCAGGGAAGAGAGGGGCCTATATGCTTCAGACGTGTGCTGCGTTTCGTGAGCAGCTGAAACTGGTGGGCCGGGCAGTTACTCATCGTCTCGAACACGGCTCGAATGAACTCGTCCGGGACGTCAGGGTGGAACAGATCGCTCATCGAGTTGATGAAGACTCGCCTGGGCTTCGACCAGGTGTACGGCAGGTCAATCAGGTCCCAGTGAAGAGTCAGGGTGAAACCGCGAGCGTAGCGCGGCTGGCCCATGGCCTGGAGGCGGCCGGCCATGCGTTCCGCGTAACAGTTCTTGCAGCCGGCACTCACCTTGGTGCACCCGGTCACCGGGTTCCAAGTCATGTCGGTCCACTCGATGGAGGAATGCGTTGCCATGCTCACCCCTCAAGCAGGTCGCGTGCAATCTTAACAGCTGTGGGCGCACCCTTCTCGTTGGCAGCGGCGAAACACAGGAGGAAAATGGGATTGTTCCTGGAGTTCTTGAGGACAAGGGGTTTGGGCGCGACTTGTGCAAAGATGGATCCGAGTTGCTTTAGGAAGAAGGCCTCGATCGAGTCGAACGACGCGTCTTTTTCGTATTGAGGTTCGTCGTTGAACAGGTGCCGCTGGGGCGAGACCTGGTAGAACGCATCTCTCCACTCTCCGGTCCCAAACATTGCTGTGAGCCGGTCGGCCCATGCCTCGCTCGGGAGAGCGCTGCGTGTCAGGAGGCGGTTCACGGCTTGGCCCAGAGGAAACAACAACCACAGGTCGATTGCCTCCGTCGCAGCCAGGGCCTGGAGAGTGGACCAGTTCACCTGCATCCCGTACGGGTCGAGGAAGACCACGGCACGTTGGACCTGCCAGTTCGATCTTCGCGTCCAGTTGACGAGAATCTCGTTGGCATCTCCGTTCTTCACCGAGATCGTCGATGCCAGGGTCGGGTATGCACGACGGAGGCTTTCGAGCTCCTTCGCGAAGGCGGGGTCCTTCTCAACGAAGAGGTACTCATGGAACGGCGGCCTGATCTCGAGAGCGATCTGAGCGCTACCCTTCATGAAGCTCTCGGCATCAGCATCTTCTTCGAACATGGGGAGTGCTGCTTCCTCTGTGCTCCGAAGCGCGCGGCTCCGGAGTCCTGTTCCAGCGAAGGCGTCGACGTAGACTCTGTGGAAGTAAGCTGCATTGGGGTTGCGGCTGAAGATAACAGTATAGGCTTCCAGGTACTTGCGCAGCCTGGTGAGCTTCTCTTCGGTCCACGGACCGCCAAAGGTATGTTCTACCATTCAGAAGACTCCTTACGCCTAATTTACACCATCTGCCAATGCTGTGCCACCAGGCTGCCCGTCTGCACCGATCGGGCCCGAGATCTCGCACTCGAATTCCAGACCGCGGAGCAGCTGTGAGAGGTGGTTGTACGTCGCCGCCGACAGCGCGCCGCTGAGCAGGCCGAGCGCCCCCCAGCCAACGGCCAGGTAGATCGGCGCCCCGTAGACCGTAACCCGGGGGTAGGCTGCCGAAGACGGATCTATGCCGAATGCGAGGTTCGCGAGGATCACGAGAACCCCGAGGACGAAACCGAGCAGCACGCCCCCGGCGCCGAACCACCTCGCGAACCGGGAGACCGGCAGATGGATCACGTGAACTCTCTGGGTCATGCTGTCCTCCTAAGTGCCGAAAGTGTCGGCCCTGGCACCCATCTCCCTCGGGGGCGATTACCTTGCTGCAGTGCGCTCTGCGCTGGTCCCCTGTTCAAGGGTCACACCACGTCGAAGCGAACGTTAAAGCTGTCCCAGAGGCTGTTGACGAACGCGCGCTCCCTATCTCGCCGGAGGGAGTCGCGGATCTTCTTGTCCTTCGAGGTATCGACGAACAGATAGACGACGAAATCGAAGTCTTCGGATGCGGCATATACGAGGCTCTGCCCAATTCCTTCCCTGACTGCCGATCCCCGATCGCCTCGCTTGACTTCCACGGCCACGCGCAGGCCATCGATTAGCACCTTGAAGTCGGGCCTGTGCTGCGCGCCGAGGAAGCGGATGTGGTTGATGGTGGTGTTGACGTCACCCTCCCACAGCAAAGACTCCGATGCCTTGCGGCTGAGCGTGGTGTCGCTTTGGCCCGGGGTCAGCCGAGCATGAATCTCAGCCAACTTCCTCTTGATGATCTGATGCATGTACTGCTTGATGTAGGACTCCCGTTTGTGGCGGTAGTCTAGGGTCTTGAAGATCTCGTCGCTCATCATCGCGGCAAGGATCTGGTCTACGATCCAGGTCCTGCGCTCGGACTTGTTCGGAACGGACAGGGACGTTCTGACGCTCATCGTGCCCTCGTTTTCGCGGTGCCTGTGCACCGTTTGCGCCTCCGAGACACTAGCTACCGCACGTCGATACCGCATGTAATCGGCTGAAACGACAGAATGTTACGACGAATTCGAAAATCCGTCTCATCATCACCCAGAGGTTTGACTGAGGGTCGGAACCCTGTACCTCCTTGGTACCCCCGACCTGAATCATTGTCAAGGCGGCAGAGAGAACCACGGAGGAGGAGCCTAACCACGGATTTCACAGATTTCACGGATTATCCAAGAGGGCGGCAGAAGCTGCTGTCGAGCACAGAGTGATCTGAGCCGTCGTGCGTGAGGCTGGTGGCGCTGGGCGCCGCAGCCAACCAATCTGTCTTTCTCTTCTCATCCGTGTAATCCGTGGTTCTTCTTGGACTCGATCCGTGGTTTCTCTCTTCCCTGTCCCCGTCCCTCCGTGGTTCATGTCTTCTCTCCACCTCCCCAGCCTGCCTTTGGCTGGTCCGATCCGGCGCGGATTGGTGGTCGTGCCATCAGCCGCTACCTGATATCATCTTGTCGGCGTGTCTGCTGTCCGGCCCTGATTTCCAACGGAGGTGAGCATGGCGTTCGAAGGCTGCAAGAAGATCTGGATGAACGGCGAGCTGGTTGACTTTGCCGACGCCAAGATCCACGTCTTGGCTCACGTGATCCACTACGGGAGCGGTGTCTTCGAGGGCCTCAGGTGCTATGACAACAAGCGGATCGGGCCGGCGGTGTTCCGCCTGGCCGACCACACCAAGCGGCTGCTCAAGTCGGCCAAGGTGCTGCGCATGGAGGTGCCGTACTCGGCCGAGCAGCTCGACGCGGCGGTCATCGGAACGCTGCGCGCCAACGAGCTCAAGAGCGCCTACATCCGGCCGCTGGTCTACCGCGGGGTGGGCAGCCTGGGCGTGGACCCGACGTCATGCCCGGTCGACGTCATGATCGCCACCTGGTCGTGGGGCGCTTACCTCGGCGCCGAGGCGCTGCAGGGCGGCGTCGACGTGCGCGTGTCGTCGTGGACGCGGATGGCGCCGAACACCTTCCCGGCGCTCGTCAAGGCGACCGCGAACTACCTCAACTCGCAGCTCATCCGGATGGAGGCGAACGCCGACGGCTACATGGAGGGGATCGCCCTCGACCGCAACGGCACGGTGTGCGAGGGCTCGGGCGAGAACGTGTTCGTGGTCTACGAGGGGCGCCTGCTGACGCCGCCGATCGGCAACTCGGTGCTGCGCGGCATCACCCGCAACTGCATCATGAAGCTGGCCGACGAGATGGGGCTCGACGTGCGCGAGCACGTGATCCCGCGCGAGATGCTGTACCACGCCGAGGAGGTGTTCTTCACCGGCTCGGCGGCCGAGGTGACGCCGATCCGCTCGATCGACCACATCCCGGTCGGCGACGGCAAGGCGGGGCCGGTGGCGCTGGAGCTGCAGCGGCGGTTCTTCGCGATCGTCAACGGCGACGAGGACGACCGCTTCGGCTGGCTGACACCCGTGAACGCCTGAAGAAGAACCACCGAGGCACACCCACGGGATGGCACCCCCACCACGGAGGGGGAGCTTGACCACGGATTTCACGGATTACACAGATTTCATAGAAAGGCTTGCAAGGGCTCTTGCTGGGCAGGGGGTGATCTGAGCCGTCTGCGATGAGGTTGGCGGCCCCGGAGGCAGCAGCCAGCTGATCTGTCTTTCTCTTCCTATTCGTGGAAATCCGTGTAATCCGTGGTTCTATTGGATCCGATCCGTGGTTCTTCCTAAGCGGAATCCGTGGTTTCTGTCTTCTCTGGCTCCGTGGTTTTGTGGCTCTCTTCCACGCCCTCGAGGGTCCAGGCTTGGAGGGCCTTGTCGAAGCGCTCGAGCTCGGTTTCCCAGGTGCGGTACCTCCAGCCGCGCTCCTTCTGGAACACCGAGCGCAGCGGCCGCACCAGGGTCCGCGCCGCGGCCGGGTCCCACATGCCGTAGCGCACCCGGCGCAGCAGCAGGTCCTCCAGGTGCAGCACGCCCCCCCAACGCAGGTGGGCGCGCGCCTCGGCGGCGGTGAGGTCGGTGCCGGAAACGAGCGGGTGCAGGTCGCGGCGCTTGGTGGCGAGCTCGCAGGCGCTCCAGGCGAGGTCGCCGAGGCGGCGGGCCATGGCCGCCGCCACCGGGGCGTCGAGCCGGTGCGCCGCGGCCAGGCGCGAGGCGAGGTCGGGCGGCGCGAGGCCGGCGAGCGGGGTGCCGGCGGTAGCGCACGGCGCGGCGTGGCGGGCGCGGTGCTCGGGCAGCAGCTTGACGACCTCGTCGACCGCCTCCTCGGCGGTCGCGCGCCAGGTCGTCAGCTTGCCGCCCGCGACCGACAGCAGGCCGTCCTCCTCCCAGATGTCCTCCTCGCGGCTGGCCTCGGACGGGTCCTCGGCGTGGGTATCGAGGATCGGCCGCAGGCCGGCGAAGGCGCCGGCGACGACGTCGCCGTCGTCGGCCAGAGCGGGGAAGGCGGCGGCCAGGGCGCGGCGCAGGTAGCCGACCTCATCAGCGGTCGGGCGCGGGTCGTCGAGCGGGCCGTCGTGGTAGACGTCGGTGGTGCCGAGCAGGACCCCCTCCGGGTGCGGCACCAGGAAGACCGGCCGGCCGTCGTCGGGGGAGGGGATGGTGAGCGCCGCCGACACCGGCACTGCCTCGCGGCGCAGCATCAGGTGGATGCCGCGCGACGGGCGCAGGCGGCGGCCGGCGAGGCCGAGCCGCTCGCGGACCTCGTCGGTCCAGACGCCGGTGGCGTTGACGACGACGGCTGCCTCGACGTTCCTGCCGATGCCGGACTCGAGGTCGCGGGCGAAGACGCCGGTGACCCTACCGCGGCCGTGGCCGTTGCGCATCGCGCGCTCGGCGGCGCAGCGGGTAAGCACCGCGGCGCCGTAGGCGGCGGCGGTGGCGGCGACGGCAAAGGTCAGGCGGGCGTCGTCGGCCATCGCGTCGGAGTAGGCAAGAGCGCGGTCGAGGCCGTCGATCTCGAGGCCGGGCGCGAGGCCCTGGACCTCCTTGGCGTCGAGGTGAGTGTGGCGCTCGGGGCGGCTGGTCAGCCGGTCGTACATCCAGAGGCCGAAGTCGACCTGCCAGCCGGGGGTGCGGTCGCCTTCGTACGCCGGGTAGATGAAGCGCACCGGCTTCACCAGGTGCGGGCTCAGGGCCAGCATGCGGTCGCGCTCGCGGCAGGCGAGGCGGGTAATCCGGAACTGCATCTGCTTGAGGTAGCGGAGGCCGCCGTGGATCAGCTTGGAGGAGCGCGACGAGGTGCCGGAGGCGATGTCGTCGCGCTCGAGCAGGAGCACGCGCAGGCCGCGCTGAGCGGCGTCGAGGGCGATGCCGCAGCCGGTGATGCCGGCGCCGATCACGATTACGTCGAACGGTTCCGTAAGGGCGGCGAGGGCGCGGTCGCGCCACAGGGGATCGAGCACTACTCCTCCAGCTGGTCGGTGGGGTCGAACAGGACCCCGGGGTTCAAGATGCCGCGCGGGTCGAGGTGGCGGGCGGCGGCGCCGAGCAACTCGACGGCGTCCTCGCCAAGCTCGGCGGGCAGCCATGGCGCGTGCCAGCGGCCGACGCCGTGGTGGTGGCTGATGGTCCCACGGTGGGCGACGATCGCGGCCGTGGCGGCGCGCTTGACCTCGGCCCAGCGGGCGACGTCGCGGTCGAGGTCGCCGGTCGCGGTCAGGAAGAAGGTGAAGTAGAGGGAGGCGCCGTCCTGGTAGGGGTGGGAGACGTGGCACAGGACCGCCGCGCGCTCGCTGGCGCGAGCGGCGGCGCCGGTGATGGCCGCGGTGACGCCGTCGCGCAGGGCGTCGAGCCCGGACCAGGTGGCGGCGGTCTCGAGGGTGTCGGTGAGGTAGCCGCCGTCGAGCAGGGCGTCGCGCAGGTAGGGATGGCGGAAGCGGTCTGAAAGCCAGTGGCGGCCGGGACGGCGGCCGAGGTGGATGCCGCGGTGGCGGCCGATCACCCAGCGGGCGCTCGCGAGCTCGGCGTCGGCGTCGACCGGCTCACCGGCAGCGCCGTACAGCAGCAGGCAGCTGTCCGGGCCGAGGCCGCGCAGCCGCAGGTAGGCGCGCACCAGGGGCGCCGCAAAGGTGTCGGCGAGGCCGATCGCCATCGCGACCTCGGTCTCGGCTGCGTCGGAGAGGCGGGTCATGGTCAGCCGCGCGCCGCCCTGGACCAGGTCGCGAGCCGCCTCGAGGCCGTCGGCCCAGGTGTGCATCAGGGCCGCCTCGACGGTGGTGACGGCGGGGCGCGGACGGACGCGGAGCGTGACGGAGGTGACGACACCGAACCGGCCCTCGCTGCCGAGCAGCAGGCGGCGCAGGTCGGGGCCGGCGGCCGAGCCGGGCTGGGCGGGGAGGCTGAGACGGCCGGCCGGTGCCACGGCCTCGAGGCCGGACACCAGGTCGTCGATGCGGCCGTAGCCGAGCGACTCCTGGCCGGAGGAGCGGGTCACCACCCAGCCGCCGACGGTGGACAGCTCCCACGACTGCGGGAAGTGGCCGAGGGTGAGGCCGTGCTCGGCGAGCGCCGCCTCGACCTCCGGCCCGGTGGCGCCGGCGCCGAAGGTGGCGAGGCGTGAGACGGGGTCGACGGCTCGGAGGCCGGAAAGCGCAGCAAGATCCAGGGTCAGGACCGGGCCGGCGCCGGGGGCGGGGTTGACGCCGCCGGTCACCGAGGTGCCGCCGCCCCACGGGATCACCCGCACCTGCTCGCGCGAGCAGGCGTCGAGGAGCGCTTCCACTTCGTCAGCGTCGGCCGGGCGGCAGACAGCGTCCGGCCATGCCGGCAGCGAGCCCGTGCGCATGCGGAGGACGTCGGGGAGCCCCTGGCCGCGGGCGTGGGCCAGGCGATCGGCCGGCTCGGCCGAGGCCGTGACCGGCAGCTCGGGCAGGCGCTGCGGGGGAGGGGGCTGCAGGGAGGCCGGATCGGCGGCCGGAAACGGTGCGCCTCGGCCGACCCGTCGCTCGAGCAGGGCAACGAGCTGCGGTGACGGCGGGAAGCTCTCGCCCTCGAACCCCCAGCCGATAATCCTACGGCGGCGCGCGCTGGACGGTCTCATGTACAGGGTAAGTATAGAGTGAACGGTCAGCCGGTGACGGAGTGACGAAGATCCCCGCCCGCCCGGGAGAGTAAGGAGTCAAGAGTCAGGGGATTCCCTTTCCTTGCACAGAACCTACCTGTAGCGCGCTCCAGAGCATGGTGCGCTGCAGACGGACGTGCCGTCCTTGAAGTTACTCCGCAGGACGCCCACGAGCGTGAAACGCTCGCGAATAACTTCAAGGGGGGGGTCCTATATAAAGAACGAGCACGGGTATGGCTCCCGTTGCCAGCCTACGTGGCTTCGGGGGGAATGCCGCCCGTGCTCGTTGAGCCAT
>Ga0315542_1002940_pt1 | contig 10164 bp, 7 predicted proteins | sample SalMarSW160120MG_FD_202541 | JGI IMG/M metagenome (GOLD analysis project Ga0315542, IMG submission 202541) | Salt marsh sediment microbial communities from the Plum Island Ecosystem LTER, Massachusetts, United States - Salt Marsh Sediment SW1601-20 ... | reverse complement strand
TCGCCGTGTAGGTGCCCGTCGAGCTCCCACCATTCCCATGCTTGTTCGAAGCGCTCGTCGTCCACGAGGCTTCTGCGACTCCGTCGGCGTCACTCTGTCCGATTGTCAATGTGACTGTCTCCGGACCGGTAACCGACAGGTCGACCGTCGCGCCAGAGATGGGCAGCCCGTTGGAGTCGACGACGACCGCCCGCACCACCACCGTGTCACCTCGAGAGAACGTGTTCGACGCGACGAACGTCGTCGTCTTGTTCTTGCCCTTCCCTGTGGTCTCATAGACGCCGGTTGTCACCGAGTCCACGCCAACGGCTCCGGTCTGGCCGGGTGCGTCCGCGGTGGCGCACAGGATGTTGGAAAACGACGACTCCGCTCCCCCGACAACGCTCGTCACCTTGTGGCAGTAGGTCTGCCCGTCGGTCAGATTCCCGTCGGTGTACGAAGTGGTCGTCGACCCAACGTTCGCCACGAGCTGGACCCTTTCTGGTGAGAAAGGTCTGTTGCCGGCCGTGGATCATAGGAAGGAACGCGGCCGACCATGGTGATGCGGGAAGGACGGGCGGTACCATCTCCCCCATGGACGACATCGTGTGGACTCCCTCCGATCCCGAGTCCACGCTGTTGCGCCGGTTCATGACACGGCTCCCCTCTCGACCTGAGACCTACGACGAGCTCTGGCACTGGTCGGTCGATCACCGGGCGGAGTTTTGGCAGGCGGTGTGGGAGTTCACGAACATCCAGGCTTCTCGACGCGCAGTCTCACCGGTCGGCAGGGAGGCGATGCCGGGCACCGACTGGTTCCCGGGTGCCCGTCTCAACTTCGCGAACAACCTCCTGCGGCGTCGAGACGACGGTGTTGCCGTCATCTCCGCCGGCGAAGGACGCCCGGTCGAGCGAATCTCGTGGCGTGAGCTCGCGACGCGCGTCGCCCGAGTCCAGGCGAACCTCCTGGCTCTCGGCGTTGGCCCCGGTGACCGGGTCGCCGCGTTGATCCCGAATTCGTCGTTCGCTGTCATCGGCATGCTGGCGTCGGCCGCGATCGGCGCGGTCTGGTCTTCGTGTTCGCCCGACTTCGGTCCGATGGGTGTCATCGACAGATTCGGGCAAATCGAACCGAAGGTGCTGATCACCGCCGACGGGTACCGATACAACGGCAAGGTCCACGTTCTCGACGATACGGTGCGAGCGGTGGTCGACAGACTCGATGATCTCGATCACCTGATCCTCGTCGATTTCGTCGGCGAACCGTGGGGCATCGATGGGATCCGGACAGTGGGATGGTCGGATATCGAGGCCGGCGCAGCAACGGAGCCACAGTTCACCGAGCTGCCCTTCGACCATCCTTTGTACATCATGTACTCGTCCGGAACGACCGGCCCACCCAAGAGCATCGTGCATGGTGCCGGCGGAACCCTCATGAAGCATTTGAGCGAACACCAGCTGCACTCGGACGTTCGCCGCGACGATGTCGTCTTCTGGTTTTCCACGTGCGGGTGGATGATGTGGAACTGGCTCGTGTCGGCCCTCGCTTCAGAGGCCACCATCGTCGTGTACGACGGAAGCCCCACACACCCGGATCTGGGCGTGTTGTGGCGCCTCGCAGAAGAAGCGGGCATCACGCACTTCGGAACGAGTCCCAAGTTCCTGTCCGCCAACGCCAACGCAGGTGTCATTCCAAGTGACATCGCAGACCTGTCCGCCATGCGGTGGCTGGGATCGACCGGCATGCCGCTCAATCCTGAACAGTTCGATTGGGTCTATGAACACGTCAAACAGGATGTCCAGCTCGCATCGATATCGGGCGGAACCGACATCATCGGATGCTTCGCCCTCGGCGTTCCTACCCTCCCTGTGCGCCGGGGCCAGCTCCAAGCGCGAGCGCTCGGCATGGCGGTGGAGTCATGGGATGACCACGGGGTACCCCACATCGGACGCAAGGGCGAGCTGGTCTGTACGAAGCCGTTCCCATCGATGCCCGTGTCCTTCTGGAACGATCCGACCGGCGACAAGTACCGGGCTGCCTACTTCGAGCAGTTCCCGGGAGTATGGACCCACGGCGACTTCATCGAGATCCGCCCCGAGGGTGGTGTCATCATCTACGGACGCTCCGACACGACACTCAATCCGTCCGGCGTGCGGATCGGTACCGCCGAGATCTACCGGGCGATCGAAACGATGCCCGAAATCAGCGACTCGATCGTTGTGGGCCGCCAGACCTCCGACAATGTCGAGGTCGTCTTGTGTGTCGTGCTCGCCGACTGTGCCGCCCTCGACGAGGGTCTCGAGCGAGCTATCAAGGACAGGATTCGTTCTGAGACATCGCCGCGCCATGTCCCGGCTCACGTGTTCGAGGTCGATGCCGTCCCCTACACCTTGAGCGGTAAGAAAGTCGAGAAGGCGGTCAGGCAAGCCATTGCCGGTGAACCGGTCGTCAACGCCGATGCCTTGGCCAATCCGGAGGCTCTGGAGCAGTACCGGGGGCTGCTGTAGCGAGCGCCCTCGTCGCTCGCTCCACAGAGCGACCAGCGACCAGCGACCTCGCCCTGCGGTCTGGCGGCGGCAGCGTTCTTGCTGGAGACTGGCTGCTGAGTAGCTGAACAGCTGTCAGCTCTCCGTCGACAGGCTCGCCTCCGCGAGCACACTCAACGCAAACGGCTCCTCTTCGGTGATCTCGGGGACGAACCGCTCCAGGCTCGCGACCTGCACGAGGATCGTTTTGGGCAGACCAGTTCCGATCAGTCTGCGCGCGATTCTGATCAGCTCGTCGCGGACCATCTGGTTGAACAACTGCTCGCTTCGACGGTCGTTGGGCACTTCTTTGAACTCGAAGTAGTCGAGTTTGCTCTGAGGGCCCTTCAGGATGACCTCTGGCACTCGATCGTCGTTCTCTTCGAGCCGACCGCGCACCGTCGAAGAGAAGAACATGGGAGAGAGATCTTCGTGTCCGATATTCCACAGCCGCTCATACGGCTTGTGCGTGAACATCTCCAGCTTGCCTTCGTCTGAGATGGCGATGGCGAAGATGCAGCCCGGATACTCCGACGTCGACCTCCGGTAGTCGCTGAACACGTCGAACCCACACGTTCCTTCGGAGTCCTCAGGGGCCAGCGGCTTGAGCACTGGTGGTCGATCGGCGGGTGCGACGTCGTACTCTTTGCACAGCGATCCCCTCCGTGGGGGTGGCTCCACCCCTCGCATGAAGGGGAACCGAACGGTGATCAAGGTTCCTTCACCCACTTCGCTGTCGATCGAGAGACTGCCCTTGAAACTGCCCACGGTCTGGCGTACGAACACGAATCCGAGCGAGTGGAGTTCGCCATCGAGCGTCTCCCTGTCCGTGAGAAGCTGGCGAATCTTGTCCTGAGGCATCCCGGACCCGTCATCCCGAACGGTCAGGACCACCTCGTTGCCGTCGGTGCGTTCGTCGATGCGAATGACACCCAGATGCTTGTCTCCCATCGCATCCACCGAGTTCATCACGAGGTTGAAATACATCCGGCGAAATCGGAACCGATTGCCCTCCACGACCGCCGGATCGAGGTTGCCCACCTCGAGTTCAACCTGACCCGAGCTCTTCTCCGTCACGTATCCATACACGACGTTGCGCACATAGTCCTCGATGTCGCCGGCGACGTCGAACACCTCGTCCACGTCTTCGTGACGCTGCTCCGCCCAGAAGTGTTCGATTCGGTAGTAGACGCCGCACAGCCACCGAATGGTGTTGCGATAGTGGGCGCGAGACCGCACCGTCATCGACTGCTCCGGAAGCAGCGAAATAGCTTCTTCGATGTGAACCCACAACGGATGCAGGATCAGCTCGCATAGATCGTGAATCAACTGGATGTAGAGGTTCCCCAGTTCGAGAACCCGCTCCGGCGGGGAGAAGCTTCGTACCGCTTCCTCATACTCCTTGATCACCGCCCGGAAGTCCGCCGCCTTGGCCCGAAGCGCAAGCACATCGTCACCCGTGGGCACATCGAGGTCTTTGATCCCGTACAACTCGAGATCGGTGTCGAGGGCAACGTGGAAGTGGATGACCTCATCGATGAAGCGCTCGACTCTCAGGTCGTGGATGAGGAACTTGACTTCGGCGACGTCCCTCTTGATTCCCTGCAGGTGGTCGGGCATCGCGTTTCATGATAGGCGGACCCACATTGCGAGGCTTGTAGGCTGCACCCTTACATCTATGAATCCCGATTGGCACACTCTCACCGCGTCTGACGCGCTCCAACGACTCGATGTGACAGCCGGTAGTGGGCTCTCATCGGAGGAGGTGGCCCGGCGGTCCGAGCAGTACGGTCCCAACCGCATCCAAGAGGTTCGGGCTGCGCGTTGGTACGAAGTACTCGGACGCCAGTTCACCGATGTCCTCATCCTGATTCTTCTGGCGGCGGCCGTCGTCTCCTTCGCCGTGGGAGAAGTGGCCGACGCAGTCACCATCCTCGTCATCGTCGTCCTCAACGGCGTGCTCGGGTTCGTCCAGGAGTGGAAGGCGGAGCAGGCGCTCGACGCCCTACGAAGCATGCTCTCCCCCACCTGCACGGTATTGAGAGACGGACGGCAGATCGAGATCGAACGAGTCGACCTCGTGCCAGGCGACATCGTGGCTCTCGAAATCGGAGATCAGGTCCCTGCTGACCTGCGTCTCGTCGAGAGCGTCGGTTTGAAGATCGACGAGTCTGCTTTCACCGGCGAGTCTGCGTCCGTGTCGAAGGGAACGGACGCGGTGGCACTCGACGCGCACCTTGCCGAACGATCCTCGATGGCGTGGATGGGGACCAACGTGACGAACGGCCGGGCAGCCGGCCTTGTCGTCGCAACTGGCATGACAACCGAGTTCGGCAAGATCGCCGAACTGACCCAGAGTCTCGGCCAGGAGCCCACTCCCCTCCAACGCAAGCTCGGAGTGTTGGGACGCCAACTCGGAGTGATTTCGATCGCCATCTCCGCAGGCGTCGCGCTCGTGGGCGTGATCCTCGGCAAGCGGCTGGTCGAGATGTTTCTCACCGGAATCTCCCTGGCCGTTGCGGTCGTTCCGGAGGGCTTGCCGGCGGTGGTCACCATCACCCTTGCACTCGGAATCAGAGCCATGGTGCGTCGTCACGCGCTCCTTCGCCGCTTGCAGGCCGCGGAGGCCCTGGGATCAGCCACCGTCATCTGTACCGACAAGACCGGGACACTCACCCAGAACGAGATGACCGTCACACGTGTGTGGCTTCCTGCCGGCCTCATCGAGGTAGGCGGGGTCGGCTACGCGCCTCACGGTTCGTTCTCCCTGGACGGCTCGCCGTGCGGAGATCGTTCCGATCTTCGGATGCTTCTCGAAACCGGACTCATCTGCAACCACGCGAGCGTCACCAAATCGGAGGCAGGGTGGCGCGCACTCGGAGAGCCGACCGAGGCGGCGCTCGTCGTGGCTGCCGGCAAGGCTGACGTGTTCATCGAGGAACACGACGTCACCGAGTTCTCGTTCAACTCGACTCGCAAACGAATGACCGTGGTGGCGGATCGGCCCGAAGGACTCGTTGCATTCGTCAAGGGCGCCCCCGAGGTCATCCTGGATCGATCGACGCGGATTCTCGACGGGAGCCAGGAACGTGATCTCTCCATCGAGGATCGCACTGCGTTCCAGGATGCGTATCGGTCACTCGCCGGGCAGGGCTTGCGTACGCTCGCGTTGGCGCGACGGCGCTTGCCGGAACACATCGAACTCGATGAAGACGCCGTCGAGACCGACCTGACGCTGCTCGGCGTGGTTGGAATCGTGGACCCGCCACGACCGGAAGTTCCGCACGCAATCACACTTGCCCGCCACGCGGGCATCCGTCCGATCATGATCACCGGCGACGCCGCCGAGACGGCCATCGCAATCGGACGCCAGGTTGGGATGGACGTCGAGCGGGCCGTCACCGGCATCGAGTTGGAGACGATGGACGACGCCGGCCTCGACGAACTCCTGACCCATGATGTGCTGTTCGCCCGAACCACGCCGGAACACAAGTTGCGTATCGTCAACCACCTCCAGGACCAGGGCAACATCGTGGCGATGACGGGCGATGGCGTGAACGACGCTCCCGCACTGAAGAAGGCAGACATCGGCGTCGCGATGGGTCTGCGAGGTACCGATGTGGCGAAGGCCGCGTCGGACATGGTGCTCACCGACGACAACTTCGCGTCGATCGTCGGAGCCGTCGAGGAGGGCCGCCGCCAGTACGACAATATCCAGAAGTTCGTTCGCTACCTACTGTCGTCGAACACCGGCGAAGTGGTGGCCGTATTCGTCAACATCCTCCTCAAAGGTCCACTGATCCTTCTCCCAGTCCAGATCCTCTGGATGAACCTCGTCACCGACGGGCTGACCGCCGTTGCACTCGGCCTCGAACCGGGTTCGAAGGACCTGATGGAGCAGCCGCCACGCGGAGCCAAGGAGCCGATCCTCAACCGGTACGGGGCCGCCCTCCTTCTCGGTCTCGGGGGGTACATCGGTGCCGGCACGCTGTGGCTGTTCCACCACTATCTCGCCAGACTCGGAAGCAGCGCCGAGGCGATCGCAACCGCACAAACGGTCGCGTTCACCGGCATCATCCTGCTGGAGAAGATGAACGTGTTCAATTTCCGGTCTCTTCGTCAGCCGCTGCGCAAGATCGGGTTCTGGAGCAACCCGTGGGTGCTGGCTGCGTGGACGTTCACGATCGGCCTCCAGGTGTCCGCGGTGTACATGCCGTTTCTTCAGAACGTGCTGCACACCGTGCCGCTCTCGCTCTCCGACTGGTTGATGATGCTCGTCGTCGCCGCGCCAATCTTCATCGTCACGGAGGGTGTGAAGCTTTGGAGAGATCGAGCGACGACCGAACGCTCGTGACACCACCCGATCGGAGGGACTCTGGGTCCATGGAAGCAACGCACGGTGACCGCGTCGACCGCACGGTGGAGTCGCTGGTCAGAGAGGGATTCCGATCGGTCATCCTCGTCGAGGGCACGAGTGATCGAAGCGCGCTCTCGACGCTTGCGGAGCGACGAGATCGCAATCTCAGGTCCGAGGGCGTGGCGATACTGCCGATAGGCGGAGCGACGAACGCGGGCCATTTCCTTCGATCGTTGACGCCCCGGGGCTTTCAGATCGCCGGTCTCTGCGACGTCGGCGAGGAGAGATCGTTCCGGAAGGGACTCGAAGGGGCGGGGATCGGTTCGAACCTCACTCGCGAGGGCATGGAGTCGCTGGGGTTCTTCGTGTGCATCCAAGACCTCGAGGACGAATTGATCCGCGCACTGGGAACGGAGCACGTCGAACGAGTCATCGACGACCTCGGTGACGGTGAGTCGTTCCGACGCTTTCGGGCTCAGCCGACACAGCGCATGAGAACACCCGAGGAGCAGCTTCGACGCTTCATGGGTACTCGCTCCGGACGGAAGGCTCGCTACGGGAACGCGCTCGTCGACGCGATGGACCTCGGTTCGGTGCCGCGGCCGCTCGAGATGGTGCTGGGCCAGGTCTGACGCCCCCTGACGTCCGCCACTAGCCTCGGAGCAGGAGGTGCACCATGCGAGTGAGCAGCCCGAGTTTCCAGCCAGATTCACCCATCCCGGAGACGTACGCGTTCTGTGTTCCCGACCCCGAAACCCACGCCACGTTCGCCCCGAACCTCAACCCGGAGCTTCGATGGTCGGACGTGCCGGAAGGAACACGCTCGCTCGCACTCATCTTTCACGATTCGGTGGTTCCGACGAAGCCCGACGATGTCAACCAGGAAGGGCGTGAAGTGCCCCCGGATCTCCCGCGCGCAGACTTCTTCCATTGGGTTTTGGTCGATGTCGATCCTTCGATGGGAGGCATCGATGAGGGCGTGTGCTCCGACGGAGTGGTTCCCAAAGGAAAGGGGCCTGGTGCGCCGTTCGGCCGGCACGGCCTCAATGACTACACGGGATGGTTCGCCGGAGACCCTGACATGGAGGGCCAGTACTACGGCTACGACGGGCCCTGTCCGCCGTGGAACGACTCGCTGGTCCACTGGTACTGGTTCACCGTGTACGCGCTTGACGTCGACCACCTCGATGTGGAGGGGGCGTTCACCGGCAACGACGTTCGAGCAGCGGTGGAAGGGCATGTTCTTGCCTCCGCGGAAGTCAGCTGCACCTACACGATGAACCCCCGGCTCAGGGAGTAGCGGTCACAATCCCAGCAGTGTGACCGCCAACGTTCCCCCGCCGGTCGTGCTCCGAGCCCGAATCGGCATGCCGTGCGCGTTGGCCAGCGAGTCGACGCCACCCCGGCGCAGAAAGTCCCTGTGGTTCGCCCAGTGTTCCCTGCCGGCACCGATCTCGATGGCGGCGATACCGCTTCGCACCAACAATCCCCTGAACCCCCGATACGGGCAGGGGAGGAAGTCGATCACGAGCACGCCACCGTCGGGTCGAACGACGCGTCGCAGTTCGTGGAACGTCGAGTCTCGAACGGCGGGCGTCATCTCGTGCAGGACGAACGAGATCGTCGCCAGATCGAACGAGTCGTCCCGGAACGGTATCTCTACACCGCTCCCCTCTCTGACGTCGGCGTCCGGGCCGAGACGGCGGCGAGCGACACGAAGCATCCCTTCTGAACGGTCAACACACGACACGGCGCACCCGGCATCCCGGTAGGCGGCAAGCTGTGCCCCGGTCCCACATCCGACGTCGAGGACGCGCATACCGGCATACGGCGGGAACATCTCCAATGCGGTGCGCCGAACGCTCGCGACGACCGGTCCGATGAACCTGTCGTACCGTCGTGCGGCTCGTTCGTACGCATCTCTCACGTGCCCGGGGTGGGAGTCGAACCCACACGCCCCGAAGGGCGGCGGAGTTTAAGTCCGCCACGTCTACCGCTTCCGTCACCCGGGCAGGGCTGCACCGGCCGGTGCACGCTCGCCCGAAGCTACCAGCATCCGGCGACCAGCGACCAGCTACCAGCGACCTCGCCCTACGGCCTCGCAGCGACTCCGGCTGCGCTCTTGCTGGCTGCTGGAGACTCGAAGCTGGGAACTTGATAGCTGGATAGCTACGTTGGTGAGAACCGCCCCCTTCCCCAGCGCTCGGCCCTCACGGCCTCGCCGGGGGAGGAAACGATCGCCCCACGGTCTCTACCAACGATGACCGCTCTGGCCGGAGACCGGAGGCTGTTGGCTGTCCGCTGTCGGCTTCGGCAACACACGAGTACTCTCTGCTCATGCCATGGGACATGCTGTGGGCAGGGTGGAGAAGCGAGTACGTCTCTTCGGAGGAGGAACCGGACAACTGCCTGTTCTGCCGACTCCCGGACGGGCCGGATCGGGACTCGCTGCTCGTTGAACGGGGATCCCAGGCATTCACGGCCCTCAATCGGTACCCATACACGACCGGTCATGTCATGGTCGCTCCCTACCGGCACATTGGCCGCCCGGACGAGCTGACCGTCGACGAACAGCGCGACCTCTGGCTGCTCGTCGGCCACTCCATGGCGGCGATCGACGATTCGATGTCTCCTGACGGCTACAACGTGGGTGCCAACATCGGTCGTGTCGCGGGTGCGGGTGTTCCAGGTCACTTCCATCTGCACCTCGTCCCGCGATGGTCGGGTGACGCCAACTTCATGACCACAGTCGGAGGCACACGCGTCGTCCCGGAGGATCTCGAGGTCACCTGGGCGCACATCAGGGATTCCCTTCCTGGCTAGTGCTCTATCCGGGGTAGCTTCCGGGTACGGCACGTCGAAGGAGCACCATGCCCGAGTTCACGTTCTACGCCCAGGGAACGCCGTCGTGGGTCGACCTTGCCACGACAGACGTGGAAGATGCCAAACGCTTCTACTCCGCACTGTTCGGATGGTCGTTCCGCACCGACACCGGCGAGTGGGGTTCCTACACGATGTGCTTTCTGCGTGAGAAGGCCGTCGCCGGCCTCATGGAACAACCTCGGGATCAGCAGAATCAGGGTGTCCCACCTCATTGGATCACCTATATCACGGTCGAGAATGTGGACGAGACCGCAACGAAGATCCCGGGGGCCGGCGGGACGACCGTGGTCCCGCCGATGGACGTGCTCGAGAGCGGCAGGATGCTGGTCGCACAGGATCCTGCCGGCGCGTTCACGTCCTTCTGGGAACCGAAAGACCACGTCGGCGCCCAGATCGCCAACGAACCTGGGACACTGTCC
>Ga0315542_1002938_pt1 | contig 10165 bp, 10 predicted proteins | sample SalMarSW160120MG_FD_202541 | JGI IMG/M metagenome (GOLD analysis project Ga0315542, IMG submission 202541) | Salt marsh sediment microbial communities from the Plum Island Ecosystem LTER, Massachusetts, United States - Salt Marsh Sediment SW1601-20 ... | reverse complement strand
CGCAGCCATGGTTATGTCCACGGAAATTCCCAGGCTCATCCATCCGAAATCATCCGCTTCAGATACCTGAACAAGGGCCACATGTATGGGAAGACGCCGGGTCATAAAAAGCTGGGGCACCGCAGAAAGATTCATGGGGGTGATAAACCGCTTGTTTTTTGCAAGGCTTTTTGTCTTGGCGGATCCCAGATAAAATGACCGGATATTAACGTTCCGGTCTTTTGTTTTATCTGCGATCAAGGTTAACGGGGTGCTTTCAAGGCTGAGGAGACGCACAATTTCAATGTCCGTAAATGTGTCCGACGCTTGCGCAAGTTTTCGGACCAGATATTGAGGCTCTCCACAAGAGGAACCGATAAAGACTCTTTGGCCGGGTTTAATCAAGCTGATGGCGTTTTCCCCGGAACGCTTCTTTTCAACATAATTATCGGCCCAATAGCTTGGCGCGGACATTTGGTCCCTCATTGATCATTGGTTATTGGTCAACTCTGTAGCCCGTTTTTATTATCTTATTTATTTGTAATTATCAACAAAAAAACAATCGCTCATGCGGCGCAAGCGCCTGCGCTGCGCGTTGAACCGGTTTGGAATTTGTAGTTTGAAATTTATTTGGAATTTGGTGCTTGGAATTTGTGATTTTAGATACAAAACTCCAAGGCAAAGTCATATTCCTGCAATGCGGGATAGACTTGGCCCATCGAAAACCCTGCATTGCGGGGAAGGAGCAGGTTTTCAACGGAAGTGATGGAGGGTGCATTACCAGTTTGTTAATAGCTTTCCAAGACTTTTTGGTTTCAGGCTTCAGGGGACATGTAGGTTTCAGGTGTCAGTGTTCAGGTTTCAGGTCTGGCGATTCCTGACACCTGAAACCTGACACCCGAAACCCGATGGCGAGGTTTTTCGCTCAAAAATAAATAAGTTAATGCGTGAGAACCATTTTAACAAATCGGTAATGCTCCCGTGATGGACGAGTTTGGATTATATGTAGTAATTTTTTGAAGGGAAAAAATGTTAGGAATTCTTAATTCTGCTCACCGGTAGAGTAATCCAGCATGAGATTATCCAGCTGTGATAATTGACTGTGGTTCAATTCATTAAATTGAATACGCGCTTGCCTTACTGAAAAAGTGCTGAAGGGGAGTCTATTATCTAAATGTAAATCCGAAATCTTTTTAGAAGGTACATCTTTTAAACAATAACCTATCTTACTTATAAATATATCAACCTTAAACGCTTCGTGCATTTGCTCTCCATCAACGATATAACTGAAGGCAAGCCCCCCTCTACTTATGTTTTTGATTTGACCCAGTTTGGAGGAGTTATTCTTGAGCAAAGCATATACTCCTTCCTGGACCTGAAACCGTTTATGCTTCCTTCGCTCAACTATTTTTTCTTGGGTTATCATAGTACGTCCTTTATTTATTTTTAGTTTCAGACATATAGTTTCAATGTTAGCCCTTATATGTTTTTTCGATATTTTACAATCTAAAAATAATTTATAACGCTAATTTAAAAAAAAAATTAAAATATTATATTGCGTTACCCTATAGAACAATATATATTGTATGTCAAGAAAAATATAACACAATATGTAGCAATTGAAATATATGCGATTCTCGTCAATATTTTATCGAAATCCTTTTTTTGACGCTAAAAATGTTCTTTCAAGGTTTGTGCCGGATAAATTTGTTGTTCCTCAAAATAGTTATCTACTTAAAATTATAGAACAAATCAATTAGAATTAAAAATCCGAATGAAGATTTGGCTTAAATATTGCTTAATACATAAAAATGCAATAAACGTATTCTGAATTTTCGTGAGCTGAAGAATATTTGAAAAGGAGCAATAAATGGGTAGCTGTCAATTCTGCGGTTCAGCGCACAACGTCGGATTTATTTCAACCCGTTTTGCGGGCACAGATGGTGTCTCCCTGGAAACAGCCAAATGGGCGACTGTTTTTGAAAGGCAAGGATTTCGATGTTTCTTTTTTGCCGGCGAGCTTGACCGTCCACCCGATTGTTCCTTTCTGTCAGAACAAGCTCATTTTATGCATCCTGATATCAAAGACATCTACAATAATTGCTTTGGGGTTCATATGCGTAGCCGGCAGGTTACGCATAAAATTATGAAAATTAAAAAAAAATTGAAGGATGATCTATACAAATTCATCGAAAAATTTGCCATTGACCTTTTGGTTCCGGAAAATGCATTGACAATTCCGTTAAATATTCCCTTAGGTCTTGCCATTACCGAACTCATATCAGAGACCGGGATACCCGCAATAGCGCACCATCACGATTTTTTCTGGGAACGCCAGCAGTTTTTGACAAATGCGGTATGGGAATACCTGAACATGGCATTTCCCCCTCACCTGCCGTCCATACGGCACGTGACCATAAACTCTTCCGGTGATAATCAATTAAGCCTCAGAACCGGCGTCTCGGCAACGATTATTCCGAATGTCATGAATTTTGAAACCCCCCCGCCCCCGATTGATGATTATGCAAAAGATGTACGGCAATCTCTGGGGATCGCAGATGATGAGCTTTTTATCCTCCAGCCGACCCGTGTGGTAAAGCGTAAAGGGATTGAGCATGCAATAGAAATAGTCCACAGGTTGGGGAAAAAGGCCAAGCTTATTATTTCGCATGCTTCCGGTGACGAGGGATACGATTATGAACAAAGAATCATGGAATATTCTAAGCTTATGAATGTCAACACTGTTTTTGTGTCAGATATTATTAATGAACGCAGGGGGAGGACTATAACCGGAAAGAAAATTTACACCCTTGATGACATTTATCCACATGCCGATCTTGTCACGTATCCGTCAACTTTTGAAGGGTTTGGGAATGCCTTTCTCGAAGCCGTATACTTTCGTAAACCCATAGTTGTAAACAAATATTCAATTTATACATTTGATATCGAGCCAAAAGGGTTTCTTGCCATAGAAATAGACGGCTATGTTACGGAGGAAGCCGTTCGCAAGGCAAGGGAGGTTCTTGAAAATCAGGAACTTTGCCATAAAATGGTCGAGACAAACTACGAAATTGCAACACGCCATTACTCTTACTCGGTTTTACAGCAAAGACTTAAAAATCTTATTTATGACTGTGTTGCCTGCAATCCGGAGAATATGAAAAAATAATTTTGTGGTAACCATCCACAACAGCCTTTTGGGAGCAACATCTCAAAAAGTTCTGGTGTATTAAATGACCCAAATATATCCGATCGGCGGTGGAAAGGGAGGTGTTGGAAAAAGCTTTATCACGGTAAATCTTGGAGCACTTTTAGCCAAATGGGGCAAAAAAGTCGTACTGATTGATTTGGATCTTGGCGGTTCAAACCTTCATACCTTGTTAGGAATTAACCACCAGAAAGGCGGTATAAACCGCTTTTTAAATAAGACAGTGAAAAACCTTGAGAATACGGCTGTCTCCACCCTTATACAGAATCTATCTTTTATTGGTTCTTCGCTGTGTTCCATGGAAGTTGCAAATCTTCTGCACGCACATAAACTAAAAATAATAAACGCCATAAAAAAGCTCTCTTTCGATTACATTCTGCTCGACCTTGGGACCGGAACAAATTTTAACACCCTCGATTTTTTCTTGACCTCCAATCAAGGGATTTTTATATGTACACCCGAACCCACAGCAATCGAAAATTCTTTTCGGTTTATTAAGGCTGTCTATTTAAGGAAATTGAAACAGATTGTTAAACGGCACTCCTTTAATTCTGCGGTAAAGAAAGCTATTATCCCCCCAAATCCCGAAGCAATGACCTCGCCGGATATCATAGAAATTATGCTAAAACATGATCCTGATCGTGAAAAATTTTTGAGAAACAGTTTAAGCGAATTTAAATTCAAGTTTATTTTAAATCAATTTCGCAAAAATTTAGATTTAACCATGGGAGATAAAATAGAAGACTTATGCAATAGGCATTTTTATTCAAATTTTCAGTTTCTTGGAAATGTCGGTTATGATGTGCGAATTCATGATTCAGTTCTTTCAAAAGAAATTTTTATCCATAGATACCCTTATACACCACCGGCTATGGATATGAAAAAAATTGCGGAAAAGATAATCAACAACAGACCATGGAATCATTGACAGGGAAATTTTCATGAAAAACCTTGACGAATTAACTTATTACGAAATTTTAAAAATTCCGATAAATTCATCCTCTTTTGAAATCAAGCGCGCTTACAAAGATGCGCTGTCAACGTATAACGAGAATTCCCTGGTTACCTATTCTTTGTTTTCAAATGAGGAAAGAGATAAGATTCTTAAAACAATTAAAGAGGCTTTTTTAACGCTGATAGATGAAAACAAAAGGACCGCATACGATAGTATTCTTGTGGATTCTGGACAAATTAAAGTGTCAATTGCATCCATAGAAAATCAAGAAAAACCTCCGCGCGCTCATACATATAATATGACGGACAATGACGATTCTGCTGAAAGGGTTAAGAAGAAATTGAGAAAAAAGGAACTCGAAACCCTTTGCAATGAAATTTTTTCTAACGGTTTGATTTCAGGTGATGATTTAAAAAAGATGAGAAAAACAGCAGGAATTGAACTGTCTGAAATTAATGTCGTTACTAAAATCAGTGTTTCGGTTTTAAAGTCCATGGAAGAAAATCGGATCGAGAGTCTTCCTCCCGGCCTTTATTTAAAAAATTTTTTAAGACTCTATGCGGAAACGCTTCAAATAGATCCACAGAAAGTCATTGACGGTTATCTGAAACATATCTCTTCTGCTCAAAAAAAGTGATCTTTTGTAAAGGTCTCGACACCTGATTAAGAATCTAATAGCACAGATTGTGACCGTTCAAAATAGAAATGCCTATATGGCCGGGGTAAATGCATTTAATTTCGGAGCAGCGTAGCAACGGCGTATTTCTCTTGGAAACCGACTGACTGTTTGAAGGGCTTTAGCACGCGTTAGCCCAAGCCGAATGAAATTATGATTTAAAAAATCAATGGGATAATTTAGCAACGAATTGTTCTTAATAACTCCGGTACGGCTCGGGCTTACGGGTGCTTAAGCACAAGTTTCAGTCGGTTGGAAAGAGATATACGCCGTTGTGGAGCGTTCTCCCTGTATTGGGATTCAAATGCGTTTGCCCTACTATATGGCTGCGGTGTAATTGGGGCCGACGATCAAAAGATTGTTGGATATGGTAGATTGAATTTTTTCCATTTTGCTCCCAAAAACAAAAGTTTTTAAAGGATGGTGACCATATGCGCCAAGAACAACGAGGGCGTTATGAGGGACATCATAGAGGTTTTCTTCAAGGGTCCTGTTTTTTAAAAAATGCCAATTATTCACATAACGGCTCATTTCCGTTTCAAGACCTTTATCCGCGATAAGCTTTTCATATGATTCCTGTGAGTTGTTTTGTATCAGGGTAAAAACATCCAGAGGCATACCGGAAATTCTGCATAACCGAAATCCAAGTTTTAGGGCATTGAACGCATTGACCGAACCGCCGAAAAACACGGCGATACTTTCCCACTCTTTATAAACCGGGCTGGTGATAAGAACCGGAAATTTTGCGGACTTAACGATGCGTCTGACCCGTCCCCCTATGTAACCCAGGCCGATTTTCGAAGACAGGTCGCTGATGCTGCGAGGGCAGCTCATGTAGCTGAAATTCGTATGGATATCCGGCAGAGTTGAGGCGGTATAATGTTTTGGATCTAAGAACCTGGGTTCTATACCTGCTTGTTCCAACAGTTCGGTCGCGTGTTCAAGGGCGGTGTCCGGATACATAAGATACGAATTGTCAAGGTCAATCTGAACCACATCGTTTTCAAAATACATTAAAAATTTAGTGGACTTTGGGATGTAAATAACCGGGGAGACTTCTACTTGCTTGGAAAAATAGATCGATTGGAGCAGCGTTTCCCTGCCCAGAGGACTGTTTCGAAAAATATGGAGGAGTTGGTGATTCATTTGATTCTCCTTTGTATAATCTTTATCAAATCGACTGGCACGTCTGAACCATAAGCTCTTTGCGATATTGATCCAGAAGACTCCCTTTTGAAATCAGACCGATGAACCTGTTGTTTACGACAACCGGCATTGAAAATAGATAATTCGCATCCATTTTGCGAATAACATCAGCCAAATCGTCGTCAGGATTGACCACTTCAACCCGGGTGTTCATAATCTGACCTAAAAATACGGTATCATACATGACCGGATTAAAGAGATACTGCCGGATATCGTCCAAATGAATGATTCCCATAAAATGACCGGTCTCTTCATCTTCCACCGGGAAATAATTTCGATGAGATTTTTTGACGATCTTGATAAAATCGCGCAGCAGCATGTTTTGTGTAACGGCAATGCAGTCCTTTTCTATAAGTTCTGAAACATTAAGATCAGACAACACCCGCTCATCAGTGCCGGGTCTTAAAAGGTGTCCATAGTCTACAAGATCTTTCATATAATAAGCCGCCGGTTCCATATAATGGCAAACACTTGTCGTAATGGCAGAGACAATAATCAGCGGCAGGATAACTTCATATCCTCCGGTAATCTCAACAATAAGAAAGATTCCGGTAAGCGGCGCCTGGAGCATCCCGCTGATAAGACCCGCCATTCCCAGCAAAGCAAAGCATCCCTGGTTTACCCATGTTACAGAAGGCCATAATAAAACAAGAGCGTGGTGATACGTCAATCCTGCAAGACATCCGATGACCAGACAGGGCGCAAATATTCCGCCGGACCCGCCCCACCCCAGGGTCAAAGCGGTGGCAACAATCTTTGCGATAGTAGCCAGCCCCACAATGATAAGCCCCTGTGAAAAAGCACCTTCGATGGTGGTTTGAACCACATGGTACCCTTTCCCCAGAACCTCCGGAAGGAACAGACCGATCAGACCCACCGCGCAACCGCCGATGGCTGCCCGTATCCATAAGGGAGCCGGCACTTTCTTTGCTATTTTATCCATGGATCTGAGCAGCCGGGTGAGCAGAATAGAAGCCGCAGCCGTCAATATTGCCAATCCAACGCAGGCAAGAATGTCCATTTGGTGAATATTGAACAGGCGGTGGCTAAAAGGAATCTGGTTTCCCTGAAGGATTCGGCTGATTTCAGTACCCGCTACCGATGCAATGGCAATGGGAACAATATGTACGGATTTCCATTCCCCGATAATCACTTCGATAGCGAATACCATGCCGGCAATGGGGGCATTGAAGATAGAAGATATTGCGCCGGCCGCTCCACAACCGACAAGGGTTACTCGCTGGCGGTCATTTAAGGAAAAATATTTTGCGATATTGGACCCGATCGCCGCACCGCTGATAACAACCGGGGCTTCGGGACCTGCCGAGCCTCCGCTGCCGATGGTCAGCGCGCTGGAAATGAGCCTGGAAAAGCTTGAGCGGAACCTGAGCAGGCCGCCGTAACGCGATACACTGTAAATGACCTCCGGCACACCGTGCCCGGCCCCTTCTTTAACGATTTTTTCCAGAAACAGGGAAGAGAGCGCAGCACCTGTCGCCGGCAGCACAAAAACCCACCAATAATGTCGTAAATGATGAAACCAATTGAACATGGCCATTAGTGCGCGGTTAAGAATCACGGATGCCAGGCCGCTGCAGTTGCCGACAATAATAGCCACCAAAATGAGCAACAGACGATCGTCTAAACGAAAAATTTTCCAGTTTGCAGGGTAGCGCCACGATTGAAAAATGCGCATATTACCAATACCTAAGTCTCCGCTCGATCGAGTTGTTTCTCGAAATCAGCTATTTTTGCAAAAAACGATGCTTCATCAGGGGATGTTTTTAAAAATTCCACAAATGAATTGTCGCGAATACAAAAAGAAAACCGTGAAAGAAGATGGAGATGAATTTTAATAGACTGGCTTAGAAGAATAAACAGAACAAACACCGGCCGGTCATCCACTGCACCAAAGTCTACGGGTTTTTCAAGAAAGCATGTGCTTATTATCGGGCTATTCATAACGTCTGACAGCGGTTCTCGGGGATGAGGAATGGCAACCCCTTTGCCGATACCGGTTGATGTAAGGTGTTCTCTTTCAAGCAGGAGTCGATAAAGTTCTTTTTTTGAGGTTTTGGATAAAACAGGCATATGTTCAACGGCGGATTTCAACGCCGTTTCCATGTCATCCCCTTTAAGATCGTGCAACACCCCGCCACGCTTCATTGCGTAGAGGAGATTTTCGGGTCTTTCTTCATACCCCAGAGATTTAAGTTTTTCGGGCATTGAAAACGGCAGTCTATACATTTTCGCCCATTTTTTCAGGGCGGATTCGTTAAATAGATAGCCGTTGCCGGTTTTTTGTATGGGGATTCTTCCCTGGCGTATCCAGCGTTCTATGGTACTTACATGAAGATTGAGGCACTGAGCAACCTCATGTATTGTCATTTTCATACGGGTATCATGTGATAAAAAAATTGAATTTTAAATCCCTAACTCTAGCCAAATTTTTAATATTAGCTTTAATAAGCTTTGAAATCAAGAAGTTTATTAGGATGATTCAGGGTAAAGGCATTTGATTTCGGTGCAGCGTAGCGACGGCGTGTATCTCTTTCCAACCGACTGACTGTTTAAAGAACTTTAGCATGCGTTAGCCCGAGCCGAATATAATTATGACTTAAAAAATCAATGGGATAATTTAGCGACGAATTGTTCTTAACACCTCCGGCGCGACTCGGGCTTACGGATGCTTAAGCACAAGTTTCAGTCGGTTGGAAAGAGATACACGCCGTCGTGGAGCGTTCTCCCTGTATTGGGATTCAAATGCGTTTGTCCTGTAAGGTGTTTATTGGATTCCCCCTGATTCTATTCGCGATTTATTTATTATGGTAATGTCTCTTTTCGGGTAGGGTATCTCAATTCCGTTTTTATCAAAAACCTCCTTGATTTTGTCGGTGATACTGGAAATCGTATCCATACGCTTTCGGGCATCATCAATCCATACCCGTAGCTGAAGATCTACCGAAGATTCTCCGAAATTTCTCACAACCACTTTGGGGGGGGGGGCTTTTGAAACCCAGGCCAGTGATCCTGCGACACCGACGATTAACTCCTTTGCTTTTTCAATATCCGCATCATATGACACCCCGATATTAATCCGGACTCTGATCTTTGTTGAGATAATCGTGTAGTTGACGATATCCCGTTTCATGATTTCATTATTGGGAATAATGATCACAATATTGTCGGTCGTCTTGATCTTGGTGGCGCGCAAGCCGATACCGATAACATCTCCCCAGGTCGCACTTCCGGCGGGAGCACTCCACACTTCGATACGGTCGCCGATTTCAAACGGACGATCGATAATGAGCAACACCCCGGCGATAAGGTTGGACAAGGTATCCTTGGCCGCAAAGCCGATGGCAATACCGGCCACGCCGGCACCGGCAATAAAGGGCATGACATTCATTCCCAGAATATCTAACGCAAGGATAGCAGCGGTCGCATAAATAATCGCACCTGAAAATTTATTGAGAAGATCGAAAATAATATCATCCACTTTGGTTTTTGTTTTATTTACTAAATTTTTCTCAAAATAGGTCAATACAATGAACAAACTATCTTTTGCCGGAGTTGCCAGGAGTATAATCATGAATGCTTGAAAGATTTTTTCCAAAAGAATGATATTAAAAAGTCTGATGAGATACATGCCGGTTGCAAGCACCAGACCATAAAGAAGGGCCCTTCGGATAACAGCAAAGATTTGAATATTAATTTTTATAAATTCGGTCTTTTTTGTTTTTTTCTCAAAAGAGGCAAGGACGCGTTTTAGAACAAACCAAATAAGATATGTGCCCGCTACCACGGCCAGAGCCTTAAACAGGATATGAAAATACGTCGCATGGATACCGAGCGTTGCGGATAACTTATCGAGAAAAGAAAAAAGGTTCTTCATAAACACCTCCATATTGACGGTTTCGTAAAAAATCCAGGAATAAATTTTCTCTAACTACTTCCTTTTCAGCTGTCCGACCCATTTTTTTTCTTCATGAAACAATCCGGATAAATTCAGATTCCATTTCTTTCCTGCCGGTCTTTATGGCCTGAACCGCCCGGCTGAAGTGGTCCTGCACAGATTTGGGCTTTTGGCGAAGATTCGCCTTCTGTGTAGGGCACAAATACCAGGTGCAGACCCAGGGTC
>Ga0315542_1002935_pt1 | contig 10179 bp, 7 predicted proteins | sample SalMarSW160120MG_FD_202541 | JGI IMG/M metagenome (GOLD analysis project Ga0315542, IMG submission 202541) | Salt marsh sediment microbial communities from the Plum Island Ecosystem LTER, Massachusetts, United States - Salt Marsh Sediment SW1601-20 ... | reverse complement strand
CCTGCACCAATGCCTGCCCGAACAGCGTCAATGCCCACGGCTATGTTGCTATGATCGCCCAGGGCAAATATCAGGAGGCCCTGGAGGTCATCACCCGGACCCTGCCCCTTCCCGGCGTGCTCGGCCGGATTTGCCCCCACCCGTGTGAAACCGCATGCCGAAGGGAGGAGGTGGATGAACCGATTTCCATCTGCGCCCTGAAACGCTTTGTGGCAGATCAGGTGGATATCGATGATTTGCCCCGTGTGAATATTCCCCCAAGGGATGAACGAATCGCTGTTATCGGTGCCGGTCCTGCCGGTCTCACGGCCGCCTATTTTCTGGCCAAAGACGGTTTCAAGGTGACCATTTTCGAGGCCCTTCCCGTGGCCGGCGGTATGCTCAGGGTGGGCATTCCCGATTACCGGCTTCCGCCGGATGTGCTTGAAAAAGAAATACAATGGATCACCCGGTTTGGGGTTGAGATTAAATATAACACCGCCCTGGGCCGGGATATCACCGTTGACGGTCTGATGGGTGACGGATATAAGGCCGTTTATCTGGCCATCGGCTGTCATGCCAACATGAAACTGAACATTCCCAACGAAGATACAGACGGCGTGATTCCAGGGGTTAAATTTTTAAGGGATGTTTCTTTGGGCGACCTCAAAGCTCTCAAAGGCAATGTAGTTATCGTGGGCGGAGGGGATGTGGCCATCGATGCGGCAAGATCTGCGTTACGCCTCGGGGCGGACAAGGTCAGCATCCTTTACCGGCGGACACATAAAGAGATGCCGGCCCGGGAGGAGGAAATTGAAGATGCCCTTGAAGAAGGGGTTGATATTCAGTTCCTCATGGCGCCGGTTGAAGTGGTGGAACGTGACGGAAAAGTCGTGGGCCTCAAATGCATTAAAATGAAACTGGGCGAGCCTGACAAAAGCGGCCGACGCCGACCCGTCCCTGTTGAAGGGAGTGAATTTGTTGTTGACACCGATGTCATCATACCCGCCATCGGCCAGAAAACCGACACCGCTTTTCTTAAAAATACCACAGACATTGAACTGGACCGTTGGAACAACTTCAAAGTCGATCCCATCACCTTCGAGACCACCCAAAAAGGGGTGTTTGCAGGGGGTGATGCCCAAACCGGTGCATCCATCGCTATTGCAGCGGTAGCCGCGGGACGAGAGGCTGCCGTTTCCATAACAAGATATCTGAATGGAAAGGATTTGACAAAAGGACGAGAGCCCATTGAAAGGCCTCAGAAAAACTTTTATCCCATCAAAAAGGATATTCAAGAGGTCAAACGGCCGAAGATGTCCAGAATTTCCATGAAAGAGCGGAAAACGGGGTTCACAGAGGTGGAACAGGGTCTCAGTGAGGCAGCAGCCGTTGCCGATGCCAACAAATGCCTCAATTGCATGGTATGCTGCGAGTGTTTGGAATGTGTAAAAGTCTGCAAGGCCGAAGCCGTTACCCTTGAAACCCATTCCCAGAAGAATGAAACCGTTCAGGTTGATGTCGGTTCGATCATATTGACGCCGGGAGCAGAGGTGTATGATCCCGGATTGCACGATACCTACAACTACGCAAAGCATCCCAATGTGGTGACGTCCATGGAATTCGAGCGGATTCTATCGGCATCGGGTCCGTACGGTGGACACATGGTTCGGCCGTCGGATCATAAAGAGCCGCAAAAGATCGCCTGGCTGCAGTGTGTGGGTTCCAGGGATGTGCACCTGGGCGCCCATGGCTACTGTTCGGGGGTGTGCTGCACCTACGCCATCAAGGAGGCCATGCTGGCCAAGGAGCACAGCAGCAACGGATTGGACGCGGCGGTGTTTTACATCGATATGCGCACGTTCGGCAAAGACTTCGAGCAGTATTACAACCGTGCCAGAGAGGAGTCAGGGGTCCGGTTCGTCAAATCGAAAATCACCCATGTCGAATCCAACGACGAGACGGGCATGCAGGTGATCCGATATGTGGACGAGGCCGGCCGGCGTCTGGAAGAGGAATTTGATATGGTGGTGCTGTCCGTGGGATTGAGTGCTTCTCTGAAGACGGCCGAGCAGGCCAGAAAGTGGGGCATCGATCTGGATCATTACAACTTTGCAAGCACCAACAGTTTTGATCCGGTAAAGACGTCCCGCCCCGGCATTTATGTATGCGGTACGTTCCAGGGCCCCAAAGACATCCCGTCTTCGGTAATCGATTCCAGCGCAGCCGCGGGGGTTGCCGGGAGCAGTCTGGCGGATGTTCGCTGGACCCTGACCAAGACCCGGGAGATCCCCGAAGAAAAGGATGTTCGAGGTGAGCCGCCCCGGATCGGTGTATTTGTGTGCCGGTGCGGGACCAATATTGCAGGGACCGTGGATGTGCCGGACGTGACGGAATTTGCCAAAGGATTGCCGGGAGTGGTGTATGCGGAAGAAAACATGTTCAGCTGCTCCCAGGACACCCAGGACAAGATGACGGAGATCATCAAGGAACATCGCCTGAACCGAGTGGTGGTGGCGGCGTGTACACCCAAGACCCACGAGCCGTTGTTTCAGGAGACACTGATCAACGCAGGGATCAACAAATACCTGTTCGAGATGGGCAATATCCGGAACCAGTGTTCCTGGGTTCATAAAGACGACCCGGACCGTGCCACGGAAAAATCAAAAGATATTGTGAGAATGGCGGTGGGCAAGGCCGGTCTTTTGCAGCCGTTGGCGGAATCGACTATGGGGGTCACCCAGTCGGTTCTGGTGATCGGTGGCGGGGTTGCCGGCATGGCGGCGGCCCAAAACATGTCGCAGCAGGGGTATCCAACCTATCTGATCGAAAAAGCGGATGCGTTGGGGGGTCAGGCCCGGCACCTTCATGAGACCTGGCGGGGCGAGGACATTCAGGGCTATTTGACCCAACTAAAAGATACCATTCAATCGGACGATAACATCGAGGTGTTTCTAAACGCCAAAATTACCCAGGTGGACGGTTTTGTGGGGAATTTCAAGACCACCGTCACGACCAATGGAGAAAATCGAGTTCTGGAACACGGGGTGACCATTATTGCTTCCGGAGCATCGGAATTTAAACCGGATGGGTATTTATACGGCCAGGATTCGCGTGTGGTCACGGGATTGGAGCTTCAGCAGCGGTTTATCGACAAGGATCCGTCGTTGGGTCAAGCCGACACGGCGGTATTTATCCAGTGCGTGGGGTCGCGGATACCGGAACGTCCGTATTGTTCCAAGGTGTGCTGCACCCAATCCATCAAGAGTGCGATGACGCTAAAAGACATCAACCCCCAAATGAATGTGTTTGTTTTATACCGGGATATGCGGCCGTATGGTCTGCGGGAGGATCTTTACCGGGATGCGCGTTCGGCGGGCATCCGTTTTATCCGGTACAATGCGGACAAGGATCTTAATGTGACCAATGGAGACCAAGGGCTCAAGGTGAGTTTTGAGGACCGGGTACTGGGAAGGATGATGGACATCCATCCCGATCTGTTGGTTCTGGCGTCGGCGGTGGTGCCGCCGGCCGAGAATCCGCTGGCGCAGTTGTACAAGGTCTCGGTAAATGCCGACGGATTTTTCGCCGAAGCCCATGTGAAACTTCGTCCGGTGGATTTTGCCACGGACGGAGTCTTCGTGTGCGGGCTGGCCCATGCGCCCAAACCCATCGATGAATCCATTACACAGGCACAGGCCGCTTCAGCCAGAGCAGTGACCGTTCTTGCCCTCAAAGACATCAAGCTGGGTGGAATTATTTCTTACATTCGACCCGAGCTGTGTTCGGGATGTCTGGGATGTATTAATGTCTGTCCGTTTGGGGCCATTACTTTTGACAACCAGAAATTTGTGGCTGAAGTCAATCCTGCTTTGTGTAAAGGATGTGGTGCCTGTTCAGCGGTATGTCCTTCTGAAGCCCCGGCTCTCATGGGATTTGATAACAATCAAATCTATGCCCAAATCAAGGGAGCACTAAATTTTTAAATAAAGTATACGGGTGTCAGCGGTCAGGGATCAGAGGTCAGTAAAAAAGAATTATCCTTGGCCCTGACCCCTGACACCCGGTTCCTAATCTCTGATCCCTGTTACCATTATGATCATCGATTTTCATACTCACATCTTCCCTGAAGCCATCCGTGATAACAGGGAAACGTATTTTTCTTCAGAACCTGCCTTTAAACTTTTATACGATTCACCGGGATCAAAACTAGTGGGGGCAAAAGAAATCGTTGCCGCAATGGATGAGCAAGGTGTTGACAGATCTGTGGTCTTTGGTTTTCCGTGGCAAGATCCGGCATTGTTTAAAATGCAAAATGACTATGTCATGGAGGTTGTCACCCGATATCCCGATCGCCTTGTGGGATTGTGTTGTTTTGATCCGTTTAGCAAAGAGGCTGTTTCCGAAGCCAGACGGTGTCTTCAAGGCGGTCTTTCAGGGATCGGCGAAATCGCTTTTTACCAATCCGGCATCGATGATACTGCGCTGGATATGATGACGCCGTTGATGGAAATTTGTCTCGACAAAGACCTTCCCTTTTTGATCCATACCAATGAACCCGTGGGCCATCTGTATCCCGGAAAGACCCCCAACACCCTCAAACAGATTTATACACTGGTTACCAGATTTCCGGAAAACAAAATCGTTCTGGCCCACTGGGGCGGGGGCATCTTCTTTTTTAATCTTTTAAAAAAAGACGTCAAAGAACGTCTTAAAAACGTATATTTTGATACGGCTGCGTCTCCGTTTTTGTATGATCCTAACATATACAGGTATGCCGTTGAGATAGCCGGTGTGGATAAAATCCTCTTTGGCAGCGATTTCCCTTTGTTAAAGCCTGCAAGGTATTTTAAAGAGTTTGAAAACACCGGGATGACCGGGGCGCAAATTGATGCCATTTCCGGCCGGAATGCCGCAAAACTCCTCAAACTGTTGCCATAGCGCACGCTTCATATTGATAAAGGTCCCGGCGTCGGATTGTCTGCAAGCCATCGGTTCAAACAACCAACCCTTTAAAAGAAAGTCATGCGATGATGCAAAAAAGATGGTGCCTATTAATATTCGTGTTCATGACGGCAAACCTGGTAATGACGGCTCCGGGTGTTTCAGCGGAGTCTTACCGGGCGTTTAGGCAAACCAACGGGCTTCAGGCCTATGTCCCGCCCGAGTGGTTTTTAAAAGGGTACTTCATTGCCCGCGAAAAAAATCCGGGTTACGTTTTTGGACCGGTTCAGGATTTTGTCGGAGTACTTGGCGGCACAACCACATGGTTGATTGAGGATCTGGAACTAGAACGCCTCGAGGCGGCCGTTTCAGACGGAAGGAAAATCGAATATTCGCTGTTTCTTGAAGCAATTTTAACTGATCGCACGGAGTACTGGGTTTTCGTGGTGCTGCCGTATGAAAGCGCACAGGCGTGGTACGATGCAAAGCGGGCTTATCACGGAAGAAAGGCCGAGGAATATTACGGAAAAACCCGGAGTGAGCTTGAACGCGCTAGGAGCCAGGGGCTTAACATTAACGCTGAGCTTCGCTTTTGGATCAAGAACAAAGAGACCAGCCTGCAGACCCCCGAGGACGTGATCATGAGCAGATACAAATTTCAGCCGGTTTTCGACCTCGGTACGGGTCGCCGGTTGTCCCCGGCCGCCAAGGCCGAGTAGTTCACCATCCAAGGAGATATGGATCATGTCATATGATGAAAATAAAAATGATAAACCCAATCGCCGCGACTTTTTAAAAAAAGCTGCGGCCATGGGACTGGGGGCTGCGGTGGGTGGTACTGCTATTCAGCGGCCCCGTCAGGCTTCGGCCCAGATCATCCTTCCCAAAGCGCCGATGCCCCGGAGGCCCTTCGGACGGTCGGGCATAAAGGTCTCCACACTATCACTGGGCGGGATGTTTGACATTTTGAACAATCGGTTAATGCTCGCCAAAGCGCTTGAGTGGGGGATCGACTATTGGGACACCGCCGAAGGGTACGGCGGCGGCCGCAGTGAAGAGGGCATCGGTCGCTGGTTCGCCCGAAACCCCGATACCCGCAAGCGAGTGTTTCTGGTGACCAAGCTTTCACTGAGAAGAGGGACCGATTTTACCCCCCGGCTTGAAGCGTGCCTGAAACGGCTGCATACCGATTACATTGACCTGCTTTTTGTGCATGGCATCAGAGGCATCGATGAGATGACCCCTGATCTGGAATCCTGGTCCCGGGCCATGAAAAAGGCCGGCAAATTGAGGTTGTTCGGTTTCAGTACACATTCCAATATGGAAGATTGTCTTGAGGGGGCTGCCCGGCTGCCGTGGATAGACGGTATCATGTTTTCATACAACTTCCGTTTGATGCACGAACCTCGCATGAAAGCTGCGGTTGACGCCTGCTATCGGGCCGGTATCGGGCTTACGGCCATGAAGACCCAGGGCGGTGGCCCGGTCAAGAGCGATTCCGATTCTGAGATAAAGATGGCAGGCCGCTTCATGAAGAAAGGATTTACAGACCATCAGGCAAAGCTCATGGCTGTTTGGGAAGAAAAACGTATTGCCAGCATATGCTCTCAGATGCCCAATCTCACCATTATGGCGAGTAACGCGGCGGCGGCAGTCGATCAAACCCGCCTTTCACTGTCCGATCGTGCCTTGTTGGCACGATACGCCAGGGAAACCAGCAGCGACTATTGTGCCGGATGCGGCCGTCTTTGTTCAGACGTGCTTGACAGCAAGGTGCCGATAAACGATGTCATGCGCTGCCTCATGTACGTTCATTCTTACCAGGATTTGACGCTGGCTCGTTCCACCTTCGAAACGATGCCGGTTCAAACAAGAGCGCTTTTGGCTCAGTTGGATTTCAAAGAAGCGGAACGGTCGTGCCCTCGAAACTTGCCGATCGGCCGAATGATGCAAGAGGCGACGAATCTTTTGGCCTGACCGAAAACCGTCTTTTCGAACGTGACGCATACTCCCAAGGACTTAAGACCGTAATGGAATGCTTTTTTGCTTGGCGGGGGGTCATTTACTCAAAAGGGCCGCAATATCCAACTGATTGATCAAGTCGGCAAAAACCTCGCTCACCGTGGTACCGGAATCATCCATACCCGGGACGTCGACCCGTTCAGATTCCCCGCTAATCGTCTGCTTTACAAGCACATTTCCATCTTTCACCCATCTGACGGCATAACTCATCTTAAAGTACCATTTGTAATCTCGCAGATCGAGCTGAAAGAGTGTAATTGCCACTTCCAGCTTTGGGATTTGCAAAGAGGTGGAATCCACCACCCGAACCCCCATCTGATCCAGGCGTTTTCTAAAAACCTTATCGAACAAGGTTTTTAGATCGTAAATTCCGGCAATGGGAGCATCTTGGCCTTTGGGCGCTAGGATCAGCATATAGCTGTCATGAAAATCCTTTAGCGCTTCTCGAGCAGTAATGCTTAACGGATTCGGATTGGTCCGCTGATCCACCACGCTCAACCGGATCTCTGTTATTGCCGGCTTATCTTGAATGTTTTCAGGCAGCTGGTAGTTGACTTTAATGTAAGGACGGGATGCGCAGGCAGACAAGGTCAACAGGATTAAAACGAACATTGACAGGTATTTCGCCGCGTTTTTGATAAATGGTAATAAGTGTTTCATTATGGCTTCCTTGATTAGATTCGCTGGTTGCCCGAATATGTCACGTGTTCGAGACGTTTGTTTACAACGTTTTCTATATACTATAATTAAAGAAAGATATCAGGATAAAATCAAGCCAAATCTCTACTTTATTAAAACTGCCACATTTTTTCGAGGTATGATTAAAAAAAATCAGACCGCTCAGGCAGCTTTTGAAAATACCCTGGACGTGCCGGCCGCTGGAAGAGCCGTTGGTAGCTTAGACGGAGGAACAACGTCTAACAGCCCACGGGTTAACCATCCGGAGCGGGAAGCCGTTAGCAGTCCCCAAAGCGAAATCCAACACAAACAGAACAACCAGTAAAAAGCATAGGGGATCGCCCAGTACCAGCCGAACCACCCGCCGTAGCGCTTCTGATATACCAAAGCGGGCAAGAAGGCGCTGATGATGCAAGCCATTGTCAGGGTAAACAGCGTATGGACGGGAGCCAGCAGCAGTTGGGCTATCACGGCGAACTTGAAGGCTTCGCCTATTGTCATACGAATAAATTGGGTACTGCTGAACAGCCGAATCCAACCGCTGCCGCTATCAGTGGCTCTGAAACGACCGATCATGAAGGAGAGCATCACCAGGTTTTCACGTACGTTACTTCGTGCCCATCTTAACAACATCCTGCGCAGACCCGTGAACGTGATGGGCACTTTGGTCAATACCACGGCCTCACGCTGATAAACCACGCGAAAGCCGCAACCTAAAACCATGTTGGTCAGCGCGCGGTCTTCACCGATGGCAGCATGGCGCCCCATAAAGGTCTGATTGATCCAGTTTGGTAGATAGGGGGTGATCACATCCGCCCGATAGGCTGAAAGTGCACCGGGCGTACAAAATACACCACCATAGACGCTCTGGCCGGATCGGATGAAATCAAAGCCGCAGGTAAACGAAACCTCCATCATTTTAGGAATGGCGCCTTCGGAAAGATTCAACACGCGCACATTGCCGGCGACGGCGCCGACACGCGGATCACTGGCCAGAGGACTGACCAAATGGCGAAGGGTATCGGGCAGTACTTCTGAATCAGAATCAATGGTCACATATATTTTCCCGATAGCTTCAGCGAAACCGGCCATTAATGCATGGCGTTTCCCTCGGTTAAAAGGCTGACGAATAAGACGCACGCGCCAGGGAAACTCTTGTCGGGCAGTTTCCATCCATTCCCACGTATCGTCCTGAGAGCCGTCATCGACACATATTACCTGCATTTTTTTCATCGGATAATGACTATTCATAACCGATCGAACGGTGTGCAGAATCTGCCGGCCTTCGTTGTAGGCCGGTATAACTATCGTAATCGTCGGCAAGGCACTGTCGAATAGAGGCGCATAGGAACGATAGCGACAGGCAAACCAAATGCGCCATGACAACAAAAAAAAGCACCAAAGGGTTAACCCAACGGCTAAATAGTGTATCGTCGGCCAGGATTGCACAAGATTCCAGGATTCTACATATTTCCTGGCTTCCACCTGCCACCAGGTTAACGTTATTACTGATATTAGAGTGCAAAGCAACAGCCACGGGAAAAAAATATCTGCCTTAAAATTGGTTGAATTATTTGTGTTTGACATATGTTACCTCTGATGAATTTAAAATTTGCTGGGAGGTGGCGACCTTTTCAGTGTTACGAAATTTTAAGCTGCTTGCCGCCTGAAAAAGATCCCCGCAAGGAAGGAGATACAGCGATGAAGCTTCATATAAAAAAATCGTTGCTGAGCTATCAGCGTTTAGACGTTATCAGAATATCATTTGCTGATGTCGAAGCCAATATTCGCCAACCAACCAGAACCTCATCTATGCTCATTCATAGATTCTATAGACGACACATATTAAGATTCCCCAAGAAAACAATGGTAAGCTTACCCGGACTTATACCCGGATCATCGCTGCATTTATGGTTTGTCTCTCCAATTGTTATAAAACGCAAAAGGGAGATTCCTGCAATAGGTGTGCCACACAAAGTAGATCCACTATCTATTTAATATTAAAAGCATTATCGTTTATAATCGGATGAACATATGAGGGCTTATGAAGGGAAAGACATACAGGTTTTATAATAGAAGAATTTAAGAATTACATTTAACCATCAATAATTGTTATATTTATATGCGAAGGGTCGTATGTTTATGTGAAGGAATTTGGATACATCGCGAATAGAGCGTGATGGCCCTTTTTTAAGGAGTATGAATCTAAAACCACCCTTCATTGGTACAAAGGGGTGTCTAAATTCGTTGACCATTTAACCGCTATGAAACGGGCTAGTGTCAAGTATAAAATGTCACATATTTTTGTTCTTTGATATATCCGTGAATATTATTTTGGTCATTTGAGAATGATGGTTAAATTTATAATCGCCATTATATGAAAAATGGGCATCATTATTTTCGTAGTTTCTGACCAAAATAATATTCACGAACTAAGGGATTAAGCAAAAGGAGTAAGAGGCGTCTTCGACGATGAATCATACTGCTATTCGTGGATTGGGTACCAACACTATTCGGAGTCCGTCCGGAGCTACTCGATCTGGGGTCGTGAGTAAA
>Ga0315542_1002934_pt1 | contig 10179 bp, 5 predicted proteins | sample SalMarSW160120MG_FD_202541 | JGI IMG/M metagenome (GOLD analysis project Ga0315542, IMG submission 202541) | Salt marsh sediment microbial communities from the Plum Island Ecosystem LTER, Massachusetts, United States - Salt Marsh Sediment SW1601-20 ... | reverse complement strand
TTCCCTAATTTTTAAATAATTGTTTTAAAATAAATTGAAAAAAATTACTTTTGCGGTGGAAAAAATTCGAAGTTAATATTAAACACTGATATGGCAAAAAAGTCAAAAGAAGGTAATCCGCAGAGTCTTAAGAATGTTGAGGAGACATTAACAAAAACAGAGCAATTCCTGGAACAGAATTATAAAGGTTTGCTTTATGTGCTGGCAGTCATTGTTATACTGGTGGGATTGTTCTGGCTTGGAAAGATGTACATGTCCAGGCGAAATGATGAGGCTCAGTCACAGATGTACCAGGCTGAAAGATATCTTGAGATGGATTCTATTAATCTGGCTCTTAATGGCGATGGTAACTATCTTGGGTTTCTTGATATTGCACAGGATTACAAGTTCACCAATGCCGGTAACCTTGCCAGGTACAGTTCCGGAATCTGTTATCTTCATGCTGGTCAGTACGAAGATGCAATTGACATGCTTAAAACATACAAGAAAAAAGATAAGGTTATTGGGTCTTTAGCCATTGGGGCAGAAGGAGACGCCTATGTGGAACTTGGTGACACAGAAAAAGGTATCGCAAAATATATTGAAGCAGCAAATTTCGGATCTAATTCATTTAACACGCCTCTCTTCCTTATGAAGGCAGGTGAGTTATATGAATTAGAAAATAATTATGCTGAAGCACTTAAGCTCTATCAGAGGATACAGGAAGAGTACCCTGAGAGTACCGAGGGTCTCGCCATTGAAAAATATATTGCAAGGGCAAAACTGCTTATGCAATAATTGATTTCAGGTAAACTACTGAATATAAGTCGCCTCCGGCCAAATAAAAATACGGGTAAGTTTAATTTTCGCGATCAGCAATGGCCACAACCAATTTATCAGATTATAACTCTGAGAAAGTCCCGGATGCCAGTGAGATGAGGTTTGGAATAGTTGTTTCAGACTGGAACCGGGATATAACAAGGGCGCTTCTTGATGGATCAGTCAATACACTTAAAAAGCATGGCGCCAGGCAGGAAAATATTGTCATAAAGAATGTTCCCGGTACCTTTGAGCTCACTCTGGGAGCTCAGTTCCTTGCTGAATATGATGATCTTGATGCTGTGATATGCCTGGGATGCGTCATCCAGGGAGAGACACCTCATTTCACTTATATCTGCCAGGGTGTTACATATGGAATAACTCAGCTTAATCTTGATTATAATATTCCTTTTATTTTCAGTGTTCTTACTACTGAAAACTACCAGCAGGCTAAAGATAGAGCCGGAGGTAAACTTGGCAATAAAGGTGACGAGGCAGCAGTTACAGCAATAAAAATGGCAGCTCTGCAGCGTTCATTGGAAAAATAATATCATCTCAGCACTTTCCTGACGAATGCCACAGTAAAATATGACATCAGGAAGACTCCGATAAACCCCTCAATACTCGACACAACTCTTGCTGCCTTGAAAGGGTAATGGTCACCGTAACCTATTGTAAAAAAAGTAATAGCACTGTGATAAAAGGAACGGGCAACAACTCCGAGACTGTCAGATGTTGAAGATATTATATCAGCGTCAGTAAAACTGATCATAAGGACATAGATAATACTGAAAGTGACATACCATCCGGCCATGGAGATAAGCACTCTGGCCGGATTTGTCGCATAGAGTCCCATAGCATCAAAAACAAGCCATTTAAAACCATGAGGAATATAACTCAAAACCCTGGTAAGTCCTCCCTTCTCTTTCTGTTCTGTAAGCCATGATTTGGATTCATATCTCTTAAACATTACATAAGCTTCGTCTTCATCAGCATATTTTCCGGTATTATTGAAATTTTCCTTCAATATTCTGAACTGTTCAGCTTTCTGTCTTAAAGTTGTCATCTCCTGTCTTATTATAACCTCTTTACATTTGTTATGTTTCCAGTCGATGTACATCTTACCGATCAAACGCATTCCTGAAAGATCAAGCACCTCTATCTCGACAGGGAAATCATAAGGCTCAATGTCAACTATATCGCGGACTATAGTATCGGAGACATCCAGCAACTGAGCTTTAGCCAGACGAAGATCTATATAATGGTCGAGATGGCACGACTTGAGGGAGAGTGTGAGAAATTTTGATTCATAAAACGATACATCGCCGTCTCCGAAATTTGTTCTCTCGAAGCTTATCTCAGTATCTTTCATCTCCATGAGATTGAAATTCTTAGGCCCGACCCCCATTTCAGCTTTTTTGAACTGGATCTTTCCTGCTGTGCAGGACGCTCCTTCAAAATTAACTTCACCATTACCGAAGACTGAACGGTTGAAATTAATCCTGCCCGATCCGAAATCGACTGTTCTGAAATCAACCCTGCTGTTCCCAAATTCAGTTCTTTCGAAGGTTATCTCGCAATCGCCAAAAACAGAGTAATGAAAATCCACCTTCCCATCTGATATTCTCGTGATCTTGAAATTAAACCTTCCGCTGTTAAACCTTGTATTAATAAACAACAATTCCCCGCCGTTGAACTCGGTATTGGCAAAATTTACTTCGCCGTTTCCAAACTGCATATCCTGGAAGTCTTTTATTCCGTTCTTAACGACAGCATTCTTAAAAAGGAAATCACCATCACCAAATGTGGAGCCTGTAAATTCAATATTCCCATCCCTGAAAAATGTGTTTGAAAAATTTACATTGCTGGTACCGAAGCGTGAGCCGGTGAAGACGACCCTTCCCTTCGCAAAATGAGAGCCATCAAAATTTACTTCTCCATCTGAAAAAAAAGCATGGGAAAAGTCGTTGCACAATTTTGATTCAAAAAAAGCATCTTTTGCCGTGAAATTTTTTATCGGGACAAGTTCTTTTTTTTCAATATTATTGAGTCTCCTGTATGCAGATAATGAAAAATCGGAAATATAGAAATTGTCGAGATTTAAATCTTTCCCGTTCATAATAAGATCATAGATCGTACTTACTTCAACAGCTCCGAACAATTCGGAATCGATCTCCCTGTTTTCATTATCAAAGAATGTGATTATTGCTGTCTTAGGGCATGTTCTGCCATCATCAGCAATGAATTTATCTTTTTTGATCTCTACCTTGTAATTGGTGTAACCTGTTGTCATCTGATTGCTATTAAAAAGATTACCAAATTAATAAATTTTTATCAGAGGGTATCATCTTTATCGCATACATAAAATCCTGTAGGGGCAAACAGAACATTTGTTCCAGGCATCATTTGTCATGATAAAAGGTTCCGTTTCGCTGAAAATTTTGCCAATAATATTTTTAAGTCCATCCATGAATTCATCCCTTACCATACGAAAATCATTCAGCACCATTGTCTCTTTCCTTGAAGCCCCGATTTTAAGAAGCCCGGTCATTTGATCTCCGGGAGTTTTTTTTATTTTATATACCACAGGCATTACAACGGTTTCCGGCTTCTCCCTCAGATAACCTTCGCAATATAACATGGTTTGAAGCCATCCGTCAGCATCTTTCTTCCGGTCGTCCCTGAAAAGTTCACCGACAGAACCAATGGAATCAACAGTAACGCCTGTTTTGTAATCAACAATCCTTGTCACTCCATCCTTAATATCCACTCGATCTATTGTTCCCCCAATAACAATGTTATCTGATGTGCCATTTACTTCGTACTCTATTCTGAAGCTTACCGGCTTCTCCACCGCCATGATTATAAAAGGTGTCAGTTTTTTATCAATTTCAAGGATGCGATTAATGTAAACCTTTAATACATTAGTTACAATCTGTTCATTGGCAACAAAATATGAATCATTGCCTCTTTTGAATTTTTCATTAATAACATTTGTTATCAATTTATAAAGCAAACGCTCATCATTCAATAGTCCATCAATAGCGGTACCTTCCATTATTATACCAGAATACCTGCTGTAAAGACTCCGTATTGCCTCATGAAGCATAATGCCGAGCATGGCAGGATCAATTTCCTCAGCGATTACTTCAGGCTCTTTAAGATCATTAACATACCTGTAATAGAACTTCATCCTGCAATTAAGCCAGGTATTAATTGCCATGGGTGATAATCTCCCTCTTCTGTTGTCAGTTGAGAATCTTGATAAAAGCCTGGTATTATGCTCATTAGTTCTCTCCACAACTGGTCGTACAAATCCCGGATTTCTGATTTCAAAACTCAGGTTCATAAATTCGGGTTTTTGCCCGGGCTCATATTTCATCTGCTGAAGAAACCTGCTTATCTCACCGCTTCTCAACCCCTCAGGATTAGAGTTATAAATGAATGTCACATTTTCTGCCCGGTGCAGTAACCTGTAAAAATGGTAGGCATAAACTGATTCCTGGTGATTTACAGATGGAAGCCTGAATGCTTCACGCAATGCGAAAGGTATAAAGGAAGAAGAAGTAGTAAATGAAGGTAAAATACCTTCATTCACCGACAGAATAATCAGGTTTTTAAAATCAAGGACTCTCGATTCCAGTATCCCCATTATCTGAATACCCGAAAGAGGTTCTCCGGAAAATGGAACCGACTCTCTTTTTAATAACCTGTCGAGCAATTTACTCCAGGTTTTAAGTGACAGGATCACTCCGGAATTAGAAAATATTGATTCCAGCCGGTTAACAGAAAGTATTGCCCTGTAAATAAATTCATTCCTGATCGTCTCTGGCATAATATCTGTAAAATTCTGAATGTCAGAGCCTGCACTACCAGATACTATTAGTAAAAGTACAGCTTTCAGATATTCAGGGATTAATTCAGGAGCTGCTGGTCTTGAAAATATTTTTGATAAAACAGGAGAACCTTCAAATCGTTCAGAAGGGATCCATAAAAGGTTCCCTTTTACAATTTCTTTAATGATCTCTCTGTCAGTCTCACCTGTTATACCTGCTATCAGGTTGATCTTCAGCACACGCAAAACATCTTTATGACTGAAGAGTATTTTTCCGTCTTTTTCCCGGAGGTTTTGCTGCAGATCAAGAAGATATCTGATGAGAGAATATACATATGTCTGACCAAGCGGATAACCCATCGTTATATTAACATCCGGGATCTCCTCGGGCAGGCTGGTCAGAACCGGAATAAGCAGGTTCTCATCAGCAAGGACTATTGCTGTATGGTGTGCATTATCCGGGTCAAATGATGGAAGCTCCCTTATTAAATATGGTATAAGTTTTGCCTGGGCAATATCTGATGAGGTATCAATCACTCTTCGCTTTGCGTATTCAGAATTTTTTGACAGGTATGTGTCATAGCTCCAGTCAGAAGGCATATCATTCCCAAACAGCCTTATATTGTCCCTCAGGAAAAATCCTGCAGAATTTAGCTTTTCTTCAGTGATGTATGAATTATCGTAATCCCAGTAAAACCTGGCTGATCCTTCATTCTTTAACCCTGACATCATTGCTTTTTCACATTCATTCAGGGCATTGAAACCAATGAAATGAACCATGCTCCAACCAGAATCCGATATCTTCTCCCAGCCTTTATTCTCAGTTACTTCCCTGAAGATCATACCCTCATATGCGATATTTTTTTCCTTCAGAACGCTTCTGAATTCATAATAGAGATCTGTCAAAATTGACCAAAGGCTTATAAATTTTAATTTTTCATCAGTAAGTTTCTCAGGGTTGAAATTTGTCCAGAACCGTTTAATTATTTCAGCCTGTTCCGGACTAATACCACCAAATTGCTGGTCTATTTTCTTAAGGTCCTGCACGTTGCTGAACAGCTGAGCAGCATCTGTAAGGTATTTGTCAGCATCATCAAAGTCATTAAGCAACATATCGCCCCAGAAATAAAATTCATCGAAAGGCTCCGGCGTCTTGCCTATATTCCGGTATACCTTATAAAGCTCATAAAGAAGTATCTCATTTTCTGCAGGATGCAGCTTTGAAAATTTACGAAACAGATCGCTTATTGACATTATTGCAGGTGTCCATACAGGCTGTTTCAATTCTGCTGCAAGGTATTTCAGAAAGAAGAGACCTGCCCTCCTGTTTGGAAAGACAAGACATTGTGAATTCAGTTTGTTACCAAATTCACTGTAGAGGCTTTTTGCGATTCTCTCCAGAAAGTATTCCATTATATTTTTAATATTAACCTTTCAGACACTCCCGTGTTTAATATAAAGTCTTCCCTGCCAGGTATCAAGTTCTTCAAGACTTTTTTCAACCAGGGTGACTATCTGGTCGGTTCTTTTCTTACCCCAGTTGGCAGCAACAAGTAAGCGCGGTGGTGCCTCCCCTGTAAAACGTTCTACAACAATCGCAGGATTAAGCCTTTCAAGAAAATTAATAAAGAAACCGAGGTACTCTTCCCATGAGAAAACATGAAAGTCGCCCGGTCTTCTTCTGAATTCATCTTCCATCCTTGTACCCTTTATTATCTGAAGCTGATGGAATTTGACAGTCGTTAAAGGCATGCGGGAAATTATTTCAGCCTCTGCCAGCATCTCTTTAACACTTTCGCCAGGTAGACCGAAAATGAAGTGGGCGCCAGTATTAATACCCATTGAAGATGTGGCATTCAGTGCATTCCATGCCTCCTCGACTGTGTGTCCCCTGTTAACCCGGCGTAACGTCTTATTATAGCATGATTCAATTCCATACTCAACAGCTATATAGCACTTTTCCGACAATTCTTTAATATAATCCAGTTTTTCAACATCAACGCAATCAGGCCTGGTGCCAATTATGAGTCCGCTAATGCCTGGATAGCCTAAAGCTTCTTCATACAGCTGTTTCATCTTTTCAAGAGGAGCATAAGTGTTTGAATATGCCTGGAAATAAGCAAGATATGAGGTTGCTGTTCTGTATCTCTTTTGATGGAACTTAATTCCCTCTTCAATCTGTTGCACTACGGGCTTTTCAGGAATACAATAGGATGGATTAAAAGCATCATTATTGCAGTAAGTACAGCCTTCCGTTCCTTTTGTCCCATCACGGTTGGGACATGTGAATCCTGCATCAATAGAGACCTTCTGTACTCGTGCGCCAAAATGCTTTTTGAAATAGTTTGAATAGGCATTGAATCGACGCTCATGCCCCCACGGATAATTCTTCATATGTGCCGGATTTGAAAGCATCAGATACTCACTGTTTTATTCAGGTCGACATACCATAAAAAAGCTTCAGTATCCCTGTAACCCATATCCCTCAGCAGCTCCTTGTATTGCCTGAGCTGATCCGTGTAATGATGATTCTCTTCGCCGAACTTGAAATCAATAATTACAGCTTTACCATTTTTAATAATGATTCTATCAGGTCTTCTTTTTATACCTGACGGCAATAGTATCTCTGCTTCTTTCAGCACTTTATATCCCGGGCCGAACCATTCATATACACCCGGAGCAGAGAGCAGTACCTGTAATCTTGATATAAGAGATTCTGCATCAGTGCCGGGTATCTTTCCTTCAAGAACGAGACGCTCCACTGCATCTGGTATGTCTTCATAGGTATCTATCTGTTCGAAAACTTCATGCATTAGTCTTCCATAATTTATTCTTTGCATAACAGCTTCCCTGTTGGCCGTAAAATAGTTTTCTCCATGAAGCTTCAACCTCAGGGATCCTGGTTTTCTACTGACAATATAGTCTGATGCAAAAAGGTCATTAACTACAGGCCTCTTTTTCTCCTGTAGCGGTATTTCTCCTGATTGAAATATAAGTGCTCCCTTATCAAAAAGACTTGCAAGGATAACTCCTGAGTCTCCTGCAGGGTTTTCTTCAGAGCAGATGGCACTTTTAATCAACCTGGCAATACCATTATTCGGTCCCGGTGTTTCAGGGACAAAACCATAGATAGCATCAATAGCCCTTGTCATAGCAACATAAAGCAGATTGATATTATCAAGATATGCCGAATAGAGTTCCTTTCTGTACTCATCAGCAAAGATTGTTTCTTCAAGCCCTTTCTGATATCTGACCGGTACAATTCCAAGTCCGTTGAAAGGAGGAACTTTCGGTTTTAACCAGAGAACAGGATGATGCGTTGATTTATGATCAAGGTTCCACGACAGGAAAGGAAGAATGACGACCCTGAACTCAAGTCCCTTTGATTTGTGTATGGTAAACACCTTTGCAGCATCCTGGTTTGAAGGAAGAATAACTGATTTTGACTTGCCTGTCGAATCCCACCATTCAAGAAATGACTCGAAATCAGAGTTCTTACTAACCGAATAATTTAATACCCAGTCCTGGAATGTATTAAGGTAGGACACATTCCATGGGAACCTGCCCAGTCCAAAGAAGCTGATAATGTTTTCGGTAGCCTCAAACAGCGTCATTTTCCCCGCTCTTTCCAGGAACTGGTCATATGCTTCCGGCAAATATCCGTCCGTTCCATCAGCAAGCCTGTCGCTGAATAATGGTATTGATCCGGCATTTTCGTTTCCAATGGCCAGAAGATAAAATCTTAACATCTGTGCCCTGGCAATTATATCCGAGGGTTCATTTAAGACTTTGAGTACAGATATGATGAAAATGATAGCAGGTGAGTTTGAAATTATCAGTGAATCATTTGAAATTATATTATAATTGTACCTGATCCTTTTTTCATCAGGGCAGTTATTATTGTATCTGATCATTGTTTTCAGCACCTCAGCACCCTCTCCCCCATCCCTCACCAGTATTCCAATATCTGAAGCAGAATATCCATTGTCCTGGAAAGTCTCTATGACATGAGGCAGTTTTTCAATTACGAGATCCTTCCATTTTTTTGTAATTTTTACTTTCCCCCCTTCATTTCCATCTTCATCATCTTTAATGTCGTCAATAAATTCAAGTTTTACAAAGCCTCTCGCTCTTCTTCCAGGATCTGACTGTACAGCTTCGGAATAGAGCTTTTTAAATTTCAGCGACTGCGGATCATCTGTGAATGACCTGTCGACAAGTTCAGGGATGATAGAAAACAGAGAATTATTGAACCTGATTATGTTTGAACAACTTCTGAAATTCGTCTTTAACGGTTCACTCAGAAACCTCTGGTTGTCAATCAGTTCATCCTGCATTTTTCCAAGTATCTGCCAGTCACTGTTTCTGAATCTGTAAATTGATTGCTTGACGTCACCGACGACCAGATTATCATTCCCCTCTCCCATGCTGTTAATTATCAATGGTTCAAAATTTTCCCACTGAAGTATGGATGTATCCTGGAACTCATCAATCATATAGTTTTCATACCTGTTCCCTATTTTTTCATAGATAAACGGTGTCTGGTCGCCTTTTGTAATGAGGCATAGAAATTCACCCGCATCAGAAATAAGGAAACTGTTCTCGGAATTTGCTATGGAACGCACTTTATTTAAAACATCAGAAAGAATACCCAGAGCATAAATATTTGAAAGAATGGCGTCGGCACTGTTAAAAAAAATTATATTCTCATTGTAAAACCTTATCGTATCCCGCAGGGTACTATCAAGGCCTCCTTCAATTGCCTGCCTGAGCATGGAACATGGCTCTCCTGTCGACCATTTCGGTGGATCATTGAGTATTTCCATGATATAATTGTTTGGCTTTACCAGCTTACCCAGTGCCAGGTTCCTTATAAAACCAGGAACTCCTTTACCTTTCTGGTAGAACATGTCATCAGTCAGCCCGAATGCTGAAAATATTTCCATGCATTTTCCCCCCAGACTTACCATTTTAGCACGAAAAGAAGCTGTTATAGTTCTGATTGAGAAAATATATTTAAGAAGAAATTCTTTATTCCCAAGGTTTGATATCTCCTCTGATGATAGTATTTTAAATTTTTCCTTAAAGAGCTCTTCCCCAAGTTTAAGGACCTCCCCTTTCAGGTTCCAGCTTTTCTCCTCATCAAGGTTTGAGAAGACATATTCATTCAGCCAGTTTTTCAGCTTTGCGTCGTCAGATGATGAAGCTATCATCTGATCAACTGCCGAAGAGAGTATCATACTGTGATCCAATTCAATATTGAATCCGGATTGCAGACCTGATTCTCTTGCAAATGCCCTCAGTACTTTCTGAAAGAATGCATCGATCGTACATACTGAGAATCTGGAAAAATCGTGAAGTATGGAGAACAGGATCTCGCCAGCCTCAATTCTTAAAGCCTCTTCAGTTTTTCCAGTCACCTTTATAAGATCATCCAGATACTCCGACCTGTCACCTTTTGCAAGGCAATGAAGCTGGTCGAGTATTCTGTTTTTCATTTCAGCTGTGGCTTTATTGGTAAAAGTCACAGCAAGTATCTTCCGGTA
>Ga0315542_1002933_pt1 | contig 10180 bp, 8 predicted proteins | sample SalMarSW160120MG_FD_202541 | JGI IMG/M metagenome (GOLD analysis project Ga0315542, IMG submission 202541) | Salt marsh sediment microbial communities from the Plum Island Ecosystem LTER, Massachusetts, United States - Salt Marsh Sediment SW1601-20 ... | reverse complement strand
CTGTAAATAGCCGACGAGCTTGCCGTTTTCGATCAACGGGACATTTTCTGTCAAAGTCCCTTCGTCATCGATATTCAGCGAACCGCGGAAATGGGGGATGGTTGCATCGTCGTAAATGGTGACAATCGAATTGGCCACTTTTTGTCCCAGTTTATCCCACATGATAGATGTTTTCCTCCAGTTCGCATCAGCTTCCAGTGGATGCCCGATGGCTTCGTGAATTAAAACACCGGCTCCTTCGTTACCCAGAACCACGGGCTGTTCACCGGCAGAAGCGTCGATGGCGGACAGCAGCGTGACCGCTTCTTCGGCGGATTCCCGGCCGATTTGCCGGGGTGTTTTCACCGATTGATAATAATCCAGACCGACGCGTCCGCCGCCTGCCGAATAGGAACCGGTCGTACGGACATCTCCCTGTTCTGCGCTGCTTTTCACGAGAATCCGGGTCTGCGGCCGAACGTCGGAAATGATAAGGCCTTCGCTGTTGATGATGGTCACATACTGAATTTCATCAGCCAGTCTGGCGAATACTTTCGTGATTCTGCTGTCAAACTCTTTTGCGCCGTCGTGGGCTTCCCTGACCAGATTGATTTTTTGATCGAGTTTTAAATTATACAGCGGTTGTTTGAGATCATAGACCTGATGATCGATTTTTTTATCTGTTAAATCCGCCGCCTGTATTTTTCCGCTGTTTGATGCGATGGCTGCCGCGGTCAAAGCCGTCTGTCTCATTTTATCAAACGTTAGTTCGTTGGTATAGCCGTATCCTGTCTGGTCATCTTTGAGAACGCGGACTCCCACTCCGAGGGTGATGTGCTCTCCGGTTTCCTTGATGATGTCCTCTTCCATCCGGATAACATTGTTAATGCGGTACTCAAAAAAGAGTTCGGAAAACTGACCACCCTTTGAGAGTGCGGCGTTCAGAATTTTTTTCATTTCCTCTCTTGAAATGCCGAATCTCTCCTCAAAAAACGAAGAGGACGGCGGAGGAAGCTTCCCTGCAAAGAGCAGATCATGCCACAGTGTTGATGTCGATACCAATACCAGTCCTGTTCCGCTCTTTTTCAGGAAGTCCCGTCGGTTGATCTTGTTCACGGTCTTGCCTCCCTGTGTTTTGAATATGTAAATTTATAATTGAGATATACATTTTATTTATATTTCTATACATCAATATACCCTGAAATGGATTTTTGGTTTCGATGTCTTATCGACTTATTTAAAATGACAAATGCTAAAATCCAAATATCAAATCACTGTCAAATCTCAAATGGCACAAATAATCATTGACATGCTTTTATATTTTTGATCGTTGTGGTTTTGTATTTTGGATTTTATTTGTCATATGTTATTTGGAATTTGGGATTTTTATAAAACCTCAAAAGCATTTTAAAAGAAAACAGTCACTCAAACCATTGATGCATCGGAAACAAAAGCACATCCTGAATGTGTGTTTTATTGAACAACAGCATGATCAAACGATCCACGCCGAGCGAGATGCCGGCCGATGGCGGAAATCCAATCTTGAGCGCTTCGATGAGTTCCTTGTCGATCGGGCAGGATTTTTGTGTAACGGTCTGTACTTTCTGCTGTTCTTGAATAAATCGTTCCATCTGCTCGCCGGGATTGGTCAGTTCGCTGTATCCGTTGGCAAGTTCCAGACCGGCGATATACAGTTCCGTCCTTTCGGCCCATCCGGGATGATCGGATTTTCTTTTCGCCATGAGTCCCAGCCGGGCTGGATAGTTCATCACAAAAACCGGTTTCGGATGACCGAGTTTGGGCTCGATTTTTTCCAGAAAGATGCGGAAGAACAATGTTTCCCAATCGTCGTTTGGATTGCAGGGAATCCCCAGAATCGAAGCAGTATTTCTTAAGTCTTCAACGTGATCCGATTTTTCGAGATCGAGATTTGCATGTTTTAGAAAAAGATCGCGCACAGTGACGTGCTGCCAGGGAGCAGAAAGATCGATCTGTGAATTTTGATAATTCATTGTCTGGTCAGAGATAATAGGATCGGTTATCAATCGGATAAGGTCTTCAGTCTCCTTTTGAATGTCGTGATAGTCAGCGTTCGTACGGTACCATTCCAGCATGGTGAATTCTGGATTGTGCAGGCGAGTCAATTCTCCATCTCTGAACACTTTCCCCAGAAAGTAAATTTTTTCCGCACCGGCGGCAAGCAGTTTCTTCATGGCATGTTCCGGAGAGGTGTGCATAAAAAGCCTGTGTGATTTTCCGTTAAAATCCCGAATATCCAAATCCACTGATCTGATATTGTTATCCAGTGTCGGATAGGGTGTCAGAACAGGCGCGTCGATTTCAAGAAATCCGCGGCTGTTGAAAAAGTCGCGAATGTTCTGTAAGATTTTAGAACGGACCTGAAACAATTCCCAGGATATTTCCTTTTGAGAAAGTCGATACCAATTTTTTTGATGAAGATCTGCGAACGTCATGACCTGTTAAATCCGCTTATTTTTGAAGAAAGATGTGGAGAAAAACTTTTGCATCGTTCAACACATTTTCAATAACGCAGTACTCATTCGGTGCATGGGCCATGTCATCGATGGTTGCCCAGCATGCCGCGTTCAAATTGTGCTCACGAAAATGCGCTGCGACAGTGCCGCCTCCGATTCCCATGGGTTTGGCCTCTTTTCCGAGTACATTTTTAACTGCATGCTTCAAAGCAAGAACCACCGGAGCATCAGACGGCGTTGGAGTCGGAGCGGAAATTGATTGGGGAGCAGAAAGTGTGATTTTAACCCCGAACTCTTTTTCCGTTTCATTGGCCCATAATTGGATTTGATCCTGAACTTTTTTCAATGGATATTCTGGCAGGATGCGGCAGTCAAAATAAAAAACATCCTCTCCGGGAATGGTGTTGATATTGGGCACATTCGATTCCTTTTTGGTGGGTTCAAAAGTCGATCCGGGAGGATCGTAAAGTGTATCCTTGCTGTCAAAAATCCGATAAAGGCCATCCATTTTTACCAAGAGATGTGCGGCGGCTTTATGTGCATTGATTCCTTTTTCAGGCATGGAAGCGTGGGTTTGTCTACCCTGAGTCTGTATTTTGAGCCATAAAATCGATTTTTCAGCAATCTCGATCATGGTCCCGTCCGGACTGCCGGCATCAGGAATAATGATCAGGTCCTGAGGCCGAAAGAAATCGGGCCGGGTTTTTAAAACATGGCCGATTCCATATTCAGAACCGGTTTCTTCATCGGATACTATCGCAAGCCCAACATCAAATTCGGGCATAATATTTTCATCTCTCAGTGCTTTCACAGCAAGAATGGAAGAGACCAGTCCCTGTTGATTGTCTTCGGTTCCGCGCCCGAAAAGTTTCCCGTCCTTTTCAATCACCTCATACGGGTTCGAATCCCAGAGTGATGGATCGCCCGGAGGAACAATGTCCATGTGAGACATGATCCAGATGGTTTTATTATTCGATTTTCCAGACAATTTAGCAATCAGATTCGGGCGATAGCCGCAAGAGACCCGTGTATCAGGCGCGTTGATCTCTTCCATAATTTCAGGTGAGAGTTCATCCAAAACTTTCTTGATAAAATCAGCTTTGTTCTTTTCTCCGTCACCTTCATTGTCCGGTCCGAGAGCAGGAATGACCGTGAGTTTCTTTTGTATTTGAATAAGGTATTTTTTATATGCATCGATTCGAGAGAAAAGACCGTCAAGTATGCTTGTATTCATATTAAAAATCCCCTGAATAAAATAATTTATAAAATGAATCTTATATAAGCTAATAAATCCAAGATTAATTTCAAGGAAAAAACTTGCCTTTTTGATGTTTATTTGATAAATTTTCAGAAACCGAGCCCCAGTAGCTCAGTGGATAGAGCAGCGGTTTCCTAAACCGTTGGTCGCAGGTTCAACTCCTGCCTGGGGTACAAAAAATAATTATAAATTTGTTGTTGATTCTGTCAGTGAAAATGTATATATTTCTTGGCCATTCACGTTTGATTTATTATATTCGTATACAAGGTCACGGGATTGCAGTAACAATTGACGATCATTACTACCGACCTTGAATAGGAGGTTCGGATGAAAACAAAAATCTTGGTTGTTGATGATGTGGATACAATCGCACGCGTTTATGCACGATTTCTTGAACGTCAGGGATATGAAGTGCATATCGCATACAATGGAGATGAGGCATTGATCCAGTACGATCAATTTAAACCCGATCTTGTCATCAGTGATATTCGCATGCCTAAAATGAGCGGATTTGAACTCGCAAGTGAACTCAGGAAAAGGAATCCCAATATAAAAATTATATTGATGACCGGTTATGCGGATGAAGCGGAAGTTCTGGAACAGCAGAAGAGCCATGGGTTTCCTTTTTTCACGAAACCCGCGGATCTTCAAACAACAGTCGCCAGTATTGTTGAAGAGGTATTGGCAGGAAAGTTTAAGGCCTGAGCAGTCATCACATTTTTAATTACGACAGGTAGCTATGTTAAAACCAAGGAAAAAATTGACCAAGCGTGAAATCAAGGAAGATGGGCTGGTGACCACTTATTTTCGAGTGCAAAAATATTTTAAAAAACATCAAAAAATAATTCAATACACACTTATGGGATTGGCTGCAGTCGTTGTGATCAGTGTTTTAATGGTTCGCAGCAAGAAAAATACGGAACGGGCTGTGATTGAAAAAATGGGTATTGCAGAACAATATTACTATACAGGAAATACTGGCAAAGCCGTTGAAATGTTCAAAGAGATCATTGAAACATATCCTGGAGCCGAAGCAAGCAGAAATGCCGTGTTTTTACTGGCAAATTCCTATTTTTCAAAACAGGATTATGATCAGGCAGAAAAATATTTCCGCCTGTTTTATGAAAAATATAATAAAAATGATATTTTTACGGCTTCAAGTCTGGCAGGCATAGCGGCATGTATGGAATCGAAAAATGAATTTGCGGAAGCGGCAGCCATGTATGAGAAAGCCGGGAAAAAATCAGAAGGCAGTTTTGAAGCACCTTTTCACCTGGAGAATGCTGCAAGGTGTTATTTGCTTGCAGGAGATAAAGAAGCAGGGAAACGAATTTATCAGATGATTTTGGATCGTTATCCAAAATCGGAACTAAACCGTCAAAATGAATTTATTCTGCAGTCTTTGTAAAAGCGGTTCTAAAACAGAAAATCGGTTCCGGTAATATTTTTTCTTGCATAAAGACATTTGATTTTTTATATTTATACGGTGTGGAAAGTGGGTTGCAAGCCCACTTTTTTTAATGGGCTGAAATTGAATAGAATTTAATAAGATATATATATTGTATAAATGCCCAGTTAAAATGATCAACAACAATAAGGAAAGCGATCAATGAATATTGACATCGTTGAGGCCGTCTCCCAAATTGCAAAAGAGAGAAACATCAATCGTGAAGCGCTGGTTGAAATTCTGGAGAGCATTTTTTTGTCCATGATTAAAAGGAAATACGGGACAACGGATAATTTTGAGATTTTTGTCAATATAGACAAGGGAGAGGTGGAAATATATCAAAACAAGGTCATCGTTAAAGAGGTGACTGACCCGGTGACTGAAATCGCCATAGAAAAGGCAAGGGAAGTAGGTCCCGATTTGGAACTGGGTGATGAGTATGTTGAAATTATCGATCCCACAAGTTTCGGGCGAAGACTGATCACTTCGGCAAAGCAGGGACTAAACCAAAAGATTCGTGAATCGGAAAAAGAAGTTCTCTTTAATGAATTCAAGGATCGAATCGGAGAAATCATTGTCGGGGATATTAGGCAGATCAACCGCGACGAGATTTTAATCGCAGTCGATCATATGGAAGTTGTCCTGCACAAATCCGAGCAAATATACAATGAACGGTGTCATCGCGGTGATACGATCCGTGCAGTTATCAAGGATGTAACCCGTACAAACAGGGGGCCGGAAGTAATCGTTTCCAGAACCGATTCCAAATTTCTGGTTCGTCTTTTTGAAATAGAAGTACCGGAAATTTACGATGGGATTATCGAAATTAAAGGAGTTGCCCGATTCCCCGGAGACCGGGCCAAGGTCGCTGTTTTTTCGAATGACAAGCGGATCGATGCGGTCGGAGCCTGTGTCGGATTAAAAGGTGTGCGAATTCAGGCCATTGTCAAAGAATTAAATAACGAAAAAATCGATGTAATCAACTGGAGCAGTGAACCGGAAATTTTTATCAGCCGAGCGTTAAGCCCCGCAAAACCGATTCGAATCATCATGGAAGAGGCAAAAAAGCAGGCAACAGCAGTGATTTCGGACGAACAAATATCTTTGGCCATCGGAAAAGGAGGGCAGAATCGTCAGCTTGCTTCAATACTGACGGGATATGAGATCACGACTGTAAAAGAGTCCGAATGGGCCGCCTCGGAAAGCAAGGAAGAGAAATTGTTGCTTGAAGATATTCCTGAATTGTCTAAAACAGTTCTTAAGAAGCTCATTGATGCGGGGTACGAAACAGCGGATGAGATTCTGGATGCGGGCAAGGATGTACTTTGCGAGTTAAAGGGATTGGGAGAAAAAAAAGCAGAAAAGATTATTGATATTTTAAATTCCTATTACGAAATGGAGCCGCAGGGAAAAAAGAAAGAATCAATCGATTCGATTGAATCATAAACTGAAGTTGATGGAGAGTAAGTTTGGAAGGAAAAATTAAAAAGGATACTAAAAAGAAGCGTATCTATCAGGTTGCCAAAGAATTTCATATTTCAAATGAAGCACTTATTGAATTTCTCAACGGACAAAAATTCAAAGTGACAAACCATATGGCACCTTTGTCTGCTGAGGTGTATGATCTTGTCCAGGAAAAATTCGGCCTCAAAGAGATTGAAGTTGAAAAAGAATCCGATATCAGAAGAAAAATCCAGGAAAAGAAAAAAGAGGATGAACTGCGCAAGGAAGCGATACGGCACGAGATAGATGAGATTCTTGAGCTCTCCAAAACGGATATTTATAAAACTGAAAAGAAGAAAAAAGTTCCGGCTGTAAAAGGAAAAAGAGCAGAAGAGGAAGCCGTAAAAGAAATTAAAGCGGGAGAGCAATCCAGGGAAATTGAATCGGAAAAAAAGCAGGCAAAAAAGGAACCCGGTGAGATTATTCAAAAGGCTGCTCGAATTGAGAAGAAAACCAAGGAGATAAAGTCTGAAATTACTGATAAGCCGGTCCGTCATTTAAAAAGAAGACCAAAAATAAAAAGAAGAGAAGAAGATGAGGATCGTATTGAATTATCCTCTTTGAAAGTGGTAAAGGGGATAGGGGAGAAGAAAGGGGTCCCAGAGAAAAAAGAAGAAGAAGGCTTCACTTCTCCATCGAAAAAGAAAAAGCGGCGGAAACGAAAACGCAGAAAAGTCACTGTACAAATTGATGAAAAAGAAATAGAGGCCTCGATTAAAGAAACGCTTGCCAAAATGGGGGAGACAACAAAACGGAAGCGGCGAAGAAGAGATAAGGATACAGGTGAAGAAGTTATCGAGGAAGGAAATTTTATTAAAACAACAGAGTTTGTATCGGTAGCGGAACTGGCTAATCTTATGAATGTAGATTCAAGCGAAGTTATTCAATCTTGTCTTTCACTGGGATTGATGGTTTCTATCAATCAGCGTCTGGAACATGATACTATTTTAATGGTAGCCGATGAGTTTGGATTTGATGTCAAATTTCAAACTGAATATGGCGAGGAATCTTTAGAAGAAAATCTGGAAGAAGAGGAAGAGGATATATCTACCCTGAAAGAACGCCCGCCTGTCGTAACGATTATGGGACACGTCGATCATGGAAAAACTTCGCTTCTGGATTATATAAGAGAAAGTAATATCATCGCTGGGGAATCCGGCGGTATTACCCAGCACATTGGTGCTTATGAAGTCAGTTTTAAGGGAAGAAAAATTACTTTTCTGGATACTCCCGGTCACGAGGCTTTTACCGCCATGCGGGCAAGAGGAGCTCAGGTTACAGATATTGTTGTTCTTGTTGTGGCAGCTGATGATAATGTAATGCCGCAAACGATAGAAGCCATTAATCACGCAAGGGCAGCAGGTGTACCCATTGTTGTTGCAATCAATAAGATAGACAAACAAAATGCCGATGTGGAACAAATTAAAAAGGGGCTTTCGGAGCATAATGTTCTGGTTGAACAATGGGGAGGCAAGGTTCAGTGCGTTGAAATTTCCGCAAAAACAGGTCAAAATGTGGATCACCTTCTGGAATCTATTCTGCTCGAATCTGAAATTCTCGAATTAAAGGCAAATCCGGATTGTATGGCAAAAGCGGTTATCATTGAGACACGCGTGGAACATGGACGAGGTATTGTCGGGACTATATTGATAAAAAAAGGTACGCTGAGGAAAGGACAACCTTTCGTAGCAGGTCAGCAGTACGGAAGAGTAAGGGCCATGTTCGATGAAAGAAACCAGCCAGTTACTTCCGCACCGCCGTCTACCCCGGTTCAGGTTTTGGGATTCAATGGGATTCCACAGGCAGGCGATGTATTTTCCATTGTAGAATCGGAACAACAGGCCAGAGAAATCGGGCTGAAGCGGCAGCAGCTTCGAAGAGAACAGAGTTTTAGGCAGGTTAAAAGGCTGACCCTGGATCAGATTTCAAAACAGATTGCAGAGGGAATCGTCAAGGAGCTTTCCATTATCATCAAAGCGGATGTGGATGGATCTGTCGAAGCTTTGAGCGATTCACTTATGGATTTGGGCAATGAGGATGTTTCCGTCCGCATTATTCATAAGGGGGTCGGGTCAATTGCGGAATCGGATGTACTTTTAGCTGAAGCTTCCCGTGCAGTGATTATTGGATTTCATGTTTCTCCTTCCGTTAAGGCAAAAGAACTGGCGCAAAGAGAAAATGTCGACATTCGTCTTTATAAAGTCATTTACGACGTTGTGAACGATATCAAACTGGCACTTTCAGGATTGCTGGAACCGGAATTGAGCGAAGAGATTATTGGAACGGTAGAGATAAGAGATATTTTTAAAGCTTCCAAGGTCGGTAATATTGCCGGTTGTTTTGTGGTTTCCGGAAAAATTGTTAGAAAGTGCTTGGCTCGATTGCTCCGTAATGACCAGGTGATTCATGAAGGTAAAATATCCTCACTCAAACGGTTCAAGGAAGATGTCAAGGAAGTGGCCAGCGGATTTGAATGCGGGATTACACTTGAAGGATTCAATGATGTCCAGGTGGATGATAAAATCGAAGCCTATCGAATTATTGAAACAGCAAGAACGTTAGAATAATGCTTATCGGTACCATTCAAATCGAATTGTTTTTACCGGGGGCTGGTTCTTTAAAAGAAAAACGTTTTGTATTGAAAAGTATAAAAACCAAAATCCGGAATTTATTCAACGTTTCCATTGCGGAAGTTGATTTTTTAGATAAATGGCAGCGTTCCATTTTGGGAATTGCCTGCGTCGCGAATAATAGGCGGTTTATCGACGAAACATTAAGCAAGGTCATGGGAGCAGTCGCAAAAGAGGATCGAATCGAAATCATCGATCAGGTCATTGAAATATTTTGAAAAATGCCAAGCAATCGATCAAAAAAAGTTGCCACACAGATCAAGAATGAAATTGGCAATTTATTACAAACGCAAATCAAGGATCCTCTCATCGGATTTGTCACCATTACGAATGTGCAAATGTCAGATGATTTGAGGAATGCAAAAGTTTATTTTAGTGTCCTTGGGGACAGTGAAAATAAGGAAAAATCAATACAAGGACTAAACCGGGCGAGAACGTATATACAGAATGAAATCGGTTCCAGGCTGGGATTGCGTTATGTTCCTATCGTAAATTTTTATATCGATGAAACTCTGGAATACCAGGAACATATTAACGAATTATTAAAGTCGCTGGATTCTACAGATATGGCGGGTGAAAGCTAAGAAAATAAATTATGGAGTGTCAAACAAAGAAACATTTAAACCGTCTTTTAGAAATCAAGTCGTATGTGGAACAGACAGATGATTTTTTAATTACAACCCATATTCGTTCGGATGGTGATTCGATTACATCCATTCTTCTTTTTGCTTCTATTTTACGATTCCTGAAAAAACGTTTTTGTGTTTATATCGATGACGATATTCCGAGAAAATTAAATTTTCTCCCGGACATAGAGACTGTCGAGAACGGTAATAACAAAGGATGTGCATTCCAGCCCAGATGCGTT
>Ga0315542_1002930_pt1 | contig 10184 bp, 10 predicted proteins | sample SalMarSW160120MG_FD_202541 | JGI IMG/M metagenome (GOLD analysis project Ga0315542, IMG submission 202541) | Salt marsh sediment microbial communities from the Plum Island Ecosystem LTER, Massachusetts, United States - Salt Marsh Sediment SW1601-20 ... | reverse complement strand
CGCTTGTTCCACAAAGGCACGGACGTGGGGCTTCATCGACTCCCGGTCCTTGTCGAACATCGACTTCTTGATCTTCGGGACCAAACCCTCGTAGGTCATGTTGATCTTGTTGATCTTGACCTTGGTGGGTTCCTTGTAGAGGAAGTCGTGCAGTTCCTGTTTCGTGTAGTCACGGATCGGCTTGTCCGGGTCGAGGAACCCCGACTCCGAGTAGTACCGGACACTCCATCCTCCGGCCTTGTAACCGGGAATGGTGATGGCGCCCTCGCTGAGTGACTTGGAGTCGTCGAAGAGCTGAGTGAGATCGATGTCCGAGACGGTGCCACGACCTTCGCAGCGCGGACACATTCCACCGGTGACCGAGAAGGTCTTCTTGATCGTCTTGCCCTTGATCGTGATCGCACCCGCCGCGGACACCGAAGGGATGTTGAAGGCAAACGCTCTGGGAGAGCCGATGTGGGGTTGCCCAAGCGTGCTGAACAGGATGCGAAGGAAGGCGTTTGCGTCGGTGGCCGTGCCAACCGTCGAACGAACATTGGCTCCCATTCGCTCCTGATCGACGATCATCGCCGTCGTCAGTCCTTCGAGTGCGTCGACATCCGGCCGGGAGAGCGTCGGCATGAAGCCTTGCAGGAAGGAGCTGTAGGTCTCGTTGATCATTCGCTGCGACTCGGCGGCGATCGTGTCGAACACCAGCGAGGATTTGCCTGATCCCGACACACCGGTAAACACCGTCAGACGGCGTTTGGGCAGCTCGATACTGACGTTCTTGAGGTTGTTGACCCTCGCGCCGGTTACCCGGATCAGGTCGTGACTATCGGCAGGGTTCATGGCGATCACGCTACCTCGGGCCTGGTGTTGTGGACCATCTTCTGGTCTCGGGGAGTTCGACGTCCCCGTACGCTTTGCAGCGGGCAGTGCCCACTCGTAGTTCGAAGAGGACGTGGCCGTCGGCCGGCGTGTAGGAGGCTGCTCGAGTGACTTCAGACCGGACCCGGGGATCGTCGAGGAAGACACCTAGGCCTTCCACGAAGAACTCGCCGCCGGTGCCCTCGTTGTCCGGTACGCCGTTGTGGAGTGCGTACCGCTCCCGCTGTTCGATATCCCGCCGCTTGGGTGAGGCCGGCTCCATGAACAGGAACAGCCCGGTGTCCGTGAAGATCGGTGTGACCGGGTGAACACGAGGTGCTCCCGACGCCCGGACGGTCGCCAGATAGGCGGGTGCTGCGGTGAGCTTCTCCTTGCCGAACGCCGCCAGCTCCGGTTGCTGCGCCGCAAACTCGCCCCAGGGAACTACGCCCACGACGCAGGCGGCTGGTCGATCCGGACGAGGTTGCCGGAAGGGTCGCGCACAGCGAAGTCCTTCGTGCCCCACGGCTGCTCTGCCGGTTCCGACACGACCTCAGCGCCCCAGTCGCGCACCATCGCGAAGGTGGCGTCGAGATCGTCTGTGTGGAAGTGGACGCCGTTGAGGGCACCCTTCGTGACCAGCTCGGCGACCTTCTCGAGATCGGCAGGGCTGCCACCCACGTAGTTGGAGAGCACGATCGAGGTGCCGGGCTGTGAGGGTGATCCGACCGTGATCCAGCGGAAGTCGCCCTTGGCGACGTCGTTGCGGACGTCGAGGCCAAGCGCGTCGCGATAGAAGGCGAGGGCCCGGTCGGGGTCGGTGACGGTGACGAAGCACTGGGAGAGTGTGATATCCATGATGTCACACTATGGGACGGTCGCCGCTACGGCTTCTCCGATCCTGCTCGATGAGGGACGGGTGATGTCCCTGGCGAGACACCCGGACACACCCTTGAGTGAACTGTGATCACTGGCTCGGTACGCGCTTGGCGTTTGCCCGACGAGCTTGGTGAACCGTGCGCTGAACGAACCGAGTGAACGGCACCCCACCATCATGCAGACCTCGGTGACCGATAGGTCCCCTCGACGAAGGAGTGCCTTTGCCCGTTCGACTCGCCGTGTCATCAAGTAGGAGTAGGGCGTTTCCCCGTACGCCGCTCGGAACTGACGGGAGAAGTGAGCAGGGGACATGAACGCTGACCGTGCGATCGCCTTGATATCGAGTGGGCTCTCGTACTCGCGATCCATCAGATCACGCGCTCGTCGCAGATGGGCGAGGTTCTCGAGCTGGTCGGACGTCACAAGGCCAGGGTATCCGCTTTGCCAGTGATAGTCGCGTCCAGGGTGTTCCTTCAGAAAAGGCCGATTTTCTGAAGAAAACAGCTCTATAGTTCAGAAAAGAAAGCCGAAGAGAAGGGAACATGAACACCGGCCACACCGAGAAGCGCACATGGACATCGATCGACGGTCGCCGAAGCGACGAAATCGATGTGTTTGTTCCTGCCCCAATCGCCGAGCAAGTCGTCGTCGGATCTGATCCGGCGATTGAGGCAGAAACCGAGCGAGCGCTGCTGTCGCTGAGGGGAGCGCATCGTCTCGAACCGGTCGCGGCGAACCTTCTCCGGTCCGAGGGCATCGCTTCCTCGATGATTGAAGGGGAGGTTGCGTCGACCAGGCGCGTCTACGAGGCCGAGTACGCCCCTGACGATGTTTCCGATCCCGTTGCACGCCGAGTCGCCAACTCGATTCGCGTCATGGCCGATGTGATCGAGCACGCCGGTGAGGGCGTGAATAGCGCATCCTTCAGCCACTGGCACGAGGTGCTGTTCGCCAGCACCCATGTGAGGTTCGCACCCGGGCGTGTCCGCTCGACGCAGAACTGGATCGGCACCAGGACTGACACACCGGTCGGTGCCGTGTTTGTGCCACCGTCCCCCGACCTGGTCGCTGCTGCGATGACCGACCTGGCCGCTTTCGTCAACCGAACCGACTGCGCCCCGCTCGCCCAGTCGGCAATCGCGCACGCCCACTTTGAGACGATCCATCCGTATCCCGACGGCAACGGCCGCATCGGACGGGCACTCGTGTACCGGTGTTGGGCGTACCGGGGCGTGACTGGATCCGTTGTACCTCCGATCAGTCGGATCCTGGTCGAGAATCGGGAGGCCTATGTCGACGGCCTCACTGCGTATCGACGAGGAGACGTCGATGCATGGCTCGGGTTCTTCTTCGACACGGTCGTCTCGGCCGTTTCCTACACGCGGTCCCTAGCCGAACATCTGAGGGTCCTCGAGAACGTGTGGTCGAACCGCCTGTCTGGTGCTCGCAGCAACTCTCTTGCTCGTAGGATCGTCGGGGATCTCGTGGCTCACCCGATCTTATCTGCGTCTGACGTCGCCGGACGGTACGGAGTCACCGACCGTGGCGCCGGCATCGCCTTGGACGGCTTGGTGGAGCGGGGGATCCTCACTCATCGACCGCTACGTCGTGCGAGACGGGGACGCCCGCTCAAGGTCTTCGAAGCGACCGAGCTGTTCGACCTTCTCGATCTCTCACCGAGGGAGCTCGTCTAGAAGAGGACTGTCGTCAGCGGGCGTAACCATCGCCGGCCTGATCCGTCAGCTGCGTGCACAGATCCTTGAGCGCTGCAAGCTGCTCGTTCGAGAGAGCGGAGGTCATGGCCGTTGCGACGCTGCGCGCGTGGCGGGTTCCCACTCGACGCTGCATGGCTCGTCCCGAGTTCGTCAGGGACACGAGCACTCCGCGGGCATCGGTGGGGTCGGTTGTCTTGTCGATCATGCCGCGCGCCACCATCCGATCGACGAGTCGGGACAGTGCCGGCTGGCTCAACAAGACGTGGCTATGGAGTTCTCCTAGCCGCATTGGCTCGGGCGACTTCGAGAGCGTGTACAGCACGTCGTACTCGCGGATCGTGATCTCGTCCCACACTCCGCTTGCAGTGAACTCCTTCATCAGGACTGCGTGTGCGTGCAGGAGAGCCTCCCAGGCCTCGTTGGCGAGCTGAGCCGTTCCCTTCATCACAGCCTCGGGTATGTAGTTCGTACCGTTGGGTCGGTGTCCTGGTACGGCGAACCGCCGGTCACGTTGTCGCCCCTGTTGGGGTTCGGTCTGGGCTGTCGAGGTTCGTCGGTGCCGTACTTGGCCTGAACGAGGCTCTCATGTGTGGGAGCAGGCGGGGCGTCCGGATCGCGTCTGGCAGCCATCTCTTTGCGGAGCACCGGCACGACCTCCCCGCCGAGGAGCTCGAGCTGGTCGAGGACCGTGTTCAGCGGCAAACCGGCGTGATCCATGAGGAAGAGCTGGCGCTGGTAGTCGCCGAAGTGCTCTCTGAACGTGAGCGTCTTGTCGATCACCTCCTGCGGACTCCCGACGCTGAGAGGCGTTGCTGCCATGAAGTCCTCCAGAGAGGGCCCGTGGCCGTACACAGGCGCCTCGTTGAAGTAGGGACGGAACTGCTCGACGGCATCCTGGGACCGCCGGGCCATGAATGCCTGGCCACCCAAACCCACGATCGCTCGTTTCTCGGAGCCGTGCCCGTAGTGCGCGTATCGCTGCCGGTACAGCCTGATGAGGCGCTGGAAGTGCTCCTTCGGCCAGAAGATGTTGTTCGCGAAGAACCCGTCTCCATAGAAGGCCGCCTGCTCGGCGATCTCAGGGGTGCGGATCGACCCGTGCCAGACGAACGGCGGAACGTCATCCAGCGGTCTGGGGATCGAGGTGAACCCCTGGAGTGGCGTTCGAAATGTGCCTTCCCAGTCGACGACGTCCTCTCGCCACAGCCTGTGCAGGAGCCCGTAGTTCTCGAGGGCCAGCGGGAGGCTCTGACGGATGTCCTGACCAAACCACGGGTAGACGGGCGCCGTGTTTCCTCTGCCCATCATCAGATCTACGCGGCCCCGTGCGAGGTGCTGCAGCATCGCGTACTCCTCGGCGATTCGAACTGGGTCGTTGGTTGTGATGAGTGTCGTGGAGGTGGAGACGATCAGGCGTTTTGTGGTGGCGGCGATGTAGGCCAGGAGGGTCGTCGGAGTTGAAGAGGTGAACGGGGGATTGTGATGCTCGCCGATAGCGAACACGTCGAGGCCTACTTCCTCTGTCTTCTGGGCGATCCTCACGATGGCGTCGATCCGTTCGGCCTCGCTCGGCGTGTGTCCGGACACCGGATCGCGGGTGATATCGCTGACGGAGAAGATCCCGAACTGCATGCTTTCGTTCCATTCGTTGACGGGGACGATGTTATATGCATTCGCATATAAGGCGTGCACTGGAGGCCAGCGTTGCCCTCGTGGAGCGCCAAGGGAGTGCCGGCATCCGCCTTCCTGACTCTGTAAGCTGGTTGATGTGAAGCGGGTTGCTTTCGCCCTTGCTGGGCTACTCCTAGTCGGGTGTAGCGAACTGACAATGTGTCCCGACGATGGTGGGTCGACGGCTGTGATCGTCGACGCCACGGCATACGATGAGCCGGGATCGTGGACCAGGGTGTGTCTGAGGATCGAAGGCGCCGACCTCTGCAACCCTGAGGGTTCGGAGGGCCGCGTGTCGGTGCACTACTGGGGCAGGGTCTCGCGCAAGTGGACGTATTGGGTGACTCGGGTCGACGGCTCTTCCTATGCCGAAATCAGGGGAGCAGAGGTCTCTGTTGCCTGCGGGCAAACGACTCGTGTTGTTCTCGATCCCGACTCGTAGCGCCCTTCCTGACCGACACCTCGATGATCTGGATAGAGTCCAAAATCGGATAGAGTATGGACTATGTCGAGTGACGCTGCCGGCCTCTTCAAGGAACACGGACTCCAGGTGACCGCACAGCGTCTCGCCGTTCTGCGCGCGGTATCGAGTCTCTCGCACAGCACGGCGGACGACATCGCCGAGTTCGTGCGATCCGACATTGGAGCGGTTTCACGCCAGGCGGTCTACGACACGCTCGGTATCCTCACCGACAAGGGGCTCATCCGCCGGATCCAGCCGGCGTTCTCACCTGCGCGGTACGAAGACCGTGTCGACGACAACCACCACCATCTCGTCTGTCGAGGCTGTGGTGCCACGGTGGACGTCGACTGCGCTGTCGGACACGCACCGTGTCTCCATCCCTCCAACGATCACGGGTTCGCTGTCGACGAAGCCGAAGTCATCTACTGGGGCTACTGCCCCGCCTGCCAGGAAGCCACCCACGCAACACGCGCTACGAAGGAGCAGTCATGAGCGACACATCCACCGATCAAGCATCACCGGCCGGCAAGTGCCCCGTGATGCACGATCGCTACACGGCCACCGGTTCGACTGCGAACCAGCACTGGTGGCCGAACCAGTTGAACCTGCGGCCGTTGGGCAAGAACTCGCCACTCATCGACCCGATGGGGGAGACGTTCGACTACGCGAAGGAGTTCGAGAGCCTCGACCTCAATGCCGTCAAGGCGGACCTCGCCGTTCTCATGACACAGTCACAGAAGTGGTGGCCCGCCGACTACGGCAACTACGGGCCGCTGTTCATTCGCATGGCATGGCACAGCGCGGGCACCTACCGGATCCATGACGGACGTGGCGGCGGGGGATCGGGCACACAGCGTTTCGCACCACTCAACAGCTGGCCGGACAACGCCAACCTCGACAAGGCACGGCGCCTGCTCTGGCCGGTCAAGCAGAAGTACGGTCGCAAGATCTCTTGGGCCGATCTCATCATCCTCACCGGCAACGTCGCCCTCGAGTCGATGGGATTCACAACCTTCGGGTTCGGTGGCGGACGAGAGGACGTGTGGGAGCCCGAAGAGGACATCTACTGGGGTCCGGAAGACACGTGGCTCGGTGATGAGCGCTACAGCGGCGACCGGGAACTGGCCAACCCGCTGGGTGCAGTCCAGATGGGTCTCATCTACGTGAACCCTGAAGGACCGAACGGCAACCCTGACCCGATGGCAGCGGCACGAGACGTCCGTGAAACGTTCTTCCGGATGGCCATGAACGACGAAGAGACGGTCGCACTGATCGCAGGGGGCCACACGTTCGGCAAGACACATGGTGCCGTCGAAGATCGGTACGTCGGTCCCGAACCCGAAGCAGCCGGGCTCGAAGAGCAAGGCCTCGGTTGGAGGAACACGCTCAGCGAGAACCCGGACGACGTGTATACGAGTGGCCTCGAGGGTCCGTGGACGCCTACGCCTACAACGTGGGACAACAGCTTCTTCGAGACACTGTTCGGGTACGAGTGGGAGCTGACGAAGAGCCCCGCCGGGGCCCATCAGTGGCGACCGACGGATAGGGCGGCCGACGACACGGTGCCGGACGCCCACGACCCATCGAAGCGAGTGTCTCCGATCATGCTCACAACCGACCTGGCGCTGCGATTCGACCCGATCTACGAACCGATCTCCCGGCGTTTCTACGAGAACCCGGATGAGTTCGCCGACGCATTCGCCAGAGCGTGGTTCAAGCTCACCCACCGCGACATGGGTCCGGTTTCTCGCTACCTGGGTCCCGAGGTGCCGAGCGAGCAGCTGATCTGGCAGGACCCCGTGCCGAGTGCAGACGGCGTGGTCGTCGACGACGCCGACATCACAGTCCTGAAGGCCAAGATCCTCGCTTCCGGTTTGACCGTGCCGCAGCTCGTGACGACCGCGTGGGCATCGGCATCGACGTTCCGTGACAGCGACAACCGTGGTGGCGCCAACGGAGCACGCATCCGTCTCGCCCCGCAGAAGGATTGGGACGTCAACAACCCGGCAGAACTGGCGACCGTGCTCGAGAGATTGGAAGGCATCCAAACCGAGTTCAACGCAACCGGGAAGAAGGTATCGCTCGCGGACCTGATCGTCCTCGGCGGGAATACCGCCATCGAGAAGGCTGCCAATGATGCAGGCATCGACGTGAAGGTCCCGTTCTCAGCGGGTCGCACGGACGCGACCCAAGAGATGACGGACGTCCAGGCGTTCGCGGTTCTCGAACCGACCGCTGATGGATTCCGCAACTACTTCCGATCGGACGACAAGCGCCGGCCAGAAGAGGTGCTCGTAGACCGGTCGGCGCTGCTGTCGCTGACAGCACCCGAGATGACAGTCCTCATCGGTGGCCTGCGTGTTCTGGGCGCCAACCACGGTGGCTCAGCGAACGGAGTGTTCACTGATCGGCCGGGCACGTTGACCAACGACTTCTTCGTGAATCTGCTCGACATGGGCACCGAGTGGAAGGTCGGCGCTGACGAACACGTCTACGAGGGACGAGATCGAGACACCGGCGAGCTCAAGTGGACTGGCACTGCCGTGGACCTCGTGTTCGGATCGAACTCACAGCTTCGAGCCATCGCAGAGGTGTACGGAAGTGGTGATGCTCATCAGAAGTTCGCGGATGACTTCGTATCGGCGTGGACCAAGGTGATGGAGCTGGACCGCTTCGATCTGAAGCGGCAGACACAGTAACGAGCGAGGGCACGCTGTCGATCGACCGCGTGCCCTCACCGCTCGCCTGTAGGGGCGGGGGCTGTAGGGTGTTGGACGGAGTCGGTCGAAACGTCTGGGTCATCCCGAGGTTGCCGGAAACGGCAAGGCGGTCACGGGGTGGCGCTGGGGTCGATGCGAACCAGGTCGGTGCCGCTGAAATCCGGCGCCCAGATGCTCCCGTCATACCCCGCGATGACGAACGGCCAGCCGACGCCAGAATCGATGACCCGGCCCGCGGACTTCGGGTCTGCAGGCAGCTCGTGGAGCTTGCCCGTTTTGTCGGGGAACCAGGCCACGCCGTCGACCACGTCGCCGTCGAGGGGTAGTGCTCCGATCTCATATCGGCCGAGCACCTCAGCCGTTGTCGCGTCGAGGTGCACGACATCGTTGTTGAACCGACCACCGACCCAGAGGTTATCCCCATCGGCCGCGGTCCAGTTCGCCGCTGACCCAATCGACGTTCGGACGGTCACCGTGCTCGTCGCCGGGTCGATGCCAAGCAGGTCGCCGTTCTCGTGAGCCACCCATACCGTGCCGCCGGCGGCCACTATGCCGATCGGTTTGGGCCTCACCTGGATCACTGTCCGCTCTTCGGTCATCGCGTCGATCCGAGAGACCGTTCCGTCGCCGTAGTCGGTGACCCACGCGGCATCGGCGAAGAAGGTGACGTCATACGGCGCGGATCCCACGGCGATCGTCGAGAGCACCTCCCCGGTCGAGAGATCGATGCGGGTGACGTTGTCGGACCCATAGTTCTCTACCCAGAGTGAGCCGGCGCCCACAGCGACCCCGCAGGGCTTGGTACCGACCGTGATGGGTTTGGACATCTCGAGGGTCTGTGGGTCGACGTAGCGCACCGTGCCGGAGCCGAAGGAGCTGACCCAGACCCGGTCGTTGCCGCCGACGACACCGCAGGGCTTGGTCCCGACCGTCAGGCGTCCGGTGATCTGTGGCGGGTCGTCGGCCCGTACCCCCGGCCCTCGTTCTGAAGCCTGAGAGGTCGGCACGGCCGTCGTCTCGGTCGTACTCGGGGCTGCCGCCGTCGTCGTGGTCGCTGCCGACGTTGTCGTGATGACCGTCGTGTCGGTGGTGCCCGGCCCAGCGGTGGAGGACGTGGCGCACCCGCCCAGTATCAGCGCTCCAAACGTCACAAGGAGGGGGACGATTCGGCGATTCTGCTGCGGACCGCTTGTATGCATGGAGGTCAAGATACTACCAACTTGAACTAACATGGACATCCGGCTCTACGATGATGGCGTGGCCAACTTGCGGCGCGGTCCCCTGCTCTTGCTCTTCGCCCTGGACAATCGCTTGGGCGGGCTCATGGCGACCTACTTCGCGGGTGCACCCCTGACACCGGCGGACTATGGGGTGACGAGCGCGCTGCGGTTGATTCAGCCGGCCCGGCCGACCGAGCTGGCCGCCGTGCTCGGGATGCGCCCAACGACCTTGAGCAACTACATCGCGCGATTGGGAACCCGTGGCCTGGTCGTGCGTGACCCCGATCCCACCGACGGCCGGGCCGCGCTGCTCAGCCTCACCGATACGGGACGGCGGCTCACGCTCCAGTGCGATCCATTCCTCCGCGCTGCCCGTGATGAGTTCGTGCGGGCCCTCGTGAGCCACGGAATCGACCCCGAGGACCTTCTCCAGCTGCTCGAGACCGTCGACCAAACCCTCGATGAAGCGACGAAGGGCGCGCCGGCAGCGAATCGGCCGGCAGGCCGCTAGGAGACCAGCGTCCCGAACGGGTGGTGTTGCAGAGGACTCCGAAGACGGGTCCGGGCAGGGAGCGTTTCAGCCGGCGACGGCTTCAGTCAGGCGGCGCCCAGCCATCCATGGCGGCGATACTTCCAGCCCGTCGAGCTGATCGTCGAGAGGTCGGTC
>Ga0315542_1002929_pt1 | contig 10187 bp, 7 predicted proteins | sample SalMarSW160120MG_FD_202541 | JGI IMG/M metagenome (GOLD analysis project Ga0315542, IMG submission 202541) | Salt marsh sediment microbial communities from the Plum Island Ecosystem LTER, Massachusetts, United States - Salt Marsh Sediment SW1601-20 ... | reverse complement strand
CGAAGATCAAAAAGATGTTTTCACTCTAAGTGAATTTGCTGGAGAAAAAGGTGATATTGAAGATCCATCAATGAAGGGTTTGGAAGGATTTCGACAAGCTCGGAATCAAATCAAAACATATCTACTTAAAGGTTTATTAAAAAGGTGTGAGGAAAATGCTTGAATATGTCATTTTAGCCATATTACAAGGATTAGTTGAATGGTTGCCAATTTCTTCTTCAGGGCAAGTAGTTATTTTTTCAATTAACATCCTTGGTATTTCCCCAGAAAATGCATTTACGATAAGTATTTGGTTGCATTTAGGCACTACTTTGGCAGTATTAGTAAAAATGAGAAAAGAATACTTTAATATAGTCAAAACTATAATCTTCAAAAAGGGTAGATATGAGGAAAGAGATGTTAAATTACGAAATTGGCTTATTTATGCTACCCTTGGAACAGCTGTTACCGCGCTTCCATTATATTTTGTATTAAGGTATTTTATTCTTGATTCTTTTTCTGCGATTAGTGGGGATATCTTAACCTTAATTATTTCAGGCTTATTAATTCTTACCGGTTTGGTATTATTTTTTCTCAAAAAAAGTTTTGGAAATAAATCGATTGAAGGTCAATCCTTTAAGCAGATACGTAAAGATTCCTCTATTTCTGGTCTTATTCAAGGAATTGCCGTACTCCCGGGCATCTCTCGATCTGGATTCACTGTTTCAAGTATTCTTTTTGAAAAATATAACCAAGATCAGTCATTGAATCTTAGTTTTTTAATGTCAGCTCCAGTTGTAATTGCATCTATTGGTGTTGACGTCCTTTTTGGAGATGGTTCTGTTTTCGGTACCCTAGATCTCATCACGATTTTTATCACGACGGCTATTAGTTTTGTGATTGGATACCTTACTATGGGAGGATTATTAAAAGTCGCTCAAAAAATAAATTTCAGCTATTTCTGTATTTTTTACGGGATAATAGCATTCATATTCATTGTACCCGTATTGATTGTTACTTAATTTTCTTTTATATAATTTATTAAATAATCAGCTAATATCTTGGGAGCATTTTTAATACCCTTAAACCCTGGAAAATCATTTAAATCAATTAGATAATATCGATCTTTACTATTCAAGGGTTTAATAAGGTCAAAACCGAAGATTTTAAGGTCAAGTTTTTTTGCTAAAATTTTTGCTAAGGATACCATCTCAACAGAAGGCTTAAACTCGCTCCTCTGAATCGTATCAACATCGATCTGAGGAGATTTATTCCTCATGTAAATGTAAATGGGATTTTCTCTTTTGATTCCAAATACTTTATCTCCTATCACGTATATTTTCCTATCAATTCCATCACATTCAATAAATTTTTGCACGTACACATCATAGTATATTAAGTGATTATATTTTTCATAGAAGGTTTCAAAATCCTCTTTCTTTTTTGCCAAGAAAGTAAATCGATTATATTTATCATGCTGAGAATGGCTCTTAATGACTATTGGAATCTTTGGAATTCCCCATTTCTTAAATCTTTCCAGGTTTTTTGCATTCTGGTTCCATGATTGTGCTAGTGAAAATTTTTTTAATTCAGTTTTATTGTTTGTAAAAATGTTCCTCAAGGCATAATCTAAAGCGATTTTATTTTTACAAGTTAGGACCGTTTTTACACCATGCAAACACTTAATACCATGAATTTGTGCATAGTGTAATAAATCAACCGAAGAATCATTTCTAACCTTCACAATATACAAATCTGCCTCTTTAAACGCTCTAGGCATTCGAGTAAGATAAAAAAATTGTTTTGTGGGATCATGAAACGTGAATTCAATATCTTTACTCTGTTTTAGTATTTCCTCGACCTTTTGGATTACATCGTGGTCTTTTCTCGCAGAGAATATTACTTTTTTTGGCATTCTACAGTTTTTTAATTTCCAAAATAATTTTTAATGTAAAATATTAAGTAAAATTAATTAGTTTTCATAAAAAAATTAATGGGATATTTATATGAGTGAAAAAGCTTTTCATGGAATTTTATTAAAACAAGTGTTGCTTATAGGAATACTATATATGGGAGATTACTTATTTTTCTTCTTTGAACAAAACTACTTCAACACGTATTTAGATCACGTGCTCTATCTTCCCGAGTTGTACATTTCTACCATGGTTTCGTTATCCGCGACTGTTGGACTTATATCGATGTTTCTTTGGGGGATTATTAGTGATAATACACGTTCTAAGTTCGGGAGGCGGCGCCCTTATCTGCTTCTTGGGGTTGTTGCAGGAATTGGAATGATTCTCTATAGTTTCGCATTTCCATTGTTCGGTCGAACTTTAGACGCTTATCTTTGGTGTTTAATTATTGATGTCATTATTATTGGGTTTTCATCAAATGCATATTTAGTGGCAGAAAGAGCATTAATACCAGATACTATTGAAATTGAAAAGAGAGGTAGAGCTAATGGAATTATTAATTCAATTAGCTACATTGGATTATTAATAGGTGTTGCATTCTTATTACTTGGAAACGAATTATTTGGCATACCTGACCCTCGAGATACTACTCTACCTATTGGAACCATAATCCCGGAATTTGGTCATTTTATATTACTCTCTTTTGGAGGAATTGTCTTTATAATAGTTTCTATAGTTGGATTTTTGTTCATCAGAGAAAAGCCAGTAAGTGAATTGTCCGAGAAAAAGAATTTCTTCGCTGAAATAAAACAAACTTTTAATATCAAGGAATTAAGGACTCAAAAAGAATTTTATAAAATGCTTATAGCTTTCGTTGTTTTTCAATCTGGAATTGCCTCTGTAATGCCATTTCTATTTATATTCATCTTTGGTTTAGGAATGAGTACAATTACTTTACTGATCGGAATTGCGATTGCGTTTCCAATAGTATTCATTGCAACACTATATCTTGGAAAACTTGCTGATAAAGCGGGTAGGAAAAAGTATGTTCCATTAGCAATTATAATCGTTAGCATCGGATTCATGATAATGCCATTTGCTGGGGTGTTTGGTAATATAATGCTATTCATGATAAGTTTGCCATTTGTCTTGGTGGGTGTTTTGGCATTAGTGACTCCTTTAAATGCATGGACTCAAGATTTATTGCCAGCGGATAAGAGAGGTAAATTTACGGGCATTTTTAATGTGGTAAATACCGTGTCTCAAATCATTGGGTCTTTTGCTGGTGGTATTATCTCAATGATTTTCGGAATATCGTGGATATTTGTGCTTGGACCCATATTTTTCTTGATTTCGATTCCTCTTTTCATGCGAGTAGTAGAAACAGTAAAAAAAGATTAATCCTTTATTTTTTTATTTTATCCAGATTTGTTAGATTCTCTGAGGTTCTACAATTAACTTTATCCATTTTTCTCTATCATAAAATTCAAAAGCGTTTATTGCCTCTTCCAAGCTGATCCTTTTAGTTATTAAAGATTTAAGATCAAGAGTCTTTGATGCAATCATATTCAATGCGTCATTCCAGTAATCTCTATCATGTTTCGAATTAACCATTGCTTCAGGATAAACTAATTCTACCCCTTTCTTTCTGCAATTAACATACGGTATGTACTGCATCTTCTGCGCCCCAAACACGATGACTCGATGACCAGGTTTAACTAGATCTATTGCACTCAGTAATGTTTCGTTATGACCAACCATTTCGAATACAGCGTGCACTTCGCCAAATTTTTTAATTATTTCATCAACAACAGTATAATTTCCATAAGTGGAACGAGAAAATATTATTGGATCAAATACTTTAGCACCCCATTGTTCAGCAATTGATCGTTTATGGTGATAAGGTTCAGAAGCAGCAACTTCAATACCATTATTTAATAAAATTTTAGTAAGGATTAGCCCAATTGGTCCTAATCCCAGAACTACAGCTTTTGTTTCTCCATCGAGTCTATCTAACTCTGCCCGTTCGAAGCAATTAATTGCACAGCCAACAGCATCAGCAAAGGAAATCTCCTCCACCGTAAGATCATTTCTTACTATCGGAAATGCGTCCTCTTTTTCATATTTTCCATGACCTATTACATTGACGTGAGTAGAATATTCTGCATATCCATTACCCATCCGAGCAAGATGATCCCCTTCATTGATTCCTTCAACATCCTTTCCAACCTCAACAGCAATTGCTCCCGTTTCATGCCCGTGTCCTCCTGGTTCATGAGCTATGATCCAATGAGTTCCTTCAAAGATCCCCACATCACTACCACATATACCCACGGAAATTATTTTTGCTAAAACCTCTGAAGAGGCAGGTTTAGGAATCTCAACATTTACCATCTCAACTTTCCAGGGCTCTGGAAAGAGTAACGCTCTCATAGTTTCATCCATTTAAATCATCTCCCCTTAATACCATCAATTAAAATTCTAATCATATTTAACAATCCAATTTTGGTGATTTCTGATGATGTTTTTGGTTCTTTTGATTCATCAAAGTTTTCATTCACGTATTTTACCCAGTTTAAATAAGTTCGCTCCATAACCTCCTCAAGATTTTGGCTCTTTATTAGGGAAGTTATTTCTTTTGTATATTGTTCATAATTATTATAGAGTAGCTTTTTATCCTTGTCTCCTATAAATACTATTGGGTTCAAAGAAAAGTGATCCAAGAAATTTTGAGTATCAACAGGAGGCTTATCTCCAATATAAGGCGCTAAAACTAATTCAAAAGAAAGATTTTTGCCACTATAAGTCGGTGCTGTTGAATAATTCGTTCCAATTAATCCAGAAGTTAACTTTTGGGCATGACCATTTCCGTCACTCCAATAGTTAAAGATTTCTCCATAATAGGTTCCAAAAGGATTTATGCGAACTTGTTGTGCCTTTTTTTCGAGATCTCCAAAACCTTTGTCACGAACTTTAATCGGAGAAAAAGCAAAATTTGCGGCTTTCAGGGAATTAAATCCAATTCCTAGTCCTTTATTTTGATTTGAAAGCGCCATCCATCCATCTGAGATATTTGCTACAAGGCAATCAATATTAGCATTCTTAAGATCTACTTCCTTCATATTAATCCTAAAATAATCGATAACTCCAAAGAAGTTTTTCTTCCAAATATTCAAAAAGGAATCCAAGCCAAAAATGTGAGGTCTTACTTCACATGGCATTATTTCTTGCCATCTATCATCATAGGCAATATCAACATAATAAGTTGAACCATCCACTGATGATGATTCTCCCTTGATATCTGGTAGAGCCATTGAGACTTCTGCTATTAAATATGGTAAGTCTGAGTATAAAGTCAACTTCTTTTCTGCTTTAACTTTATGACCTCCAATAATTTCAAACTCACTATCAATTTTGATTGCGGCTGAAAAGCCATCACTTCCATCCCTTAGGATTGAAATTTTATCTGTTAATGAAGAATATTTAGATATTTTTCCAGTTTTTCCAAAAGTGATCGAAGTCTCCAAAAATTTAGGGCACGCAAATTCCATTTTAGCGAATTGAAATGATTTAATTTTTCCAAAAGTATCAAATTCAATGGTAATATATTCATTTCGGAGTAGAATTTGAGAAGCAGTAAGTTTTTTGGTACCAATTTCTTTAGTTGTTTCAATTTCATTAAATGTGAAAGTAGCATTATTATAATTCTTAAATTCTTCCGGAGAAATTATGGCTTCAAAACTAATATCTTCAGATTCATCATAACTCCTAAAATTAGTGAATGATTTTCCCGAATAAATGTTTTGTAATGAAAAATTACTATAAGGGGGTAAACTTTTTTTTGGAATTTTTGAATTTAAGAGAATTGGAGAATTGATTGGGACTATCTCATTTTTGGAGATTCCACGGATGGTGATTGGGTTTATCAACAAAAATTTTCCTTGATTATTGTTCACATTCTCTTCTAATTTTGTTTGAATTGCCTCATTTATCGCCATTTCCGAAAATTGGTAAGCTTTTATAACATAATTCAATGCTGTTTTAAACCTATCTGGATGCAAGAAAGGCATCGCCATCCCAAAATTAGTCGTGGAGGCAAATAATATTTTATTTTTAAGGTAAGTATCTTTAGAGTCATCAACACTTCGAAGAAGGTTGTTCACTTCTTCTATTGCCTGTGGATTATTAAAATTTGATATCATACTATCCGAAGCACATTTTAACCATCTAGCTCTTTGACCATAAGTCCAAAAGGTAGTGTTGTTATATTTTTGAGCCCAATTATAGAACCCATTCCACATTCCATCAGCAACATCTTCCCGTAGTTCTGCCTTATCGTGTACCTTAAGTTTTGGAATTAAGTCTATTAAAGTTGCAAACTCGACAAATTCGTATTTATCAACAGCTTCAGCAAATTCCATCAAACCTCCAGAATTAGGCATCCATTTTAAAAATTTAGGCAAATTTAGGTTAATCCAATTATCGGAATCCATATCAAAATTAAAGAATATTAAAGCATGCTCAGCAATTACTCCGCTTTCCTGCTTATTCCTTAAAAACTCAAACCATTTTTTCGTTGAGCAAAAATCAAGTCTGTCACCAAATCCATACATAGGTATCATTAAGGTGGATGCATTGGATATAGTTGATTGTAAACGAACTAATCCATATCTTTGGTTCCAATCCAAACGAGGGTTAATGTAAGGACGAGCGACATCAAACCCATACATTGAGTAATAAAGGCAAACCCCTTCAATACCTAGTTTATTGTACAACTCAATCATTCCTTGAGTAAACATAGTTTCTTGAGCTCTTACATATGGAGCAACCCTCCCAGGGAATAACTGATTTACACCTATACCCATTGAATTTTGTAGGAACCATTTATGATCTTGTATTAATTCTTCTGTATCTAATGATGCTTGAGCACAATTTCCCCATGACCCGATTAATACCTCATCTATTTCTTGCTTGCACCTTTCAATTAAACGATCTAAGGTATCGTTCTGAAATTCTTTTTGCAATTGGATGGACCAAAATAGGTCTCCATAATCCCAGGAAATAGGCATACTACTGAAAGAGAATTCTCTCTGTTCTATTTTATCTAATTCTTCAAAAATCTCATTGAAAATTCGAATATCTTTCCCAAAACCAGTTATCCCTTTAGAATCGCCCCTATAAGAGTGATAATAATTAATGTGTGGAGATAAAACTAAATAGATCTTTTTCTCATCAAGATGCACTTTCTAAACCTTTTTTAATTTGGTATTTTATAGATTTAGTAGGAGAGAAATCAAAAAATTTTCTAAATTTTTAGTTATAATGATAAAAATTTAAAATGATATTCTAATTTCAAGAATATTATTAGATTCAAAAAAACTAAATAAATAGATGATACTTTATTTGTTAGCAAGCTAGTATGTTTTATATATGGTGATTATTAGGTGAAAAATATCAATGTGGCATTAATTGGAGTTGGTGATGTAGCTAGCGCTTTGGTCCAAGGGGTAGAATATTATAAAAAGTACCCAGAAAAAATTATTGGAATGCTCCCTGAAATTACTCAATATTCGGTTGAGGATATAAAGTTCGTGTTAGGGATTGATGTTAATGCGAAGAAGATCGGAAAAGATTTGAGCAAAGCCATTTTTATTGAACCAAATTGTAACTTAAAATCATTTGAACCCGAAAATCTAAATGCTCCAGTTATTAAAGGACCTATTTTAGACGGTTTAAACAGTAATATTAAAGATATAATTCCAGTTGATACGGATCAACCCATATCTAATGTTAAGCAACATCTCAAAGAAAAAATGGTAGACGTTGTTGTGATTCTTCTTCCAACTGGTTGTCATGATGCTGTTAATTTTTATGTTCACGCCGCTCTTGATTCAGGAGCATGTATTGTGAATGGAATGCCATCACACGTTGCTAAGGATCCTACAATTATTCAAAAAGCAGAAGAACTGGGATTATCCGTCATAGGAGATGATGTAAAATCTCAAATCGGAGCAACCATCATCCATCGATCTTTAGCTAATTTATTTCCCATGAGGGGAGCAATATTAGATCGCACTATACAATTAGATTGGGGAGGTTCATCCGATTTTTGTAATTTACTAACACCAAAACCAGATGGAAAATTATATTACGAAGAAGGAAAAAGACAATCTAAAACGGATGCAGTTATAGCTAAATTACAAAATAAAGATGACGTAGAATGCCAGATTTCTGCCGTTGATTACATTCCATTTCTTAAAAATCAAAAAGAAGCATACATGAGATTAGAAGGAAGGATTTTTGGGGGAGCCCCAGTTCGAGTGGACATAACTATGTTTGTAGAAGATGGCAATAATTCCGCGGGTATAATCGCTGATTGTATACGAGTCTCAAAAATAGCCAAAGACCGTTCTATTGGAGGCGTATTAGAATCTGCTTGTTCCTTTTTTAATAAACATCCTCCTGAACAGCTTGAAGATAATGTAGCAAAACAAAGATTGATAGATTTCGTTCAAGATAAAAGAGAGAGATAAAATCGATTTTAACTTTTAATCATTGCAGTTTTACTTATTATTTCTTCTCTTATTTGAATCAAGTTATAAATCTGGTCTGAAATAAGACTTACCCCTTCTGGAATATTTCGAAAACTGGGAAAATCATTAACATCTACGATGTAAGACTCTCCCATTGTTTCAATATAGTCCACTCCGAATACTGGCATCCCTAATCTTTTTCCCAGCCTTTTTATCCGCCGTTTTAATTTTTCATCTATTAGGGATCGAATATGGATTAATTCTAAGGGATTTAAATTCTTATTTTGAAGTCGGTTATGTGAAATTATCGATACAATCCAATCTCCAATTACATATACCTTATTAATGACATCGAGTTTTCCCAAATATTGTTGAAAAAATAACTCATTTACATCATATCTTTCTATAAGTATTGCAAGTTCATGTACAGATTTTGCAATGCCTAATATCCGATCATTTTTAGGCAAGTCCGGAATGTTATGAGAATCTAATTTCACAATGATCTGAAACCCATCGTTCAATGCTTGCTTAGCCTCAGTAATAGTTTTGAAGAATTTAGGAATGTTTACTTTTTTAACGTTTCTCTCTATAAATTGAAAAGTAGCTTTTCTACTTTCACAGGTCCTCACTGAAAATAAGCTATTTAAAATTGGGATGTTTGGAGTGACCCTTTTGATTATATCATAGATTTTCTGATTCTCTTTTTGAGATGTAAGCTTGACTATTAAAAAAACAATTGGATATTTCTTTAACCTTTTCTTATAATATTTTTCATTAAAAGCTTCTAATCCATGTTTCATGAAATCAATTAGTATAATATTATAATTTTTTGAAAGAAAGTTTTTGATTTGGTTTAAAACTTGGAGATCTCGATTGCAAATGGCACCTATATACTGTTTTTTAAGATTGTTTGCCATTTGAACACCAACTCTTTCAGTTTAAATTGCATAAAGCTAAACATAGTATATAAAACTATTGATAAAGATTTAGCTGATTAATTAAAAAAATACCGGTTTCTCTAATCCCTAAACTATTCCTCTTAATTTAAATATTAAATTAATGAGACTTATCTCCCGCTATTTAAATCATATAAAACTGAAGCTAAAAACTTATAAGAGACACTATTAGAAAGACATTTGTAGAGAACTTTTTTTTTACTCTTATTGATTTAAATTTAATGGAGATTATTACAATATAGACCCAAGAAAATCAGATTATGATTATTAAGACAAAGGAGATATTTTTTGATAACGCTTGGATTAATTATTGACGAGTATCATCTGGAAAAAAAGGTCACCGAATTTTTAAATTACATGCGAAAAAAAGTAAAAGTAAATTTCTATGTTGAAGAAAGAGAGTTCATAGATTTTTCAAAACATGAGTTCAAGGAAGATATATTTTTTGTCAAGGCGAAAGGTGAATTAGTGTTAAATTTAGTTAAGCTAATAGAACATGAAACAAGCATCCCTGTGATAAATAGTTCCAAGAGTATATGGTTATGCTACAATCGATTCTTAAACAGCACGCTCCTAAAAAAAGTAGGGATAAATGTACCCGATTTCTCTCTTAATCCAATTGGTAATCTTCCTCTATTTAAGGATTACATTATAAAAAATATTAAAGATCAAAAAAATTATGCATTTAAGCCCATAATTAAAGATAATGAACAGGAAATACAAATTAGTGATGAAAGGGCATTGATTGAAGCAACAAGTGATAATTATAATTATCGATTCCTATATTATCAGAGTTTTATCAAAAG